>ERZ772872.43-NODE-43-length-113559-cov-15.888321_pt1 | contig 113559 bp, 93 predicted proteins | sample MGYA00512132_ERZ772872 | MGnify/ENA primary metagenome ERZ772872 (study PRJEB29015, sample SAMEA2737724) | human gut metagenome | biome: human gut; feature: human-associated habitat; material: faeces | place: China | collected 2012 ...
TGTAAATATAATTATTCAAATTTTTAGCGGTGTCCAGAAAACTGGGTACATATCAATTCTGCAGCGGTTTTGTGCTTTATATGTCTTATTCGTTCAGCAGGTGCAGGTATTCAAAGAGCTTGAAGACAAGGCTCATAATAATAGCAACAACAGTTGCTAAAACCATGCCCTGTACGGAAAAGGCACCGAAGGAGAGCTTCGCACCGGAAAGGCCGATAATCATAATAACAGAGGTCATTACGAGGTTGGAGGATTTGCTGTAATCTACCTGACGTTCAACCAGTACGCGGATGCCGCTGGCAGCGATTACGCCGAACAGCAGGATGCAGATGCCGCCCATAACAGGAACGGGGATACTGTGAATCAGCTCGCTGAGCTTACCGCAGAAGGAAAGGATGATTGCCATTACAGCAGCGCCGCCGATAACCCAGGTGCTGTAAACCTTGGTGATTGCCATAACGCCGATGTTTTCACCGTAGGTAGTGTTCGGAGTTGCGCCGGCAAAACCGCTGATAACGTTAGAAAGACCGTCTGCGAACAGAGAACGTGACAGGCCCGGATCCTTAATCAGGTCGCGATCTACAATGTTGCCCGTTACTACGAGATGGCCGATGTGCTCAGCCAGTACAACGAGTGCTGCCGGAGCAATAATCATAATAGCGTTGATATCGAAAACCGGAGCGTAGAAATGCGGTACCTGGAACCAGGGAGCGTCGATTACCGGCTGGAAGTTGACGATACCCATGATAGCTGCAAAAACATAACCGCAGACAACGCCGAAGAGAATCGGGATGATGCTCATGAAGCCGCGGAAGGCAACAGAGCCGATAACGCCGACCGCCAATGTGAACATAGAAATAGCCACGTTGACCATATTAATGTTATCACCGGTCAAACCTGCCATGTTAGCTGCAACAGGTGCCAGCTCCAGACCGATAACAGCGATGATTGCGCCCATTGCTGCCGGCGGGAAGATGACATCAATCCATTTGGTACCTACGCAGTGGATAATCAGCGAGAAAAGCATGAACAGCAGACCGAAAACGATAAAGCCGGACTGTGCATGGTTATAGGCAGAGGTGGACATAATCAGCAGTACAGGAGAGATAAAGGCAAAGCTGGAGCCGAGATAGGAAGGAATTTTGCCCTTGGTGATGAAGATGTAGAGCAGGGTACCCAGGCCGTTCATGAACAGGCAGGTGGTAGGGTTGACCTTGAATAAAAAGGGAACCAACACGGTAGAGCCGAACATGGCGAACAGATGCTGGATACTTAACGGAATATTAAGTAGTAATGGCGGACGTTCTTCAACTTGAATAACTTTGCGTTCCAAAATAAATAACCTCTTTTCTTAAATTTTGCTATGATAATTTTACGTGGATTTTACATTAATTGCAAGGAATTTTTAGCGAAAGTGTAAAAAACTTTCCATAATTGCAGATTTACAGATGGAAAGTCACTCTTGTGTGATGCTTAAGAAGCAAGTATAATAAAGCTGTCATCTTTATTATATATTTTTTGTTGCTATTTCCGAATGAAGGGGGAATAAAAATGTTACAGGTAAATCATGAACGTGTAGCTAAGCTTTTACAAGGCTTGGCTGCTTTTACGGACAGTGAAGAGGGCGTTACCCGTCTTGCCTACAGTCCGCTGGATAAAAAAGCTCAGAGCTGGCTGTTGGAGCAGGTGCAGGAGTTGCATTTGCAAATACGCACCGATGCTGTGGGCAATGTTTTTTTGCGTCGTGAGGGCAAACAGCCGCAGCTGACGCCGGTGGCCACTGGCTCGCATTTGGACACTGTTATTCACGGCGGTGCCTATGACGGCATGTGCGGTGTGGTAGGTGCTCTGGAGGCATTATACATGCTGCAGGATGAGGAGCTTGAGCGCAGTATTGAGGTGATTATCTTCCGTGCGGAGGAATCGAGTCGCTTCGGCTTTGCAACTATGGGCAGTAAGCTGCTGACAGGCAGCGCTGCACCGGAGCAGCTGAACAAGGGCGCTAAGAAGGGTGATATCAGCTTTATCGAGGCTTTGCGTGAATGGGGCTGTGATCCTGACGCTTACCGTGATGCCGTAATTGCTCCCGGCAGCTATAAATGCTTTGCGGAGCTGCATATAGAGCAGGGCAAGGTGCTGGAGCAGACACAGCACCAGCTTGGTATCGTGCATAATATTGCGGCACCGACACGCTTTAAGATTCATATTAAAGGCGTGGCTGACCACAGCGGCGCAACGCCGATGGGTATGCGCCGTGATGCGCTCGTCAGCGCTGCTAAGCTTATTTTGGCGGTGAACGAGGCTGCGGAAACAGAAAAAGCCAACGGCAGTGTCGGTACCGTTGGCGTGGTTGATGTAGAGCCCGGTTCGATTAACGTTGTGCCGGGAGCAGTTACGCTGTGGGTTGATGTGCGTGGCGTTGATAAAGCCAGCATTGAGCGCGTACTGCAAAGTATTCGCGAGCAGGCCGAAAACGTCGCTGTCTGCGACGGCGTCGGCGTGCAGATTGAAATGCTGACAGCAGACAGCCCTGTTGCTTTGGATAAGGCCTTGGCCGCGCAGAGCGAAGCGATATGCACAGAAAAGGGCTTCAGCTTCTTGCATATGAATAGTGGCGCCGGTCATGATGCTATGCATATGACGAAAATCTGCCCCACGACAATGCTGTTTATTCCCTGTCGCGCAGGAATCAGCCATAATCCGGCAGAGTATGCTTCAACTGAGGATATCTGTCGCGGAATTGAGGTGCTGGCGGAGGTTTTGCGTCGGGAGGCAAATTGACAATAGCGCAAAAACTGCTATAATAATTATAGAGATAGCCGATTGTGGTAGGTCGGCTTTCCTCGCAAATTTGTAGTTTGAAGGAAGCCGCCTAACCGTTAGGCGGTTTTTTTCATGCCTTTATTTAGAGCGATGTGATAAAATCAAAACTACGAGAGTTGCAAAGCCTATCATAAGCTGAAGTGCTTCGAAAACAGTCATAGCATCACCCCACTTTCCAGCAGGAAACCGACGTCGGCTATCTCTATGCGAAAATTATATCATTTTATGAAATTTAAAGCAAATATATTTTTATACTCCTGTGCCGTCAAAGCAGGGGATAAAATCTTTGCAGGCTGCATCACCCTCCTGCACAAAGCCGTCTTCGATAGTGCTTTGCAGCAGATAGCTTTCCAGCTCCTTGTATTCCTCATCCGTAACCTTACGGTTGATTTCAGGATATTCGCTGGCGCGGCCGCAGGGAACGTATTGGTGCATCAGGCTGAACATTACTTGTCCCGGCTTGAAGTTGGCAGCAACCCAGTCGATAATTCTCTTGGTGTTGTCCGGCATACCGGGCATAATCAGATGACGGATGATGACACCTTTCGTCATGATACCATTATCGTCAATATTGTAGTCGCCTACCTGATTATACATTTCCTTAATAGCTTCGGTTGCGATGCGGAAGTAGTAGGGAGCGTTGCTGTATTTGATAGCAGCCATATCATCACTGTATTTTAAATCCGGCAGATAAATCTGCACCTTGCCTTTAAGGCGGCGCAGAGTATCTTGTGTTTCAAAGCCGCTGGTGTTATAAACAACAGGCACCGGCAGAGGCTCGTCCAGACTTTGCAGCACTGCTTCGGTAAAATGGGTGGGTGTAACCAGATTGATATTGTGCGCACCTTGAGCGATAAGCTCGTGATAGATTTCCTTCAGACGTTCAATAGTAATTTCCTTGCCGAAGCCCTTGCAGCTTATGTCATAGTTCTGACAGAAAACACAGTGCAGGTTGCAGCCGGAGAAGAAAACCGTACCGCTGCCTTTGGTGCCGCTGATGACGGGCTCTTCCCACATATGCAGGCCGGCGCGGGCAACAATCGGAGCGAGGCCTACGCCGCAGCTGCCGAAGCAGCCTGTAGTATCAGACATATTTGCCGGGCGATCTACGCCGCAGCGATGCGGACATACATAACAGAGAGTCATATTATTTCCTCCTTTGAAAAGAGCTTGCCGTGCCTTTTCGGTATATGTATAGACAAGAATACTTGGTTCCCCCTTGGGGGAACTGTCGAGCGATAGCGAGACTAAAGGGGGCAACACTCTAATTCATCATATACTTATTCTACCACAATCGCCCGGTATTGACAAAAACAACGCGGCATCTTATAATTTTAGTATTAGGTCATATAACTGACGGAAGTGGGTTACCACAGGGGAGTATGACCGGTAGCACGCCGACCGTCTGGGCAAAGATTTTTTCTTGTGCCAGTGAGTCGGTTTTTTTGTTTGTCTAAGTGACTGGCACTATACAAAAGAGGAGGAGTTATAGTGAAAGAATTAGCATTAAAATATGGCTGCAATCCTAATCAGGGCAGCGCACGTATTTACATGAACAATGGCAGCGAGCTGCCGATTGAGGTGCTGAACGGCCGCCCCGGCTACATCAATTTCCTCGATGCTTTTAACAGCTGGCAGCTGGTAAAAGAACTGAAGGAAGCAACCGGTCTGCCGGCAGCAGCATCCTTTAAGCACGTAAGCCCTGCAGGTGCTGCAGTAGGCCTGCCGCTGAGCGATACTCTGAAAAAGATTTATTATGTAGACGACCTGGAGCTATCTCCGTTGGCAAATGCTTATGCACGTGCTCGTGGCGCTGACCGCATGAGCTCTTATGGCGACTTTGTTGCTTTGTCCGATGTTTGCGACGTGCAGACCGCTAAAATGCTGGCACGCGAGGTTTCCGACGGTGTTATCGCACCCGGTTATACCGAAGAGGCTCTTACCGTTCTGAAGGGCAAACGCAAAGGCACCTACAACATCATTAAGATTGATGAAAACTACAAGCCGGAGCTGCTGGAGCACAAGCAGGTATTCGGTATTACCTTCGAGCAGGAGCGCAACGAAGCTAAAATTACCTCTGACCTGCTGCAAAACCGCCCGACTGTGAATAAAGAAATTCCGGAAGGCGCAGCACGCGACCTGCTGATTTCCTTAATCGTTTTGAAATACACTCAGTCCAACTCCGTTTGCTACGTAAAGGACGGTCAGGCTATCGGCATCGGCGCTGGCCAGCAATCCCGCGTACACTGCACTCGTCTGGCAGGCGGCAAGGCTGATATATGGTGGCTGCGCCAGAATCCGAAGGTTTTGGCTCTGCCGTTTAAGGACAGCATCCGTCGTCCCGACCGCGACAACACCATCGACGTTTACATCTCCGATGATTATGAGGATGTACTGGCTGACGGCGTATGGGAAAACTTCTTCACCGAAAAACCGGAACCGCTTACTCGCGAAGAGAAAAAGGCTTGGGTTGCACAGCTGAAGGACGTTGCTCTTGGCAGTGACGCATTCTTCCCGTTCGGTGATAATATTGAGCGTGCACATCGCAGTGGCGTTCAGTATATTGCACAGGCAGGCGGCTCTATCCGTGATGATAATGTTATCGAGACCTGCGATAAGTACGGTATTGCAATGGCATTCACCGGCCTGCGCCTGTTCCACCATTAAGATAGATTTATAATGAGCTTGCGTCCCACTCGTTTGACGGGTGGGACGTTTTTATTTTCTGCGCTTTTGATTCTGCCAAACCTAACACACCTAAAAATGCTTGCTGCTTTATTGCAAATTACGTAAATTGCATGTATGATTGAATATAGGCAGTCTTTTACAAAAGCGTAAAATGAAGCGCCTTTATTATAATTACAACTTACTCCATTCCTATGAGGTGATAATATGCTTCTTGAAGAAATGAATTTTCGTGACATCGTAGATAAATACCTTTACATAGACGCAGCCGGTGTGGCGCAAAATTTGGGCAGCATTTTTGAAGTAACCGAAGATGTTACTGGTGTGCTTTGCTATGGCTATATAGATGCTCAGGCAGGCATCAGCTTTGAAATACTTTGCTGTGCAGAATATGATGCAGCTAAAAAGACGCTGAAATTGCTGCATGGCAATGACGAGCAAATGGCGAAGATAAGATTATCTGAGCTGCTTGAAGCGCAGGCAACTGTGCTTCCGAGAGAAATGCCTCGCTTAAGCGAGTTCAAGGGCAAGGTTGAAATGGTAAAGCAGGTCTATAAAGCTGACGAAGCAACAGAGGCAATGCGTAGGCTTAGCTCGTTAGATCCTGCAAGACTTGCAACGCATCCCGATATCGTAACTGTTTATCTGGTGCGCGGCGATGAAGCTGAAGCGGTTTTTGTGTTGCTTAAGGAAGTACGTGAGGTAAATATTATCGGCACGCTGTTTTCCGAGCCTCAAGCGGCGACTGGTATGCATAAGGGCGATGAAATAAGCTTTTTCCTGGTGCGTAACGAAAAAGGAATTATGTGTATGAAGGTGCTGGAGAAATAAGCAAAAGAAAGGACATATATGCTGAGCTAAGCTCGGCAAGGTGATTTTTTGAGTTCTGTAAAAAGAAACAGGTATATAGACGGCAAGCTCCTGCTGGCTTATCCTGACGATTATACTGTTTTAGATATTGAAACTACCGGCCTGAGTCCGCAAAATGATTATATAACGGAAATATCGGCCATAAAATACCGTAATAATCGCAGAGTAGATGAATTTTCCAGTTTAGTTAAGCCGGAATTATCCATCCCGTATTATATTACACGGCTCACCGGTATCAATGACGCTATGGTTGCGGATGCTCCGGCAATCGATGAGGTGATTTTGTCCTTTATGGATTTTTTGGCTGATGATATTATAGCAGGCTATAATGTAGGCTTTGATTTGAGCTTTATTGCGGAAAATCTGGCAGGCTATTATGCCAAAAGATTAGCCAATGATTATGTTGATGTTATGAAGCTGGCGCAGAATGAATTACCGTTTTTAGGCAGGTATAAGCAGACTGCGGTCGCCGAATATTTTAATATTGCTACAGCAGGCGCGCACAGGGCACTTGTTGACTGCGGCATTTGCAATGGCTGCTACCAGAAGCTGAAGGAGCTGGCGGTGGCGGATTATCATCTGCCACCGCAGCAAAGGGAGCTTGTGCTTGCGCATAGTGCCAGCAACTTAAAACCGCTGGCAGATAAGCAGATAGTTTTGCTAGGCTCTTTTGATAGTCTTTATGTTAAAAACGTTTGGGAGATACTGACTGCGCTTGGTGCAAGCGTTGCACAGCACGTTACAGCCAGTGCTGATATGGTTATCGTAGGTACGGCGGATGCTTCCGTGTGTGACGGTGCTGATTTGCAGCTTGCCATCAGTATGAAAAGTGCGGGCAAGAATATCTATATTCTTAAGGAGGATGTGTTCTGCCAATCGGTGCTGGCCAAAGGCTGGCTGCGGGTTGTGAGGGATAATTAATTAAACAAACGTAAAGCTTTTAAGCAAATAAAAAAGCCCGGACTGGTGTCTGGGCTTTTTGCCATTAATAAAAGCTAGTATAGGTTTGCTTTATAAATATTTTCATCCAGAAGCTCCAAGCGTTCAGCAGAAATATTTTCTACCTTCTTGCTGATTATCACAGCTAAAGCTTCAGCCAAACACAGTGGCACAACATAAGAGTTAGTAAAGCTCAAGCCTGTGACGTTGGTGGTTACGATGTAGTCTGCATAAGTTGCTAAAGGTGAAGTTACTCTGTCAGTAAAAAGAATAATCTTGGCACCGCGTTTTTTTGCGAGCTCTAAGATTATGGTGCAGATTTGCGAGTATCTGGGATAGGAAAACATCAGGATACAATCGGTTTTGTTGATGTCAACAAGCTTTTCCAGAGTTTCACTCTCTGCCTTGTTACATAATACCAGTCCTGGCAGAAAATAAATCGCTTTCCTCCAAAAATAGTCAGCACAGCAGGAGGTTCCACGAAAGGCTGCAATATATTTATTCCTGGAATTAATCAGACAATCTGCTATGTCCAGCAAAAGCTTATCATCAAGAGAATTGATAGCCTTGTTAATGTTATTTATGGAATTATACAATACTTCGCTTGCTATACTGCCGGTGTTGATGTAATTTTTGCTTTGGTTAAATTTTTGCATTGGTGAAAGATTTGCGTTATATTGTTCTATAAATTTTTCGTTAATTGATTTTTTGAAATCTGTATAGCCTGCATATCCCAGCTCGCGCAAAAATCTGATGATAGAAGTATCGCTGACACCACAGGCGTTGGCAACATCTTTAATGGGACCAAAGCCTATAGTTTCCATATTATCAAGTATATAATCAGCTATAATTTTTTCCTTTTTTGTAAGTGTTCTATCTTTAATTCTGTCCTCAAAGTTCATACTATTCCCCTCCCGATAATTATATTATAGCTGAAAATGTATCTTTTGCAACAAATATTGTGTTTACAACTTTTTGATAAATGAATTTTGTGAATGCTTATTGACAGCTTAGAAGATTGAAAAGTATAATGTTGTTAATACAACGGGTGAAGATAAAAATGTTGTAAATAATACAGGGAAGCGGATCCGCAGAAAAGGAGGCTTTATTATGACGAATTTATTATTCTCGAAAAAATACCTTGCTTACAGAGTTGCTATTGGCTTTGTTTTAGGTATTGCAGCTGGTCTTTTGTTTAAAGACTTTTCTATTTGGGTAAAACCGGCAGGTACACTTTTTATGAATCTGATTAAGATGCTGATTGTTCCAGTTATCTTTTTCAGCTTGACTAGCGGTATTGCGGCGATTGGTGATGTGCAAAAGCTTAAACGAATCGGTGGCAAGGTTGTGCTTATATATGTAATCATGACTGTGGTTGCCTGTATCGTTGGTATTGGTGTAGTAAGCGTTTTCCATCCTGGTGCTAATTTTGATACCAGTAACATGAAGGCTTATGATCCGAAAAACTTAAAAGCAATTTCCTTCTCTGCCTTCTTGTTTAATATGGTGCCTACCAATATTATCAATGCTATGGCGAAGCAGGATATCCTGCAGATGATTTTCTTTACGGTGCTTTTTGCTGTATCTATAGTATATGTCGGCGAAAAGGGTAAAAAGGTAGTTGAGATGTGTGAAAGCGTAGCTCAAATTATATACAAAATGTTGGATATTGTTATGCTTTACTCTCCTATAGGCGTGTTTGCCTTAATGGCTAATACAACGGCCGTTTATGGACCGCAACTGTTTGGTGCGTTAGCAAAATTTGTTGTTACAGATTATGTAGGCTGCCTGCTTATTTGGGCATTGCTGAGCGGTATAACCTATCTGTATACTAAAGTCGATTATATCAAAATGTGCAAATCAATGATTCCAATTTGGGTTAATACCATCGCCACTAACTCCAGTGCCGGTACTATTCCTATTACTTTGGATTGTGTAACTAATAAATTGCATGTTCCCATGTCTATAGCTTCTTTTTCTGTTCCGCTGGGTGCAACTATAAACCTGACAGGTGCAGCCCTTTATAAAACAATTTTGGCTTTCTTTGTTGCTGAAATTTATGGTCTTGATATGACCTGGTCGCAGACAATAATGATCATAACAATATCAACCATTATGTCTATAGCAGCACCTGGTATTCCTGGCGGCGGCATCGTAACCGGTGCTATTTTCTTGAATCTTATGGGCTTGCCGATGGACATGATGGGACCGATTGCCGGTATGTACAGACTTATTGATATGAGTCATACTACCGTTAACGTATCTGGCGATGTTCTGGGTACATTGCTTGTTGCCAAAAATGAAAAAATCTGGGATGCATCCATGGTTGATCAGCCGCAGACCGAAGAATAAGATTGTGAGTTAAATTTGTGGAGGTACATAAAATGAAATATGGTAAATTATTAAATGAAGCTGATATGGAAAAGGCTAGAGAGGCGTTCTATCTGCTTGATAAAAATCCCGATGGCACACCAAGAATCTTTTTTGAAAATGCTGGCGGTTCTCTGCGCTTAAAGGCTGCAGCTGACTGCTTTCATAAGCTGGATATGATTCCTGATTGTGATGGCAGAAAGCATCCTTTGGCAGTTGAGCTTAAAAATCTTGTTCACAAGGCAGAGGATGATGTAAGAGTTATCTTTAATGTAAAAGGAGGCAGCATAGCTACAGGACTTACAGCATCACAATTGATGTTTTCAATGGTAGAAACAGTAGTGAAAAATATTCCTGGCACCAATGTGGTAACGACAGTTCTGGAACATCCTTCTTCTTATGACTCTTCTGAGCATTTTGCCGCAACGACAGGCAAAGAGTTGCGTGTTGCTCCTTCTGATATGCTTACCGGTGGCTGTGAAGTTGACGCAATCTGTGATTTGATTGATGAAAATACCTGCCTTTTAAATGTAATGTACGCATCCAATATTTCCGGTGCGATTATGGATATTCCGGCAATTGTAAAAAAGGCCAGAAGCATAAAACCGGATATCTATATTACAGTTGATGCAGTTCAGCATGCACCTCATGCAGTTATGGATCTTTCAGAGCTGGATATTGATGGCATTAACTTCGCTCCTTATAAATTTTTCGGTGTACGTGGCTTTGGCGTAGCGTGGCTTAGTGACCGCCTGTCTGTATTGCCTCATGCCCGGCTTACCCAAAAGCCGGAAAATTTCTGGGGCCTGGGATCAGACGCACCTGCTCAATATGCTATGATTTCCAGTATTCTCAATTATGTTTGCAGCTTTGCTGATAATAAAAATGGTACTCGTAGAGAGCAGTTTGTAGAGGGGATGACTAAGTTAGAGCTGCAGGAAAGAGCATTGCTGCACTATATGCTTGAAGGTACTGCTAATGTTCCCGGACTCAGACATATAAAGGGTGTAACTGTTTATAATGACAATCCGGATTTGACGAGACGTGATCTGATTTTAGCTATTGGCTTTGATAATCTGACTCCTACTCAGGCTACGGCAGAATATGTTAAACGAGGCATAGTTGTTTTTGACCGTGTTGATACAAGCCTGTATTCTGTAAGAATGTTGCACTCTTTTGGCTTAAAAGGCATAGTGCGTGTTTCTCCGCTCCATTGTCATAACCTTGATGAGGTGGAAACGTATTTGAAGGTTACGCAGGAATTAACTAAGCTCTGAGCGCTGTAAAATATTAGTATGCGCATAAAAAGTTTACAGTAAGCATTTTAGATAATAAGAGTTAAGAGTCATCTGAGGGGAATAAAATGTTAGATTTAGAAAAAAATTGTCGTGTAGCTGTAGTGCAGTGTGCGCCCGTAATGTTTGATAAGGATGCAACACTGGCCAAATGTATTGATTTGATTAAGCAGGCAGGTGCCGGCGGAGCACAGCTTATCGTGCTGCCTGAGCTGATTATTCCCTGCTATCCTTACGGCATGACCTTTGGCTTTACCGTAGGCAGCAGACAGGAAGAAGGACGTGCCGACTGGAAGCGGTATTATGATGGTTCCATTGTAGTGCCTGGCGCAGAAACTGATGTGCTCGGAGAAGCGGCACGCGAGGTAAATGCTTATGTAAGCATTGGTATCTCAGAGCGTGATGCTGTAAGTGGCACACTTTATAACAGCAACATTATTTTTGCTCCTGACGGAAGCATTGTTGCTTTGCATCGCAAGCTTAAACCTACGGGAGCAGAGCGCTTTGTCTGGGGTGATGCGGATAAGGCTTATTTTCCTGTGGTTGCTTCACCGTGGGGACCGCTTGGTAATTTGATTTGTTGGGAATCGTATATGCCCTTGGCACGTGTGGCTTTATACCAAAAAGGCGTCACGATTTTGATTTCCTGCAATACAAATGATAATCCTGAGTGGCAGGCTACTATTCAGCATATTGCGCTCGAAGGACGCTGCTATTACATTAACTGCGATCAGTTCTTCACTAAAGATATGTATCCTGCTGATTTGCATGCACAGGATGAAGTCGCTAAGCTGCCTGAGCTTGTCTGTCGCGGCGGCAGCTGTGTAATTGATCCTTACGGACATTATGTTACTGAGCCTGTCTGGGATAAGGAAGCAATTATTTATGCTGATTTGTATATGGACAAGGTGCCTGCCAGCCGTATGGAATTTGACGCCTGTGGTCATTATTCACGACCGGATGTTTTGCAACTGCAGGTTAAAGAGTAAAGCTGTAGCGTAAAAAAATATAACAACAAACAAAAAACGCTTACGCCCCACGCATCAACGTGGGATGTAAGCGTTTAATTTTTTTCGGTTATTCAATCAAACCCTTAGGAGAAATTACCTCGCCGTTATCAAAAGCAATGTAGGTGACCTGAATTTTTACGGTTTCTTTGGTAATATCCAGATTCATCAGCTTTTTGTCATCCGGCAGCATGGAATTCAGCTTTTTGCTGGTGGTGAGCTCCACTGCCTGTCCGGGGGCAATGCTGCCCTGATAATGCTCAGGATAGGAATAAAGCTGTTCGCCCTTATCGTTGAGCACGGTTACATCGTAATACATACGGTTGATAGCCACGTTGCTCATGTTTTTGGCCATGATGGTAGCAGTAAGCGTAGCTTTTTCCTCGCTGCCGATTTTGTTATTATCCTTGTTCAACGTCAGACGTTCGCTGGTTGCCTGCAGCGCTTTGTTCAGGCGTTCCATAACAGGCTTGTTCAGCAGAGCTTGTTTAGCACGTTTTGCTGCATCCAGCTGAACGATAAAGTCTGCCAGATTGCTGACTTTCTTAATCTGCCAATCACCTTTATCATTTTGCTGCATTAACAGCTCAGCAATAAAATCCTTATCCAGCTCATTGTTGTGCAGCACCAGGGTTGCTTTTGCTGTCTCACCCTCATGCTTGCTGAGCTTCAGATCTTTGACAGTAAGGTTTTGGATGGGGATGTGGCGCTCAAGGTTACGCTTCATAGCATCTGGTACGGGATCGGCCGGCTGCTTAGGAGCATTGTCGGGCTTAGCGGCAATTTTGTCCAGAGCCTCTTGCGTCATCAGGTCTACTACCGAAGGCTTCAGCATATGCAGAATGCCGAGTGCGAACGGGTTGGAGAAAACATTATCGTTATTGATTTTGCTTTCTGCCTTGATGATGTCCTCGAAAGCGTTGTCCATAACAGAGGGAACATCAACATATCGTGTAAATTTTGCGCTGTCATGCTGCTGCAGTGCAACGCGCGCTTCGTTCAAGGCATAAGCCGGTGTACGGATAAAATAAAGAAAATAAAAGGCTGCGCCTGCAAGGGCAGCGAGCAGAATAAATACAACAAACCATTTCTTTTTGCTTTGCATGATTTTGACCTTCCTAAACTATATTAAAAGGCAATCGGAAAAATTCTTTGCCTGCATATATTGTAATCATCTTAAGGGCAGATTTCAATACCTACTACTAAAATATTTTATAAATTATTCCCTACTTCTTTCCGGGGGAAATGTTGCGGGAAGTGACTGTAATTAGGTATAATATAATGATAGACTGATTTTACACGGAGGTATTTACATGAGTGATAAAAATAAAACCTACTGTCTGATAAATTACGGCTGCCAGATGAATGAATCCGATACGGAGCATTATGCAGGACAGTTGCAGGAGCTGGGCTATACACCCAATCCTGATTTTCATACCGCAGATATAATTATCGTCAACACCTGTTGCGTGCGCGAGAGCGCGGAAAAGAAAATTGCCGGCAAAATTGGCGAATTAAAGGCTGTAAAGCGTGCCAATCCGGATGTAGTCATCTGCGTGGCCGGCTGCATGGCACAGAAGGACGGCGAAAAGCTGCGCAAGAAGCATCCGCAGGTAGATTTGCTGCTGGGTACTGCTTACGTTAACGATTTCAAGCGTTTGCTGCTGGAATTTCTGGCAGAGCGCAAGGCTGCGGTTTATACCGATCTGACTATTCATCAAAGTGAGTTTGAAGGTCATATGGTACGCCAAAGCTCCTTTGCTGCCTGGATTCCTATTATGTATGGCTGCAATAATTTCTGCACCTACTGCATCGTGCCGTATGTACGCGGACGCGAGCGCAGCCGCAGCATCGATAATATTGTTGCCGAGATTGAGGCAGCAGTTAAAGATGGCTACAAGGAATTTACTCTGCTGGGACAAAACGTTAATTCCTATGGCAAGGATTTTGGCGACAAGGACGCTTTCGCTAAGCTGCTGCGCCGTGTGGATATTATTCCCGGCGTTGAGCGTATTCATTATATGACCAGCCACCCGCGTGATATGAGCGAGGAGGTTATCAAGGCTGTTGCAGAATGTGAGCACATCTGCGAAAACTTCCATCTGCCGTTCCAGGCAGGCAGCTCGGAAATTCTTCGCCGCATGAACCGCGGTTACACGAAGGAAAAATATCTTGAGCTGGTTAAGCTGGTACGCAAGTATGTGCCGGATGCAACGATTACTACAGATATTATTGTAGGCTTCCCGGGCGAAACCGAAGAGGATTTTGAAGAAACTCTGGATGTTGTGCGTCAGGTTGGCTTTACATCCGCTTATACCTTCATCTATTCCAAGCGCAGCGGAACACCTGCTGCCAAAATGGAAAATCAGGTGCCGCTGGCAGTGAAGAAGGAGCGTTTGAACCGTTTGATGGCGCTGCAGAACGAAAACAGCCTGAAGTGCCATGAAAAGCTGGTAGGTCAGACTGTGGAAGTATTGGCAGAAGGTCCCAGCAAGCAGAAAACAGTCTGGAACGGTCGCACACGCACAGGAGTTCTGGTACTGTGGCCGATTGAAGATAAGCAATACGAGGTAGGACAGAAGGTTAATGTGCAGATTGAAGCTGCGCAGACCTGGCTGGTGAAAGGTAAGGCGGTTGATTAATGGCTGCTGCAAATGTTACGCCCATGGTACAACAATATATGGCGGTAAAGCAGGAGCATCAGAATGAGCTGCTCTTCTTTCGCTTGGGCGATTTTTATGAAATGTTTTTTGACGATGCGCTTACTGCATCGCGTGAGCTTAATTTAACACTGACTAAGCGCTCCAACGGCATGGAGCATATGCCGATGTGCGGTGTGCCTTATCATTCTGTGGACGGCTATATCGCCAAGCTGATAAAAAAAGGCTATCGCATCGCCATCTGCGAGCAGGTGGAGGATCCCAAGCTAGCCAAAGGTATTGTCGAGCGCAAGGTTATTAAAATTATCACTCCGGGAACGGCGCTGAACGAACAGCTTTTGGAGGATAAGCATAACCGCTATCTGGTGTTTTTACAGCAGGCGCAGGAAAAGGGAATGTGCCTGGCGGCGGCTGATGTAACTACGGGCGAGTGCGAATGGTTTCTTGACCAAACTTCGGAAAGCTTTTTGAATATTACCGAGCAGCTTTACAGACTGCAGCCTGCAGAGCTTGTTGTTCATTTTACTTCTGATGAAATGAGTGAGAAGCTGCAGGAATGGCTGGCTGCAAGATTGCCGGAATGCGTCGTTACGCATTATGACGAGAGTACGCCGGAGGCTGATTATTTTACGCAGCACTTTGCCGGCAGTGACGTGCCGGATGAGGTACACAGTACGGTTGAGCTTTTGCTGCGTTATCTGCACGGAACGGTAATGGCCGATTTAAGCCATATTAACCGCCTGGTGCGGATTGAACGCAACAGCTTTATGAACCTTGATGTGACCGCTATCCGCAACCTGGAGCTGGTTCGCAATATGACGGATGGCTCGAAGCGCGGTACGCTGCTGCAGGTGCTTGATTTTACCAATACATCTATGGGTGCGCGCCGTCTGCGCAGCTGGATTGAAAGTCCGCTGCTGGATGTGGGCCGCATTTATGAGCGCCAGGAGGCAGTAGCAGAGCTGGCGGCAGCAGCAGAGCTACGCGAAGCGATAGTTGCACAGCTGAAGGCAGTAGCGGATCTGGAGCGTATTGTCAGCCGTATTGAGGTAGGCAGTGCCAATGCCAGAGATTTGGTGGCGTTACGCAATTCCTTAAGCGTGCTGCCGGGCCTGAAGGGCATTCTGGAAGGCTGTAGCAGCGGACTGCTGCGCAAGCTGTGGAAGGGCCTGCATCTGCACGAGGAGCTGGCAGCAAGATTACAGCAGGCGATTGTCGATGAGCCGCCGTTTTCTGTCCGCGAGGGCGGTATGATTCGCACCGGCTATAATCAGGAGCTGGATGAGCTGCATCTGATTGCTGCCGACAATAAAACCTGGATGCAGAACTTTGAGCAGAAAATCAAAGAGGAAACCGGCATTAAAACCATGAAGGTTGGTTTCAATAAGGTTTTCGGCTATTATATCGAGGTAAGCAAGGGACAGAGCAGCAGCGTGCCTCCGTACTTTGTACGCAAGCAGACACTGGTAAACGCGGAGCGCTATATTGTTCCCGAGCTTAAGGAGTTCGAGAATAAGATTCTCGGTGCCAAGGAAAAAATCGAGCAGCTGGAATATTATCTGTTTGATGAGCTACGTACTTTGATTCGCGGCAAAATCAAGGAGATTCAGGAAACTGCCCGCGCCGTCAGCTACATTGATGTGCTGACAGGCTTGGCAGAGGCTGCCTATAAATATAATTATGTAAGACCTGAGCTGAATAATAACGGCGAAATCAAGATTGTTGACGGACGCCATCCCGTAGTAGAGCGCTTGCTGGAAAAGGAGATTTTTGTTCCGAACAATACCAATCTGAATAATACCGATGAACGCATGATAATTATTACCGGTCCGAATATGGCAGGTAAGTCAACCTACATGCGTCAGGTGGCACTGCTGGTGCTGATGACGCAAATTGGCAGCTTTATTCCTGCGCGTCAGGCGAGCGTTTGCCCGGTAGATAAGATTTTTACGCGTGTTGGTGCCAGTGATGATCTGGCAACAGGCCAGAGCACCTTTATGGTGGAGATGAACGAGGTAGCGCAGATTTTGAAATACGCTACGAAAAACAGTCTGATTATCCTTGATGAGGTGGGCCGCGGTACCAGCACCTTTGACGGTATGAGCATTGCTCACGCAGTTATGGAATATATCCATGACCGCATCAAGGCAAAGACGTTGTTTGCTACGCATTATCATCAGCTGATTGCCTTGGAAAATGTGCTGAGCGGTGTGAAGAATTATTCCGTTGCCGTCAAGGAAAGAGGCAAGGATATTATCTTCCTGCGCCGTATTGTACCTGGCGGTACAGACCGTAGCTACGGCGTGCATGTTGCACGCCTTGCTGGTCTGCCGAAGAAGGTGCTGGAGCGCTCGGAGGAGCTGCTGAAGGAATATGATAATGATAACGGCCGTGTGCAACAGCCTGCAGCTGCTGCAGCACCGCAGGATAATATGATGGGCTCGCTGTTTGGCAGTTCTATTGCCAATGAGCTGTTGAAGCTCGATGTTATGAGCATGACACCGATTGAGGCGATGAGCGCCTTGTATAAATTGCAGGATGAAGCAAGAAAGGAGCTGGGTAAATAATGGCAGAAGAGCATGCCGTCAGATTGTTGGATACGAATACCGCCAACCAGATTGCTGCCGGCGAGGTTGTAGAAAAGCCTGCGTCCGTAGTAAAGGAATTGGTTGAGAATGCACTGGATGCCGGTGCAGATAAAATTGAAGTAACGATTTTTGCCGGCGGTACGGAATATATCAGAGTAACTGATAATGGCTGCGGCATGAGTGAAGCTGATGCCAAAATGGCTGTGCTGCGCCATGCCACAAGCAAGCTTACGAAAGCTGAGGATTTACTGAGCCTGAATACTTTGGGCTTTCGCGGTGAAGCCTTGCCCAGTATCGCCTCTGTTTCTAACTTTACGCTGCTTACCCGTCCGGAGAGCGAGGAATTCGCTACCTCTGTACACATCGACGGCGGTGAAAATACGGAGGTTACAGCAAGCGGCGGCAGTACGGGTACTACCGTAATTGTAGAGAATCTGTTCTTTAACGTGCCTGCACGCCGTAAATTCCTGAAAACAGTGAGCACTGAAGGACGTTATATCAGCGAGCTTTTGACAAGGCTGGCGCTTTCTCGTCCTGATGTGCGCTTTAAGCTGGTAAACAATGATAAAGAGGTGCTCAGCACTCCCGGTGACGGTGATTTGGAGCATGCGATTAAAGCGCTGTACGGCAAGAATGTTGCCGAAAACCTTTTGGAGGTATCGCTGAACGATCCTAAGGTAAGAGTAAGCGGCTTTATCGGCAAGCCTACGCTGTTGAAGGGAACGCGCCAATGGCAGACGTTCTTTGTCAACGGACGCTGCATCGGCAGCAAAATGCTTTCCAAGGCTATGGACCATGCTTACCAGTCGCAGATTCCAAAAAGCGGCTTTCCCTTTGCTGTTATCAATATAACAGTTGATACAGCCAGCGTTGATGTTAATGTGCATCCGCAGAAGAGTGAAATCAAATTCAGTGATGACAGCCTTATTTACAAGGCTATGTATAAGGCGCTGACCGATGCGCTGACGAAGCCGATGAGCGCCCAAAAGACGCAGGTAACGCTGCTGCCGGATTCGGAGCTGAATGTGTTTGTGAAGCAGCAGCCGCAAGCTGTTTCTGCGCCGGTTACGCCTGCACCGCAGGTAAAGCCGGCGTATCAGCCGCCGCAGCCTGTGTTCAAGAGCGGTGCGGAGCAGATTTTTAAAACACCGGAGCGCAAGGAAGATGTGCAGCCTGCACCTGCTTCCGAAAGTTTGCTGGTGCCTGAGCAGCCTGCGCCTATTGTGAAAAAGGAGCAGGGAGAGCAGCAAGCAATGTGGCAACCGTTTGGTGATTTTGCCCAAACCGCCGCAACAGTTTCCTACAGCAAGGGCTATCAGGAGCCTGTGTTGGAGGTGCATGAGGCGCGCAGTGAATTTGCTAAGCCGCAGCCTGCGGAGGCTGCACCTGCGGCTGACAGGGAAACTATTGCTTTTACCGATACCGACAGTGGTATGGATACAATCTGGCCGATTGGACAGGTTGATAAAACCTTTATTATTGCCCAAAGCGAAACAACGCTTTATCTGATTGATCAGCATGCTGCCCATGAGCGTATTCTTTATGACAAGCTCGTGGCTTCGCATGAGCAGATTCCGTCGCAGCAGCTTTTGATGCCGCTTTATGTAGATATGGCTGCCGATGATATTGCGTTGATTGAGGAGCACAGGGACGAATTCCTTGCTTTGGGTGTGGATGCTGCCAGCGCCGGCGAAAGCCTGCTGCGTGTAAGCAGTTTGCCGGCGGATATCAAGGCTGATGCTGCTGAGGATTTTATCAATGCTATCAGCAAAATGCTGCGGGAGATGCGTAATGTTAATGGCAGCGATTTGCGGCAGGAGGTACTGCACATGACTGCCTGCAAGGCAGCGATTAAGGCAGGACAGTTGCTGAATATGCGGCAGATGCGTCAGTTGATTATTGATTTGTGCAATACTACGCATCCCTTTACCTGCCCGCACGGCAGACCATGCATGATTGAAATTGACAGCAATCAGCTGTATAAAATGTTTAAAAGGACGGGCTTTTAATGCTTACAGGCAAAATTGGCGTAACAACGGCCAGAAATGCTACAGGCAGCGCCGCTGCAGCTCAGGCCAGGGCCTGGGCGGAGCAGCTGGGCGCACTTTATGTGGAGCGTCCGCACAATATGGGCGTAGACGAGCTTATGGCTCAATATGATTTGGCAGCACTTGTCGTGGGAGAGAAGGACGGTCCGCGTATTCATAGCGCCACAGGCAGCTTTGCCTATCATCCGGGGATGGCGGTGCTGCGTCTGCAGCAGCTGAAGCGTGGCGCGACGGAGCATTTGCTGACGGCGTTGGACCTGCGTCCGGGGAAAAGAGTGCTGGATGCTACGCTGGGCTTGGCGGCTGATGCTGCCATCAGCTCCTATGCTGTCGGTGAGGCAGGAACGGTTGTTGGCTTGGAGGCTTCACCGCTATTGTATTTTGCCGTGAGCTATGGCTTGAAAAATTACGTTGCCGAGGATGCTGACCTGACGGCAGCACTGCGCCGGATTCAGCCGGTGCAAGCGTTGGCGGAGAATTATCTGGCGCAGTGTGTGCCGGACAGCTTTGACGTTGTTTATTTCGATCCGATGTTCCGCCATCCTGTCAACGGTGCCAAGGGCATGGAAGCATTGCGTCCGCTTTCCTACGAGGAAGCGCTGTCGGCAGAAACGCTGCAGCTTGCATTGCGTGTAGCACCGCGCGTGGTTATCAAGGAGCGCAGCGAATATATTCTGCGCGAGTATGGCTGCGAGGAATTTATCGGCGGCAAATACAGCAGGATTAAGTACGGAATAATAAAAAGGTGATTTATGTTGCAAAAACCCAAGGTAGTTGTTATTTTAGGAGCGACAGCAACCGGAAAAAGTCATTGCGCTATTGAGATTGCCAAGCAGTTTCAGGGGGAAATAATTTCCGGTGATTCAATGCTGGTTTATAAAAATATGAATATCGGTACGGCGAAGCCTACTGCTGAAGAACTGGAGGCTGTGCCGCATCATCTGGTGGATATTCTGCCGCCGGATGCATCCTTCAGCGTTGTGGATTTTAAGGAGCGTGCAGCTGCGCTGATTACAGAAATCAATGCGCGCGGACATCTGCCGATAATTGCCGGCGGTACAGGTCTGTACATAAAAGCATTGCTTGAGGATTATGCCTTTAACAATGCGGATGAGGACAGCGAGCTGCGCCGCAGGCTGGAGGCCGAGGCGCAGGAAAAGGGCGCGTTGGCGCTGCATGCGCGCCTGCAGGAGCTGGCACCGCAGGAGGCGCAGCGCATTCACCCCAATAATGTGCGTCGCGTTATCCGTGCACTGGAATCTGCTATGCAGGGCGAGGCTGTCAACCAATATGGTGCGCAGGAAAGTCCTTATGACGCTGTAGTTATCGGTTTGGAGATGGAGCGTCAGGCGCTGTACGAGCGCATCAACAGGCGTGTGGATTTGATGTTGGCAGCCGGTCTGGAGCAGGAGGTGCGCAGCCTGCTGGAGCAGGGAGTAGCGCCCGAGTGTCAGTCAATGCAGAGCATCGGCTACAGGCAAATGGTGTGGTATCTAAACGGCAGCATGGATTATGCTGCTGCTGTGGATAAGCTGAAGCAGGCAACGCGCAACTTTGCCAAGCGGCAGATTACCTGGTATAAAAAAATGCCGTATATTCACTGGCTGCATTTGGATGATGAGCCTGATTATAAGCAGGCAGTGGCAGAAATTTCCGAAATACTTGTAGAAAGTGGCATTTCGGTGTAAAATATAAGTATAAAGAGGAGTGTAGGTTTTTAGGAATCTGTACTTCCGGAGATAACGAAATGAGTAGGAGGGGCTTTTAATGATTACTTCAGTAAAACCCGCAATGAATTTGCAAGACAGCTTTTTAAACCATGTTCGCAAGGAAAACCTGGGTGTTATCATCTATCTGATGAACGGTTTCCAAATCCGTGGCTTAGTAAGAGGTTTTGACAACTTTACTGTTATTATTGAAAACGAAGGCAAACAGCAGCTTGTTTATAAGCATGCTATTTCCACTATTTCTCCGGCAACTAATATTACTATTATGCAGCCCGAGAAAAAAGAATTTTAATAAAGTTATGATTATAAAGAAAAACGGCGCACAAGCGTTGTTTTTCTTTTTCTGAAAGAGATTGCATCCGGCAAAATTTGCAAGCGGCAAATTTGCGGGATGGAGGCAGGTTTTTATGTTTGACTATCTGGCCTTGTTTCAGGAATATCTGACGGTAGAGCTGGGACTGGCAAAAAATACACAGCTGGCGTATATGCGTGATTTGCGTCTGCTGATGAAAAGCCTGCAGCTGAAGGCAGATGAAGAGCTGCTGCAGGTTTCGCGACAGCAGCTGATTGCCTATCTTGTGCGGTTGAAGCAGGAAGGCCGCGCTGCCTCGACGGTGGCACGCAAGCTGGCTTCGATTAAGGCGTTTTACCGTTTTCTTACGGCAGAGCGTTATATCCGACGCAATCCTGCCGAGGTGCTGGAGGCGGCGAGCAGAGGACTGCATCTGCCGAAGGTGCTGAGCGTTCAGGAGGTCGAAAGGCTTTTGGATGAGCCTAATTTGGGAACTATGGACGGTTATCGCGACAAGACAATGCTGGAGCTGTTATATGCTACCGGCATGCGTGTGTCTGAGCTGGTAAATGTGCCGGTGAAGAATGTTGATATGAAGATGCAGTATGTCATTGTTATGGGCAAGGGCTCCAAGGAGCGTATGCTGCCGTTAGGCCGTACCGCACTGCATTATCTGGAGCATTATTTGTCGGTGGTACGTCCGCAGCTTCTGCATGGCAAGCCGGATAAGGTTGCAGAGCTTTTTGTAACCGGTTGGGGCGGACCGATGACAAGGGAGCGTTTTTACGAAATTATTGTGGCATACGGTAAGAGTGCAGGCATCAGCAAACGTGTTACACCGCATATGCTGCGTCATTCCTTTGCGACGCATCTTTTAAATAACGGCACCGACCTGCGCATAGTGCAGGAGCTTTTGGGACATGCAGATATTTCTACCACGCAGATTTATACGCATCTTGATGTGGAGCGTTTGCGTGAGGTGTATGATAAAACGCACCCACGGGCTTAGAAAGGAGAACACCTATGACAAAAGCAAGCAAGAAAAAATCCTCCGGCAGTAAATATGCTGTACTGATTTTAACAGCGGTTATTGCGATTATTGCCATTGGCTGCGGACTTTTTTATGCCACTAGCAACAGCAAGAAGGATGTTTTGGATAAGAAGGGTGACGAGCCGCAGACGGTAAGTCTGATGGATGAATCTATAGAGGCACAGCGTCTGTTGGATAATATTTTGCTGCAGAAAAATAATTGGCAGCTGATTGAAAACAATCATGGCAAAAAGGATGTTGAGGTTGAAGAATCCGGTGCCAAAGTGCAGATTAACCAGCGTGAGCTGGCAGTTGGCGTACCCTCCGGTACAAGCCTTGCCGGTGCCTGCGACTGGCTGCAGACAAAGGCTGAGCAGGCTGGACTGGTTTATATCAGCGGCAAGCCTGCCAAATATAAAAAATGGGATGCCTACAAGGCTGAAATTGGTATTAAGGTTAAGGCCGGTGCAGGCAGCAAAAGCTTTGTAACGGATACTGTGGTTTTCTTCCATAACAGTAACCTGACCAAGCAGGATAAGGATGTTAAGGATTTACCGGAGCAAAAGGCAGAAGAGGAGCAGCAGGGGACCGTCAGGCAATTCAGAGGAAAAGTAGCCATCGTTATTGATGACTGCGGTTATGATATGGCGCCGGTGCGTAAGCTGCTGAATACCGGTCTGCCGTTCAGCTATGCGATATTGCCGTATAAGCAGTACAGCAGCGATGTTCTGGAGATGGTAAAGGCTAAAGGACGCGTGCCGATGCTGCATCTGCCGATGGAGCCTATTGACCGCAGTGCTATGAGCGAGGGCGCTGCTACTATTCGTACGGATTTGTCTGCGGCGGAGAAGCTGTCCTTGACGCGGCGTGCGCTTAACAGTCTGCCGGGAGTGATGGGTGTAAATAATCACCAGGGCTCGAAGGCGACTGCGGATAAGGATACTATGCGAGTTGTTTTGCAGGAGCTGCGGCGGCAGAAGCTGTTCTTTGTGGACAGCCGTACAAATTCTGCTTCGGTAGCACGCAATATGGCGCAGCAGCTGGGAGTTTCAACTGCGCGCAATGATATCTTTTTGGATAACAGCTCTGACGTGCAGGCGATTCGTCAGCAGATATATAAGGCTTTCGCTATGGCGGAAAAGAACGGCAGTGTTATTGCTATCTGCCACGCCAGACCGAATACTGCCAAATGCTGGGAGATGTATGCGGCGGAGTTTAAGCGGACGGGGATAACCTTTGTGCCGGTGACGGAGCTGCTATATTAAATTTGTATTAGTATTGGGATTCGGCTTCTTTCATAACTGAAAGAAGCCGGCAAGAAAGGTTTGCTTGATAATTGTGCAACTAACATATCGTTCCGCTCAGAAAAAATTTTCCCGTGCCCACAGGGCACAACGCAAATTTCGTGTGGAACCAGAACGAAACGTGCGGCGCCGATTTTGTTCGCAAGTAACCTTTAGTTTTCGGTTGCCTTGTTTCTATGGTTCCAGACACTCATTTGCTAAAATTTTTATTCGCTGCATGATATATTAGTTGCTTGCTCTGGTGTGTTGTTCAGAAGTTGTAATTTTTAAGAAAAAGTTTTTTCCTGTTTGTAAAACTCTAATTTACATAAACTGAATCGAGGTAAGAAAATGTCTAATTATGTAGAAGAAACAATCGGTAAATATGAAAAGTATATCAATCCCGCTCAGGCAAAGCTGTTCCGCTTTATGGGCCTGGCAAGCATTGAAGGCCATGCTGAGGGCTGGACTATTACCGACAGCGAAGGTCAGGAGTTTATTGATTGCCTTGGCGGTTATGGTATGTTTGCTTTAGGTCATCGTCATCCGAAGGTTGTTGAGGCTGTGGAAAAAGAGCTGCATGCTATGCCGATGTGCGGCAAGGTGCTGTTCAACCGTCCGATGGCTGATTTGGCGGAGGCACTGGCCGAGATTACTCCTGGTGAGCTGCAGTACAGCTTTTTTGTCAACAGCGGCACTGAATCCGTTGAAGGCTGTCTGAAGGTAGCGCGTCTGGCAACAAAACGCAAAAAGTTCGTTGCTGCAAAGAATGCTTTTCATGGCAAAACCTTTGGCAGCTTAACTGCAACCGGACGTGATATGTACCGCGAACCTTTTAAACCGCTGCTTGATGGCTTTACTCATGTAGAATACGGCGACGCCGCAGCTGTTGATGCTACTGTTGATGAAGATACTGCTGCCGTTATTTTGGAGCCTGTTCAGGGCGAGGGCGGCATTATTGTTCCGCCGGAAGGTTACCTGCGCGAGGTTAAGGAAATCTGCGAGAAGAAGGGTGCTCTGCTGATTGCCGATGAGGTACAGACCGGTATCGGCCGTACCGGCGAATGGTTCGGCGTTAATCATGATGGCGTTACTCCCGACCTGATGGCCTGCGCTAAGGCTTTGGGCGGCGGTGTAATGCCCATAGGTGCGATTATCGGTACTCCGCGTGCCTGGGCCGGTCTTATTGAAGCACCGTTCCTGCACACCTCTACATTTGGCGGCAACCAGCTGGCCTGCGCTGCCGGTGTAGCAGCTATCAAGGCTATTAAGGAAGAGGATATGCTGCGTCGCGGACGTGAGGCAGGCGCTTATCTTAAGGCTGGTCTGGAGGCTATCGCTGCGGAATATCCTTCCGTTATCAAGGAAGTACGCGGTCGCGGTATGATGATCGGCATTGAGCTGACCAAAGAGGGTGCTGGCGGTATGCTGATGAGCCTGATGATTAACCAGCACATTATTGTTGCTTATACCTTGAACAATCCTAAGGTTATCCGTATGGAGCCGCCGCTGATTATGCCTAAAGAGGTTATCGACCATGTTCTGGAGGCTTTCAGAGGCGCTGTTAAAGAAACCGCGGATGTTATTGAAGATTTATAAGAGGAGATAAGATTATGCCTTATGTAGAGAGCAAAACCACCATCAAGGGCGATGGTGCAAAAATTTATGATATTATCAAGGATATGGCTGCTTACCCTAATTTTATGCATGACCTGGTAAGCGTAGAAATCTTGGAGCGCGGTGAGAATTACACTGTTTCTCACTGGGTAAGTAATGTTGACGGACGCAAGATTGTCTGGACCGAGCGCGATACCTTCTATCCTGAGGAGCTGAAAATTACCTACGCTCAGACCGAGGGTGATTTAAAGAAAATGGAGGGCTCCTGGCTTATTACACCGCAGGCTGACGGCTGCGAGGTAACGCTGGCAGTTGATTTTGAGTTCGGTATTCCGATGATTGCCGGCCTCCTGAATCCTATTCTTAAGAAAAAAGTTCGTGAAAACAGTGAAAATATGTTAAACTCTATCAAGGCCCAAATTGAAAAATAAGTAATTACTTGTTATAATAGATATGTTGAAAATGTATTCTATTAATGCCTGTACCTGTTTACAGTGCAGGTCTTTTATGAGGAGGAAATTACTTAGATGAAAACAGCGTTTTTAATGGCGTTAATGACAGCGCTGCTGATGCTCCTGGGCGACTTCTTCGGTGGTCTGCGCGGCATGACCGTAATGCTTTTTGTAGGCGTGGCAATGAACTTCTTTGCTTATTGGAACAGCGATAAGATGGTTCTGGCACATTACGATGCACAACAGGTTGACCGCAACAGTGCGCCGGAGTTGTACGGAATAGTAGAAAAGCTGGCTAAAAAAGCCAATATTCCTATGCCGAAGGTTTATATTATCAATAGTCCGGTGCCTAACGCTTTTGCTACCGGCAGAAATCCGGAGCATGCTGCCGTTGCTGTAAATACTGCGCTGGCAGATATGCTGACCAAGGAAGAGCTGGCCGGTGTTTTAGGTCATGAGCTGAGCCACATTATGCATCGTGATATTTTGGTAAGTACTATTGCCGCTTCTATGGCAGGTGCTATTTCCACGATTGCCCAATGGGGTATGTTCTTTGGCGGCGGTCGTGATGAGAATGGCGAAAGCCGTAATCCTATCGCTTCTATTCTGGTTATGATTTTGGCGCCTCTGGCAGCTATGCTGATTCAGATGGCAGTATCTCGTTCCCGCGAATATATGGCAGATAAATCCGGCGGTGAGCTTTGCGGCAATCCCAATGCTCTGGCTGATGCTCTGCTGAAGATTGAAGCCTATGCGGAGCGTCGCGTAATGCCCGGTGCTACCGAAGCAACTGCGCATATGTTTATTATCAACCCCTTTGCCGGTGTTGATGCCAAGCAGCTTTTCAGCACTCACCCCGCAACCGAGGAAAGAGTTCAGCTGCTGCGTGAGCAGGCAAGAAAAATGGGTATCCGTTAACAATTCAACTATACCTCTAAGTCACATCGGTGACTGGGTTAGTATAAAAAATTTAATTACACTTTAAGGAGAGATTTACAAATGGAACAAACACTCGTACTCGTAAAACCTGATGGAGTTAAGAAAAATCTGATCGGCGATATCATCGCTCGTTTCGAACACAAAGGCCTGCAAGTTGCAGCTCTGAAACTGGTTAAAGTTACCGAAGCTCAAGCTAAATTCCACTATGCTGAGCATGAAGGCAAACCCTTCTTCGGCGAACTGGTTGACTTCATTACCTCCGCTCCGCTGGTTTGCGCTGTAATCCGCGGCGAAAACGCTATCAAAGCTGTTCGTCAACTGAATGGTGCTACCAACCCGATCGAAGCAGTTCCCGGTTCTATCCGCGGCGACTTCGCTCTGAGCATCGGTGAAAACATTGTTCACGGTTCCGACAGTCCGGAAGCTGCTGAACGCGAAATCAACAACTTCTTTGCTCCGGAAGAAATTTACTAATTAACTTTAGCCTTTCGGCGGCCATAAGCTGACTGAGAGGGGTTACACTCTCACGGAAAGGATGGTGCAGAAATGAAGAAAGCTGCTGTTTATACCAGAACCGGTGACAAAGGAACTACCGGTTTGTACACCGGAGAACGTGTTCCCAAGCAAAGCCTGCGTGTAGAAGCCTATGGTACTGTGGATGAAATTTCCTCGGCATTAGGTTTGGCACGTGCTCAGGTTACGCGTGAGGATGTGCGTGAAACCATTTTCAATGTACAAAAGCTGCTCATGTCTGTGATGGCTGACATTGCCAGCCTCAACCTGCCCGAACCTTACATCAAAGAAGAACACGTTAAGCTGTTTGAAGATACAATCGACAAGTTTGATTCTCTGCTGCAGCCGTTGGGCCATTTCATTATCCCCGGCGATACTGTAGGTGCTGCCGCACTGGACATCGCACGCACTACTACCCGTCGTGCCGAGCGTTGCCTGCTGCGTCTGGCTGAAAAAGAACCGGTTAACCCCAATGTTCTGGTTTGCCTGAACCGTTTGTCTGATTTGTGCTTTATTCTGGCACGTGTAGAATGCGAAGTAAAATAAGCATTGCTGATTAAGGAATAGAAGCCTCTGCCTGTGGCCTTTAGCCGCAGACGGAGGCTTTTTGCTTTGCATGCAGTGATTTGTCACACTATTCCCTGCCACTAAGAAGAATACGTGTATACAATCGCGTGAAGTATTGTACACTATATATTGATGTGATACAATACTATACATGGGCTTCGGGAAAAAGCCTTAAATTGTAAACGTGTTTTAATTTTTTACTGGGGGGAATTTTTTATGTTGGAGATTTTGAATTCTATTGATGGCTTCATTTGGGGCCCGCCTTTGATGATTTTGCTCATCGGCACAGGCATTTTAATGAGCGTCCGTCTTGGCCTGCTTCAGGTTATGAAGCTGCCTAAAGCCTTGCAGCTGATTTTTACCGCCCGCAGCAAGGGCGAAGGTGATGTAAGCAGCTTTCAGGCTTTGTGCACTGCTTTGGCTGCAACTGTCGGCACCGGTAATATCGTTGGCGTGGCAACGGCAATTAAGCTCGGTGGTCCCGGTGCTCTGCTGTGGATGTGGTTGGCTGCTTTCTTCGGTATGGCAACCAAATATTCCGAAGGCGTACTGGCTGTTAAGTATCGTACCTATGACGAAAACGGCAATGCCTCCGGCGGTCCGATGTACTACATTGAACAGGGCTTAGGCAAAAAATTCAAGCCGTTGGCTGTAATGTTCTCTATCTTCGGTGTTATGACTGCCTGCCTGGGCAGCGGTACCTTTACTCAGGTAAATGCAATCACCTCTATTGTTAATGTATCCTTCGGTGTTTCCGAATATGTTGTAGCAGCAGTTCTGACTGTTCTTGTAGCTGTTGTTATTATCGGCGGTCTGAAATCCATTGCTAACGTAGCAAGTAAGATTGTTCCGTTCATGGCTGCTGTTTATGTTATCGCAACCGTTTCCGTGCTGGTATTTTATGCCGATGCTTTGCCGGCTGCAATTAAGCTGGTTATCGACGGTGCCTTCAACGGTACTGCGGCAGCAGGCGGCTTTGCCGGTGCCGGAATTATGCTGGCTATGCGCAGCGGTATCGCCCGCGGTATTTATTCCAACGAATCCGGTCTGGGCTCCGCTCCTATCGTAGCAGCTGCAGCGAAAACCAAATGGCCTGCAGAACAGGGCCTTGTTTCTATGACCGGTACCTTTATCGATACCATCATCATCTGCACCATGACCGGCCTGTCCATTATCGTCAGCGGTGCCTGGAACGGCGATCTGAACGGTGCCGCTCTGACTGAGGCTGCTTTCGCTTCTGCTTTCCCGGCTGTTGCCAAGTATGTCCTGACCGGTGGTCTGGTACTCTTCGCGTTCACCACTATTATCGGCTGGAGCTATTACGGCGAGCGTTGCGCAGAATATCTCTTCGGCGTTAAATGCATCATGCCTTACCGTATCGGTTACATCATTCTGGTAGGTCTGGGCGTATTCCTGAAGCTGGAAATGATTTGGATTATTGCCGATATCGTTAACGGTCTGATGGCTATTCCTAACCTGATTGCTCTGCTGGGCCTGAGCGGTGTAGTTGTTGCAGAAACCAAGCTGTACTTCGAGCATTGGGAAAAGGTTCACAGCCGTCGCAAACAGCTTGCTGAGATTCGTGAAGATCTGGCAACTGAAAATAATTAATTAGTATTTACGAAAGCCATTGCGGAAATATGCAATGGCTTTTTTTCATTAAGTTTTTGTGTCATCTGTATTTTTATGTCTTTAGTGTGTTATAATATACATATCAAGATAATAGGAGAATAAAATGGTTTATGGTTTGTTAGCTTTGCTGGTGGTTCTGCTGGACCAGGCAACAAAGTATTATGTGGTAACACATTTTGCGTTAGGGGAGAGCGTACCGGTGATTAATAATGTATTTCACTGGACGTTTATACTGAATCGTGGTGCCGCCTTCGGCATGCTGGAGGGCAGCCGTTGGCTGTTCGTACTGATTGCGGTTGCCGTAATCGGCTGTGTCTGGTTTATGCGCAGGGAGATTGCCAAAAGCGGCGTAATGGCCTGCTGGGGCACAGCGCTTTTTGCCGGCGGTGCTTTGGGCAATCTGATTGACCGCACTGTCCGCGGTGTGGTTATTGACTTTTTTGATTTTCGCATCTGGCCGATATTTAATGTGGCCGATATAGCAATTTGTGTGGGAGTAGGTTTGATTATATGGAGCATATTGAAAACGGAGCTGCTGAGCAGCAACGATTGATTATAACTGAACAAGAGGCCGGACAGCGTGCCGATGTAGGCTTGGCGGCAATGCTGGAGCTTACACGCTCGAATATGCAGAAGCTGCTGGAGGAGGGCCGTGCTGTGCGCGGCAGCAAGGTGCTGAAATCCAACTACAAGTTGCGTCTGGGTGACGAAATTGATGTTACTCTGCCTGAGCCGCAGCCTCTGGATGTACAGCCGGAAAATATTCCTCTGGATATTATTTATGAGGATGAGGATGTTGTTGTTGTCAACAAAGCGCGCGGGATGGTAGTCCACCCGGCGGCCGGCAATTTAAACGGAACGCTGGTCAATGCGCTTTTGTATCACTGCAAAAACTTATCCGGTATCAATGGCGTTATCCGCCCGGGTATCGTGCACCGCCTGGATAAGGATACCAGCGGTATTATGATTTGCGCCAAGAATGATGCGGCGCATCTTTCGCTGTCGCAGCAGATACAGGCAAAAACCGCCCAGCGTACTTATCTTGCTGTAGTACGCGGCAACATAAAGACAGACAGCGGCGTGATTGAAACGCTTATCGCCCGTGATAAAAACGACCGTAAGAAAATGGCGGTTGTCAAGGAGGGCGGACGTGATGCTGTGACAGAATACGAGGTACTGGAGCGCTTTGGCAAATATACCATTGTGCGCTGCCGTCTGCGAACAGGACGCACGCACCAGATTCGCGTACACATGGAGTATTTGGGCTATCCTTTGGTAGGAGACCCGAAATATTCTCCGATGAAAACTCCCTTCAGCATTCAGGGACAGGCGTTGCATTCGCAGACATTAGAATTCACCCACCCGCGTACGGGAGAACGCTTGAGCTTTGAAGCTCCGTTGCCGGAGGATATGCATAAGATTGTTACCCGCCTGCGCTTGGGACAGTTTAATTAGCAGAGTTCTGCCTTAGGGCAGTCTTGATAGCAGGTTAAAAAGCCTGAATAAAAATAAGAGGTGAGCCAAATGAGCAATTTTGTTAAAAAGAATGTTATTATGGATGCAGAGGCTATGCGCCGTGCAATTGTCCGTATTTCTCATGAAATTATCGAAAGAAATAAAGGCGTAGACAATGTTGTCATTGTCGGCATTCGTACCCGCGGTGTACCTATTGCGGAACGTCTGGCAGCAGCAATTAAAGATATAGAGAATGTTGAGCTGCCGGTAGGAATGCTGGATATCACTCTTTATCGTGATGACCTGTCTACTCTTGCATATAATCCTATTGTACACGGTACAGAAATTGACCTGGATCTGAACGGCAAAACCGTAATTCTTGTTGATGATGTGCTGTACACCGGCCGTACTATCCGCGCTGCTCTTGATGCGGTTATGGATATGGGCCGTCCGAAGGCTATTCAGCTGGCAGTACTTATTGACCGCGGACATCGCGAGCTGCCGATTCGTGCTGACTTTGCCGGCAAAAATGTTCCTACCTCCCACAAGGAAGCTATCAATGTATACCTGGCAGAGGAAGACGGCATTGATGAAGTAGCAATCGGTGATATCGAAGAATAATCAACAGTAGCTTGTTAATGGAACAGGAGGAGATTCTATGCAGCAGGCTGAAATGTTGCGCAATGAGGCTTTGGGCGCAACGCTGGTAAAAAAACTGAAGCTGCGTGGCTTTGATGCTTATTACTGTGCTGATAAGCAGACAGCGCTCGAGCAGGCATTGGCGCTGATTCCGCAGGAGGATGTTGTTTCCTGGGGCGGTTCTGTAACGATTGATGAAATAGGCCTTTTGAGCGCAGTAAAGGAGCGCAATAAGGTTATCGACAGAGCTGCGGCAGCAACTCCGGAAGAAAAAACAGAATTGATGCGTCAGGCGCTTTTATGTGATACATATTTAATGAGCAGCAATGCCATCAGCAGTGATGGTCAGCTGGTAAATATCGATGGTAACGGTAACCGTTGCGCCGCTTTGATTTACGGACCGAAGCAGGTGCTTGTTGTTGCCGGTCTGAATAAAGTTACAGGCTCCTTGGAGGCTGCCATGGACAGAGCGCGCAATGTAGCTGCGCCGATAAATGCCAAAAGGTTTGCCGGACTGCAGACACCTTGTTATAAAGCTGGCCTTTGCGGTGACTGCCTTTCCTCGGACTGCATCTGCTCGCAGATTGTTATAACGCGTACCAGTCGTAATAAGGGACGCATTAAAGTCATTTTAGTCGGTGAAAGTTTAGGATTCTGATTTTAGGGGAGTTGTTTAGCGTTGGTGTTAGCAGCTCCCTTTTGCTTAAGAAAGCAGGTGAAAAAATGGCTCGTACTATTATTCTGTTGTTGGATTCCTTCGGTATCGGTTATGCCCATGATGCCGAAGCTTACGGTGATAAGGGTGCAGATACCTTGGGCCATATCTGCGATTGGCTGGCGAAAAATCCGCGTCACGCAGGCGAAGCGCCGAAGCCGCTGCATTTACCGCATCTGGCTGAGCGCGGACTGCAGGCAGCTGCCGAGCTGAGCCGTGGTGAAGCGTTGCCGGCAGGCTTGGGCGCCGAGCATACAATCGGTGCTTATACCTATGCGCAGGAGGTCAGCCGCGGTAAGGATACACTGAGCGGACATTGGGAAATTAGCGGTGTGCCGGTTAAATTTGACTGGGGCTATTTCCCGGATGTGCCGAAATGCTTTCCGCAGGAGCTGGTGGATGCAATTATCAGCCAAGGCAATTTGCCTGGAGTGCTGGGCGAATGTCATGCCAGCGGCACCGAAATCATCAAGGAGATGGGCGAGGAGCATGTAAGAAGCGGCAAGCCGATTATTTATACCTCCGCCGACAGCGTGCTGCAGATAGCAGCGCACGAGGAAGCCTTTGGCCTGGAGCGCTTGTATGATTTGTGCAAGCTGGCTTTTAAGCTGGTGCAGCCGTATAATATTGCCCGGGTAATAGCGCGTCCGTTCGTCGGCACCTGTGCTGCGGATTTTACCCGCACAACCAACCGTCACGATTACGCAGTACCGGCACCGCAGCCGACATTGCTTGATAAAATGGTTGCAGCCGGCGGCAGCGTTTACGCCGTAGGCAAGATTGCCGATATTTTTGCGCATCGCGGTATTACAAAACATTATGCGGCAGGCGGCCTGGATAAGCTGATAGATGCAACGAAGCAGGCTGTAGCCGATGCTCCGGATAATACCATTGTCTTTACTAATTTTGTTGACTTTGATTCCTCCTACGGACATCGCCGTGACATTCAGGGCTATGGTGAGGCACTGGAATATTTCGACAGCAGACTGCCGGAAATTACCGCTCTGCTGCATCCGGACGATTTGCTGCTGATGACGGCGGACCACGGCAATGACCCCAGCTGGAGCGGCACGGACCATACGCGCGAAAAAATTCCCGTACTCTTTTCGGGAGCAGGCATTGAATGCAAACAGCTTAAGCCTATGCAGACCTTTGCCGATATAGGACAGACGATTGCCGATTATATGAAAATAGAACCAACCCTTACCGGAACTAAAGCGGACTTGTTTTGAAAGAGGTGGACAATATGAGCAAACATTACGCAGCACCTGAGGAGATTTTATACCATGTAGGTTTTTCGGCACAGCAACTGCAGGGCGCAACTGTTGCCGTGCTTCCCGGTGACCCTGGTCGTGTTGAGCCTTTGGCGAAGGCCTTAGGCAGTGATGCAAGCTTTATTGCCAGCCATCGCGAATACACCAGCTGGCTGACTAAAATCAGCGATACTCCGGTGCTTGTCTGCTCTACGGGTATGGGCGGTCCTTCCGTAGCAATTTGTCTGGAAGAGCTGGCGCGTATGGGCATCAAAAAGCTTATCCGCTTCGGTACGACGGGAACAATTCAGGAAAAGGTTAATCTCGGTGATATTATTATTGATAAGGCTGCCGTTCGCCTTGACGGCACCTCGCAGCATTATGCGCCGTTGGAGTTCCCGGCTGTTGCCAGTTTTGAGGTGACAACCGCACTGGTACTGGCAGCGAAGAATGCCGGTGCACCCTATCATTTGGGCATTGCGGTCTCCAGCGACACCTTCTGGCCGGGGCAGGAGCGTTACGACAGCTTCACCGGCTATGTACCGCGCCGCTTCCGTGGGACGATGCAGGAATGGCAGGCGCTGGGCGTGCTGAACTATGAAATGGAAACCTCCGCTTTGTTCGTGACCTCGCAGGCGTTAGCCTTAGAGGCTGGTGCTGTCTGCGGCGTGGTAGTTAAGCGCACGCAGAGCGAAAGCGTGGCACCGCCTGATGTTTATCAGCGTGCTTTTGGCTATATGGTGCAGGTGACACGCGGAGCTGTCGAGCTGCTGCTGGCAGCGGATGCCGATTAATTGGCAGGTGATACTTATGAAAAAATTTAAATGGCTGCTGCAGGTCTGCTTTTTGGCAGTATTTGCGTTCTTGTTTACAACTGTTTTGCCGCAGACGGCGCGGGCCGATTTTGCGGAGCGTCCTGTGGGCTTTGTGGTTATCGACCAGAACGGCGGTGTGGACGGCGCTGTTTATAAACAGTGGCGGCAGATGGTAAGGTTAGCCTACCGCTTTCCCGATTATCGCATTATAGACGGCGGCGAGCCGCAGATGCTGGTGAACCGGGCAGTGCGTGACGGCGTAAAGCTGGATGCTGCTTCTCTGTCCGCTTTGGCTGAAAAGAGCAAAACGGATGTGCTGGTTGTCGCCCGTATCTATGAAATGGACGAAACACTTGTGAGCGGTTGGAGCATGCGCTTTGACAATGATACCTATGTACGCGTTGCAGCGTCTGCAGACCTTTTCGTTTATAAAAAGGATGGCAATAAGCTGCTGAAAAAACGCGTGCGTGAAAGCGGACTGCGTGAAATGGGCAATTACGACAAACCGGCGGAAACGATAAAATGGCAGCTTTCCAAGCTGGTAAATACTATGGAAAATAAGCCAATTATCGGCAGTTAAACAGAAATTATGAAAAAAACAGTTAGCTTGTTCACCTTAGTTTAAGGCGACAGGTTGTAAAATAATACTGTAGGCAGAAATTAATAGCTGCCTGATGCGAAAAAATTGAGGTGAAAAAATGCATATTTTAGTCACAGGCGGAGCTGGTTACATCGGCTCGCATACTGTCATTGAACTGCTTAAAGCTGGTCACAGTGTTGTAGTAGTAGATAATCTTGTTAATTCCAGCAGGCTGGCACTGCAGCGTGTAGAAAAAATCACCGGTCAGCAAATCCCTTTTTATGAAACTGATATCAGGGATCGTGCCGGCCTGCAAAAAGTTTTTGATGAGCATAGCTTTGACTGCTGTATTCATTTCGCCGGTTTGAAAGCAGTGGGCGAATCGGTACAGAAGCCATTGGAGTATTATGAGAACAATATTTCCGGTACTCTGGTACTGCTGGACGTAATGCGTAAAGCAGGCTGTAAGAATATTATTTTCAGCTCTTCGGCTACTGTTTACGGTAATCCTGCTGTAGTGCCTATTCCGGAAACCTGTCCTAAAGGGCAGTGCACTAATCCTTATGGCCAGACAAAGTCGATGCTGGAGCAAATACTTTGTGATATGTATGTAGCTGATCAGGAGTGGAATGTGGTTCTGCTGCGTTACTTTAACCCTATCGGTGCGCACAGCTCCGGTCTGATTGGCGAAAATCCCAATGGCATTCCCAATAACCTGATGCCGTATATTACTCAGGTAGCTGTTGGCAAGCTGGAGCGCCTGCATGTTTTTGGTAATGATTATCCCACTCCTGATGGTACTGGCGTGCGTGACTTTATTCATGTAGTGGATTTGGCTAAAGGTCATGTGAAAGCTTTGCAGGCAATAGATGACAAATGCGGCGTAGAGGTGTATAATCTTGGTACAGGCATTGGCTATTCGGTGCTGGATTTAGTCAAAGCATTTGAAAAGGCTACTGGAATTAAGATACCTTATGTAATTGACCAACGTCGTGCAGGGGATATTGCCACCTGCTATTCAGATCCGTCAAAGGCGTGGAAAAAGCTTGGCTGGAAGGCAGAGCTGGGTATTGAGGACATGTGCCGCGATTCTTGGAACTGGCAGAAGAACAACCCTAATGGCTTTGAAGCATAAGGCAAAAAGAAAAAAATAGTAGAAAAAGAGGAAAAGTATTTATGTGTGGTATTGTTGGATTTTGTGGAAATAAGCAGGCAGCGCCTATTCTGTTAGATGGTCTGTCTAAGCTTGAATATCGTGGTTACGATTCTGCCGGCCTCGCAGTGCGCGATGGCAGTGCACAGGTGCAGATTGTAAAGGCCAAGGGCCGTCTGAAGGAGCTTTACGCCAAGACTAACGGTGGTCAAAGCCTCATCGGTACCTGCGGTATCGGTCATACCAGATGGGCAACCCATGGCGAGCCTTCCGAAACTAATGCGCATCCGCATGCAAGTGCTGATGGCAATGTAGTTGCTGTCCACAATGGTATTATCGAAAACTATCAGGAGCTGAAGGAAAAGCTGCTGCATAACGGCTATACCTTCTATTCTCAGACTGATACCGAGGTTGCCGTTAAGCTGATTGACTACTACTATAAAAAATACGAGCATACTCCGACCGATGCTCTGAGCCATGCTATGATCCGTATGCGCGGCTCCTATGCTTTGGCAGTAATGTTCAAGGAATATCCCGGTGAAATTTATGTTGCCCGTAAGGACAGCCCGATGATTATCGGCGTACAGGACGGCGAATGCTATGTTGCCAGCGACGTGCCTGCTATTTTGAAATACACCCGTAAGGTATATTACATCGGCAATCTGGAAATGGCTCGTCTGGCTAACGGCGAGGTTACCTTCTACAATGTTGATGAGGAAGTAATCGAAAAACCGCTGACCGAAATCAAATGGGACGCCGAAGCTGCCGAAAAAGCAGGCTTTGAGCATTTCATGATGAAGGAAATCCACGAGCAGCCTAAAGCAGTACGCGATACTTTGAATTCCGTACTGGTTGACGGCAAGCTGGATATGAGCGCTGTCGGCCTCAGCGATGAGGATATCAAAAAGATTGACCAGATCTGCATCGTTGCCTGCGGCAGTGCGTATCATGTAGGTGTGGCAGCGCAATATGTAATTGAGGATCTGGCACAGATTCCGGTTCGTACCGAGCTGGCTTCCGAGTTCAGATACCGCAAGCCTCTGCTGAGCAAGAACGAGCTGGTTATCATTGTCAGCCAGTCCGGCGAAACCGCCGACAGCCTAGCAGCTCTGCGTCTGGCTAAAGAAAATGGCATCAAAACTTTTGGCATCGTTAACGTAGTAGGCAGCTCCATTGCCCGCGAAGCTGATAATGTTTTCTATACTCTGGCAGGCCCGGAAATTGCCGTTGCAACTACCAAGGCTTACAGCACTCAGCTGATTGCTGCTTACTGCCTGGCAATTCAGTTTGCTATTGTTCGCGGCACTATTGACGAAGCAAAATATCTGGAGCTGATTCAGGAAATGGCACAGCTGCCGGATAAAATCCAAAAGATTATTGAAGATAAGGAACGCATCCAATGGTTTGCAGCTAAACAGGTAAACGCTAAAGATATCTTCTTTATCGGCCGTGGTCTGGATTACGCTGTTAGCCTTGAAGGCAGCCTGAAGATGAAGGAAATTTCCTACATCCACAGTGAGGCTTATGCTGCCGGCGAATTGAAGCACGGTACTATCAGCCTGATTGAGGACGGTACTCTTGTTATCGGCGTACTGACTCAAAGCGAGCTTTACGAAAAGACTGTCAGCAACATGGTAGAGTGCCGCAGCCGTGGCGCTTATCTGATGGGCCTGACTACCTATGGCAACTATAATATTGAAGATACCGCTGATTTCACAGTGTATATTCCTAAGACTGACGAGCATTTCATGACCAGTCTGGCAGTTATTCCGCTGCAGCTTATGGGTTATTATGTGAGTGTTTCCAAAGGATTAGACGTAGATAAACCTAGGAATCTGGCTAAGAGCGTTACCGTAGAGTAGGAAGAGTGTGTATAATGCACCATATGCAACGTGAACCCTCCTCCGCTTAATAAAATAAAAAACCACAGCTTACATTTTATGTAGGCTGTGGTAATTTTTTTGTTGTTAATGCTGTGCTGCAGTTTGGTCGCTGACCAGCTTGAAGCCTGCTGCTGTCAGCTTGTCTTCGATTTCTTTGATTTGGGCGGCATCACGTGTTTCCAGCTCCAGCTTGAGGAAGCAGCCGGTGATGGCCATGTTGGCATCGCTGCGGTTGTGGTGTACGCCGACAACGTTGGCACCGCATTGGCTGATAATCTCGCTGACCTTGAGCAGTTGGCCCGGACGGTCCTCCAGCATGATAACAAGGTTGACTCTGCGGCCGCTGGTAACCTGACCGCGGGTGATAACACGCGAAAGAATATTAACGTCGATGTTACCGCCGGATACAACGCAGACTGTTTTCTTGCCCTTAATCGGCAGCTTGTCGAACAGAGCTGCTGCTACCGGAGTTGCGCCTGCACCTTCAGCAATCAGCTTCTGCTTTTCAATCAGGGTTAAAATTGCAGTTGCGATTTCGTCCTCGCTTACGGTAACGATATCGTCAACATATTTGCTGATGAGCTCGTAGGTGTTTTCACCAGGAGTTTTTACAGCAATGCCGTCGGCAAAGGTGCTGACGTGCTCCAGAGTTTCGTATTTATGGTCATGGAAGGCGTTGTACATGCTGGCTGCGCCTGCTGACTGCACGCCGTAAACTTTAACCTCCGGACGCAGGCTTTTGATAGCGAAGGCTACGCCGCTGATAAGGCCGCCGCCGCCAATCGGTACGATTACTGCTTCTACATCCGGCAGCTGGTCCAAAATTTCCAGACCGATACTGCCCTGGCCGGCAATGACAAGCTCATCATCATATGGATGGATAAAGGTCATGCCTGTTTCTTCCTGCAGCTGTACGGCGCGGTCATGTGCTTCGTCGTAGGCACCGGGAACAAGCTCCACCTGTGCGCCGAGGCGCTTGGTGTTTTCTACCTTCATAATCGGTGCGCCGTCCGGCATGCAGATGACGCTTTTGATGCCCATGCTGGTTGCAGCCAGTGCTACGCCTTGCGCGTGGTTGCCGGCGCTGCAGGCGATTACGCCTTTGCTTGCTTCCTCAGGTGTAAGCTGGCTGATTTTGTAGTAGGCACCGCGTACCTTGAAGCTGCCTGTTACCTGTAGGTTTTCTGTTTTCAGATACAAGTTGTTGCCTTCGCTTAAATGCGGAGCAGCTATTAAATCTGTTTTACGTGCTACGCTTTTAAGGATGAAGGCTGCATGATAAATTTTGTCTAATGAGAGCATTTGGTTACCTTCTTTTCTTTCCCTTAATTATTATAGTATAAAATACTACATCAAGTATAAATTGATTGGCGCATTGCGTCAAGTGATTGTGTACATTTCCTGCTATGATAGTGTATAATAATATAATGAATAATTTTCAAAGGAGTGCATACAATGCAGTGGATAGAAGTTAATGTAGCGGTAACGCATGAAGCAGTTGAGGCCGTAGCAGATATGCTGACGAGCATCGGGTCTAAAGGAGTTGCGATTGAGGACCCGCAGCTGATTAATGATTTGAGAAACAGCGGTACCTGGGAGCTGTGCGATATCCCGGAGCAGGAGAATACCGAGGTTGTTACCGTCAGCGCTTATTATGCTGATGATGAGAAGCTGGAAAAACGCTTGGCGGAGATTGATGAGCAGCTGGCGCTGATTGAGGAGCGCATCGGCAAGTACCGTTTCGGCAATACCCGCTTCCGCAAGGTGAGCGAGCAGGATTGGGCTAACGAATGGAAGCAGTATTTCCATGTTACTCATGTGGGCAAGAGTCTTGTTATTAAGCCGAGCTGGGAGGAATATGCAGCTAAGGAAGGCGAGCATGTTATTGAAATTGATCCGGGTATGGCTTTTGGTACTGGCACGCATCACACTACCAATATGATGATGGAGCGTCTGGAGAAGGTTATTACGCCTGATTCTACCGTGTTTGACGTTGGCACCGGCAGTGGCATTCTGGCGATTGCTGCAGCGATGCTGGGCGCTAAGTCTGTTAAGGCTGTGGATATTGACGCTGTGGCAGTGCGTGTTGCTAAGGAGAATGTGGCGGATAACGGCCTGAGCGAGCAGATTGAGGTGCGCGAGGGCGATTTACTGCATGGCACCGAGGGCAAGGCTGATGTTATTATCGCTAATATTATTGCAGATATTGTTATTATGCTGCTGCAGGATATTCCGCAGAAGCTGAATGACGACGGTGTGCTTTTGGCGAGCGGTATTATTGAGGAGCGTATGCCTGATGTGGAGGCTGCGGCGCAGGCGCAGGGCCTTTATGTTGACGCGGTTGACCATCGCGGCGGCTGGGTTGTTATGCAGATGAAGAAGAAGTAAGAAGTTTTTATGCGTCGCAATTGCCAGTGTCACAACCCTTCCGTCTGCTCGCAAAGCTCGCAGCCACCTTCCCTTTCAGGGAAGATATGACGTTATTGTGAGGTTTTAACATTTGTTTCTTGCGAGCTTTATATGCTCCCTGAAAGGGAGCTGGCATCGCCATAGGCGATGACTGAGGGTTGTTTCATTTTGCAATTAATATGTCTTTTGCTTTAAGCCATCTTCTTGCCTCTCCTTTTAGGCGGAAGGTGAACCCAAACTACGATTTTTACAGAAAGGAAACCTATATGCATCGTTTTTTTGTACCGCAATTATATAACGAAACAATGACTATTGAGGGCGTTGATGCACGTCATATCAGTAAGGTGCTGCGCATGCAGCCTGGTGCGCAGCTGCAGCTTGTGAGTGACGACGGCGTGAGTGCGCTGGCGGAGATTACTGCGATTGACAGCGAGTGCGTTACCGTGCATTGCCTGGAGAAGCTGGCGGAAAGCCATGAGCCGGCGGTGCGCCTGATTTTGGCGCAGGGCCTGGCGAAGGGCGAGAAGATGGAGTTCATTATCCAAAAGGCTGTGGAGATGGGCGCTTACAGCGTGGTGCCTGTAGCTATGGAGCATTCTGTAGTACGCCTTGACGGTGCGAAGGCTGCCAAAAAGGTGGAGCGCTGGCAGAAGATTGCCGAGTCCGCAGCGAAGCAGAGCAAGCGTGATATTATTCCCGAGGTGCAGCCTGTGCAGACGATGGCACAGATGCTGGCGGCGAATGACTGCGCTACGAAGATTATCGCTTACGAGTGCGAGGATAAAAAGAGCCTGAAGGCGGCGCTGAAGGAGGCGCAGGCGAAGGGCGCGCTGACAGATTTGCTGCTAATTATCGGTCCTGAGGGCGGCATCAGCGAAGCGGAGCTGGAGGCGGCACGTGCCGCAGGCGCTGCGCCTGTATCGTTGGGCAGACGTATTCTGCGTGCGGAAACGGCAGGCCTTGTCGCTATTTCAGCGATTTTTTATGAAACCGGAGATTTAGGAGATTAAACATAGATGAGAAAAATTGCATTTTATACGCTGGGCTGTAAGGTTAATCAGGCCGATACTGCCAGCATGGAGGGGATTTTCCGTGCGTCAGGCTATGAGGTTGTGCCTTTCGGTGAACCGGCAGACGTTTATTTAGTTAATACCTGCGTTGTTACCAATACCGGTCAGCGCAAATCGCGTCAGATTATCAATCGCGCTGTGCGTCATAATCCGCTGTCCTTGGTGGTTGTCACCGGCTGCTATCCGCAGACTGCGCCGGAGGAGGTGCGTGCTATCGAGGGGGTTGATGTAATCATCGGCAATCAGGAGCGCGGCCGCATTGTGGAGCTGGTCGAAGAAGCTCTGGAGCACAAGCGCACGGAGATTCTGGACAATGTGCAGCAGATGACTGTGGATACTAAGTTCGAAGAGCTGGGCGTTGGCACGGAAACCGATAAAACCCGCGCCTTCCTCAAAATTCAGGAGGGCTGCAACCAATATTGCACCTACTGCATTATTCCGTTTGCCCGCGGTCCGCTGCGCAGCCGTAGCCTGGAAAGCATCCGTGAGGAGGTTGGCAAGCTGGTTGCCGCAGGTTACAAGGAGGTTGTGCTCATCGGCATTCACCTTGGCTGCTACGGCAAGGAGCTGGCGAAGGAAGGCAAGCACGTTACGTTGTATGATGCGGTAAAGGCAGCGCTGAGCGTTGAGGGCGTGCAGCGTGTGCGCCTCGGTTCGCTGGAATCCGTGGAGGTGGAGCCGCGCCTGCTGCAGCTGATGGCAGAGGAGCCGCGCCTGCAGCGTCACCTGCATTTGCCGCTGCAAAGCGGCTGCGACAAAATTTTGCGCGCTATGCACCGTCCTTACGATACCAAGCGTTTTACAGAGCTGGTGAACGAAATTCGTGCGCAGGTGCCTGATGTGGCAATTACTACGGATGTTATCGTGGGCTTCCCCGGCGAAACCGAGGAGGACTTTGCGACTACTTTGGAATTTGCCAAGAAATGCGGCTTTGCCAAAATGCACATCTTCCCGTATTCCAAACGCAAGGGTACGCCTGCTGCCGAAATGAAGGAGCAGGTGGACGAGGCAGTGAAGAGCGAGCGTGCGGCGCGTCTGGCGAAGGTGGACGAGGAGCTGCATCAAAAAATGCTGCAGAGCACTGTCGGCAAGGTGGAAGAAGTACTGTTTGAGCAGCCTGTGGACGACGAGCATATGGAGGGCTTGTGCGGACCGTATCTGCGTGTTGTCGTTCCGGGAACCAAGGAGCTGGCCAACACCATTGCCAAGGTAAAAATTACCGGCGTAAAAGAGGACTTTTTGCTGGGCGAATTGAATTAATATATTATTATTCTAAGCTGTTATCTCGAGTCGTGAAAAAAGCTTCTTGGTTCATAGTTCTTTCCTTGCTTTTTATTTCTTCGTTCTGTGTTGGCTGTTCAGCAGAAGTACAGAATTCTAATTCTGCTTATGAACTTTATCCGACAGAAAATATGTATAATTTTTTGAAATTAAATACCAGCGATGGCAGAATTACTCAGGTACAATATAGCATCAATAAAGACGAAGCCAGATTTGAATGCTCTTTAAATTCTTTACCACTGGTTGATGCATCACAGGCACAAAATGGCAGGTTTAAATTGTATCCTACGCAAAATATATATACGTTTTTGCTTTTGGATACGATAAATGGAAGAACTTGGCAGGTTCAGTGGTCTCTTGATAATAAAGCTGTTAGAGGAATTGTTGGAGAAATAAAATAAAATTTAGCAGGATTTTGTTTTAAAAAGTAGAATATAACTAGATACGATAAATGAGAGGAGGGACATGAAATGGCTGAGGATTGTATTTTTTGCAAAATCATTAAGGGCGATATCCCTTCTACCAAAGTGTACGAAGATGATAAAATGATTGCTATCAATGACGTTGCTCCGGCTGCCCCGGTTCATGTGCTGCTGATGCCTAAGGACCACACAGCTAACATCACTACTGCGGACCCCGAGCTGGTTGCATATATGCTGGGCAAGGTTAAAATGATCGCTGAAAAGACCGGAATTGCCGAAAAAGGCTTCCGCGTTGTTATCAACACCGGCGATGAAGGCGGTCAGACAGTAAAACATTTACACATTCACGTAATTGGCGGCAAAGCTTTGGGTTGGCCCCCATGCTAAACCTTGACAATGCTTGTCTTTTCTTGTATAATTAATCAGTAAGTGTTTTTAGCTGGCAACAGCTGAAAACTTAATTTGCATATACACTTCCCTAAGTGTGTGGAGGGAGGGAGAACAGATGGCAGAAATTAAAGTTGGCAAGAATGAAACTTTAGACAGCGCACTGCGCAGATTTAAAAGAGCAACCCAAAAGGCAGGCATTCTTTCTGAGGTAAGAAAACGCGAGCACTATGAAAAGCCGAGCGTTGCACGTAAGAAAAAATCCGAAGCAGCCAGAAAACGTAAAACCAGATAATTGGAGGCGGGCTGTATGTCTATAAAAGACCAATTGACTGCTGATATGAAGCAGGCCATGAAGGACAGAGAAGCAGGTAAACTGCGTTTGTCTGTTATCCGCATGGTGCGTGCTAATATTAAAAACGTTGAAATCAATGACAAAAAAGAACTTACAGATGATGAGGTTCTGGCTGTCTTGATGAAAGAGGTCAAAATGCGTCAGGATTCTGTTGAGGAATTCCAAAAAGCAGGTCGTGACGAATTGGTTGCCCAAGCTAAGGAAGAAATTGCTATACTGAAAAAATATCTTCCGGAAGCTCTCAGCGATGACGAGCTGAAGGCTATCGTGGCAGAAGTTATTGCTGCTGTTGGTGCTACAAGTCCCAAGGATATGGGCAAGGTAATGCCGGCAGTTATGGCAAAAACCAAAGGCCGTGCAGATGGCAAACGTATTAACGTTATGGTTCGTGAATTGCTCAAATAACAACTGATAACCGTGCTAAGAGAAATCTTGGCGCGGTTATTTTACTTTACAGCGGCTTGCGGAGCTAATGGCTGCCTGCTTTCCTTACGCAGGAGGGCAGGCAGCTTTTTTTATTACAGCGGTATTGCCTTTTGCGAAAACATATTCAGCAGGTAAATTTTGTTTCAAGGCGAATATAAATATATTATTATCATTTTAACAGCTCAAAGGAGGCCGTTTTTATGGCATCTGGCTTCAGCTTTTTACGCACACAATTTCCCGGTTTGGAAAAAACAGGCGAGTTTGCGGAGCGCTATCTGTACAGCGATTCCAATTCCTGCCTTTTCAAGCTGGGCCTGCTGTGCGAAGATATCGTTAATAAAATGTTTGATTTTGACAATATAGCAATGCCTTATCAGATGAAGGATACGCTGGTAAATAAAATCCGTCTGCTGGAAAACGAAGAGTATATCACAGAGGATTTGGCACGCATTATGCACCGCCTGCGCTTGGGCGGCAATGAAGCGCGCCATGAAGGAACAGATTCGCTGCAGAAGGCCAAGCTGCTGCTGCCGCAGGCGTACAGCCTTTGCGAATGGTTTATGCAGGTGTACGGCGATTATACCTATCAGCCCAAGGAATATCATTTGCCTGCGGAGCAGGCAGAGGCAGCCTTTGTTGAAACTGCCAAGGACAAGGCCGAGGAAGCGCGCTTGCGCAAGCAGGATAACGAGAAGGCGCAGCAGGCTGTGCCTGTTCCGCACAAGGAACGCAGTCAGGCGAATCTGCATGCTGCCAACAGACGACCGAAGACAGAAGCGGAAACACGCTGCCTGATTGACGAGCAGCTGCGTCAAGTTGGCTGGGAGGCCGACACTACTGTTTTGCGTTACAGCAAGGGCTGCCGTCCTGCGAAGGGACGCAATCTGGCGATTGCCGAATGGCCTACGGACAAGGTTCCCGGTAACGAAGAAAAGGGCTACGCAGATTACGCGCTTTTCATCGGCACAGAGCTTGTGGGCTTTATCGAGGCGAAAAAGTGGGACACGGATATTTCCGGCGTTATCAGCTGCCAATGCAAGGATTATGCGCGCGCTGTGAGAAAATGCGATGCGGAATATTTGCTGGGACAGTGGCAGGATTTTAAGGTGCCCTTTGTTTTTGCTGCCAACGGCAGGCCTTATGTGCAGCAGCTGCAGACGAAATCCGGCATCTGGTTTGCGGATTTGCGCCAAAGCGGCAATATACCGCGCGCTATGGCAGGCTGGCCTTCTCCCTTAGGTTTAAAAGAAATGCTGCAGGAAAATACTGCAGAGGGCAACGCTGCTCTCGATGCTTTGCCGTATGATTTCCTGCAGGACGAAAACGGACTGCATCTGCGCGACTATCAGCTGAAGGCTGTGCAGGCGGTGGATAATGCAGTGCGCTGCGGCAAGCGGACGGCGCTGCTGGCGATGGCCACGGGCACCGGCAAAACACGCACGGTTTTGGGCATGATTTACCGCTTTTTGAAGGCAAAGCGGTTTAAGCGTATTTTATTCCTTGTTGACCGCAATGCCTTGGGCGTGCAGGCGCAGGATGTTTTTAAAGAGGTGAAGCTGGAAAGCCTGCAGACGCTGGACCAGATTTACAATATCAAGGAGCTTACCGATAAGCTGATTGATGCGGAAACCGCCGTGCATGTTGCTACCGTACAGGGCATGATGAAGCGCATTATGTATGCCGAAAGCGAGGACCGCATTCCCGCAGTCAGCGATTATGATTTAATTATTATCGACGAGGCGCACCGCGGTTATATTTTAGATAAGGAAATGGCAGAGGCGGAGCAGCTTTATCGCGACCAGCGCGATTACCAGAGCAAGTATCGCTATGTGCTGGATTATTTTAACGCGGTAAAAATTGCGCTCACCGCAACGCCTGCCCTGCAGACAACGGAAATTTTCGGCGAGCCTGTTTATACCTACACCTATCGTGAGGCTGTGCTGGATGGTTATCTGATTGACCATGACGCACCGCATCAGCTGACAACTAAGCTCAGCGAGCAGGGAATTCAGCTCAAAAAGGGCGATACTGTTAAATACATCAACAAGCAGACCGGCGAGCTTGATACGGCTTATTTGGACGATGATATAGATTTTGATGTCGACCAGTTCAACCGCCGTGTTATCGTGCCGGAATTCAACAAAGCTGTTTTGGCGGAGATTGCCAAAAATCTTTATCCCGACGCGCCGGAAACCTACGGCAAGACGCTCATTTACGCTGCGACCGATGCGCATGCCGATATGATTGTGAGCATACTGCAGGAGCTTTATGCCAAGGATAATCTGGACGGCGACGCGATTATGAAGATTACCGGCAGCGTGGCCAACGGTGACCAGAAAAAGATTCAGGAGAAAATCAAGCGCTTTAAGAATGAACGCTTCCCCAGCATTGTCGTGACGGTGGATTTGCTGACTACGGGCATCGACGTGCCGGAGATTACGACGCTGGTGTTTATGCGCTGCGTGAAATCGCGTATCCTGTTCGAGCAGATGCTGGGACGCGCGACGCGCCGCTGCGATAAAATCGGCAAGGATCATTTTGAGATTTATGACCCGGTGGGCGTATATAACAGCCTGCAGCCGGTGGTGACGATGCCTGCTGTTGCCAATCCGCAGATTTCCGTGCAGGATTTGCTGAAGCAGCTTGATGAAGCGGAGGCAGCGGAGGCGATTACCGATATTGCCAAGCAGGTGGCCTTAAAGCTGCGCCGCAAGGTGAATAAGCTGGACGAGCAGACGAAGAAGGAGTTTGTACTGGCGACGGGCAAGGATGTGGCAGCCTTTGCCGGCGAAGTGCAGAAGGCGGATGCTGCCAAGGCCAAGGAGCTTTTGCTGCAGCATAAAGAGGCGCTGGAGCAGCTGGAAAAATATCGGGCCGGCGGCAATATGGGCGGGATGATTTATGACGGCAAGGATGAGCTTACCGGCCATACGCGCGGTTACGGTGCGCACAAGACCAAGCCCGGAGATTATCTGAACGATTTTGCAGCGTATTTAAAGAGCCACGCCAACGAAATTGCTGCCCTGCATATCATTTGCACCCGTCCGAAGGATTTGACGAAGGCGCAGCTGAAGGAGCTGCAGCTGACGCTGGATGCCAACGGCTTTACGGCGCTGCAGCTGAACGATGCCTATTCGGAATACACGAACAGCACGATGGTGGCAGGCATTATCAGTCTTATCAGGCGCTATATGCTGGGAACGGAGCTGGTGAGCAAAAATTCACAGCTGAGCCGTGCCTTTGACAAGCTCAACCAAAAGCACAAGTTTACGCCTGCCCAGCAGAAGTGGCTGGATATTATCCGCAGCTATATGCAGCAGCAGGATATTTTGAGCGTGGAGGCCTTTAAGGAGGACAAACGCTTGCAGCGCTTGGGCGGTTATGCGCGGGCACAAAAAATATTCGCCGACGATTTGGATAATATCGTGAGCGAATTCAACGGTTATTTATATGAAGATGGAGGCAAGACTGCGTGAATACACAGGAGATTGTAGCGAAGCTCTGGAATTTGTGTAACGTGCTGCGTGATGATGGCATTACCTATCATCAGTACGTTACGGAGCTGACATATATTTTATTTTTGAAAATGGCCAAGGAAACCGGCAGCGAGGAAAATATCCCGGAGGGCTATCGCTGGGATGATTTGCTGGCGCGCAAGGGCCTGGAGCTGAAGAGCTTTTACAAGGATTTGCTTGATTATCTGGGCGAGCGGTGCACGGGACGCATTCAGGAGATTTACAAGGGCGCGGCGACGAACATCGACGAGCCGAAGAATCTGGAAAAGATTATCAGGACGATTGACGAGCTGGACTGGTTCAGCGCGAAGGAGGAGGGCCTTGGTAATCTTTACGAGGGACTGCTGGAGAAAAACGCTAACGAAAAGAAGAGCGGCGCCGGGCAGTACTTCACGCCGCGTGTGCTGATTGACGTAATGACGCGACTGGTGGCTCCCAAGGCCGGCGAGCGCTGCAACGATCCTGCCTGCGGTACCTTCGGCTTTATGATTGCGGCAAGCAATTTTGTGCGTGAGCAGACGGACGATTTCTTTGATTTGGATGAGGAAACGGCCGAGTTTGAATATACGCAGGCCTTCACCGGCTGCGAGCTGGTGCATGATACGCACCGCCTGGCGCTGATGAACGCTATGCTGCACGACATCCAGAGCAAAATTATTTTGGGAGATACGCTTTCCAACGTGGGCAAGGAAATGCAGGGCTATGACGTTGTGCTGACCAATCCTCCCTTCGGTACGAAAAAAGGCGGTGAGCGCGCAACGCGTGACGACTTTACCTATCCCACGAGCAACAAGCAGCTGAACTTCCTGCAGCATATCTACCGCAGCCTGAAGGCTGACGGCAAGGCGCGCGCTGCCGTGGTGCTGCCGGACAATGTGCTTTTTGCCGACGGTGACGGTGAAAAGATTCGTGTCGACTTGATGGATAAGTGCAATCTGCACACTATTCTGCGCTTGCCGACGGGTATTTTTTACGCGCAGGGTGTCAAGACCAATGTACTTTTCTTTACGCGCGAAAAAACGGATAAGGACACCACCAAGGCCGTGTGGTTTTATGATTTGCGCACAAATATGCCGTCCTTCGGCAAGACGAACCCGCTGAAGACGAGTGACTTTGCCGGCTTTGAGGCGGCCTACGGCGCGGAGGACAGAAGCAAGGTGGCAGACGAGCGCTGGCAGTGCTTTACGCGTGAGGAAATTGCGCAAAAGGGCAACAGTCTGGATTTGGGCCTGATTAAGGATGACAGCGTGCTGGATTACGAGGATTTGCCGGACCCGGCGGAAAGCGCGGCGGAGGCTGCGGAAAAACTGGCGGAGGCCGTGGATTTGCTGCAGAGTGTGGCGCAGGAGCTGAGGAGTTTGCAAAGATAAGGCTTCTGTGGTATACTAGATATGTAGAATGAAGGACACCCACAAGGTGGGTTGCCAAGTTGGTTAAGAAAAATCCGCTCCGTACTCGTCAAAGTCAGGGGGCGGTTTTTCTTTTATTGAGCACAATTCAAAACTTGCAAAGCTATGGATTGTGTGGTATATTAGACATAGAAAAAGACAACCGCCCACAAGGTGGATTGCCGAATTTTGTTAAGAAAAATCCGCTCCGCGCTCGGGAAAGTTTTGGGGCGGTTTTTCTATGTCCGTAACTTTTTTATTACTTTTTGTTCTTAAAAATGAACGTAAGTAATGCTACGATAAAAACTCCAAAGGACATTAAATCCTGAAAGCTGAAATATACCATAGACATCACCTCCATTCGTATAGAATGAAGGCAACACCACCCTGCAACACGGTTGTCAAAAACATTTTATCATAAATTATACATTAAAGCAATAGCATGTTTGCTTATAAAGGAGATCTTGCAATGCCAAAGAAAAAGACAGCATTGACAATAGAAGAACGCTTGCAGCAGGCGCTGGTGCCTGCGGAGGAACAGCCTTATGAGGTGCCGGAGAATTGGGTGTGGGTGAGGCTGGAGAGCGTCGCTTCTTGGGGTTCTGGTGGTACTCCGTCAAGAAAGCATGAAGAATATTATAATGGCGATATTCTATGGATAAAGACTGGCGAATTAAATAATGGTTGGATTTACGATACAGAAGAAAAAATAACTGATGAAGGATTGAAAAAATCTAGTGCAAAATTGTTTCCGCCATATTCTGTTCTGATTGCCATGTATGGTGCGACGATTGGTAAAGTTGCAATCTTAGGTGTTCCTGCTACAACAAACCAAGCCTGTGCTTGTGCTGTTTGCAATCAATCTTTGTTGTATATGTATTTGTTCTATTATTGCATATCTCAAAAAAACGTATTTATAGAAAAAGGCAAAGGCGGAGCACAACCTAACATATCTCAGATTATTTTAAAACAACATCCAATTCCTCTCCCTCCACTCTCAGAACAGCAACGCATTGTTGAGCGCATCGAGGAGCTTTTCGCCAAGCTGGATGAAGCGAAGGAAAGACTGCAGGAGGTTGCCGACAGCTTTGCTGTGCGCAAGGCAGCAATTTTGCACAAGGCGTTTACGGGCGCGCTGACAAAGCAGTGGCGTTTGAAAAACGGCGTGAGCGATGAAAGTTGGGAAGAAAAAAATTTAGGTGATGTTTGTTCTAAAATTACTGACGGTACTCATAATAGTCCTACGAATAGCTTAACAGGTGAATATATGTATGTGACCGCCAAAAATATTAAAGATACAGGTATTGATTTATCTAACATAACATATGTAACAAAGGAAATTCATAAAGAAATATATTCTAGATGTGATGTTGTCTATGGCGATGTACTCTATATTAAGGACGGAGCGACTGCTGGTATTGCAACAATTAATACATTGAAAGAAGAATTTTCAATGTTGTCCTCTGTTGCATTGATTAGAGCAGATTTAAAATTAGCTACGAATGAGTTTATAAAGACTTACTTAAACTATCGCAAGAAAGAAATTTTGAAAAATATTTCTGGAAGTGCGATTACTAGATTAACTCTAAGTAAAATAAAAAATATTGCCATTTCTCTCCCATCTCTCCCCGAACAGCACGAAATCGTGCGCCTCATCGACGACCTGCTGGCGCGTGAGCGCTCCGCACAGCAGGCAACGGAGCAGGCGCTGGCAAGCATCGACCTGATGAAGAAATCAATCCTTGCGCGTGCCTTCCGCGGTGAACTGGGCACGAACAAAGCGAGCGAAGCGAGCGCGCTGGAGCTTTTGCGGCAGGTGCTGGTGGAAAACTGAAGCTGAATAAAAATCAAGACCTTGGTAGCGGCAAAAGCTGTTGCTAAGGTCTTTTTTGATACATCTTTATTAGCGTCTTACGGCGAAATACGTGGATACACCGTAGCTGCTCATGGGAGCCTTTCTTGCAACTTCTTTCAGTTATGAAAGAAGTTGATGTTACGAATCACGCCGGTGATTTTGTTTGCAGCTTGTCCGCAGCCTTTAGCGGCATAAACTTTAAATTTACTTCATGCTTTTACTCTGTTATACTATAATTGTACAAGCGTTGAGGAGGTGCAGTCATGCCATTGGAATATTATTTTATGCTGGCGGGCCTTGTCCTGCTGCTGATAGAATTTGTTGTGCCGGGCTTCGGAATTTTCGGTGTCAGCGGCATGGTGTGCCTGACGGTCGGCGGCTTTTACGTTTTGGGCGGCAATGCCTGGGCGGCGCTGGTGCTTTTGGCAGTGTATCTGTTTTTGGTGCTGGTGATTACCCTGCTGTGCGTGTATCTGCCCAAGGAAAGCAAGTATAATCCCTTTGTGCTGTGGACACGTCAAAAAAACAGCGAGGGCTACACCGGCGGCAAAAACTGGAGCATGCTGGTGGGCAAAAGAGGCACAGCCTTGACTACGCTGCGTCCTGCAGGCACGATTCTGGTGGACGGCAAGCGTCTTGACGTAAGCAGTCAGGGAGATTATATCGAAAAGTCTGCGCCCGTGATTATCGTGCGGGTAGAGGGCAGCAAAATTTTTGTAGAACAAACGAAGGAGTGACGTTATGGATTTATTATTCAGTATGGTTTTCGGCAGTGGCTTTGCAGTAATCATTGCTATTGCCGGTATCGCGATTTTTCTTAACTTTGTGCCGTTGGGCCTGTGGATTTCCGCAATCGCTGCCGGTGTTAACGTGGGCATTTTCAACCTTATCGGTATGCGCCTGCGCCGTGTGCCCGCGTCGCAGATTGTGCTGCCTTTGATTAAGGCGAATAAGGCAGGTCTTGACGTAAACGTCAACCAGCTGGAGGCGCATTATCTGGCAGGCGGTAACGTGGACCGCGTTATTGATGCTTTGATTGCTGCTCACAGAGCGCAGATAGAGCTGAGCTTTGAGCGTGGCTGTGCTATCGACCTTGCGGGACGCAACGTGCTGGAGGCTGTGCAGATGAGCGTTAACCCCGAGGTTATCGAAACTCCGGTAGTAAGCGCTGTTGCTAAGGACGGCATTGAGCTGAAGGTAAAGGCACGCGTAACCGTGCGCGCCAATATTGACCGCCTGGTAGGCGGTGCCGGCGAAGCAACGATTATTGCGCGTGTCGGCGAAGGCATTGTAACAAACGTAGGCTCCAGCGCCGACCACAGCAAGGTACTGGAAAACCCCGACTATATTTCCAAAACGGTTTTGGATAAAGGCCTTGATGCAGGCACCGCTTTTGAAATTCTTTCCATTGATATTGCGGACGTAGATGTTGGCCGTAACATCGGCGCTGCTCTGATGACCGACCAGGCGGAGGCAGATAAGCGCATTGCTCAGGCGCGCGCTGAGGAACGCCGTGCGATGGCTGTTGCCAAGGAGCAGGAAATGAAGGCCTATACGCAGGAAATGCAGGCGAAGGTTGTGGAAGCACAGGCTAAGGTGCCGACAGCTATGGCAGAAGCACTGGCCAACGGCCGCTTGGGCGTAATGGATTATTATCGCCTGAACAATATTCAGGCAGATACGCAGATGCGCCGCACGATTGCCGAGGTAAGCCCGGAGGGCGAGGAAAAGCCTGAGGGCGGCAAATAAGCGAGGTGCAGCTTATGGGCGGCTTATTTGACCATGATTTAATACCTCTGCTTTTTGTCCTCGTAATGCTGGCCAACGTATTTTTGGACAGGCGCAACCGCCGCCGTAGACAGCGGGAGCTGCCGCAAGAGCAGCCGCAGGAAACGGCGGAGCCGACGCAGGCAGATCAGCAAACGCAGGCTAAGCCTAAGGATATTGCCGCCGAGTTTGAACGCCGTCTGAAAAAGACGACGGAGGAGGCGCAGGCACGCAAGCGTCAAAGCAGCCAAGGCTTAGTGCATGACGGAACGCGTGTGCGCCGTGATGATGGCAGCAGAGTTCACCGTGACGGCGAAGCACTGCATGACCATACCGGCAGAATTCACCGTGAAAATGAAGCCCTTGTGCATGACAGGGGCAAGGTTTATTATGACCACCGCGGTGATTACAACTATGATGAAGCAAAGATGAACGCTGCCGCAGCGGCGTTTAACGCGCACTACGCACAGCAGGCGCAGCCTGCGCCCAAAAAGCGCGTCAAGCTGAAGCATGCGGCGCTCGTCAACGGCATTATCATGGCAGAGGTATTAGGAAAACCGCGCGCTCTGAACCCCTACGAGGAGCGCTGATTTAAAGATTCTCGCAAACAGTAAGGAGATGTTGGAGAATGCTGGAAAAGCTGGATTTGAGTAAAAAAGTGTCCAAGGAAGAATACAACAGGCAGATGGAAGTGCTGGGTGAACGTCTGGGAAAGGCGCAGCGCCTGGCCCGCGACGCCAAAAGACCGGTTATCATCGTCTTTGAGGGCTGGCGTGGTGCACGCCGCAGTGCGCTGATTAACGAAATGATGCAGCAGATGGATGCCCGCGGCTTTAATGTTTATTCCAGCGTGCGTTTGCGCGGCGTAATGCAGGAGCAGCCGTTTTTCGGCGCCTTCTGGAAGCGTTTGCCGGCGTTGGGACATATTGCCGTTTATCACCGCAGCTGGTATTATCTGAAAAACGCCAACGAGCTGGCGGATAAAGAGGATAACACCAAGTATCCTGCTGTTTCCTTTGAGCATATCAACAACTTTGAAAAAATGCTCACGGACGATAATTATCTTGTGCTCAAATTTTTCCTGCATCTGTCACCGGAGCAGCAAAAGAAAAATATCGCTAAGAATGCCAAAACACTGGGCAAGGCGTGGCGTGATCTGAATCCGGCTCTTGATGAAAGCGAAGATTACGATAAATTTTTGCCGCATTACGAAAAAATGCTGGAGGCCACCGATACGGTAAACGCTCCCTGGCACCTGATTGCCGACGATGATCCGCGCAGCGCGCGTCTGGAGGTTTTCAATAAGATTGCCGATGCTATCGAAAAGGCCGTGCAGATGCCTGCAGAGCCTGCTGCCGACAAGCGCACTGCGGCAACCTACGATGTGCTGAGCAAGATTGACGCCAATAAAGAGCTTACTAAAGAAGAATATAAGGAAAAGCTGGATAAGTACCAGAAAAAGCTGACACAGCTGCAGATTGAAATGTTCAAGGCGCAGATACCGGTAGTCATAGGCTTTGAGGGCTGGGACGCTGCCGGCAAGGGCGGTGCTATCCGCAGACTGACGGCGGCACTGGACCCGTTGGGTTTTCATGTGCATCCGATTGCGGCGCCGAACGTGGTTGAAAAGCAGTTCCATTATCAGTGGCGCTTTTGGACCAGATTGCCGCAGCCGGGAACTATAGCAATTTTTGACCGCACCTGGTACGGCCGTGTTATGGTGGAGCGTATCGAAGGCTTTGCCAAACCGCAGGAATGGCAGCGTGCCTACGATGAAATCAAGGATATGGAGGCGCAGTGGAGCGAGCACGGTATCGCCATTGCCAAATTCTGGCTGCAGATTGACAAGGAGGAGCAGCTGCGACGCTTCAATGACCGTCAGGCTGACCCCAATAAGCAGTGGAAAATTACGGACGAGGATTGGCGTAACCGTGATAAATGGGATGCCTATGAAGCGGCAGTCAACGAAATGCTGGTGCGCACCGATACCTCGTATGCACCGTGGACTGTGGTCGAGGGCAACAATAAATATTATGCCCGCTTAAAGGTTTTGAAAACAGTTATCGATTTGTTTGAACGTAAGCTGGCAGAAAAAAATCAGTAAAATACAAGAGGATATCAGCGTAATTTTGCGCTGATATTTTCTTAATAGATTATAGATACTCGGAGAGGAAATGCTTTGTCCTGGATAATCAAAAACTACATTAAAGAAACAAGAGAAAATGAAACCGGCGCGCAGGTGTATCCGCCGGGCTTACGCCATCCGGTAGCCTTTATTTACCCCAATGTCTACCATCTGGGCATGTCGAACCTGGGAATGCACATTTTGTATCAGATGATTAACGAGCGCGGCGACAGTGCCTGCGAGCGCTTCTTTTTGCCGGATAAACGATTGCAGCAGGAGTATATCAAAAGCAAAACGCCGCTGCTGAGCTTGGAAAACCAGCGTCCGCTGGCAGATTTTGATGTTATCTTCGTCATGCTGTCCTTTGAAATGGACTATGATAATCTGCTGACGGTGCTGGATTTGGGTAATATCCGCCTGCGGGCGGCGAAGCGCAATCAGCGCGAGCCTTTGGTGATTATCGGCGGTCCCTGTGCTACCTTTAATCCCGAGCCTTTAGCTGCTGTGGCTGACGCCTTTGTTATAGGCGAGGGCGAGGAAACAGTACAGCACGTTCTGGATACCATCTACCGCGAGGAAAGCAAGCAAGAGCGTTTGGCGGCGTTGGCGCAGGTGCCGGGCGTTTATGTTCCCAGCCTTTATACGGCGCAGTACGATGATGAGGGTGAGTTTACCGCATTGCTGCCGCAGGAAGGTGCGCCGGCGAATGTAGCGCGCCAGTGGGCGCGTGATATCGACGCGTATCCGCACACCTCTGCTATCGTTACGAGCGGAACGGAATTTGAGGATATGTTTATCGTCGAGGTGGCGCGTGGCTGCGGCCGTCACTGCCGCTTCTGTATGGCAGGCTACTGCTTCCGCAAGCCGCGTCCGCGTAAGCTGGAAAATATTTTGGCAGATATTGCCAAGCGTCCCGAGCGCACGAAAAAGGTGGGCCTGATGGGCGCTGCCGTTTCCGACCATCCGCAGATGGCGGAGCTGACGGAATACTTAGTAGAGCACAAGATACCGTTTTCCGTGGCCAGCATGCGTGCCGATATGCTTACGGAGCAGATTGCGCATGCGTTGGCACAGAGCGGACAGCGCACGATGACCGTAGCGCCGGAGGCAGGCAGCGAGCGTATGCGCGCCGCTATCAACAAGGGCATTACGGAGGAGCACGTTTATAATTCTATCGAATTGGCGGCTGCTGCCGGAATGCGCAACATCAAGCTGTATTATATGATCGGTCTGCCGGGAGAAGAGGACGATGATATCGTTGAAACGGTGGAGATGATTAAACGCGTGCGTGCCAAGATGGATGCTGTGGGCAACAAGGGCGAGCTGGTTATTTCGGTCAACGGCTTTGTGCCCAAGCCCTTTACGCCGTACCAATGGGCGCCGCTGTGCAATGTGCGCACGCTGAAGAAGCGCTTTAAAATTTTGGGCGACTGTCTGAAGAAGGAAAAGCGCATCAAGCTGATTACCGAATCGTTGAAGGAAACTGTGGTGCAGTCCGTGCTGGCGCGCGGCAGCAGACGTATCGGCGAAGCGCTGCTGAAGGCACATGTGGAAGGCCGCAGCCTGAAGCAGGTGCTGAAGGAAGAGGGCCTTGATGCCGAGGAGCTGGCGGAGCGCGAGCTGCAGGTAGGCCAGCCGCTGCCGTGGCAGCATCTGGACATGGGCGTGACGCAGGAGTATCTTGCGGCCGAGCTGCAGCGCAGTGAAAGCGGTAAGTTTACGCCGATGTGCTTTGACGGCTGCCGTCGTTGCGGTGTCTGCCGGGAGTAAGGCTTAGGCAGTGAAATGACTGCTGCCAATAAAAAATTAAGCATCCCTACACTTTTTGCAGGAAAAGTGTGGGGATGCTTTTTACTCTTGCTTAAATTGTCCGGCAAAAATTATCCCTGAAATGCAAAAAACCTGCTCTTTTCAGAGCAGGTCAGCTTGTAAGAATTAAGCCATAGCGTTGATTCTCTTTGCAAGTCTGGATTTTTTGCGAGCTGCAGCATTCTTATGGATAATGCCTTTGCGAGCTGCTTTATCGAGCAAACCGGAAGCAGTAGCCATAGTAGCTTGAGCGTCTTCTTTAGCGCCGGTTTTAGCCAGAGCCTCTACTTTGCGGGAAGCATTGCGGAGAGCTGCTTTAATCGGAGCGTTTTTAGCACGACGTTCTGCGTCGGTCTTTACACTGCGGATGGAAGATTTAATGTTCGGCAACGAATTTCACCTCCTGAATTTTCTTGTACTGCATTATTCTACCACGAATGCGAGCATTATGCAAGAGAAAATCACAAATATGCCTGCCTGTTCCTGTAAAAAATATTTTGCGGACGCTTGACCTGGAGCTGACTCCAAATGCTAAAATATAAGCAGAAAGCAGGAAAACAATCCTGGCAGGAGGTAAGCGGGATGAAAATAAACGAAGTAAGCAAAATGTATGACATTACAGCGGACACGCTGCGTTATTATGAGCGCATCGGCCTGATTCCGGCTGTGAACCGTAATGAAAGCGGTATTCGCGACTACACCGAAACGGACTGCAACTGGGTAAACTTTGCCAAATGTATGCGCGCAGCAGGTATTTCAGTAGAAAGCCTGATTGAATATGTGGCGCTGTTTCAGCAGGGCGACACAACACGGGCCGCACGTAAGGAAATTTTAATAGAGGAGCGTGCCAAGCTGCTCGAGCGCATGGCGCAGATGCAGGAAACGCTTGATAAGCTGAATTATAAAATCGACAATTACTACAAATGCGTTGAATTTGAGGACAGTAAGCTGAAATAAAACGCAGCATGAAGAGAGATGGCGCGGAGCCGTCTCTCTTTTTAGTTTACAGGCTTTGCCGTATAATGGTATAATAATTAGTACTAATAAAACAGGCTCAAGCCAATATTGGCCTGAAATAATACATTTTAATGAAGGAGCAGGAAGAGTAATTTATGATTGAACAAAATCACATTCGCAACTTTTCTATTATCGCCCATATAGATCATGGCAAGTCTACCCTGGCGGACAGATTGATTGAATATACAGGAACGCTGAGCAAGCGTGAGATGGAGGAGCAGATTCTCGATTCCATGGATTTGGAGCGTGAACGCGGCATCACCATCAAGGCGCAGGCGGTGCGCAGCATTTACAAGGCGCGCAACGGCGAGGAGTATATGCTGAACTTTATCGACACCCCGGGCCACGTAGACTTTACCTACGAGGTTTCGCGTGCATTGGCAGCGTGCGAGGGTGCACTGCTGGTTATCGACGCTACTCAGGGCATTGAAGCGCAGACTTTGGCTAACGTGTATCTGGCGCTGGATAACGATCTGGAGATTATTCCGGTTATCAATAAGATTGATTTGCCGAGTGCCGACCCTGAACATGTTAAAAGGGAAATCGAGGACGTTATCGGTATTGATGCTTCCGACGCAGTTCTGTGCAGTGCCAAGACAGGCATTGGCATCGAGGACGTGCTGGAAGCAATCGTAGAGCGCGTGCCGGCACCGCAGGGCGATGCGGAAGCACCGCTGAAGGCCTTGGTGTTCGACTCCAAATTTGACGCTTACAAGGGCGTAGTTTTATATATACGCATTATGCAGGGCCGTCTGCGCAAGGGCATGAAGATTCGCATGATGGCAACCGGTGCGGAATTTGATGTTACCGAGGTCGGTTACTTCAAACCGGGCATTGTCAATGTTGATGAGCTGGAGGAGGGCCAGGTAGGCTTCTTTGCTGCCAGCATCAAAAACGTTAAGGATGCACGCGTAGGCGATACCGTAACAGATGCCGATAATCCTGCCGAAAAAGCGCTTCCGGGTTATCGCAAGGCTACACCGATGGTATACTGCGGTTTGTATCCGGTAGAGAATTCCGATTACGATAACCTGCGTGATGCTTTGGAAAAGCTGCAGCTGAACGATGCTTCTCTGGTATTTGAGCCGGAGACATCTACCGCGCTGGGCTTTGGCTTCCGCTGCGGCTTCTTGGGCCTGCTGCATATGGACGTTATTAAGGAGCGTCTGGAGCGCGAATATAATCTGAGCCTGATTACTACCGCACCGAACGTTATTTATGAGGTGTTCCGCACCAACGGCGACGTTGAAATGGTAGATAACCCGTCTCTGTTCCCAGACCCGACTGTTATCGACCATGTTGAGGAGCCCTTCGTTAATGCAACCATCATTGTGCCGAAGGATTATGTAGGCGCTGTTATGGAGCTGAGCCAGGAAAAACGCGGTGAATACGATAACATGACCTATCTTGATGATACCCGCGTTATGATTCACTACGCATTACCGCTGAGTGAGATTATCTTTGACTATTTTGACCGTCTGAAATCCGCTACCCGCGGTTATGCTTCCCTGGACTACGAGCTGTCCGGCTATCGCTATTCTGATTTGGTGAAGGTAGATATCCTGCTGAACGGCGAGCCTGTCGATGCGCTTTCCGCAATTGTGCATAAGGAATTTGCTACTGTCCGCGGCCGTCAGCTGGTTGAAAAGCTGCGCAGCCTGATTCCGCGTCAGATGTTTGAAATTCCGGTACAGGCAGCAATCGGTAACAAGGTTATTGCCCGCGAAAACGTCCGCGCTATGCGTAAGGACGTACTGGCGAAATGCTACGGCGGCGATATCAGCCGTAAGCGTAAGCTGTTGGAAAAACAGAAGGAAGGTAAAAAGCGCATGAAGCAGGTTGGCAGTGTGGAGCTGCCACAGGAGGCATTCATGGCGATTCTGAAAATGGACTAAGGCTTAGCGCTTAGTCGATAGTGTCTGATAGATAGGAGCAATGCAATTATGATGATACAACTGCAAGGCTTGCTTTCGACAATCACATTTTTGGATGTTATAGATATTGTCGTCGTTGCCTATTTTCTTTACCGTTTGTTCCTGATGCTGAAAAACACCCGTGCCGCAACATTGGGCAAGGGCCTCATGGTGCTGATAGGCTTCACGCTTATCTGCCGTTGGCTGAATCTGCATGTTATCAGCTGGCTGCTGGAAAAGAGCATGACGGTGATTATGGTCGCCCTGCCTGTTGTCTTTCAGCCGGAGCTGCGCCGTGCTTTGGAGCAAATCGGCCGCGGCAAGCTGTTCCACAAGGGCAGCGAGCTGGACGAGCAGGAGCTGGAGGAAATGCTGGATTCCGTTGCTCATGCCACTAAGGTGATGAGCAAAAACAAGGTAGGTGCGCTGATGGTCTTTGAGCGTGCTACCGGTCTGGCAGAGCGCATCGAAACCGGTGTGCCGATTGACGGTCTGGTGAGCTCTGGCTTGCTGCAGAACATTTTTGTTAAGGATACACCGCTGCATGACGGCGCTGTTATTATCCGCGGCAACCGCGTTGTTGCTGCCTGCTGCCTGCTGCCGCTTACGGAAAACCGTAATTTGAGCCAGGAGCTTGGTACCCGCCATCGTGCAGCTATCGGTATGTCTGAGCAGTCCGATGCGATGATTCTTGTTGTCAGCGAGGAAACCGGTACGATTTCCATCGCCCGCAACGGCGAGCTGATGCGTTACCTGACGGTGGATGATGTGAAGGAAATTTTGCGCACGGCAATTTTCCGTCCGCATGCAGCAGTTAAGAATTCTTTGGTTGATAAAATCAAGAGCTTGTGGGGCGGTGAGAAAAAATGAGATTTTTGCAAAGGCTGGCGCGTAAGGAAAACCTGTTGGCAAGGATTATCTGCCTGCTCATGGCCTGTGGACTGTGGGTATATGTAATGACCGACCAGAACCCGATAATCGAGCGTAATATCGAGGTGCGCCTGCAGCAGAGAAATCTGCCGCAGAATATGATGGTCTTTAATGCTCCCGATAAAATTCTGGTTAAGGTGCGCGGTTCGCGTGCCAAACTCAGTTCCGATAATCTGAGTGCCGAAATCAATGCTTCTATCAATTTAAAAAATATAACCGAAGGTCAGCAGAGCCTGCCGATTACGGTAACCTACTCCGGCGGCGAGATTGTATCCGTAACGCCTAAGGAGGTTTCCGTATATGTGGATACGGTAAGCGAGAAAAAGGTTCCCGTTACTACGCGTATCGTGGGCGCAGTGAACGGTGATATGACCATCGGCAACAGTATAATTACTCCGGCGGAGGTTACTCTGCGCGGTGCAACGCATCGTATTGACAAGGTAAACCGTGTGGTTGCTCCGATTGATATCAGCAACCATACCGGCAGCTTCCAGACGGAAAGCGAGCTGGTTGCCGTGAGTGACGACGGTTACGATATTCCTAATATGAGAATTATCCCTGAGCGCGTTATGGTGCAGGCCAATATGGTAAGCCAGATGCATTCGCTTGATATTCCGGTTAAGCTGGTTATGAGCGGTGATTTGCCTGCCGGTATTATTGTTACCAAAACAGAGATTGTGCCGACAAGCGTTCGCGTTACCGCACCGCCTTCCGTACTGAAGGAGCTGAAGGATGTCAAGACCAAGCCGGTGGATGTAAGCAAGCTGACTGGCAGTACCGTTGTTGCGGCTGAGCTGGATTTGCCGGAAAAGGTTATTCCAGAAAGACGTACGGTGCAGATTAAAATATCGGTAGAAAGGCAGAATTAATATTAGATGAAGCTGAAAATAAATAATGTGCGTATCAGCCTGCGACAGGAGCAGACGCTTGAGCAGGCGGTGTGTCGTAAATGTGGTATACCGCGCGATGCTTTGGGCAGTGTGCGGATAGTACGCAAGGCAGTGGATGCGCGCAAGAAAAATGATATCTGTCTCAATTACCATGTGCTGGCAGAGGTTGAAACAGGCGGCAGACAGGCGAAGCGTTTGTTGGCGGACCGTGATATTACGCAATATCAGGAGCAGCAGCAGCCGACGCTTGAGCTTGGCACACTGCCGCTGAGCGCACCGCCAGTGGTTATCGGTGCCGGTCCTGCGGGACTTTTGGCAGCACTGCAGCTGGCAGAGCATGGCTATAAGCCGCTGCTTTTGGAGCGCGGCAAGCCGGTGGCGCAGCGTGTGCAGGATGTGCAGCGCTTTTGGCAGACGGGAGAATTTAACCCCGCGTCCAACGTACAGTTTGGCGAGGGTGGTGCAGGCACCTTTTCGGACGGCAAGCTGACCACGCGTGTGAATGATCCTATGATGGCCGAAATTCTGCAGCTCTTTGTGGATGCAGGCGCACCGGAAAATATTTTGTACGAGCATAAACCGCACGTAGGCACGGATAAGCTGCGTGCGATGGTGCAGGGACTCAGCCGCCGTATTGCGGAGCTGGGCGGCTGCGTGCGCTATGATGCGCATGTGGTTGATCTGGATATCAAAAATAATGCTGTGCAGGGGGTAATCCTCGACGGCGGTGAAAGACTGGCGGCAGGAGCCGTGGTACTGGCCTGCGGTCACAGTGCGCGTGATACCTACGCTATGCTGGCATGCAGGGGCGTAGGCATTGTGGCGAAGCCCTTTGCCATAGGCGTGCGTATCGAGCATCCGCAGGAGCTGATTGATAGGGCGCAGTACGGCAGCTTTGCGGGACATCATCTGCTGGGCGCGGCGGATTACGCGCTTGTTTATCACACGCAGGATAAAACACGCACAGCCTATTCGTTCTGCATGTGCCCGGGCGGTCAGGTGGTTGCCGCCGCTTCGGAGGCCGGTGGCGTGGTTGTCAACGGCATGAGCATGTTTAAGCGTGACAGCGGCATTGCCAACAGCGCGCTGGTGGTGAATGTGGACAGCCGGGATTTCGGCGAGGGTGCGCTGGCAGGCGTAGAATTCCAGCGCCGCTATGAGCAGCTTGCTTATGCGGCGGCAGGCAGCAGCTATTATGCGCCTGCGCAAAATCTGGACAGCTTTTTGAAGCGCAGCACACCGTCTTTGGAATGCCTGGTGCAGCCAAGCTATCGTCCGGGACTTGCGGCCTGCAGCTTAGATAAGGTGCTGCCTGCCTACGTTACGGATACTCTGCGCGAGGGCATTACTAGCTTCGGACGCAAGCTGGCGGGTTATGCCGACGGCGGAGCGCTTTTGACGGGTGTGGAAACACGCACCTCGGCGCCGGTTCGCATTGAACGCGACAGACAGAGCTATGTATCGCTGACGCATGATTTGCTTTATCCCTGCGGCGAAGGCGCAGGCTATGCCGGCGGCATTATGAGCGCTGCGCTTGATGGCTATCATGTGGCGCGTGCGATTATGGAAAGATTTGCGCCGGTGAAGTAATTTAGGTTGGCGAGTAATAAATAACCATCAGTCAAAATCACGTTAGTGATTTTGACAGCTCCCTTGCAGGGAGCATATAAAGGTTTCAAGAATTGCGAAGTTTGCTATTTTTAAGCCTGTTATATCGCCCCTGAAAGGGGAGATGTCACCGTAGGTGACAGAGGGGTTGTGTATAAATAGATCTCAACAATTCCCAACTTACATATAAACGCATTAACATTAGGGAGGTTATTACAAAAAATGGCAAGATTATTTGGTACTGATGGTGTTCGCGGTGTGGCGAACGTAGAGCTTACTCCGGAGCTGGCCTTTAAGCTGGGCTATGCTGCCGCAAAATACTTTGGCCGCGAGGTTTCCTGCCCGAAAATTATTATCGGCAGAGATACACGCCGCAGCGGACAAATGTTGGAAAGTGCTTTGGCAGCAGGTATCTGCAGCGCTGGCGGCAATGCACATCTTCTGGGCGTTATGCCTACTCCGGCAGTTTCCTTTCTGACCAGTGAGGTTAAGGCTAATGCCGGCGTAGTAATTTCTGCTTCTCACAATCCGTTTGAAGACAACGGCATCAAATTTTTCTCTCAGACAGGGTACAAGCTGCCTGACGCAGTAGAGGACGAAATTGCAGCTATCGTTGCTGCACCGATTGATTACACTCAGGCAGTAAGCGGCAGCAGCGTCGGCCAGATTATTCATGAAAAGGACTTGTCCGCACTGTATATTAAGCACATTCTGAGCACTGCCTATGCTAAGCTGAATGGTCTGAAGATTGTTATGGACTGCTCCAACGGTGCCAACAGCGAAATCGCACCGGTTATCCTGCGCAGCCTCGGTGCTGAGGTTGTGGCAATTTTCAACGAGCCTAACGGTATCAATATCAACAACGGCTGCGGTTCCACTCATCTGGAGGCTTTGCAGAAGAAGGTTGTCGAGGTTGGCGCTCATGTAGGTATCGCCAATGACGGTGATGCCGACCGTTGCCTGGCAGTTGACGAAAACGGCGAGGCTATGGACGGCGACCAGATTATGCTGATTTGCGCTCTGGAGCTGATGAAACGCAACAAGCTGCATGACAATATGCTGGTAACCACTGTTATGAGTAACGTGGGCCTGCATCAGGCTATGAAGGCTCATGGAGGCAAGACTGTCAAAACCGCTGTAGGTGACCGCTATGTACTGGAAGAAATGCTCAAGCACAATTATTCTATCGGCGGCGAGCAATCCGGTCATATCATTTTCTCCGAATTCGCCAAAACCGGCGACGGCATTCTGACTGCGGTACAGCTGTTGTGCGCAATGGTTCGCAACAACAAGCCTTTGTCCGAGATGGGCGCCGTAATGACTAAATTCCCGCAGATTCTGCTGAATGTACGCGTGAAGAATAAAAATGGCTGGGAAGAAAAGGCTGCCATTCAGGAAGTAATCAAAAAATATCAGGAGGAGCTGGGCGAAAACGGCCAGATTCTGGTACGTGCTTCCGGCACTGAGCCTTTAATCCGTATTATGGCCGAAGGACCGAAGCAGGAGCGTCTGGAACAGATTGCCAACGCTATTGCTGACGTTGTAACTAAGGAGCTGGCATAAGCAGGCCTTTGCTAAAATATTTTTAAAGTAAAACTAGACTTTTACCGCATTTGCAGTTGGTAAAGGTCTAGTTTTTTATCTGGCATTTCTTTTTTGGTATTAAAAGTTCAAGGAATCTTTTCTTGACCTGCCAGTCTTCATATTGTAAAATTAAATTAGTCTGAGGATGTGCCGCGTGGGACTGCCTGCCTGCGCGGCTCATTGTCTGTTTGCTCATAAATCAGCAGAGCCTTGTCTTTGCTGCCAAATGCAGACAGTGAAGGATGTAAGCGCATGTACCGCTCAGGCGGTGGACGAGGAATGAGGTTATCGATCAGTCAGCGGATGCCTCACGGTTGGCTGCAGGCCGCAAACCGTGTACAAAGCCCTCCGGTAACGGGGGAGAGAAAAGCACGGTGGCAGAAAGGGCAAAGAATATAATACAGGCTCGCAAGGGAGAAGGTATTAAATACGAGGAAGGTTGACGCAGGCGTACTAAAGGTACGTCGAGGAAACCTGACGAAGCAGATGATGCCTTATACCTTGCAGCGTAGAGGAGGAGTACTACTTATGTGCGGAATTGTAGGTTATATCGGTAATCACGAAGCAGCCCCCTTTTTGCTTGACGGTATGAGCAAGCTGGAGTATCGCGGTTATGATTCTGCCGGCATTGCTGTTTATGAAAACAACAGCATTCGTGTAGAAAAATGTGTAGGCCGTCTGGATGCACTGCGTCAGAAATTGGCAGGCAATATGCCTGTGGGCAATGTAGGTATCGGTCACACACGCTGGGCAACACATGGCCGTCCGTCGGATCGCAATGCGCATCCCCATACGGACAGCAGCGGTAAGTTTGTCGTTGTCCATAACGGTATTATTGAAAATTATCTTGGCCTGAAGGAAGAACTGATTGCCAAGGGACATGAATTCCTGTCCGAAACAGACAGCGAGGTTGTAGCTCATCTGATGGCGGACCAATATGACGGAGATTTCGAAGAAACCGTCAAAAAGGTGCTGAAGCTCATCAAGGGATCCTACAGTCTGGTATTTATGTGCGAATACGAGCCTGATAAAATCATCTGCACCAAAAAGGATAATCCGCTGATTATCGGCCTTGGCGAGGGTGAAAATTTTATCGCTTCCGATATTCCGGCAATTATCAACCATACGCGCCGTACCTTTATCATGAGCGACGGCGAAATCGCCACGGTAACGGCAGACGGTGTTTGGGTGCAGGATATCAACGGCACTCCCATCAGCAAGAAGGTGTTTGTCGTTAACTGGAATGCCGAAGCAGCGGAAAAGGGCGGCTTTGAGCATTTCATGCTGAAGGAAATCTATGAACAGCCTAAGGCTTTGCGCGACACCATGACCAGCCGTCTGGATGCGGAAGCAAAAACCATCGGCTTCCCCGAGCTGAACTGGACGGAAGAGGAACTGCGCGAAATCAATAAAATCTTTATTGTGGCCTGCGGTACCGCTTATCATGCAGGCATTGTCGGTAAATATTATCTGGAGCAGCTGGCGCGTGTGCCGGTTGAGGTGGACATTGCCAGCGAGTTCCGTTACCGCGACCCGCTTGTTGACGGCAACAGCCTGACGATTGTTATCAGCCAGAGCGGTGAAACCAGCGATACGCTGGCAGCACTGCGCGAGGCTAAACGTCTTGGCTCTCGCACTCTGGCGGTTACAAATGTTGTCGGCAGCTCTATTGCGCGCGAGGCAGACCAGGTTGTTTATACCTATGCCGGTCCGGAAATTGCCGTAGCATCTACCAAGGCTTATACTACTCAGCTTCTGGCAATGCTGATGCTGGCGATTTATGTAGGCCGTCTGCGCGGCAGCATGAGTGCCGAGCGTGAGCAGGAGCTGGTGCAGGGTCTGACCTTTGTACCCGAGCAAATTCATAAAATGCTGGAAAACGTGGACCAAATTAAGGTGTTTGCGCGTGAATACGGCAGCAGTGAGGATGCCTTCTTCCTGGGACGCAGCCTTGATTATGCTGTAGCGCTGGAGGGTGCGCTGAAGCTGAAGGAAATTTCCTACATTCATGCGGAGGCTTATGCGGCAGGCGAGCTGAAGCACGGCACCTTGGCGCTGATTGTTTCCGGTGTGCCGGTAATCGTATTGGCAACGCAGATGGATGTATATGATAAAACCGTCAGCAACCTGCAGGAGGTTAAGGCGCGCGAGGCTGTGGTTATTGCCATCGGCTTTGAGGGTGATACCTCTCTGGAAAAATATGCGGACCATGTTATCTACATCCCGCGTACGGACAAATATCTGGCACCGTTGATGGCAGTGCTGCCCTTGCAGCTGCTGGCCTACTATGCGGCGCTGACTCGCGGCTGTGATGTTGATAAACCGCGTAATCTCGCAAAGAGCGTAACAGTTGAATAAAAAATAAAATTTACGGCGTAACGGATGCAAAAATCTGTTGCGCCGTTTTTGTAATTACAGAGATACGCTGCTTATGTTATACTAATATTAATTTAGCGCGGAAGGGGAACAGAAGCAGATGGCTTATAGCGAGCTTTTTAAAAATTACAGTGATATCCGCAATTTTATGCGGCGCTTTTATGTATACGGCTTTGAAAAGCGGCAGGAGTTTACCGCTAAAAGCTCCAGAAGCTACGATGATAATCGCCGGCGTCTGGACAGCTGGCTGGAGGATTACATGAGCTTCAAAAGCGAAGCGGACGGCAGAGCCTACCGCATTTCCTTCGACAGCAGCAGTATCAGTCATAATCCCTTGTATAAAAGTTGGAAGGCCAAGAGCTTTACGTCCATGGATATTACGCTGCATTTTTATCTGCTGGATATTCTTGCCGACGGCAAGGCCTATTCGGCGGCAGAGCTGTTGGAGCTGCTGAGCGGCCGTTATTTTAACTGTTTCGATAATCAGCTGCGTCAGCCCGATGAATCAACGGTGCGCAACAAGTTGAATGAATATACTGCGCTCGGAATGCTGCAGCTGGTGAAGCAGGGACGGCGCAATCTTTACTGCCTGGCGCGTGATGAGGTGAACTGGCGCAGCTGGCAGCTTGCCTGTGCCTTCTTTTCCGAGGCGGCACCCTTGGGGGAGGTTGGCTCCTATCTGCTGGATAAATTTGCCGAGGACTGCGAAACCTTTGCCTTTAAGCATCATTTTATTTTATATACGATGGACAGCAAGCTGCTGTATGAGCTGCTGGAGGCGATGAACAGCAGGCAGTCCGTAACGCTTTACCGCTGTGACAAGGATGGCAGCAGCATACCGCAATATGTTTGCCCCTTGAAAATTTACTGCAGCACGAGGACAGGACGACAGTATCTTTTGAGCTACAGTTATGCTGCGCAAAAGCTGCTGTTCAACCGTCTGGACCATATCGAGAGCATTGAGGTTAAACGCGCCGAAGGACGCTATGAGGAGTTTTTGCAGCTGGCACAGGAGGCGGCGCCGCACATCTGGGGCGCAGGCATGCTCAGGACAGACCGGTTGGAGAAAATCAGCTTTACGGTGGAGGCGGCAGCTGACGAGCAGTTTATTGTGCAGCGCTTGGAGCGTGAAAAGCGCTGTGGCACGGTGCAGCAGCTGGATGCGGAGCATTATTGCTTCAGTGCTGCCGTATATGATGCGCGCGAGCTGCTGCCGTGGGTACGCACCTTTATCGGGCGTATTACTGCTTTTAGCTGCAGTAACGAGGAAATAGAGCGCATTTTTTATGATGATCTGGAGCAGACGGCAGCCTATTATCTGCAGGAGGTGCAAGCGGATGGCGAAAAATGACAGCTTTTTTAACGAAATATACGGCACCTATTTTAATGTTGTGAGCAGTATTCTGCGGCAGGCACAGGAAAAGCAGCTGACGAAGGACAGCTTGGAGCTGTTGGTGCGGGAGCAGGCCTTTGCCGACAGCTGCCTGACCATTCCCAAGGCACTGCAGGACGGAAGCTGGCCGCTGCTGCAGAAGGATATGACTACGCCGCTGCGGCATGCACCGGCGATGCCGTTGACAACATTGCAGCGTCGCTGGCTGAAAAGTCTGCTGACGGATAAGCGGCTACAGCTTTTTGATGTGGACTGCAGCGGGCTGGAGGATGTGGAACCTCTGTTCAGTGAGGAGCAATTTGTGTATTTCGACTGTTACAGCGACGGTGATAATTATGATGCTCCCGAGTACAAACAGCATTTTCGCTTGCTGCTGCAGGCGATAACGGAAAAGCGCAGGGTGGAAATCAGCTTTATCAGCGGCAAAAACGAAAGCGTGCGGAATGAATATCTGCCGCTGCAGCTGGAATATTCGGCGAAGGATGACAAGTTCCGCCTGAAGGCGGTGTGCGAGCGCCATCTGCATTACGTTAATGTGGGGCGTATTAAAAGCTGCCGTCTGTTGGAGCAGACGGGTGAGGAGGCCTGCATGCTGCTGGAGCCGGAGCGCTGTGCGGTTACCGTCCTGCTGACGGATGAACGCAATGCTCTGGAGCGGGCGATGCTGCATTTTTCGCATCTGGAAAAGATAACGGAGCGCTTGGATGAAAAGCATTACAGGCTGCAGCTGATGTATAACAAAAGTGATGAAACGGAAATGGTTATCCGTATTTTATCCTTCGGTCCGTTGCTGCGGGTGCAGGAGCCTTCAGGCTTTATCGAGCTGCTGCGTCACAGGCTGAGTAAGCAGCTGGCGCTGCGGGCGAAGGAGTAAGGGTAAAAATATAATTTGCCGGAAGCTCATTTGATGCTGAAGCCTTATTATAAATCACCGGACCTGTGGAATTTCTGCAGGCCCGGTGTATTTTTTGTATTCTTAACAGTAATTTTCTTTTACGCAGTCAACAAATGTGTTATAATTAACGATACATGTCATTTTTGTGAAGAAGTTGAAATTTTTATGTGTAGGTGATGAAATGGAAATGTTTTTGGTGGCTGTGGGCTTCTATGGCATTGGCGTATTAACCATGCTGCTTCCCCACGGCATGCAGCGTGCTGCACACTGGCTTGCTAACAGCGCTGCCCTTTTTGGCAGCGCTGTCTGCGCTTATGCGGCAGGCCTGCTGCTTTTCGGCGGCGTGAGCCCCGCACCCCTGACCTGGGGCTCGTATTCTTTAGGCTGCGATGGCTGGAGCGCAGTCTTTCTGCTTTTGACCGGTATCGCCGGTGTTGTTACCAGCCTGTACGCGCTCGGTTATGCGCGTGGCTATGAGGGTAGCCGTCTACGTCTTTTGGGCGGCATGTGGTGCCTGTTTATCATGTCTATGGTACTGGTGCTGTTGGCCGGCGATGCCTTCAGCTTCCTGCTTTTCTGGGAGATTATGGCTGTAGCCTCCTTTATGCTGGTTAACCATGAATCCGAAAAGCGTGCTACCTGGAATGCTGCCTATCAGTATCTGGTTATGACCAGCGTCGGTACGGCGGCGATTATGATTGCCTTTTTGCTGACAGGCTCTGCCAGCGAGGGCTTCAGCTTTGCTGCTATGGCCAAGAATACGCTGGAGGGCAGCTGGCAGCATCTTGTTTTTGTCTGTGCCTTTGCCGGCTTTGCTTTAAAGGCCGGTCTGGTGCCGCTGCATGTTTGGCTGCCTAAGGCGCATCCGGCAGCACCCAGTCACGTTTCCGCGCTGATGAGCGGTGTTATGCTGAAGATTGCGCTTTACGGCTTCGGTCGTTTTATGTTCAGCTTTTTGCCTGCCTGGAATTACTGGTGGTGCGTTGTTGTACTGCTGGCAGGCGTAGTATCCGCATTTTTGGGCGTACTCTATGCTCAGATGGAAACGGATATCAAGCGCGTGCTTGCTTACTCCTCTGTAGAAAATATGGGCGTAATTTTTGCTGCCTTCGGCTGTGGTATGCTGATGAAGGCTTCCGGCAGCAGCTTTTATATGCTTGGCTTTGTGGCAGCGTTGGTGCATGCCTTTAACCACAGCATTATGAAGGTGCTGATGTTTATGTGTGCCGGCAGCATTATGCACGGCACCGGCAGCAAGAACCTGGAGCTGTTCGGCGGCCTCGCACGCAAAATGCCGTATACCGCTGTCTTTGCTTTCGTCGGCTCGCTGGCGCTTGCCGCTATTCCGCTGACGAACGGCTTTACCGGTGAATGGCTGGTGCTGCAGAGCTTTATCAGCCTGGGTACAAGCTGCGCAGGTCAGGATATCCGCCTGTGGACTGCGGTATCCTTTATTCTGCTGGGCTTTACCGGAGCACTGGCTCTCGGCTGCTTTGTACGCTTCTTCGGCATCACCTTCCTGGGCCGTGCTCGCAGTGAAATTGTGGAGCATGCGCACGAATCCGATAAATTTATGCTCGCTGCTATGGGCGTTGCATCTGTTTTAGTTGTTGCTTGCGGTCTTTATCCGCTGCCGGTCGTTCGCGCCGCTCTGTTGGCGCTGGGCATGCCTGTGGCTCTTGATGCCTTCGGTATGAATCTGGCGTGGGCCGGCGTTGGTACTGCTATTTGCTACAAGCCGCTGCTGCTCTTGGCTTTGCTGCTGGTGCTGGGCGCATTGCTGTGGCTAGCTGTTAAGGACTGCTTTGTTGTGGAGGATGTTACCTGGAACTGCGGTACCTATCCGACGCAGCGTCAGCAGTATTCCGCAACCGGCTTCAGTAAGCCTGTACGCCGTGCGTTTGATTATCTGCTGAAGCCAAAGCGTCAGGTAACCTACATGCGCAAGGAGCATGCTTACTTCGGCCGTCAGCTTTCCTACAAGCTGGAAATTCCCGATATGATTACGGAAAAGCTTTATCAGCCGTTGCAGAAGCATTTTGTAAGTATTTCCAATTTCCTGCGCCGTCTGCAGCAGGGCAGTGTGCGTTTATATGTTGCCTATGTTATGGTGGCAATGATGTTGGTACTGGTATGGGGGGCGCTTTATAAATGATTTTAGAGAATGAATTGTTACAGCTGGCCCTCGGTATGGCGCAGGCAGTTTTGCTGCTTTTGTGCGCTCCGCTGGTAACCGGCATTGTTAAAAAGGTAAAGGCCTGGATGCAGAACCGTATCGGCAGCAGCATCTGGCAGGAATATTACGATATCCGCAAATGGTGGGGCAAGCCTACTATGCTTACTCCTTATACCGGCATCACCTTCCGTCTGGCACCTTGCGTATATTTTCTGACAACCTTTGCGGCAGCTTGCATGCTGCCGGGCTTCTTAGGCGGTCAGGCCGGCTTCGGCGACGTTTTTGTATTTGTATATCTGCTGGCCTTGGGACGCTTCTTTATGGCAGTTTCCTCAATGGATGCAGCCACCGCCTTTGGCGGTATGGGCGGCAGCCGTGAGGTGTATGTGGCTGCCTTCGTTGAGCCTGTGGTGATGCTGGCCGTGCTGTCTAACGTACTGCACACCAACAGCACCTCGCTGGCAGGCATGAGCCTGCGCACGGATGAGGTTAACCTGACGGTAGCAGGCGTGCTGACCTGCATTGCTTTCTTCCTTGTATTGCTTGCAGAAAACAGCCGTATCCCGGTTGATAACCCTGATACGCATCTGGAGCTGACGATGATCCATGAATGTATGACACTGGAATATTCTGGCCGTCTGCTGGCGCTTATCCATTGGGCAAGCCAGCTCAAGCTGCTGGTATTCTTAGTGCTCTTCGCTATGTTGTATCTGCCGCTGGACTTGCCGGTTGTATTTAAGGTGCTTATCGGTGCGGTGGCTGTAGGCGTGGTTGAAACGTTGAACAATAAGATGCGCCTTTTCAAGGTGCGTGTATATCTGGCGGCAGCAGGACTGATGCTGCTGCTGGCAGTAGTGGCACAGTAAGGAGGTAACGATGGAATATTTGGTTGTAAGTTTAATGTTTATCGTTTTCCTGCAGACGCGCTTTGTGGAGCTGCGCCGTGCAACTCTGTGTCTGGCGCTGCAGTCTGCCTTGATTGCTGCAGCCTGCCTCGTCGTAGGTATGAGCCATGGCAGCGGCCTGCATGCCTGGCTGCCAGGTGTGCTGACGATTGCCGTTAAGGTGCTCTTTATTCCTTACGCTATTTTACGCGTGGTAAATCAGCTGCGCGATGAGCGTGAAATTGTCAGCGATATCAATGTAAATTATTCTACTGCTTTTGCAGCCTGCAGTCTGGCGCTCGGCTACATGGTAATTGATGGTCTGTTGCCACAGGCAGAGGGCCGCGATATTCTGGCGACCTCTATGTTTATGATTATGACAGGCCTCGCACTGATTGTTATGCGCAGTCGTGCCATTATGCAGATGATCGGCCTGATTACCTTGGAAAACGGCATTTACCTGCTCGGCCTGATTATGACGGAAGGTTTGCCGCTGATTATCGAGCTGGGCATTTTCCTTGATGTGCTGATTGCTGTTGTTATTCTTGTTATTTTAACCTCGCGTCTGCGTCTGTCGTTTAAAACGACGGATACAAATGTGCTGGACAAGCTGAAAGGGTAGGGGATGTAATGTTAACATATATTTTGATACTGTTATGCCTGCCACCCTTGTGCGCGGTGCTGGCACTGGCTGCGGGCTTCGGCAATAATATCCTGCATTGGCTGCACCGCCTGACGGCAACTGCGGTAGGTGTGTGCGTGGCGCTGATGGCAAAGTCCTTTAATCCTGCTGTGCCCTATGTAGACGATTATTTTTACATTGATGCGCTGAATATGTGGGTAATCATTATTATTACCACACTTTATCTGGCAGCAACCTGGACTGCGCGTAATTATCTTACGCGTGAAGAGCGCTGCGGCGTACTCAAGGGCGAACAGCTGCAGACCGGCCGTTACTTTGCGCTTATGCAGCTTTTCTGCTGGACAATGTTTATCGTACTGCTGGTAAAAAATCTGGGCCTGATGTGGGTAGCAATCGAAGCGACTACCTTAATCAGTGCGCTGCTTATTTCCTTCAAATTTACCCGCGCCGCTTTGGAAGCAACGTGGAAATATATCATGGTTTGTACCGTCGGAATTTGCTTGGCACTTTTGGGTACACTGGTGCTGTATTACGCACAGCTTGATGCTTTGGGTGGCGAAAAGGCGCTCAGCTGGCTGTACCTGCATGAGCATGCCAACAGCCTGAACCCGGCGATGACCAAGCTGGCACTGCTGTTTATCGTTATCGGCTACGGTACGAAGGCAGGCATGGCGCCGATGCACACATGGCTGCCTGATGCCTATGCCGAGGCTCCGTCGCTGACCAGCGGTATGCTGAGCGGTGCGCTCTGCAGCTGTGCTATTTATGTATTGCTGCGTAATCTGGTTATCCTGCTGCCGACAGCAGGCGCTGCGATGATGAGCAGCATGCTGCTGTTTTTTGCTGTGCTGACTGTGGCGATTGCCGTGCCGTTCGTTGTTGTACAGCGTGACGTTAAACGTATTCTGGCTTATTCCTCTATGGAAAACATCGGCATTATGGTTGCCGGTATCGGCGTCTTTTCCGCCTTCTCCCTGAAGGCTGTGATGCTGCATATGTACAGTCATGCTATGATTAAGTTTGTGCTGTTCTATATTGCCGGTACGATTATTCAGGAATATCAGACTCGTAATATGATGCGTATTCACGGTATGATTAAGGATGTACCGCATACCGCAACCTTCTGGCTTACCGGTATGCTGGGTATTTTGGGCCTGCCGCCGATGGGACTTTTCTTCAGTAAGTTTTACATTATGGCGTCTATGTTCCGTGAGGGACATTGGGTAGCAGGCAGTCTGCTGATTATATTGCTGGCCGGCGTTTTAATCGGTATTTTGTACCACGGCATGCGTATGCTGTGCGATAAATCAAAGCGTCAGCCCTTGGGCGATTTGCTGGGAGCAACCGACGTGCCTGTGCTGGCAGCGCTGCTGCTTTTGACCTGCGTAGTGGGAGCAGGTTTTGAAAATATTCCCTGGCTCAACAATCTGCTGAACCAGGCTGTGCGGATTATAGGAGGCTGAGACAATGCTAGTTAAACCGGAAAATTTGCGTGGTGCTGCCAATATCTGCAGCGACAGCGGCAAGCGTCCGCTGACCGCTATGTTTGGCGCAGACGAAACGCTGCAGGGCGGTGGTCTGGCCATCTACTGCCTGTTCTATAATGCTGAAAAACGTGATATAGATGTTTTGAAGGCTCCGTTCCCGGCGGACGGTCCGCTGGAATATCAGTCACTGACTACGCTGCTGCCGGCTGCTGCCTGGTATGAGCGCGAGCTGCATGATATGTTCGGCTTCGAGCCGCAGGGACATCCCGATATGCGTCCGCTGGTGCTGCATGAGAGCTTTCCCGAAGGCTTTCATCCGCTGCTGAAAAAATATCCCAAGGATTATGATGCACGCGGACATCGTGAATACGAAATGCTTACCTCGCAGGGCGAAGGCCTCTTTGAGGTTCCTGTAGGCCCTATTCACGCAGGCATCATCGAGCCCGGTCATTTCCGCTTCAGCCAGGCAGGCGAGGCTATGCTGCAGCTGGATGCCAAGCTGTTTTTTACCCACCGCGGTATTGAAAAGGCTGTCGAAGGATTGACACCGATGGAGGCACTGCCTATTGTAGAACGCATCTGCGGTGCCTGCAGTGTAGCGAATACGCTAAGCTTCTGTCAGGCGGTAGAAAAATGCTCGGAGGCTAAGGTGCCTTACCGTGCGTGGTTAATCCGTACACTGGCTGCGGAGATGGAGCGCTTGTATAACCATGTGGGCGATACGGGCAATATCTGCGCCGGTGTCGGCTTCTCGCCTGTAATCAGCATGGGCGCGCGTCTGAAGGAATACTTGATGCAGCTTAACGAAATGATAGCAGGTAACCGCTTCCTGCGTGGTCTGATTATCCCCGGCGGTGTGCAGTACGATGTTACCGACACTATGCTGGAGGAAATCGAAGAGGTTCTGCGTGAGGTAGAAGCTGTTTATGCCGATATGGTACATATCATGTGGGAGCAGGCGAACTTCGTCAACCGTATCCGTACCACCGGCAGAGTACGTCAGGAAACTGCCTTTGATCTGGCTATGGTAGGCGTAGGTGCGCGTGCCAGCGGCAGTACCCGTGACAGCCGTAAGGATATCGGCTACGGTATTTATGATGAGCTTGATTTTGAGGTTATTACGGAAACAGCGGGTGATGTCGAAGCACGTATTAAGGTGCGTATCGGTGAGGTTGCCCAGAGCCTGAAGCTGGTGCGTCAGCTTATCAGCAAACTGCGCCGCAACGCGGAAACGCAGCTGGCGGCAGAGCTGGGCGAGCTGCAGCAGGAGGAAGGTCATTTTACCTGGGGCATCAGCGAATCTGCCCGCGGTGATAATCTGCACTGCCTGCTGCTGGACAAGGAAGGCCGCATAGACCGCCTGTTTGTGCGCAGTGCCTCCTATCCTAACTGGCCGGCGCTGACTGTGGCAGTACAGGGCGATATCATTCCGGACTTCCCGTTAATAAATAAGAGCTTTGAGTTATGCTATGCCTGCATAGACCGCTAAGGAGGTGGCAAGATGTTAAAAATGCTGGAGGCAATTCTTCACGGAAAGATTGCTACCGAAAATATTGATACTACGGGCCACAAGCGTCTGCGCGGTCAGCTGCAGTGCGACGGCAGCTGCGACGGCTGCGGTGCCTGTGCCGCTGCCTGCCCGGTCGGTGCTGTGAGCGTGGCTGACGGTAAAGCAAAAATAGATTACAGTAAGTGCGTTTTCTGCGGTCGCTGTGTAGAGGCCTGCGCGCGTAAGGCGCTGGTGCACACGAACCATGATGCTTTGGCGCAGATTCTTGCTGACAGTGCCGTGGAGGTCAGCGAAGCAGTCACAGCGAAGCTGGGACGCTCTCTGCATGTACGTCATCTTGACGCTGGCAGCTGCAATGCCTGCGATTTTGAGCTGGGTGCGATGAGTAACCCTGTTTATGACTTGCACCGTTACGGTATCGCTTTCGTTGCTTCTCCGCGTCATGCGGATATGCTGATGGTGACCGGCGTAGTTACGCGCAATCTGGAGCAGGCGCTGCGTATGACCTATGCTGCAATGCCTGAACCGAAAATGGTTATGGCCTGCGGTGCATGTGCCTGCGGTGGCGAAACCTACGGCAGCACTTATGCTGTTGTAGGACGTGCAGCTGACGTGGTGCCGGTTGATATTGCTGTGCCCGGATGCCCGCCGCGACCGGCTGCGATTATTGTGGCTTTGTGTGCTGCGGCAGATATGCTGAAGGAAAGAATGTAAACCATGTTTAAAAAAGGAATTAATCAGTATTTTATTACACTGATTAATTCCTTTTTTTGCATTTTTATTCTTGTACTCTGCTGTAATACGTGATAATATATAGAAAATCAGTTACGTTCGATAAACTGATATGGGGAATACAAATGAGGGGGTTTGAAAAATGATTGTTTTTAGACCGGCAACTTTCAGCGATGTAGAACATATACACAAATTGCTGAATTATTATGCAAAGGAAGGCTTGATGCTGCCACGTGCGCGCAATTCGATTTATGAGAATCTGCGTGATTATATTTTAGCGGTGGAAAATAACCGTCTGTTGGGCTGCGGTGCGCTGCATTTTGTCTGGGACCGCTTTGCGGAAATCCGCTCGCTGGCAGTGGAACCGAGCCTGCAGAAAACAGGTATAGGCCGTCAGCTGGTGGAGCATTTGGAAAAGGAGGGCATTGAGCGCGGAGTGACGATGTTTTTCACTCTGACCTATCAGCCGGGATTTTTTGCCAAGTGTGATTATATTGAAACGGCGAAGGATAAGCTGCCGCAGAAGGTATGGAAGGAATGCGTGTATTGTCCGCAGTATCCATACTGCAATGAGATTGCTTTCATCAAGACAACGGTTGATTATGAGCCGTCGCAAATCAAATTCTAAATTTAAGGGCTGCCGTGCGCATTTTGTCATCGGTGATGACGAGGCTGTGCTGAGGGCAGCTCTTTTATTTTTGGTCGTTGAATGTTACAATAATCAAATAGAGTATAAAAACCGCACGGTGATTTTGTCGTTGCGGTGGCAGATAAATTTACGGAAAAGAGGTTGAATTTATGAAATTATATTCCTGGAATGTTAACGGTTTGCGTGCCTGCATGACGAAGGGCTTTGCCGAATTTTTGCAGGAGGCAGCACCGGATATTATTTGTCTGCAGGAAACGAAGATGCAGCGCGAGCAGGCGGATTTTGTATTCCCCGGCTACGAGGAGTATTGGAACAGTGCGGAGCGCAAGGGCTACAGCGGTACTGCTGTTTTTACGAGGGTTAAGCCTTTGGCTGTTACCTATGGTTTAGGTCAGGAGGAGCACGATAAGGAAGGGCGTGTGATTACGCTGGAGTTTGAGAGCTTTTTCCTCGTGACGGTGTATACGCCTAATTCTAAAGACGGTTTGGCGCGTCTTGATTACCGCATGGTGTGGGAGGATGTTTTCCGCGCTTATCTGCAGGAGCTTGATGCGAAGAAGCCTGTTGTTGTCTGCGGTGATTTGAATGTGGCGGCTGAGGAGATTGATTTGAAGAATCCTAAGACTAACCGCAAGAATGCTGGCTTTACGGATGAGGAGCGCGCTAAGTTCCGCGAGCTGAAGGATGCGGGTTTTACGGACAGCTTCCGTTATCTGCATCCGGAGGAGGTTAAGTACAGCTGGTGGAGCTATCGCTTTAAGGCGCGCGAGAAGAATGCGGGTTGGCGTATTGATTATTTTGTGGTGTCGGACAGGATTGCGGCTAAGCTGCAGAGTGCAGAAATTCACAATGAGGTTTTCGGCAGCGACCATTGTCCGGTAAGTGTTGAGCTGGATGTGTGAATTTCTGGCGTCGCAATTGTATATCGTTTCAATCAGAGCAATTTCTTAACGCAAATTTCGTGTGGATTCAAGACGAAACTTCGGTAAAATTTGCCAGACGGTAACAGAATGTTACGTACCCTTGTTTCTGTGAATCCAGACACTCATTTGCTAAAATTGCTATTCATTACACGATATAGCAATTGCTCGTTGTTAGGTTCAGTCTTTTAAGGTTTTAGATTGGTAGTTTTACAGTTGGTGATGAACATGGATTTTAAAATTCAGGCTCCGTTTGAGCCTGCCGGCGACCAGCCGCAGGCGATTGCCAAGCTGGCGGAGGGCGTTGAGCAGGGCCTGCACACACAGGTGCTGTTGGGTGCAACAGGCACGGGCAAGACATATACTATTGCGCAGGTTATTAACAAAGTGCGCAAGCCGACGCTGGTGATTGCGCATAATAAGACGCTGGCGGCACAGCTGGCGAGTGAGCTGAAGGCGTTCTTCCCGGAGAATGCAGTGGAATATTTTGTTTCGTATTACGATTATTATCAGCCGGAGGCCTATATTCCCCAGTCGGATACGTATATTGAGAAGGATGCTTCGATTAACGACGAGATTGATAAGCTGCGCCACAGTGCGACCAGCGCTTTATTTGAGCGTAAGGATGTAATTATCGTAGCCAGCGTTTCCTGTATTTACGGCTTAGGTGCGCCGCAGGAGTATTATGATATGGTGCTGTCGCTGCGCCTGGGGCAGATTATCGACCGCCAGAAGATTTTGCATAAGCTGGTGGAGATTCAATACAATCGTAATGATATTGATTTCAAGCGTGGAACCTTCCGTGTGCGCGGAGATGTGATTGAGGTTATTCCCGCAGCCTATGGTGAAAAGGCTGTGCGCATTGAAATGTTCGATGATGAGGTTGACCGCATTGTGGAATTTGATGTGCTGACAGGCGAGATTCTGGCGCAGCGCAATCATGTGGCAATTTTCCCGGCGAGCCACTATGTTACGAGCCGTGAAAACCTTGAACGTGCTATGAATGATATCCGCGAGGAGCTGGACGAGCGCCTTGATGAGCTGAATAAGCATGGCAGGCTGTTGGAAGCACAGCGTCTGGAGCAGCGCACGAATTACGATTTGGAGATGATGCAGGAGATGGGCTACTGCTCCGGCATCGAAAACTATTCGCGCCATCTTGCTGGCCGCAAGGCCGGTGAGCCGCCGTTTACGCTGGTAAATTATTTTCCCAAGGATTTTTTGCTGGTGGTAGATGAGTCGCACGTGACGCTGCCGCAGATTCGCGCTATGTATGCCGGTGATCGTTCGCGTAAAGAGATGCTGGTGGAGCATGGCTTCCGTCTGCCGTCGGCCTATGATAACAGACCGCTGACCTTTGATGAGTTTCAGGCGCAGATCAAGCAGGCGATTTATGTTTCTGCTACGCCGGCGAAGTATGAGCTGGAGCAGGCAGACAATGTTGTCGAGCAGATTATTCGTCCGACCGGACTGCTGGACCCGCAGATTGAAATCCGCCCGATTAAGGGACAGATAGATGATTTACTGGGCGAAATCAACAAGGTTGCCGCTGCTGGTGAGCGTGTGCTGGTGACTACACTGACGAAGCGCATGGCGGAGGATTTAACAGAATATCTGAAGCAGGCAGGTGTGCGTGTGCGCTATCTGCATTCGGAAATCGCCACGATTGAAAGAGCGGAAATTATTGACAGCCTGCGTGCCGGTAAGTTTGATGTGCTGGTAGGCATCAACCTGCTGCGTGAAGGCCTTGATTTGCCGGAGGTATCGCTGATTGCGATTCTGGATGCGGACAAGGAAGGCTTTTTGCGCAGTGATACGGCGATGATTCAGACCATCGGCCGTGCTGCGCGTAATGCGCATGGTCGCGTTATTATGTATGCCGACCGTATCACCGACAGCATGCAGCGGGCGATAGACGAAACCAACCGCCGTCGCGAAAAACAGCAGGCGTACAATGAGGAACACCATATTACTCCTAAGACGATTTATAAGGAGCAACGCCAGCTGATTAAGCTGACGAAGGTTGCGGATACGGAAGAAGCCGAAGCCTATGGCAGCAGCAAGAAGCTGAAGCAGAAATCAACTAAGGAGCTGAACACGCTGGCCCGCGAGCTGGAAAGGCGGATGCAGGAGGCGGCCAAGGCGCTGGATTTCGAGGCGGCGGCCGAGCTGCGTGACCAGCTGATTATTGTCAAGGGACAGCTGGGGCAGAAGCTGGTGCCGAAGAAAAAGAAAAAATAAATGCCGATGCGGAAGTTTGACTTTTCCTGTTTGGCGTTATATAATATACAAGATATTTTTATTCAAATTCTGTGAAGCGGAGCAGTAATCTGCAGTATCTTTCAGAAAGTCGGCGGTTGATGCGAGCCGGCAGCTAGGGCAGATGAACTCACCGTGAAGAAGCCGCAAGGAAATGTGCGGACGTGATGCTGCGTTAAGGCTAATTGAGTGGCGGCTGTAGCCGCAATCAGGGTGGTACCGCGAATTTTTCGTCCCTGACCTTTTTTAAGGTCGGGGATTTTTTATTTTCGACCAATAATAATACCTGGGAGGTAATGAAATGATTCAAGAAAAGTATGCTCCCCATGATATTGAAGCTAAATGGCAAAAATACTGGGAAGAAAACAAAACCTTTAAAGTAGAGATGGATAAGGATAAGCCTAAATCCTACGTTCTGGAAATGTTCCCCTATCCGTCCGGCAACCTGCATATGGGCCACGTTCGTAACTATTCCATCGGCGACGTAATTGCACGTTTCCGCACTATGAAGGGCTTCAACGTTCTGCATCCGATGGGCTGGGACTCCTTTGGTATGCCTGCTGAAAACGCTGCTATCAAACACAACATTCCGCCTAAAAAATGGACTCTGGAAAACATCGCCAACATGACTCGTCAGCTGAAGGCTCTCGGTCTGTCCTACGATTGGGACCGCGAGGTTACCACCTGCAAGGAAGATTATTACAAATGGACTCAATGGTTCTTTGAGCTGTTCTACAAACGCGGTCTGGCAGTTAAAAAGGAATCTGCCGTAAACTGGTGCGACACCTGTAACACCGTATTGGCTAACGAGCAGGTTATCGACGGCAAATGCTGGCGCTGCGACCATGAGGTTGTTAAAAAGGATTTGAGCCAATGGTTCTTCAAAATCACCGATTATGCTGATGAGCTGCTGAAGGATCTTGACCTGCTGCCGGGCTGGCCCGAGCGCGTAAAAACCATGCAGCACAACTGGATCGGCCGCAGCGAAGGCTTGGAATTCTCCTTTGAAATTCCTGCACTGAACGATACTGTTGCTGTTTACACCACCCGTCCGGATACTGCTTACGGCGTAACCTTTATGGCTCTGGCTGCTGAGCATCCGCTGATTAAAAAGATTTGCGAAAACAATCCGAAGGCTGACGAAATCAACGCTTTCTGCGAGCGTGTTCGTAATCAGTCCGAAATTGAACGTACCTCCAGCGAATCCGAAAAAGAGGGCGTATTCACCGGCGTATACTGCATTAACCCGTTCACCGGCCGCAAGGTAGAAATCTGGGTAACCAACTATGTACTGTATGATTACGGTACCGGCGCCGTTATGGGCGTTCCTACCGGTGACCAACGTGACTGGATGTTTGCCGACAAATACGGTATTGAAAAGATTGTTACCATCTGCCCGGTTGGCAAAGAGCTGAAGCTGGAAGAAATGACCTGCGCTTACGAAGAAAAAGAAGGTATGCTGGTTAACTCCGGCGAATTCACCGGCATGGAAATGCACAAGGCTATGAGCGCTATCATGGATAAGGCTGAAGCTGAAGGCTTCGGTAAACGCCGTGTAAACTATCGTTTACGCGATTGGCTGATCAGCCGTCAGCGTTATTGGGGCGCTCCGATTCCTATCATTTACTGCCCGCACTGCGGCGAGGTTCTGGTTCCGGAAGACCAGCTGCCGGTTCGCCTGCCTGAGGACGTAAGCTTTACTGCCGGTGCTAAATCTCCGCTGGCAACCTCCGAAGAATTCGTTCACTGCAAATGCCCGAAATGCGGTGCTGACGCAACCCGTGAAACCGATACCATGGACACCTTCCTGTGCTCCTCTTGGTACTATCTGCGTTATACCGACGCACATAACGACAAGAAGCCGTTTGACAAGGAACTCAATAACTATTGGGGTCCTGTAGACCAATATATCGGCGGTATTGAGCATGCTATTCTGCATCTGCTGTATTCCCGCTTCTTTGTAAAGGTTCTGCGTGACGCAGGCCTGGTTGATTACGATGAACCGTTCAGCAACCTGCTGACTCAGGGCATGGTAATCAAAGACGGTGCTAAGATGAGTAAATCTTTGGGCAACGTTGTTTCTCCGGAAGAAATCCTTTCCAAATACGGTGCAGATACCGCGCGTCTGTTCATCCTCTTCGCTGCTCCGCCTGAAAGAGAGCTGGAGTGGAGCGACCAAGGCGTTGAAGGCTCCTTCCGCTTCCTGAATCGTATCTGGCGTATCGTACAAGCATTTGAAGCTGTTCTGGCACAAAAGGTTACCGAATACGATCACAGCAACCTGAGCGAAGCAGATAAGGACCTGCGCCGTGTACTGCATAGCAGCATTAAGAAAGTTACCAACGATATCGAAACCCGCTTCAACTTCAACACCGCTATTTCCACTATGATGGAACTGGTTAACGCTCTGTATGCTTATAAAGAAGCTGCCAAAGAGCCGAATTCAGGTCTGATTTACGAAGCAATTTCCGACCTCATCAAGATGATGAGCCCGTTTGTTCCGCATATCACCGAAGAGCTGTGGCGCGGTGCTATTGATGCCAACAGCAGCGTACATGAACAAAGCTGGCCTGAGTGCGATGAAGAAGCCCTGAAGGTTGACAATGTAGAAATCGTTCTGCAGGTTAACGGCAAGGTTCGCGGTCGTCTGACTGTTCCGGCTGAAGCTACCAAAGAAGAGCTGGAGAAGATTGCTATGGCTGACGCTAACGTTCAGGCTCACATCGGCGATGCAACCGTACGTAAGGTTATCTGCGTACCCGGCCGTCTGGTAAACATCGTAGCGAAGTGAGACCCGATTTGTAACGAGTGTTAACGAAGCGAGAAATTGAAATGGTCGAACGAATCCCCGTTGCGAGCGAATAGCGAGCAAGAAGAGGGGAAAAATAAAAGTAAAAATAAAATTTGTCGCGAGCTTTAGTATTACTGGCCACTAACCACTAATAACTAACTGCGACCACCGCAGTTACAGCTGTCCTGCAGCAGGCAGTTCCCGCAGACTGTAGCGCGGACAAAAAAATAAGCAGTGCATGTCAGCAATGACATTATTTAGTAGTACTAAATAACGCTTACATTTTCAGAGTCTCTGAGAATAACGTAATTGTTATTCTTGGGGGCTCTTTTTGTTTTTTTGTGACAACCCTCAGTCATCGCCTGCGGCGATGCCAGCTCTCTTGACGCTAAGACCCGGTTTGTCGCAAGCACAACCCTCAGTCAAAATCACTGCGTGATTTTGCCAGCTCCCTTTCAGGGAGCATATAAAGTTCGCAAGAAACGAATGTTAAAACTTCTCTATACAATATATCTCCCCTGAAAGGGGAGGTGGCTGCGAGCTTTAGCGAGCAGACGGAAGGGTTGAGCATCGAAGTCATACGCAATTTTTTCCCGAACATTCTTAGGAGGTATCCCCATGCAAGCAAAATCTAAAAAACTAATCTTCATCGCCGTTCTCATCACAGGCTGCATCATCACCAGTCTTATAAGTACCAATGACAAAGCAAAAACGTTGCCTGGCGGCAGTAGCCTGCTTCAGTCCGCGCAAAGTGCTGTCACATCCAAAGCAGTGCAGGCAAAAACAGTGCGCGTGCAGGTGAGCGGCGCCGTGCTGGAGCCGGGAATTTACGATGTGCCTGCCAACTGCAGAGTGGAAGAGGCCATTGCTGCTGCCGGCGGTATGACGGAAAATGCCGACAGTGAACGCGTAAACCTGGTGCGTAAGGTGCGCGATGGCATGCAAATACGAGTGCCGGTGCAAAAGGCTGCACGGACAAGCAGCACGCAGAGGAAAAGCGCTCAGGCAAAGTCCAGTTTAGGTGAGAGTGCGTCTGGAAAGTACGGCAGTGCTAAAGCAGGCTCAGGCAGAAACAACAGCATGCTGCAGAGCGTGCGCATTAACAGCGCGAGCACCGGTGAGCTGCAGCAGCTGCCCGGTATCGGCCCGGCGTTGGCGCAGCGTATTGTGGAAACAAGAAACAGTGGGCGTTTTACCAGCGCGGATGATTTGCTGCGTGTGCCGGGAATAGGCAAAGCCAAGCTGGCAAAGCTGCGTGATTATGTGGAGGTGGATTAGTGCTGCAGAAAACACGTTATCTACGATTATTTTTACCGTTCATGCTGCTTTGTATATTATTCTTTCGTCTGCTTAGCATGCCGCCCTCCGCCGAGCAGCAGCTTGCTGCCTGTTTCGGACGGCAGGTTGTAGTGCAGGGTGCGGTGGAGCCTTTGAGCGTGAGCAGACTAGATGGCTTTAGCAGTGCGATTCTACGTTGTCAAAAAGTATATAGCGATACGGAGCTTGCTTACAACGGACGTTTGCGCGTGAGCGTGAAGGGCGAGCTGCCGCAGGCAGGCTGCGTAGTGCTTAAGGGGACGCTGGAGCAGCTGGACAGCCTGCGTAACCCCGGAGGCTTTGATGCTGCAAGCTACAACAGAGTGCAGGAGCTTGGCGGACGGTTGCGCAAGGCGCAGCTGCTAAAGATAGAACTGCAGGTTTTGTGGTGGCAGCGTTTTGCTTTGTGGAACAAAAAGATGAGCGAACGCATAGAGGCAGCAGGCGGTGCTGAATATGGGGCGCTGCTGAGCGGCATGGTGCTTGGCGGCAGCGGCAGGCTGGACGAAGAAACACGCGAGCTGTTTACGGATAACGGGCTGGCACATCTTCTTTCTGTTTCGGGCACGCATATTGTGCTGCTCACAGCCTTGATGCTGGCTTTGCTGCAGTGGGTACCGCTGCCCTGGCGTAAGGTTATTGTTATCATTTTGCTGATTGCCTATGCTTTGCTCTGCGGCTTGCGTCCTCCGGTGCTGCGAGCACTGGCTATGAGCAGCGTTCTGCTGCTTGGCGGCAGCGGTGCAGAGCGCGGGCGCTTGCTGTGTCTGGTGGCGTCACTGCTGTTGTGCCTGCAGCCGTTATGGCTGGCCGATATCGGTTTTCAGTTATCGTTCGGAGCGGCGGCCGGTCTTTTGTGGCTGTTGCCTGCATGCCAAAGGCTGCTGCCACAGGCTTTGCCTGCGCCGATAGGAGAAGCGGCAGCAGTTTCGCTGGCGGCGCAGCTGGCCGTGCTGCCGCTTGAAGTATATTACTTTCACCAATTTTCACTGATTGCGTTGGTAAGCAATGTTGTGCTGGTGCCGGTGCTGGAAATCGCGGCGCAGATGGCACTCGTGGGCGCACTGTTGCCTGCCTGCGGTGATTATCTGTTGCAGCTTGCTGCCTGGCTTGCGGCGCAGGTGCTGACGCAGGCGCGTTTTTTTGCCAATCTGCCGTACAGCACTGTAGTTATCGGCAAGCTGCCTGCTTATTGCTTTGTAATCTATTATACAGCGCTCTTTATGTGGGCAGATTTCCCCTGGCTGCAATTTTGGAGTAATAGGGAGCGTCGCTGTATCCTGCTTTTGCATGCCTTGCTGCTTGCCGGGACGCTTGCTTATCAGCAGTATTGCACGCTGCCGTTAGCCTGCTATTTTCTGGACGTTGGGCAGGGGGACTGTGCTGTTATCGTCACGCCGTCGCAGCGAGTGGCAATTATTGATACCGGCGGCTTAAAAAATCTTTCGACTGCAACGCGCGTGATAACACCATTTCTGCGCTATCTTGGCAAGCGTGAGGCGGATATCCTGCTTTTAAGCCATTATGATTTTGACCATGTCGGTGCTACGGCGGATTTATTGCGACAGCTGCGGGTAAAAAAGCTGCTCCTGCCCAATGAAGCACTTACAGAGGAAAGCCAAAGGGTGCAGCAGGAAATTTTGGCGCAGGCCGGCAGGACGCAGGTGCATGTGGTGCAGAGCGGTGAACGCTATACGTTGGATGATAATGCAGAGCTTGTTTTGGTTGATGTGCCGCAGCAGGCCGTGCCGGGAAACGAAGCCAGCACGCTGGCGGCGCTGCACAGCGCGCAGGGCAGCGTGCTGTTTACAGGCGACATGGGGGAAGAACGCGAGCGAGGGCTGCAGCTGCAGCAATACGCTGTGCTGAAGGCAGGACACCACGGTTCGCATTACAGCAGCAGTATGGAATTTCTTGAGCAGGTGCGCCCGCAGCTGACGGTAATTTCCTGCGGACGCGGTAACCGCTACGGCCATCCGCATCAGGAAACGCTGGAGCGCTTGCAGGCAATAGGCAGCAATGTTGTCAGAACGGATGAGTTGGGGTGCATTAAAGTTGTTTTTGACGCAGAGGGAATAAAATGCTATAGTTATGTATATCATAAAAATGTTTTTTAGGAGTGCGAATATACTCATGGACATTAAAGCAGAAGAATTGCTTGCCAAATTACAACAGCATAAGCCGCTGCCGCAGGCGCAGGTACTGCTTTTGTGCGGCGAGGAGGATTACTACCGCAACAGCATTATTGCCGCGCTGCCGGAATATGTTTTTGGTGATACGCCGGAGGCTGACCGCGAAATAACGGTCTTTGACAAGGACACCAATTTATCCGGGCTGCAGGCGGCCGTCAACAGCTATCCCTTCTTCTGCGGCAAATCGCTGATTTTCCTGAAGGACGAAAAGCTGTGGGCAGCAAAGCCTGCCAAAGCAAACAGTGCTGCAGATGCGCAGGAGGACACCGATTCCAAGAAAATGGAGCAGCTGGCGGCGATAGTCAGCGACGTGCCTGATTACTGTCTGCTTGTCATCAGCAGTAAGAAAATGGATAAGCGGACCAAGCTGTATAAGCAGCTTAAAGCAAGTGCGCTGATTTGTCCGTGCGAGCGCATTAAGGAAAGAGAGCTTGATGACTGGCTGTACGCGCAGGCAGCAGCATACGGCGCGCATTTTACCAGAGATGCGCTGGCTGCCATCAGCGAATATATTGAGCCGGTGAAGGAAGAAATTCCCTTGGATTTGCTGCAGCAGGAAATCGGCAAGCTGGCAATTTATGCCGCAGGACGCAGGGAATGGACGGAAGAGGATGTGCTGAATGTTTTTGCACTGCTGCCCAATGCCTCATCCTTTGCACTGACCAACTATATTATGGCAGGCAAGCTGAAGCAGTGCCTGGAGCTGTTGGCGAGCGAACGCAAGCACGGAACCTATATTCTGCCGCTCAGTGCAACCGTAGCTTTTAAACTGCGTCAGGTGCTGCGTTACCTGGAGCTGAAGCGCAGAGGCTACGACCAGAAGGGCATTATGGAAGAGCTGGGGATGCGCAGCCCATACGCCTACAGATTTTTGGAGCGCGACAGCAGGCGCTTTGATGAAAAACGTCTGACGGAAGCTTTGCTGGGACTATCGGATATGAATATCAAGCTGCGTCAGGGCGGACGCGGATATGAAAAGCTGGAGGAAATTCTTGTCCGCCTGCTTGCATGATATCTTATCCTCAGAAATTAAAGCTGGACAAAAGCACTTAATATCTGCTATAATAGTGAAACAGTCAACGAGGACTTTTTTGAGTAAGGAAGTAGTGTGTCCATGCTTAAAAAGGTCCTTTTTCGTTTATCTTGCAGAAAATATGTAGGGAGCATTTTTCTGCAGCATGATAATTAGGGAGTATTGAGAAAGGAGGCAGCCTTATGGCTGCACTGATCATGAACAACAAAGATTTACTGTATGTAATTAAACCTGAAGAACAAAACGAAAGCACTCTGCGTGAGCTTCTGACTCTGCATCCGGAGATTCAGTTTGTATCTCTGATGGGTGTGGATTTTGCCGGTAATGATACCGACGAAAAAATCCCGATGAAGATTTTCCTCGAGGATATCGATGGCTTTTTGGCAGGCAGCGCAGCACAGACTGACGGTTCTTCCGTTGTGCTGACCGGTATCGCTACTCTGAACGATGCCCGCGTTGATATGAAGGTTGATAAAACCGTTAACTGGTTTGTTGATTATAACTATGAGCATTTTGACGCAGAAAGCGGTCGCATGATCGGTACTCTGCGCATTCCCTGCTATTTGATTCACAACGGCAATCATGTTGATTCCCGCTCTATTTTGAATGATACTCTGGCTTATGTAGAAAGAGAAATCATGGATTTGTTTGCTAAGCATCCGGTAATTGCCGGTCTGGAGCATGTAAATCCTGCTGAGATTGAAAAGTTGCTCTTCACCAGTGCTACCGAATTGGAATTTTGGGTAAAAACTCCGCGTGAAGACGCACCGCTGGAGGCTCTGAGCTCTTCTCAGGTAATGCAGGAGCAATATTGGCAACGTACCCGCGGCAACGTGCGTACTGCATTGGAGCAGACTATCCAGACTCTGGAGCTGTACGGTCTGGAGCCGGAAATGGGCCACAAGGAATGCGGCGGCGTTAAAGGCCAGATTGACGGTACAGGCCATATGACTCACGTTATGGAGCAGCTGGAGGTTGACTGGAAGTTCAGCAGCGGCGTACAGACTGCAGATAACGAGCTGCTGGCGCGTATCATCGTTAAAGAGATTTTCCGTATGAACGGTCTTGAGGTTTCCTTCCAGGCTAAACCGATTCCCGGTGTTGCAGGCAGCGGTGAGCATACGCATGTGGGCATTGCCGCAAAAATGAAAAACGGCAAGATTGTCAACCTGTTCTCGCCGAAGGATATGCATGAGGACTTCCTGTCCGCTATCGGCTACGGCGCTCTCATGGGCCTTTTGAAAAACTACGAGGTAACCAATCCGTTTATCTCCTGCACCATTGACTCTCTGAACCGTCTGAAACCCGGCTTTGAAGCTCCTGTCTGCATTGTTACCAGCCTCGGTCTGAGCCCGGATAACCCGTCCCGTAACAGAACCATTCTTGCAGGCCTGATCCGCGATCTGGACAACGATAAGGCTACCCGTATCGAAATGCGTTCTCCGAACCCGTACACCAATACCTACATCGCTATTGCTGCCTTCTACCTGTCCTGCCTCGACGGCATTAAGGCTTGCGTAGAATCCGGCAAGGACCTGAAGGCTTTGGAAAAGGAGATTTCCAAGAAGGCCGGCGAAGAGGGCTTCTATCTGGATACAGACCGTCAATACCGCACTGAGGAAGACGTGTTTGAAGATTTCACTGCGGAAGAACGCAGCAAGCTGTTCGGTGAACCGCCTGCTACCGTTTGGGAAAACCTCTGCGCCTTTGAAAAATATCCGGAAAAGGTTGCAGTTCTCACCCAAGGCAATATTCTGAAGAAGGAATATATCGACTCCTTCATGCAGGGTGCGCTGATTCGCTGGAAAACCGAGCTTTTGACTCGTCTGATTCCGGAAAATTATCAGGCTGTTATCGATATGAAGCGCTTGCACAACCAGGAAACCTGCACAGACTGCGACCTGGCAATGTGGCGTAAAATCCAGAACCTGCGTGCTAAACTGGCTAAGGATTCCTTCGAAGAGAAGAGCATCTTCACCGCTATCCGCAGAGCTGTTGCCGAGGGCGATTACGATACTGTTTCCAAGCTTAAAGTTGAGATGGGAGCAACTATGGAAGAGCTCAAGACTCTGTATCACGATTACAAGCAAAATATTATCGATTAATTTATATGCTTCTTGCATGGCTGCTGTACTCAAAGTGCGGCAGCCATTTTGTTTCGCGCTTATACCAAAGTGCGATTATTGAAAAAATTATCCCTAAAACTTTCCTTTCAGCTTATTTTTTTGCATGAAACTGTTGAGTTAAGCGCTGTTTTGTGGTAAAATATCAAAGATATATTGACAGTAATATTTTCTGCTGTCCGAAGAAAGGCGATGATAGCTGTGGAGCAGGTCAAGGATGTTCCTGCCTATATTCGCCAGATGTACACAGATAATAATTTTATGACTCAATTCGGTGTGCATATTGGTGAGATAAAGTGTGGCAGTGCTGAAGTCAGCATTGACGTTGATCCGGCGAAGCATTTTAATCATCGTGACATATGTCACGGCGGAGTGATGTTGGCCTTGGCAGACTCCGTTCTGGGTGTTACCGGTGCAAGCGTGGGCGCTGTAGTGGCAACTCTTAATTTCAGCATGAATTTTATCAAAGGTGTCCATGAGCCGACAACCTTAACGGTACGAAGCCATATTAAGCATTCCGGACATTCTACGATGGTTATCGAGGCTGAAATGACTGACAGCAAAAAGAATTTAATTGGGACGATTTTAACAACAATGTTTGTCGTCGACAGATTTAAAGAAATACCCGCCAAATGGTGAGCTTGCCTGAGTTGATTTGGAAGGGAAATGACGCGGAAGACCGCTTGATATCAAGGAGGATATGATGGATTTTGCATTAAACGAGGAACAATTAGAATTACAGGAAATGGTAAGGGAGTTTGTTGAAAAAGAAATTACTCCTTATGCTGCTGAAATGGATGCAGAAAACCATATGCGTGACGGCCTGATTGACAAGGCTAACGAAATGGGCTTGCTGAACGTTATTGTTCCGGAAGAATTAGATGGCCCCGGCCTGGACAGCATTTCTGTTGCTACCATTTATGAAGAGCTGGGCAAAGGCTGCGCAGGTGTTGCAACCTCTCTGGCTGCCAACAGCCTGGCAACTGTACCTGTTCTGCTGGCAGGCACCGATGAGCAAAAGAAAATGTATTGCGATATCCTGAACAACGGCGGTCTGGCTGCTTTCGCTCTGACCGAACCCGGTGCAGGCAGTGATGCAGGCGGTGTTTCTACCCGTGCTGTACACAACAAGGAAGAGGGTACCTACACTCTGAACGGTACCAAAATGTTCATCACCAACGGTGGCCTGGCAGAAATTTTCCTGGTATTCGCTAACACCCGTAAAACCGGCGGTATCCGTGGTTTGACTGCTTTCATCGTTCCGAAAGACACCCCGGGCTTCTCCGTTGGCAAGAAAGAAAACAAAATGGGCATCCGTCCTTCCAATACTACCGAGCTGGTTCTGCAAGACGTTGTTATCCCTGAGTCTTATCGCGTAGGTCGCGAAGGCGAAGGCTTCCGTATTGCTATGAACACCTTAGACAGCGCTCGTCCGTTCGTTGGCGCTGTTTCCGTAGGTATCGCTCAGGCTGCTCTGGATTGCGCTGTTAAATATGCTAAAGAGCGCCGTCAGTTCGGCCAACCGATTGCTTCCTTCCAAATGGTTCAAGGCATGCTGGCTGACATGGCTATGAAGGTTGAAACTGCTCGCCTCATGGTTCAAAAGGCTTGCTGGATGCGTGACCAGGGCATGGAATTCTCCAAAGAGGCTGCTATGGCTAAATGCTATGCTGCCGATACCGCTATGCAGGTAACTACCGACGCTGTTCAGGTAATGGGCGGCTACGGCTACACCAAAGAGTACCCTGTAGAGAAGATGATGCGTGACGCTAAAATCATGCAAATCTACGAAGGTACCAACCAAATCCAACGTTTGGTTATTGCCAACAAGCTGTTATACTAATAGCTATCATAACGAAGATAAATTTATTGAGAGCTGCTGCACTTTTGTGTGGCAGCTCTTTGTTGTTTTTATTCGTGACAATGGTTTACACGTATGCTAAAATATAAAGATAAAGAGCTTTTAAAGCATAATAAAAAGCAGAATCTTTGCTACAAATCATTTTGCTGAGAATTGGGGGGCAAATACATTGTTAGCTGATAATTTAAAGCAGGTTCAGGAGCAGATAGCGTCTGCTTTGGACAAGCGTAAAAATAAAGACCTGCTCACAGGAGATAAGGTAACGCTGGTGGCGGTGACGAAAAATCATCCGCCCGAAATTATTACAGATATCGAAGCCTTGGGCATTGCCAACGTAGGCGAAAACCGCGTGCAGGAGGCTAAGCATAAGCAGGAGGCCTTGGGCAAACACGGCTACTGGCATCTTATAGGTCATTTGCAGACGAATAAGGCGCGCCAGGCTGTTGCCTTGTTTGATCTTATCGAATCGGTTGACAGCGAGCATTTGCTGGCTGCGATTGATAAGGAGGCAGAACGCATCGGTAAGGTGCAGGATATCCTTTTGCAGCTGAATATTGCCCATGAGGAGCAAAAGTCCGGCTTGGATAAAGAAGACTATCTGGCGATGTTGCCGAAGCTGCCGGAATATAAGCATGTACGTCTGCGCGGGCTGATGGTAATTGCCCAAAAATGCGAGGATATTGAGCAGACAAGACCTGTATTTGCTGCAGGTTACCGCGCATTTGCCCGTTTAAAGCAGCAGTATCCGCAGGCAGATATTCTGTCTATGGGTATGAGCAACGATTACACAGTTGCGATTGAAGAGGGCGCGAATATTGTGCGTGTAGGCACAGCCTTGTTCGGACAGCGTGATTATAGTCTGAAATTTTAAGACATAGATAAGGTTGGTGACGTAATGAATATTATTGATAAAATCATGAATGCATTAAGTCTTTATGACGAGGAAGAAATCATCGAGGAAGAAGTGGAGCAAAAGCCTGCCAAGACCGAGCAGCAGCCGGCTAAACCCAAGAAACGTTTCTTCGGCAGCAAGGAGCCTGCTGCTGCAGCACCGGCAGAGGAGCCTAAGCGTGAACGCAAATCCATTTTGAACTTTAAGGGTTCGGCAGCAAAGCCGGAGCCGGTTAAAAATGAAAAAATGGGCAGCAAAACCATTAACCTGCCTATTGCCGACAAGCTTATGACAGTTGTACTGCTGGAGCCTGTAGATTTCAATGATTCTCCTAAGATTGCCGATTATCTGCGTGATAATCAGGCTGTAGTTGTTAATTACGATAAGACAGATAATGTTGTTGCCAAGCGTATGACCGATTTTATCAGCGGTACTGTTTATGCTATCGGCGGCAGCATGAAAAAGCTGGGCCGCAATATTGTTATCTGCGCCCCGAAAAACGTAGATATAGATGCGGGCGAAGAGCACGAGCTTGACGAGAGGGGAAATAATCCATGGGACAAATAGCAGTAAAGAAGATTGCATTTATCGGCGGCGGCGCTATGGCCAAAGCTATTATCAAGGGAATTATCGGCGGCGGCCTGATTGCGCCGGAGATGATTACCGTAGGCGAGCCGACTGAGGCACATGCGCACAGTTTGCATGAAGCCTTTGGCGTAAATGTTACTACGGATAATAAAGAGGCAGTAAAGGATGCTGACCTGGTAATCTTTGCCGTTAAGCCTCAGGTTGCACCGGTGGCACTGGTGCCCGAGCTGATGGCTGCCATGAAAAAGGAGGCCTGGGTGCTTTCTATCATGGGCAGCGTTACGCTGGAGCAGCTGCATGCCTATGCTCCGGGGTTCCCGGTAGTCCGCACGATGCCGAACACTCCGCTGGCAGCAGGCGCCGGCATGACTGCCATCTGCTGCGATGAGGCGGTAACCGAGCCGATGAAGCAGACTGCGGCAGCAATTTTCAGCAGCTGCGGCGAAATAGAATTTGTAGATGAAAAAGCATTGCAGGCGATTACCGCAATTTCCGGCTGCGGACCGGGATATTGCTTTGTGATTATTGATGCACTGGCTGACGCAGGCGTGCGTGCCGGTCTGCCGCGTGCGCTGGCTATCAAGCTGGCGGCACAGACATTGGCAGGCAGCGGCAAGCTGTGCGTAGAAAGCGGCCTGCATCCGGCACAGCTGCGCGACCAGGTAACAAGTCCCGGCGGCACAACTATTGCCGGTATCCATGCTTTGGAAAACCATGGCGTGCGCGGTGCTTTTTATGATGCGGTGCAGGCAGTGCTGCAAAGAGATAAGGAATTACAGGGGAAATAATTTATGGCAGACAGAGAAAAAATTCTGCGTTACTTTAAAGCCGGCGGTGACGAACAGCTGGCGGCCAAGCTGCTGGATTTGGCCGAGGGCGCCAATAAATCACGCAAGTTCCGCGTGAGCGAGTTTCTTGATCCTCATGCCTATAACGTTGCGGAAATCATTGCGGCGAACTACGAAAATGTGCGTCTGGAAAGCGACGGCGGCTTCAGTAATGCCGAAAGGGTGAAGGCTGCCTTTGTTGCCGATGATTTTTACGGCCAGCCGGATTTCGGTATGGCCTATTTTCTGGCGGCCTGGGATAAGCGCTATTATGATTTGTCGCACCGCGATATCCTGGGTGCGTTTATGGGCACGGGCTGCAAGCGCGAGGCCTTGGGTGATATTGTTTTTGTGCCCGAGGGAGCGCAGTTCGTAGTAGAAAAATCACTGGTAAATTATCTTACCGGCAATCTGACGCAAATCGGTTCTGCGCCGGTAACGCTTACGGAAATTCCCCGCGAGGAATTGCTGCAGAAGGAAGAAAAGGTTAAGCTGATTAACGCAACAGTCGCTGATTTGCGTCTGGATGCCGTGGCAGCGGCAGGCTATGGCGTAAGTCGCAGCCGTATGGCGGATGAAATCAAAAGCCTGAATGTCAAGGTAAACTGGAAAGAGGCCAAGAAGGCGGCACAGCCGGTGAACGAGGGCGATGTCATTTCCTTCCGCGGCCGTGGACGGGTAGAGATTGAGGAAATCCGCGGCACTACTAAAAAAGGACGCATCAGCGTAACGCTGAAGCGTTATATCTAGGAGGATAAACCATGCTTAATCCGGAGGATTTAAAGAAAAAAACTTTTACCAAGGGTTTTCGTGGCTATGAGGTAGAAGAGGTAGACAAGTTTCTTGCCAAGCTGATTAAGGAATACGAATACCTTTATCTGGATAACCTGGAGCAGAAGGAAACTATCGAGCGCGTCAGCTCCAAGCTGGAATATTATCAGCAGATGGAGGCTACCATGCAGAGTACACTGGCTGTAGCGCAGGAAACTGCTGACGAGGTGAAGAACGCCAGTGAAAAGAAGGCGGCGCTGCTGGAGAAGGAAACGGCAGTGAAGTGCGAGCAGCAGCTGAGCGAAGCGAAGGCTGCGGCGCAGAAGCTGCACGACGATACTATGGCGCATGCCGAGGATTTGTATAATCAGACAAAGAACAAAACCGATAACATGCTGCAGGCAGCGATGGCTGAATGCAACAAGCTGCGCGAGGAAGCCAAGTCCTATGCCGAAAAGCTGCGCAGCAGTGCTGAGGTGGATGCAGATAAGCTGCGTATTACTACCGAGGATGTCTGCAAAAAACGCGCTAACAGTGCTGCCAGCGAGGCTAACAAGCTGTTGGAGGACGCACGCAGCGAAGCCGGCAGAATGATGCTGGATGCAAATACTAAATATCGTAAACTGGTGGGAGATGCAGAGGAACGCAGCCGTAAAATTATTTTTGAGGCTGATGCCAAGGCTGCTATGGCCGAACAGGCTTATAACGAGCAGGTGAAAAAGGCGGCGCTGCATCGTAAAAATATGCTGCATCTGCTGGAAACGCAGGTTGAGCTGCTCAAAAACTATGCCAGTCATAACGAAGAATAGTCGGAGGCTGAATGATGATTATCTTAGTGAGGCATGGTGAAGCAACGCATCATACGCAAAGATTGACCGGCGGCTGGACGGATTCGCAGCTGACCGAAAAGGGAAGGGCGCAGATAAAGGCTGCTGCAGTAAAGCTGGCGAAGGATTTTGCCGGACGTAATTGCAAACTGCGGATTCTGGCAAGTGATTTGCAGCGCGCTTCCGCATCTGCGCAGATTATTGCCGAGGAGCTTGGCTTTAAGGGCGAAATAGAGCATTGCCGATTCCTGAGAGAAAAGAATAACGGCATTGCTGCCGGCATGACCGAGGAAGAGGCCAAGAAGCATTTTTGCAAGCCTGCTTCCGAGCAGGAGCTGGATCACCGCAACTATCCCGGCGGTGAAACGCGCAATGAATTTTATCGCCGTAATGTACACGGTCTGTGGCATTGTGCGGATGTCGACAAGGAAAATCTGCTGATTGTTGCGCATAAGGGCACGATTCAGAATATTATTTTCCGTTGGCTGGGAATGGATATGCAGCAGGTGGCGGCGTTTAACTTTTCGGTTGATGTGCAGCCTGCCAGCGTAACTGTTCTGGGAATTAACAAATGGCATGAGCATGCTGTTTTCCGCTTGAATGACGTTAGTCATCTGACGAGGGAAAAAGGCTTTGGCGTGTTTGAGTTTAAGTACGAGAAGTGAATAAGGCTGTGAATGACCGCTTGGGTGCTTTGAGGAAAAGCGCTTAAGCGGTTGTTTTTGTGTTCTCACTATACTAATGGCTTTTTTTGTCGTTTTATTCACCCCCTAACGCAAAAAAATAAGCAGGACAAATTTGAAGATAGTTTATCCTGCTTGCGTTTATCATATAATTTATCTGAGTAATACGGCAGATAAATAATTGGTTGGGTAGTTACTTAACTTAATTTTGTCAACAATAATGCCAGATTGCTGAGATAATTCTCGCGAATACAGTACTCCACCAGATCATGATCTGTCCACTTGCTCTGCATATTTCAGAAGATAAAAAATGCGTAAAGCATCAAAACTTGGTACAATAGAAGTGAAACAAACAATCAACCAAGTATGAGAGATTCATGTCTAAACTCCTAGCACAGATGCAGCAACTTTTGCAGACTGCTTGATATATTTTATTTCTTAAAATATCCTTTTTTCAACAATAAAAATGCTCCGCTTACTCTTTTTTTAGGGTAGGCGGAGCATTTTATTATTTACTGTTGAGTTCTATTGCCAAAAGTTTAATTTGCTCCTGTGCTTCTTCTTCCGTTTGGTGCATAGAAAGAATGACTGGTGCCTTAGACCAGTTAACGAAAGCCATCACATAATAATAATCTTTGTATTTGCCATCAGCAGTAAAACACCAATCACCATTATCATATACCAGATTAGTAATTGTATCGCTGTTTATGTAATCCGGCAGACGGTTCATACATCTCCAATGATTATCATAGAAATCCAATCCTTCAATATTATCTGAAACACTAAAGTCAGATGGCCAATTAGGTGTGTTAAAAGTTCTGATAAACATTATTCATTCTCCTTCCGATGTTTTCTTCTGAAATCCCAAGGCTTTTCAATTTTTTCCTGTGACCATAAGCCTTGGCGGCAGCGCTTTGCTGCTGCCTCAAATTTATCATACATTTCGCATTTATCGAAGTTCATGTGGTAATGCAGTGCCATGCCTTCCTTCAGCATTTCGGCGCTCACGTCTTTTCCTTCGCAATATACAAAAGCAACTTCACGGTTATACTTATCAATACACTTCACCTTCAAGCGGACTGTGCCTTGGCGTAACAGTTCGCTTAGTTTTTTTGTTGATTCCGTGCCAAAGGGTTGCTCCCTTTCCGGTGCATCTATCATAGCAAGTCGGATGCGGTGTGCTTCGCCTGTTATATCGCGTACATGAATGGTATCACCATCTATAATGCGTACCACATGTGCTGTATAGGTGCTGCAAGGCCTCGCCTGTGCGCTGACTATGGAGGCTATGCCGATAAGACTGAGGGCAAAGAGCAGAAAGAGAGTATAGGTGATTATTTTATAGCGCATATTATGTTCCTTTTTTATAAAGATGGGCTGCCGTACCTTGAGTACGACAGCCCCTGTGCCATATGATTAGTTCTTTAGTATATTTTTGCTTGTATATACTATTTTACTGTTGTACATATGGAAATTGCATCACAAGTCTTTCCTGCAATACACGGGTTAAGGTGTCGATATTGGCACTCAGCTTTTCAATTCTGCCTTCCATACGGACCAGAAGATACGAGCTGACGAGCATAGGGAAACCGTAATCCGCAGCAGCGGAGAGAAGTCTGTCAAATTCCATGAGGATCACTCCTTAGTGCTTTTTACGCCAACCCTCAGTCATCGCCTTTGGCGATGCCAGCTCCCTGACGCTAAGACCCAGTTTGTCGCAAGCTTGCGCTGCGAGAAACTGTTGGTCGTGCTAATGTCGCTTTGCGACGGCAGGGAGCATATAAAAGTTGGCAATAACAGCGATAGTTAGAACTACACATACTGTTATATCTCCCCTGAAAGGGGAGGTGGCTACGAGCGTAGCGAGTAGACGGAAGGGTTGTGGCGTTCTGCTTACGCTTCCGCCAGCTCACTCTTCTCGGTCAGCTCAATATCCTTATAAGGCTTCTCCATCAAGCCGCCGAGGGCAGTGCCTGCCTCGTACACCTTGTCCAGTGCAGCGTCAGTCTTGATGCCGTTGAAGTTTTTCGCCTTATACTTGGTAGTGCCGTCGGCACCGGTGCCATCCTCAACGTTGATTACCAGAGAGCGTTTCAAAATTTCCTGATTGATTTGTGCCATAGATTAAAACTCTTTTCGATGATGAAAAAATGATGGGTAGATGATTTGCAGCGCTCTCCTTTACCGCCCCTGAAAGGGGAGGGGGACCGCCGTCAGGCGGTGGAGGGGTTGTGCTTTTTGCTGCTTTTAGCTGTAGATTGCCCCATTTAGTCACTGTAGATTGCCCCCTTAGTCACCCCCCTTAGTCGCTGACGCGACAGTTCCCCCAAGGGGGAACCGAGAATGTACTAATGAAGGTTAAAGGAACGCTATTAGACTTGCCTGCCCCTTGGGGAAGGTGTCAGTGAGCGTAGCGAACTGACGGAAGGGGGTGACAAAAAGAGAACCAGGGGCGTTGCCCTCACGCCGCCAGCAGCTCAGGCTGCTCCACCTTGGGCTCATGTGGCTGCAGCAGCTTGTCCCTGAGCATACTGTGCAAATACGCCAGAGCTTTTTTCCGCAGCAGCACGCCTCCCGGGCGCAGGGCCCTCGTTTCCGGCATGCCTTTGAGCATGTACAAATCCCAGCGCATATCGGGATCACCTTGACCGGGACCGTATTGGTCGCGACTGGCTGCTTCGGCATGCGTCAGAACTGTATCATTATTGATTTCCAGTTCCAGCTCGTGACACAGGATAGCGACTACAATCGCCATCTGTTCCACTTGAAGTTCAGTCGGTGGATATGCGCCAAACACAGGATTGCATTTGTAGGCAAGGATTGCATCCTTAGCGCAACAGAGAGTGACGCCAATGGAGCGACTGTTGCGACGCCAGGTGTGCGACTTATATTCGCGCAGCATGTTGCAGGTGAGGTAAAGCTCGCCCTGCTCGCCGATGTTGATGTGGTAATCATCAAAAACCTGCTCGTAGGTTCCTGCCGTCCAATGCAGATAGATGTGAGTGATACCGCCTTTGGCATTTCTAGCCAAGATTCGCAGCTGTTCATGATTAATTCTGCGGGGATTTGTTACAAGCATATATCAAAAAGCTCCTTTGTATTTTTTCTCCCATGCGCCTACTTGTATATCCGGATTCTGCTTTCGGCAAGAGGCGGGAGTGTGTTGTTTTTGCCTCTCACTATACTAATGGCTTTTTTTTGCGATTTTTTCACCCCCTCAGTAAAAAAATTTTTTAAAAAATATTTTTCTAAAAAAATTTGCACAGGGGGGTGAAAATTTTAGCATTTTTAGCCATTAGTATAATGAGTTTTCTTTTTTCTCTCTTTCTTTTTTATAATTTTTTCTTTCTGTCTTTATTTCTTTTGGCTGTGATAAAAACTACTAGCGTAAGCTAGTAGTAACCTTGTTCTTTAGAGTACTACCTAGAGGATAGACGTAAAGTACGGTAGAAGTAGAGCGTATATACTGTACCCATAGTACTTGACAGTCCAAAAGAGAGATTTTCCAAAGTCTTGACACTGAAAAAAGGAGGTTTCCTAAATCCTTGACAATAAAAAAAGAGATTTTCCCAACTCTTGACAAAAAGAAAAAGCTGAATCCATGTTCCTTGACAAAAGAAAAGGTTGAATCCCATTTACTTGACATTGCTCTTTTTTTGGACAGTTTGCAAGAGAGAGTCGAATTTTACTTTGGACACTTGGTTCTGGTGAAACCCAGTTTTTGGACAGTTCTCTTTTGGTGAAACCCCAAAAACTGGACACTCTTGTTTTTACATCCGCACAGTAAAAAAGCGTCCTGCCCATAGTAGGGCAGAACGCTTAGCGGATTAAGCAATTATTGCTTTTAATTTTTTTAGACCGTTAGCACGATGCTTGTAAGCAGTTTTCACACTGCACTTATGCTTATCGCAAAATATTTTGTAATCAACATCCTGCAGAACAAGCTCATTGACAGCAGTAAATTGCTCTTTAGTGAGCTTACGCATCGTATCAGACAATAGCTGATTATGCATCAGCTCGTCAATATCATTCTTCTTGTCAGCAATCTGCGTTTCTTCGCCTTCTTCCTCTGCGTCCAGATAATAACAATCCTTGACAGATTTTCCACGCGTAAACTTATGCAGCAGTCCGTAATGGACATGGTACTGCAATAGTCCCGGCAGATGCCCGAAGTCGCGATCCTTATACTTCTTGATTTGCTCTAAAAAGATTAACCAGGCAGTATTGATTGCGTCCTCGCCCAAGGCTTCACGCACTTCGTAGCGATAGGCCTCCTTGTAGATTAAGGGTTTAAAGGCTGTACATAATACATTGATGGCCTCGCGGTCACCTTTTTGGGCGCTGTGCACCAGCTCCTTCAATTCTGTGAGAGTGAAGGTTGTTTTTTCCTCCGTGCAGTCTTGCGGTTCGGTGCCATCCGGCACGCAGCAGATTACCTGTTCGGTATTTTCCTGCTCAGGGCAGTTTTTTGTTTTTATATTGTCCAGTTCCTTTCTGTGGCGGTTCGTTGACCGCGTATGGCAGAATTCTGTGCTGTACTGCATCAAGTCTTGATGTGGCTATTGTAACACAGAAGATTAGCAAGTTTCTTATTTGAGCATAATAATGCGCAAAAACGTTTTGACTAGTCTTTTTGTAATAATCTGTTAGCAAAATAGTAATATTTTGAGGTGACAGTATGAGAAAAAGACTTAGAAATTTGTATTCTGAAGAGCTGGTGGATTCGGATTATTTGCCAGAACTGGTTGAACTGGGAGTGCTTATAGGATCGCATAGAACGGCATCAGGGATAAATCAGGAAGAGTTTGCCAGGATGATCGGGGTGTCGCGACGGACGATGACTAAGATTGAAAATGGCAGGCAGTCTTTGAGTTTTGTTGCTTTTTTGAGGATTGCTGCTGTGCTGGAGATGCGACCGGAGTATTTGCTGCAGGAGCTGACGCGGGTGACGCAGAGGAAGTGGAGTACGAAGGGGGAGGATTGAGGGAGAGGTGGCTTGTTAGAACATAAGTTAAACTGATAATTTAGGTTGAGTGCTTTTGACAGAGCACTATTATTTTTTAATTCGCAACCAAATGGATATTTGGTTGCGGGGGGGGGACAAGATGATATAATAACTACATAGGAATCCTTAATATATTTTTGATACGGAAGGGTGTTTGTATGTATTGCAAAGTTTGTGGAGAAGAGCTTAAACCAAACGCTAAATTTTGTGGGAATTGCGGAGCAAAAGTAGTAAAAGAGGCGGAAACTATCCCTAAGGCTGATATAAAAAAGACCGCTGAAGCAGTAAATAAAAAAGTAGAGATTGAAGAAACAAAAACTTCCAAAAAGAAAACTATTATTGGTGTAATTGTTTCTCTAGCATTTATTGGTCTAATTTTTACTGCTACAAGTAGCGATACACAGAAAGAGGCTAACAAACAGATAACGGTTAATAAGAAAATTACAACTTCTATACCAAAAGAGCATAGGGAATTCTTAACAAAAATTGGTTTAAAAGTTCCTGCTGATGATAAGATTGAGTTTTCGGATGCAAATAGTAATTTAAATTACTATAGAATTCCCTCTCAAGATGGAGAGCAAGGAGTTACTATGGTGCTGGTTAATGATAATGGAGCTATTAACGAAGTAAATGTATCTCATAAAAGCAAAACTTGTTATGGGTCGTTTAAATTAGTGGCAAATGGAAATGTTCTTGGCACGTTTAGCGACAAATTAGCTGAACATAAATTAGCAGATGCTCAGGCTCAACAAGAAGCTAAAGCCAGAGAAGCTCAAAAAGCTGCTGAAGCAGCTGAGAAAGAAGCAGATGCAAGAAGATTTGCTAATTATTTAGGTTGTACGGTAGAAGAATATAAAGAGCATTTTGGTCCGATGCTTAGTACTGGTTTTAAAAGAGGAAGACTAGATACATGGTATAACGATAGTTCTTCAACATCAGTTAATGAATATGGACATGGTGTACAATACGTTCTTCATTTAGTTGGTCGTGGTCAAAATGGCAAGAGAGTTTATGTGAGTGTATATGAGTACTCAGACAGACCGGGAGATTATCAGGTTCAAGTTATGAATACTAATCATGAATAATTTTATAAGGAGATGTAAAATTTATGTATGAAGATTCGTTGTTTGTTATTTTACTGGAAAATTTGATTTGGCTTTTGATTGCCGCGCTTATCCCAGCTTATATTGCTAAAAGAAAAGGAAGAAATTTCAAGCGTTGGTATATTTATGGAGTTTTACTATGGATTGTAGCGATGATTCACAGTTTACTGCTTTCTGATCACAGTGGAATAAAATGTCCTTCTTGTGGTAGTTGGATAAAAGAAAATTCTACAGTGTGCAAGTATTGCCATATTGTATTAGCTGATTATTACAGAGAACATCCGGAGTTGCCGAAAGATTTATATGATAAAGAAGATACATTGTTGTAAGTGTGGTGATTTATAATGAAACGAATAATTTTAATGCTTTTAATGTTAAGCGTTTACTTAGTTTGTTTGGGGTGTGGGAGTAAGGCCGAAAATATTTTGACGCAGCATAACAGCGTGGATGGGGATGTAACATCAATAGAAATTGCTGCTCCATATGAATATACGTGGAAATATGTTCCGATGAATGAGCTTGCGGAGATAGATCCTGTTGCTGCACAATGTGATAGTCGTTTAGATACTAGCAAAAATGACTATGGTATAAAGTTTACTCAGTTGACCAGAGTCAGATTTGACGATAATACGTTGAATATTTTGGATAGCAATACCCAAAAAGCAGTTTTGAATAACTACTATGAAATGTATGCTTCCTCTTTGCTGATTCCACTAAAATCTATGAATAATGTATCTAATATAAAAACAGAAAGAAAAGATGCAATAGTAAGTGGAAAAAGTGGTATTGAAATTTACTGCTCGTTTACGGATATGCAGAAAAATATTGATGAAGTGTTTCACTATTTGATTATCAAGAATGAAAAGGAATTTTGGACTTTGATTACGTGTTATTCAAAGAATGATACAAAAGCAAAAAATTGCGTCGACCAGATTTATAAAAATGTAAAAATTAAAGATAAAAAATAATCTATATAACGTATAATGATACGATGAGAAAGGGGAATCCATATGCCGTTTTGGGATACTGATTACAAAAAAGCAGCGCTGAAAAGTAAGGCTGTCCAAGAAGCTGCCGAACAAAGAGCAGCTGAGGCTAAACAAAAAGCTGCTGAATATCGGCAAAAAGTAAATGCCGTAATTGTCACGACTGGTGATTTAAAAGAGGATTACGAAATTATTGGCCCTGTATTTTTTCAGGTTTCTAACAAAGGCATTTTTAGTAGTACCTTGAGTGAACTTGTAAATAAGTATAGTGCTGAAATTGAAGAAATGAAGAATAATGCTTTGATGTCTGAGCGAAGGACAGACTGGGGGTTCTTATGGGGAGAATATTCTGTTGGGCAGAATGATTTTGAAAAAGCATTTTTTGTTGCTACGCAAGAACTGAAGAAAAGAGCACTAATGCTTGGTGGAGATGCTGTCGTTTGTATGCGTCAGGACATAGACCTTGATACTAATGGATTTCAATATTTTTATTTGCAGATGTATGGAACTGTAGTGAAAAGAATAAATAAGTAAAATTTTCTAGTTCCCCAGCTTTACGCTCACGTAAGGCTGGGGAGATTTTTGTAAAAACAAAAAACATACAACGCAAACTTCACAGTTTGTTCGTTGTATGTTTGATGACAGTATGATAAAATACTATGCAAGACGACCGTGTTGCAGGGTGGCATTGCCAAAATTCTTAGGAATGGAGGTGATGTCTATGGTATATTTCAGTTTTCAGAACTTAATGTCCTTTGGAATTTTTATCGTAGCGTTGCTGACGTTCATTTTTCAGAACCGAAAGTAATAAGACAGTTACGGACATAGAAAAACCACTCCTGAACTTTGACCGGTAACGGAGTGGCTTTTCTACTCTTTTTTACGGGCAACCCACTTTGTTGCGGGTGCATCCAAGAAGCGAGTCCGTAGGACAATGCTGATTGGCTCATGTACGCCATGCGATAGTGCCCCAAGAGGCGTAGCCGATTGGATTGGCACGAACCGCTTAGGCGGTTGTCTTTCTTGCTTATAATATAACATAAAGAGGCGTTTTTCGCAAGCGAGTGTTTGTGACGTTTTGGTTAAAGACTGAAGTTCAAATAATTTATGTTAACAGAGCAGGATTAAGAATAATTCTGCGACTGGATTGTTAACATATGACTTTAGCGGTAAGAAGTCTGAAGAAGTGTATTATAAAATTTTGGCAGTGCAAGGCTCTTCACTCCTTGACTTATCACATTGTCTAATGTATAATATTAGCGTTTATTGATATTTGCTAACGCGATGAAAAAGACAGTAGCTTGCGGCGCAGGTTAAGCGAGCCGGGGTATGGTGCAAGCCCGGACGAAGTAAAGCAGGTGAAAATCACTTTGGAGCGGGTGCGGCGAAGCTTAGTAGCTGCATACGGGAGCGCCCGATATTGCGCACACGAGTGGCGTGCAGCAAAGGCTGTCGTCATGAGGGTGGTACCACGGAGTACACGTTTGTGATACGCAAGCGTATTAATCGTTGTTAGTCTACAGCTTCGTCCCTTATCTGAGGGACGAAGTTTTTTTTATTATTGCTATATTTTTTTGTTTAATAAAATTGGAGGTTATTAGTAATGGACTATGGTAAAACACTGAATCTGCCCGAAACAGAGTTCCCTATGCGTGCCGGTCTGCCGCAACGCGAACCTGATTTTCTGAAATTCTGGGAAGAAAACGATATTTATGGCAAAAAGCAGGCTCTGCATGCAGGCCACAAGAAATTTGTTCTGCATGACGGCCCTCCGTATGCAAACGGCAAAATCCACATGGGTCATGCTCTGAACAAAATCTTAAAAGATATCATCATGAAATACAAATATGCTCGCGGCTTCGACACCCCGTATGTTCCCGGCTGGGATACCCACGGCATGCCGATTGAGCACGCTGCTATCAAAGAGCTGGGACTGAACCGCAATGAGCTGGATCCGCTGACTCTGCGCCGCAAATGCCATGACTTTGCTCTGCAATGGGTTGATATCCAACGCGAAGACTTCAAACGTCTGGGCGTTCTGGGTGACTGGGAAAACCCGTACATCACTCTGCATCACAGTTTTGAAGCTGAGCAGATCCGTGTATTCGGCACCATGGCTAACAAGGGCTATATCTACAAAGGCAAAAAGACCGTTTACTGGTGCCCGCACTGCGAAACCGCTCTGGCTGAAGCAGAAATCGAATACGGCGAACAAAAAACTCCAACTATCTTCGTAAAAATGCCGCTGGTAAAAGACAACGGCCAGACTCCGGAAGCTGCTAAAGGCAAAAAAGCTTACATGGTAATTTGGACCACCACTCCGTGGACCATGCCTGCCAACGTTGCTGTTGCTTTGAACCCTGCTCTGGAATATGCCTGGGTTGAATGCGAAGGCGAAGTTCTCTTTATGGCTAAAGACCTGCTGGCTCAGGTTGGTGCTGTCTGCCACAAGGACCTCAGCAATATCCTCGGCACTACTCTTGGTAAAGATATGGAATTCGCTGAATGCGTGCATCCGTTCCCTGAATACAACAACCGCCGCTCTCTCGTAGTTATGGCTGACTATGTAACTACCGAAGCCGGTACCGGTTGCGTACATACCGCTCCCGGTCATGGCGATGTCGACTTTGAAACCGGCCTGAAATACAAGCTGCCGATTCTCTGCCCGGTTGATTCCCAGGGCAAGCTGACCGAAGAAGCAGGTGAACGCTTCAAGGGTATGTTTGTATTCGACGCTAATATCCCGGTACTGAAATATCTGGCTGAGCTGAACTGCCTGCTGGGTAAAGAAAACATTAAGCACCAATACGCACACTGCTGGCGCTGCAAAAACCCGATTATCTTCCGCGCAACCTCTCAATGGTTCGCTTCTATCGACGGCTTCCGTGATGAAGCACTGAAATCTATCGACGATGTACAGTGGATTCCTTCCTGGGGCCAACAACGTATCCATAACATGGTAAGCGACCGTCACGACTGGTGCATCAGCCGTCAGCGCGTATGGGGCGTTCCTATCCCGGTATTCTACTGCGATAACTGCGGCGAGCATCTGATTAACGAAGCTACCATCGATTCCGTTGCCAACTGGTTCGAAAAAGAAGGCAGCGATGCATGGTGGGCTCACACTGCAGAAGAGCTGCTGCCGGAAGGCACTGTCTGCCCGAAATGCGGCGGTAAGCACTTCCACAAAGAAAGCGATATCATGGACGTATGGTTCGACAGCGGTTCTTCTCACATGGCTGTTGCCGCAAAGCGTCCGGAGCTGTCCTGGCCGGTTGCTATGTACCTCGAAGGCAGTGACCAGCATCGTGGCTGGTTCCAGTCCTCTCTGCTGACTTCCGTTGCTGTTGCAGGCCGTGCTCCGTACGAATCCGTACTGACTCATGGTTATGTAGTTGACGGCGATGGCCGCAAGATGTCCAAATCCGTAGGTAACGTCATCGTTCCGCAGGACGTAATCAAACAATACGGTGCTGATATCATCCGCCTGTGGACTGCTTCCTCCGATTACAAGGCAGATATCCGTATCTCCCCGAAAATCCTGAAGCAGCTGGCTGAAGTATACCGCAAAATCCGTAACACCATCCGTTACATCCTGGGCAACACCAACGATTTCAACTACGAAACCGATGCAGTTCCGTTCAACGAAATGCTGGAGCTTGACCAATGGGCACTGATGCATCTGCAGCTGCTGAAGAAGGAAGTTACCGCTGCTTACGAAAGCTATGATTTCCATGTACTGTATCATGCAATCCACAACTTCTGCACTGTTGAAATGTCCAGCTTCTATCTGGATATTCTCAAAGACCGCCTGTATGCTTACAAGGCTGACAGCAAAGAGCGTCGCAGCGCACAAACCGCTATGCATGAAATCCTCATGGATCTCATCGTTATGCTTTCCCCGGTACTGAGCTTCACTATGGAAGAGGTATGGCAGTTCATGAAGAAACCTGCTAATGCTCCGGAATCCGTACAAATGCTGCCTTGGCCGGAGGTTAAGGAAGAATACATCAACGAAGAGCTGGAAACTAAATGGGATAACTTCATTGAAATCCGCAGCGAAATCACCAAGGTGCTGGAGCTGGCTCGTCGTAACAAACAAATCGGTCACTCCTTGGACGCTAAGGTTGAGTTGCACGCTGAAGGCGAAGCACTGGCTATCCTGAAATCCGTAGAAAAAGATCTGGCAACTCTGCTGATTGTTTCTCAGGCTGTTATTGTTGAAGGCGCTGCCGAAGGTGCCGAAGCAACCGGCCGTGAGGACCTGAAGGTTACCGTTGCTGCTGCCGAAGGCCACAAGTGCGAGCGTTGCTGGATTTACAGCGATGAGGTTGGTCAGGACGCTGAACATCCGACTCTGTGCAAACGCTGCGCTGAAGCAGTTAAAGCTTGAGTATAAGGCATCATCTTTGCATAAGGCTGTAGCCGACCTCAAATAAAAGCTTAAAGCCGTCGTATCATGTAAATTTTTGCTGATACGGCGGCTTTTTTGCTACAAATTTTACAAAAAATTATTTTGCTTTATGGCCTAACTATGGTACAATACTATTAATATTATATATTTTACGGAGGTGAAACTGTTTTTCTGCAATCTGCAGGATTACAGAGATTTTTGGACTATCTCATATGTTTGTTTAATGTTATAGCGATTTTATTTTTGGTAGCGCTGAACGGCTTTTTCGTTGCTTCGGAGTTTTCTATTGTCAAGGTACGCCCTTCGCGTCTTGATGCGCTGATTAAGGAAGGCAATACGCGGGCAGAAAGCGCTAAGCAGGTTACGGAGCATCTCGATGCCTATCTTTCGGTGACACAGCTTGGTATCACGCTGGCATCTCTGGGCCTTGGCTGGATTGGTGAGCCGACGGTGGCGAAGCTGATGCATCCTGTATTTAATCTGCTGCAGCTGCCGCCGCAAGTTGAGCATACAATAGCTTTTGTTGTGGGCTTCGGTGTTATCACCGCATTGCATATCGTTTTAGGCGAGCTGGTGCCTAAATCATTATCTATTCAAAAGACTGAGCAGGTTGTTCTGTTTGTGGCAACTCCGCTGATTCTGTTTGATAAGCTGATGTATCCGGCGGTGTGGTTTTTAAATCATGTTGCTAACTGGACGCTGCGTCGTATAGGCGTTGAGGCTGCGAGCGAGGCGGAAGAGGCGCACAACGAGGACGAAATCCGCATTCTGATGGAAGAAAGCCACAAGCATGGCTATATTGATAAAACAGAGCTTACTTATCTGGACAATGTCTTTGACTTTTCCGACCGTCGTGCCAGCGATATCATGGTACCGCGTACCGATATGATCTGCCTGTATCTGGAGGATTCCTGGGAGGATAATATCAAGACGGCGCTTGAAGAGCGCATGACACGTTATCCTATCTGTGATGAGGACAAGGATCACATTATCGGCTTTTTGCATATCAAGGATTTGCTGCGCAGCTTAAATGCCGGCGAGCGTCCTGATTTGCGCAGTTTGGCGCGTAAGGTGCTGCTGGTGCCGGAATCTCTGCCTATCAGCAAGCTGCTGCGCATTCTGCAGAAGCATCGCAGCCAGCTGGCAATTCTGGTTGATGAATACGGTGGTACCGCAGGTATGGTTACCGTTGAGGATATCCTGGAGGAAATCGTAGGCGAGATTCAGGATGAGTTTGACGAGGAACGTCCGGAGGTAGAAGAAAAGGGCAGCAAAACCTATTCTGTAGACGGCAAAATGCTGCTGGAGGATGTTAACGATACCTTCGAGCTGGCCTTGGACACAGAAAACTGTGATACTATCGGCGGCTGGGTTTACTCTCAGCTTGATTATCCGCCTAAGGTGGGGCAGAAGGTGCAGACACCTGCTGCTGCCTTTACGGTAGAAGAAATTGACAAGATGCGTATCGTGCGCGTCGGCATCCAGCTTTTGCACGAGCCGGAAAAGATTCACGAGGAGCTTCAGGAAGAACACCTGGAGGATGTAAAATAATATCTGCATAAAAAGAGAGCACGCTGAGATTGATTTCTCAGCGTGCTCTTTAGCATTCATGCTTATAAATCGTGGAATTTCATACCGATGTTGCTGTGACGCAGGAAGTTAAGAGTTACCTCAGGGAAGGAGGCGTAGCTTAAAACGTCTTCAATCGGTGCGTTGGGGAAGCCTTCTTCAGCCAGCTTTTCGCGCAGCTTTTTCATTTGCGGCGGAATATCGTCGGCAGGACGGTGGTCGATTTGCGGTGCGTCACCGATGGCCAGGCGTTTTACCTCAGGGTCAATCGGTCCCGGAGTGCGGCCGTATTTGCCAAGGATTAAATCCTTAACCTCGCGGGGAATCATCTTATAGCGTCCAAGTGCAACGTTCAATACGGACATAGAGCCTACAATCTGGCTTGTAGGAGTAACCAGCGGCGGATAACCGAGCTCGGCACGCACGTGCGGCATTTCCTCAAGCAGCTGCGGATATTTGTCGGCAACGCCCATTTCCTTCATCTGGTTCAGCAGGTTGGAAAGCATACCGCCGGGAATCTGGAAGGTGAGTACCTTGGGATCGATGGGGATGTTGGCATTCAGGTTGAAATCATGGATAAGGTTCTTGCGTACATCCTTGAAATAGTCAGCCAATGCATTAAGCTCCGCAAGGCTGATGCCTGTATCGTAGGGAGTGCCCTCCAGCGTTGCTACCAGAGCTTCGGTGCAGGGCTGGCTGGTAGATTCGGAGAACGGAGAAAGCGCGGTATCAATCATGTCCGCACCGGCTTCAACAGCCTTCAGGTAAGTCATATCACCCATACCGCTGGTGAAGTGGGTGTGCAGGTCGATAGGCAGGTCAAGCTCTGCCTTCAGGCTGCGGATAAGGCTTTCGGCAGCGTAGGGACGCAGCAGACCGGCCATATCCTTAATGCAGATGGAATCTGCGCCCATCTGTGCCAGCTCCTTACCGAGCTGTACAAAGTCTTTGTCCTGATGGTAGGGGCTGATGGTATATACAATGCAGCCCTGAACATGTGCGCCTGCTTCCTTAGCGGCACGCATTGCACATTCCAGGTTGCGTGTATCGTTAAGAGCATCGAAAATACGGATGATGGATACGCCGTTATCAACAGAACGGTTTACAAATTCGCGTACAACGTCATCGGCATAATGGTTATAGCCCAAAATGTTCTGACCGCGCAGCAGCATTTGAATAGGGGTTTTGCGCAGATGCTTTTTGAGCGTGCGCAGACGTTGCCAGGGATCCTCGTTAAGGAAGCGCAGGCAGGAGTCAAAGGTGGCGCCGCCCCAAGCCTCTAAAGCATAGTAGCCGGCGTTATCCAACTGTTCCAGTGCCGGCAGCATGTCGCTGATGCGCATTCTGGTGGCAGCAAGGGATTGGTGGCCGTCACGCAGGACGGTTTCAACTATTTTTACGGGTTTCTTCTCCATGGCAGTACTCCTTTTATTATTATAGTTCGTTAATTAAAGCTGATTTATAGCTGTAATTATTATAGCATAAATCTGTATTCATGTATACAATATACTGGCTTTACAGGCAATAAAAAATGGCGGTCACACTAGGTGACCACCATAAAAGTGAATTAATTACGCGGAGTAGGCTGGTTGCTGACAACAGGCTTGCCCATGATTTCGTTAACGCGGTCCTTCATGCTGCGTTTCTTTTTAGTGGGCTGGCTGCTTACTACAGGTGCCTGGTTGGCATTGCCTTCAGTTGTTACTGTAGCGGGAGCCTGCTTGTCTTTGTCCTTATCTTTATCCTTGTCTTTATCTTTGTCCTTATCATCCTGCTTGATTTCCGGTTCCGGCGGAACAGCTACGCCCGGATTGCTGAAGCCGGTGCGCGGAGTAGAGGCCAGAGCGTTGACCATGAAATCATGCCAGATAGAAAGCGGAGCGCCGCTGCCGTACATACGGTTCATAGATTTGTTGTTATCATCGCCAACCCATACGGCAGTACTGAGGTCGGGAGTGTAACCAACAAACCAGGCATCGATGTAGGTATCGGTAGTACCGGTTTTACCTGCTGCCGGACGGCCGATTCCCATGCCGCCTGCAGTGCCGCTGATAAGAACATCCTGCAGCATATTAGTAGTCAGGTATGCTGCTTCGGCATCAATAACACGTTTGGGTTCAGGCTTAGCTTCGTACAGAACCTTACCCTCACGGTCAACAATCTTCAGCAGAGCAATAGGCTTGCAATACATACCATTGCTTGCCAGAACGCCGTAGGCTGCAGCCATTTCCAAGGGATTAACGCCCTTGCTGAGACCGCCGAGTGCCATAGCGAGGTTTGCATCGCTGTAGGCGCCGGAATCAACCAGAGTAGTAATACCCATTTTTTCGGCATTGTTAATAATTTTGCTTACACCAACCTCTTGGGCCAGCTTAACGGTAGGCACGTTCATAGAACGTACCAGAGCAGTACGCAGGCTTACCTTACCATGCCATGCTCTGTCGGAGTTCTGCGGTTTCCAGCCGGGAGAGAATTCTTCTTCCTTATCTTCAATGACACTGGCCGGAGAATAACCGTTCTGCATTGCGGTCAGATAGACAAAAGGCTTGAAGGCAGAACCTGGCTGACGTACTGCAAGAGTAGCACGGTTGAACTTATCCTGGCCGCGGCCGCCGATCATAGCTTTAACATAACCGTTATGCGGGTCAACGGCAACCAGAGCCATTTGCGGCTGAGTCAGCTTCTTGCCGTCTGTATAATAGCCCGGCAGATGCTTCATAGCATTTTCAGCAGCCTTTTGCATATCCGGGTCTAAAGTGGTGTAAATCTTAAGACCGCCCTTATAGAGAGCGTCTGCACCAACCTCTTCGATAACCTTTTGGGTAATCATATCGAAGAAATAGGAGCGAGGATCGGAATTGGTTTTATGTGTTGTGCTGAAGACAAGCTTTTCTGCTTTGGCAGCATTACCGTCGGCAGCAGAGATAAAACCGTATTTAACCATCTGGTCGATAACAAGCTCCTGACGTTTTTTACTTTCCTGCGGATTTTCAAAAGGATTAAAGTAGTTAGGGCTTTTGGGAATAGCTGCCAGAGTAGCAGCTTCAGCGATATCCAGATTCTGGACATGCTTATTGAAGTAATACATGGAAGCACTTTCAATACCGTATGCACCCTGACCGAAATAAATCTGGTTCAGATACATAGTGAGGATTTCATCCTTAGTATATTTGTGCTCAAGTTCCTTGGCAATAAAAGCTTCCTTAATTTTACGGATGATGGAACGTTCCTGGGTAAGGAAAGCATTCTTTGCCAGCTGTTGGGTAATGGTACTGCCGCCCTGTACTTCGTGACCGCTTAATGTAGAAAGCAGAGCACGTGCTGTGCCGCGGTAGTCAATACCACCGTGTTCATAGAAGCGATTATCTTCAATAGCAATAAAGGCACGCTGCACATGCTTAGGAATCTTATCAATAGTAACAGGTACTCTGCGTTCTTCCGAAAGCGTAGTATAGATTGCGTTACCATTGATATCGTAGAACTGTGAAGCAGCGTCCGGAATCAGTGTTTCATCCATATTAGGAGGTGCAAAAAGACTGGAGAAGCCATAAAGCACTGATGCTCCCATTATAATGAGGCAAACAACACTGATGACAATGAATTTTAGTACTTTAAACATTTTCTACCTCTTCTTCATTATATTGACTGCGCAGCCAATACCAAAGGCTGCAAATAGAAGTCATCTTATTATAGCATTTTCAGACAACTTTGTCATAGAATTATTGAAAACTCAGCGTATTTATTTTAAAGGAAAGTATGTAAAAGTATGCTCCGGAAGGATATGTATTGAATCGGCAGCTTGCGGATAATGAAGATAGAAGAAAAAACCTACATGATTTTAAGAAAAAAATCTGCGGAACAAAGAAAAATTTTACTGATTTTCGGCGGTTTTTATGGAAAAAATAGCTGAAAATGCTACTTTTTTTGAGATTTTTTGAAGAAATTTTAAGGCAGATAAAAGCGATAATCAAGCATGTTTCTTTTTCCACTAATCCTGGTGTTTCACGAAAAAATCTTAAAAAAGTGCCGAAAAAAGTGTTGACATAACCTAGGTCACGTGGTATTATATACA
>ERZ772872.46-NODE-46-length-111026-cov-14.957313_pt1 | contig 111026 bp, 108 predicted proteins | sample MGYA00512132_ERZ772872 | MGnify/ENA primary metagenome ERZ772872 (study PRJEB29015, sample SAMEA2737724) | human gut metagenome | biome: human gut; feature: human-associated habitat; material: faeces | place: China | collected 2012 ...
ATGGAGAAGATTGGATTATCAAGTTTCCTGCTTCTATGGATAAACCTGATATAGGCTTGCAGGAGTACAAGTATTCTCTTTGTGCCGGAAAATGTGGGATAAGTATGTCGGAAACGCGTTTGTTTCCTTCAGAGCGTTGTGAGGGTTACTTCGGTACAAAAAGATTTGATCGCGTGAAAACTTCTGAAGGTGAAAAAAGAATTCATATGGTTTCGGTAAGTGCTCTTCTGGAAACGTCACATAGGATTCCTAATCTTGATTATATTATCTTGGGAAAATTAACTTTGACGTTGACAAAGGACTATCAGGAGCTTGAAAAACTGTTTAGGTTAATGTGCTTTAATGTTTTTGCGCATAACCGCGACGATCATTCTAAAAACTTTTCGTTTATATATTCGGATGATGAGAAAAAATGGCTTTTATCGCCTGCCTATGACTTGACGTATAGTTATTCTATAGGTGGAGAGCATGCTACAACGGTTGCTGGTAATGGCAAAAATCCGGGCATGAAGGATATATTGGAAGTTGCGAAGAATCTTAGTATGAATCTCAAGCTGGCTGAAGATATAGCGCAGCAGGTTCAGGCTTGTGTCGAAGATGATTTAGGAGAAATTCTTTCTAAAAGATTTTAAGGTTTAATATTTAAATTTCAAGAAACAAAATTTACGTTGTAAACGTGGCGATTTTGAATTGCAAATATATTATACGAGATGGTTCATTATATCATGAACGCATAAAAATAAAGGATGAGCTTCAAACCGTTTCTATTCCCGTTACTAACAGGAACCAGGGCTTGCAGGCTCATCCTTTTTTGAAGTGAATCCATAACACGGCAGGCGTCGGAAAAGACGTCGGTTCCGTGGGGCCTTCACTACATATACCTAATACTAGCTTTATTTGCTGAAGATGTCAACCTATAAGAGCATTATAAAAAATGAGACTAGCGGCTCTGTAAATGGTGGTGCTGATTACAGCTCAGCGTCAAAACCGGACAAACTAGTCTCTGCTAAGCACAGTATAGCATTATAGCTGCTATGAAGTCAATGATGTAGTATGCTGTAAACTTTGATGTAGCGAAAGTAGTACAAAGCATAGTATTTGTAGTATAATATTAGGAAAGTGAAAGAATACTTCTTTAGGGAGGTGTAAAAATGCTGAGTGTTTACTTGGGTGATTGTGAAAACGAGATATACAATCCGCCATTATACTTTATAAATCAATATGAAGACTTCTGGTTGGAATCTGAATTTGCTAAAAAAATGATTAAGGATGTAGATAAATCAGAAGTAGTAGGTCCGCATTTGATCCAAAGTCCGGTGCTTGGACCAATATCGCCTCGCGAGTTGTCCGGTGGTGTCAAAACCTTGTTGCTATTAGCTTTTGACAACAGCGGAAAAATATTTAATGCAACAGCATGCGGTGATAACTGCGCTAAATGGATTCTGGAGATTGCCGAAAATAAGGATTTAACAATAAGCCTGCATCATAGTATGAATTTTGGCGATGGTGAATATGCCATTAAGATATTAAATAATGGTGTTGTCGTACATAATCAAGAGGAATGGCTTGATGTAGTGTATGATTTTTTGTGAGGTAGAGTATGAAGGGTAAGTATAGTGTTTTTGTACAAAATAACAGACTGCGCTATGAATTTACTATCTCCAGAAATATTACTATTATCCGTGGTGATAGCGCTACCGGTAAAACAACGCTTCTCGATTTATTAAATGCTTATGACAGAGATGGAGACAGTAGCGGTGTTTTAGTGAAATGCGAAGTTCCCTGCGTCGTTATCGGTGGACAGCGTTGGGAAGAGAATCTGCAATTTATCCATAACAGCATAGTTTTTATAGATGAATGCAATAGATTTATTAAATCTGAGGATTTTGCTGTACGCGTTAAGGAGTCGGATAATTATTTCGTTATAGTTACCAGAGATGATTTACCGAATCTGCCTTATAGTGTAAAGGAAATCTATGGCATTCGAGAATCCGGTAAATATGCTGGACTGAAGCAGGTTTATAATGAGTTTTATTGCTTATATGGAGAGCTGGAGAATACTGAGCTGGCACAGGAGAGTCTTGTGATTGCGGAGGATTCTAACGCCGGTTTTGATTTTTTTAGCAGTTTATGTGATGGGATCGTAAACTGCATTAGTGCTAACGGAAAGTCAACTGTTTTTAAAGCTTTACAGGAGCATCGCGAAGAAAAGGTTTTGGTAATTGCAGATGGAGCTGCCTTTGGCTGTGAAATGGAAAAGGTTATGCAGTTAATAAGAATCCGCAGAAGAATAGCGCTATATTTACCGGAATCGTTTGAGTGGCTGATACTTAATGCGGGAATCTTTGATGATAGCGAGTTAAAGGCTATTTTAAACGACCCGAGTGAATATGTAGATAGTAAGGAATTTTTTAGCTGGGAAAGGTTTTTTACTGATTTGCTTGTGAAAAAGAGCCATGGTACATATCTGCAATACAATAAGCGAAGCCTAAATAAGGCATATTTGCAGGAAAAAATTAAGAATAAAATTGTTAATACTATGCCTTCTATAGAATTTTGAAGGACGTTTCAATTTAAAATTTTTCGTGCCAACAAAAAAAGGCAGCTATTACACATGCAAGAAGCTTGCTAATAGCTGGTTTTTTATGCTCGTAAGAAAACCGCTTTGACAAATATATCATATAGACCTTCGCCTTACGCAATCTACGGTTTCCGATTTCTTCAGCCACACAGAAGACAGGTCTGAGCCTTCGGGAGCGACCCTGAGCTTCCTGCCCATTTTGCCTGCCGCGGGAATGGCTACCCACAAATTTCACCCATCTTTCAGATAGTTGAGCCAGCTAGTTTCGAGAACTAGCAACACTCTGGTATTGAGCTACTTTTACCTCAGAATTCTGTTATACACGGATTTCTCCGCTTCACTACCAACAGCTTGCTTCGGAGTTTCCGCTAAGTTCGCTGCAGCATCCCTGCTGCAGGTTTCACGGATTTTTCTAGCCTTTCGAGCTAGCGTCTATTGTCGCTGCCAGAATCCTTTGTGCTTTAATCGGCACCAAAATCCGCACATACCGTTCTGTGTTGCCTTTTGGGCTTCTCCATCAGTCCTCACGGAGCAACAGAAACCTCACTGCCGCAGTATCCAGCAGGCAGCCTGGTCACAGCTTCCGGTATTCTCGGAGGGGTTGACAACCCTTTAGTGCACCGAGTTATACGATATATTTGTCAAAACAGTTTTCAAGGAGCGTGTCGGTGTTCAACCGATGAACAAAGTATAACATATAATAACGAGGTAATCGTGGAAAAAAAGGTGCGCGTTGATTTCTTGCTGCTTGGTATGAGGGGGATTGATTAAGTCCTTTAGTTCGAATATGCTTCCTGCAGTTTGTTGCTGTTGCTGATTTCACATGCAGTATTAACTCCGCCGCATAAAAGCAGGTGATATAACCCCAAAGAAATCTTCGCTTTAGGTATCATAATTCCTACCGTTGTAGTATAATTAAGTTGACAAGAAACAAATTTTTTATACAAGGATGGTGAAGTAATGGAGACTTTTATCGGCATACTGATACCTTTTATCGGAACAGCACTCGGGTCGGCGTGTGTGTTCTTTATGAAAAAATCGTTGAGTAACATGGTGCAGCGCTCACTTGCGGGCTTTGCTGCCGGTGTTATGGTTGCAGCATCAATCTGGAGCCTGCTGATTCCTGCTATCGAGCAATCCGAAAGCATGGGAAGGTTGTCCTTTCTCCCTGCGTTTATCGGCTTTTGGATTGGTATATTGTTTTTGCTCCTGCTTGACCACATGATTCCCCATCTGCATGTGGGAAGTGAGCAGACGGAAGGCCCTAAGAGTAATTTGAGCCGCACTGCTATGATGGTTTTGGCTGTCACGCTGCATAACATACCTGAGGGAATGGCAGTTGGTGTGATGTATGCCGGCTTTCTTGCGGGGAATACGCCAATCACGGCAGCAGGGGCGCTTGCCTTGTCCATCGGCATTGCTATTCAAAACTTTCCGGAGGGTGCAATTATTTCTATGCCGCTTCGCGCAGAGGGAGAGAGCAAGGGCAGAGCGTTTTGGGGCGGTGTGCTTTCCGGTGTTGTGGAACCAGTCGGTGCAGTGCTGACGATACTTGCTGCTCAGCTTGTAATACCGGTCCTGCCGTATCTTTTGAGCTTTGCTGCCGGTGCGATGCTTTATGTTGTTGTAGAGGAGCTGATTCCTGAAATGTCGCAGGGAGAGCATTCTAATATCGGTACGATTTTCTTTGCCGTAGGCTTCAGTGTGATGATGGTGCTGGATGTTGCGTTAGGGTAGAGAACGATTTCGGTATATCAGAATGCTGCCGCTGGCAAACAGTATAGCGGAGAGCCTGAAAGAGCCAAAGGATATTATGAAATGAGAGATTGCTGTGAAGAACAAAAACAGCATTAAGAATTTTGATGGCAAAATCTAGCTTCTTAATGCTGCAGTTCACAGTAATCTCTCTTTAGTTGAACAGTTTATCTGGCATGCCTAAAATATTTTTGCAGATAGACAGATTCTGACGTACTCATGGTTTAAAATATACTTGTATCTGAGAAAAAATCCTGCTGATAACCATAGAAAATTGAATTTGTAAATACTAGCAAAAGCAGATTTTAAGGAAAAGGCGGTGCTTGATGATGATGCTTACTGTAGATGACTATTATGATTGGTATCTGAAAGGGAAAAGTTTGCCGGAATTTATGCGGGAGATAGAAAATCTAAGAAAAACAATGGCGAGCTTGAAAAGTAAGATGGAAAGCCCTAAGTATAACAAAGAGGATAGTTGTTGGCCTAATGAAAAAATGCAGATATGCGCAACGCGTGCATATCTTAACCGAGCTAAAGAAGCGTATGCCGAGGCTGGTGGTGTATATGAGCCTACAAAAGCAGAGAAGAAAGCTGCTGATTTTGCTGCAAGGATTCCTTTAATTGATAAGATAATTTTAAATATTGATAGCTTTAATTTAGGTCTTGAAATTAGAACAGTGAGGTTTAGGGGCGAGAGAACATATTTGAAAATAAACAATCCCTTCTACTCTTATCCATCCGGAAAGACTTGCAGGCATCAACTGCCGATTTCCAGAGAATTGTTTTTACAATCAATAAAAGGCCTAAACATAGGAGAGTGGCGGCCTAAGTATAATGTGAAACGCTTTGGCTATACTGTTATATATGGTAGTGATTGGAGCTTAGAGATTTACTTTTCAGATGAGGATAAACCTTTTAGAGTTTATGGTGATAATAATTATCCTTATAATTTTGCTGACCTGTATGAATTATTATCTTTTGATAAGACAGGAGCTTCGCTGCCTGGAGAAGCAAGAGGCTCATATTTTAGAGTTGAATGGTTAGGGGCACGTTCATAAGCAGAAAAAGCTGATACTACGGCAGGTCGCGAGACTTGCCGGGTATCAGCTTTTTTATAAATTGACTGGCAAATCATCTGCATCACATAGCAAATTGTCTGGAAAAATATTGCGTATCGCTTGCACCGGTATTTTTATGGTGGTAGACTAGATTAAACAATACTCGGAGGTCTTAACATGAATATAACAGTATATCTTGCCTCGTCGACAGGCAATGATCCTAAATTTGAGGCTGCGGTTAAAGAGCTTGGCACCTGGATTGGTACGAGTGGTAATACATTGGTTTACGGCGGTTCAAAGACAGGCTTGATGGGAGAGCTGGCGCAAAGCGTTTTGCAGGCAGGAGGTAAGGTTATCGGCGTGGAGCCGCAGTTTTTTGTAGATGAGGAATATCAATATGAGGGACTGACGCAGCTGATAGTTACCAAAGATATGGCAGAGCGCAAGACGAAGATGATTGAGCTTGGCGATGCCTTTATTGCTTTTCCCGGAGGCGTGGGAACGCTGGAGGAGGTTAGCGAGATTATGTCTAAGATTTCACTGGGACACCTGCAGGCGCCGTGTATCTATTATAATCTTGACGGTTATTATGATGATATAAAGCACTTTCTGCAGCAGATGATTGCTAAAGGCTTCTCTTCAGCAGAAAAGCAGCAGGGAGTATATTTTGCGGAAAGCTTGGAAAAAATTAAGGAATTATTGAAATAAAAGAGTTGACGAGAATATAAAAAGGCTGAGGCTGCGCATTTACGCAAGGCGTCAGCCTTTTTGCTGCCTTAAATATTCTGTGCTTATATTCATATCCGGAAACACTTTTGCAGTGCTGTATACTCACCTAATGCTAACATAGTTATATCATCGGATAATACGGTGTCCGGTGTTATTGAGACATCAGTTTTTCCCAAACGTTTTATACCAAGAATATTGATGCCAAACTTTTTGCGGACATCTAACGTGCCGATACTTTTGCCAACCCAGGCTTTTGGCATCTCTACTTCAAAAATAGCGTGCTGCTTGTCAATTTCAATATAATCGAAAATATGGTCTGCAGTGTAGCGTTTGGCTGCCCATATAGCCATCTGCTTTTCAGGATAGACTACATTGTCTGCACCGTTACGAAGCAGAAACCATGGCTTGCAGGCTCATCCTTTTTTTGAAGTGAATCCGTATCACGGCAGGTGCTTGAAAAGACGTCTGCTCCGATGGGCTGCATGACGTAGTTGAAGATACAAGCGCGACGCTGGAAGATGTTTATACAAAATTTGGCGATGATATTGGCGCAATAGTTGAAGGTCATACCGAAAAGCATAAAGAAGATCCTTGGGAGAAATGCAAAGAGGAAGCTTTTGCGCACCTGGCAAAGCTTGATGTGCGTGAACAGCAGCTGGTTTTGGCAGATAAGCTGGCCAATATGCGTGCGATTGCACGTGATTATGCTAAATACGGCGAGGACTTATGGCAGCGCTTCAAACGTGGTAAGGATGTGCAGAGCTGGTATTATCATGCTGCAGTGAAGGCAATGAGCGATTTGGAGTTTGATGCGGAAGCTGTGCCTTTTTATAAAGAATTTGAAGACAAGGTAAATCAGGTTTTGGGTTATGAAGAATAAGTGCTGAAGATGAATGCTACGAGCAGAATGATTGCCTGGTATCTGAAGTTGGAGAGTAGAAGAGGACATCTTTCGCTGCTTAGTAAAGAGAAAATAACACAAAAGCAAAAGGACTAGAATTGGAGAAAATACTCGAATTCTAGTCCTTCTTTAGTTTATGGAGTTAATTTTGTTTTGGCTTCATAACATTATTGTTACGTCACGCAGCTTCTTTATCTTCCATTCGGGATACGAAGATGGTGCCTGCAAGGTCACCAAGGCAGTTGTTGGTAGTAGTACCCATATCAAAGATATGATAGAATGCTGCAATAATACCAACGATTTCAGTAGGTAAGCCAAAGGCCTCAACCATGATAAACAGTTTTACGATACCGCTGCCAGGAATACCGCCGCCTCCGGTAGAGAGGATAGCAGACATACCTACGATTTTAAGCATTGTAGGAATATCAAGCGAATGTCCTACGACCTGAGAAATGAAGACAATTACGCAGCCGTAAAGGATAACGCTGCCATCATAGTTCATTTGAGAGCCTAACGGGATAGTGAAGCTGGAAATACGCTCCGGAACACCGAATTTTTCCTTAGCAACTTTAATGTTTACAGGAATGGAAGCTACGCTGGAACAGGTTGTTAAGGTATAAATCCAAAGCTCCATGGAATCTTTGATAAAGCGGAAGGGATTAATGCCGTTAGAAATCCAGAGAATACCGCCGTAAACCAAAATAACGTGAATGATGCACGCAAGATAATAGGTACCCGCTAAATATGCCATGCTTGTAAAAAGGCTTGCACCATATTTAGCAAAGGAATCAGCCATAAGGAAGAAAATACCGATAGGAGAAGCTTTCATAACCATGGTGATAAGAGAGAATACCATATCACTTACAGCTGCAAAGCCTTTTTTTAACATTTCTTTGTTTTCTTCATTTGCAACTTTCATGATTGCAATACCGAAGAATACTGCAACAATAAGGGTTTGAAGAATGTTACCTTTAGTGAAGGTAACGAAAATGTTAGTAGTAAACATATCAGTGAAGAATTTTGCCATGGTAATGCTAGTGGCTGCAGCAACTTTTTTCGATGCAAGACCGGTAAAGTTAGCAATTTCGCCGGGACGGATAATTTCCGTGACTGCAAGACCAATGACAGTTGCTACAAGTGTTGTCAGCACATAGTAAGCTATAATGTGACCAGCAATTCTTCCTAAAGAACTTAAATTCTTCTGAGAAGTGATACCGGTGATGATAGTAAAAAATACCATTGGAACTACAATCATCTTTACGCAGTTAAGCCAGATGGTACCGATGAAGGCTACTTGCTTCATTATATCACCACAAATAAGACCGGCTATGGAGCCGATAATCATGGCAACAAAAATCTGAGTCGTCAAACTAATTTTCTTTCCACCAATAGTCATGATGCTTCCTCCTTATAAGCTTTTATCAAGCTCCAAAATAATATTTGCAGCAGCTTTGGCATCTTCTGCCGTAATACCTTTGTAATATACTAAACGCACGCAGGTTTTGAGCACTGTTTTGATTAAAAGGCCCTTTTCTTTTGCCATTTCGCAGAATCTTGAGGGCGATACTGAAGCTCCTGCCAAATCCAAAACCAGAATGTTGGATTGCACTTCTTTTTGCAAGGAAATATGCTGTAATTTGCCTTGTAATAAAGAGGCTGTTAAACGTGCATTCTCAATATCCTCAATCATGCGGCTGATGTTATGCTTGAAGGCATAAATACCGGGTGCAGCAAAAACACCGCCTTGGCGCCATCCGCCACCCAAAATCTTACGAATTTCTCTACCTTCATCAACTTTGGCTTTAGTAGAGCACATAAGAGCACCAACAGGAGCGCCGATACCTTTAGAAATGCAAACCATTACAGAGTCTACGTATTGGCAGATTTCTTTTGCGTTTACGCCTAGGGATGCAGTAGCATGGAAAAGTCTTGCTCCATCCATATGAATTTTGGCTCCATATTTATCTGCCACAGCACGGAGCTTTGCCATCTCCTCTACGGGAATTACATAACCGCCTGAAAAATTATGAGTGTTTTCTATGCAGATTAGTTTTGCTCCGCTTTCCTTCAAAAGATTATCAATGGCATCAATATCAGGAGTGTTATTAGCATTAAATGGATATTTTATGGGCTCCATACGACAAAACTGATCGGAGAAAAGGAACTTTTCGGTTAACAACATATGCTGCTGTTCGTGTACCAGTACTTTTTCGCCAGCTTTGGCCCATAAGAGAGCACCTACAGTATTAGCGAAAGTTCCGGTAGGACAAAGCAAGGCTGCTTCTTTACCAGTAGTTGCCGCTACAAGATCCTCTAATTCATTGATAGTCTTATCTTCACCACGATTATTTTTGTCAGTACGTCCATCATCTCCGAGCGGAGCTGTTAAAATTGCTTCTAGCATTGCTCGGTCAGGCATTGTAAGGGTATCACTTCTTAAATCAATCATGTATTCACTCTCCTTAAAAAATATAAAAACCTCTAGTTTTTACTCTAGAGGTTATAGTTTGGTAATAGCTATAATGCTCTGTCCTTTGGCCTGAGAGACTCAAGAATTACTTCTTTTCCACCTTCGGCGCCCATAAGGGACTCTCCAGAGTTGTGCAAAGCTTTCTACGTGAAATATTGAGAAATGTCGCTTTGCACTGCATATCAATCACTATATATAATATATCTTATAATCAGTGACTTGACCAATACTAAAAACTATGTTTTAATATATAAAAAAAGCTATATTATTTTTGCCGGAAATAGCTTGTTAACAGTGTTTTTCGATGGTATAGCAGAAGTAGAAATTAAGTTGTAATTATTTGTGTATTTATTATTCATGGTATTGGCGAGGAAATTATGGAAAGAGTTATGGAATATATTTTGGCTATTGCAAAGTTCAAAAGCGTATCCAAGGCAGCAGAAAATTTATTTATCAGCCAGCCTGCCTTAAGTGCAATAGTAAAAAAAGAAGAAAAACGACTAGGTGTTGAACTTTTTGATAGGCAATACAAGCCTCTGCAGCTTACAAATGCAGGAACTATATATGTTAATGCAGCTAAGAAGATAAAAGACATTGAAGAAAAAATGCTTTATGACTTAAATTGTAAAGAGCAGAATGGTGTTAGAAAAATAACAATAGCAAGCTATGCTTTTTTGTTTACGCATTTTCTTGCGAATTTTGTTGAGAAATTTAAATCACAGCTTTCACGTGACATAGAGATAGAGCTCATTGAGAAGCGTACTGAGGAAGCGCTTCCAGGAATACAGAAAGGCATTTACGATTTTGCCATTACGACTCATCAGAGGCGCGTTAAAGGCTGTTCTAGTGTACCTTTATTAAAGGAAAAGGTAATTATTGCCGTACCTAAAAGCTATGCGATTAATAGTTACATAAAAAAATACGCTTTAAGCTATCAGGATGTAGTTGCCGGAGCTGCAAACAGTGATAAGTATAGCAGTGTTTCCATCAGTTATTTTGCTGATTATCCTTTTATTTTACATGTGAAAACTAAAGAAATGTATCGTAGGGCTCGCAAAATATTCCGCAATAGCGGTATTAATCCTAAAGTTGTTTCATATATGGAGGATTTTCTGTTAATGTATTTCGTTGCGAATTCCGGTCAGGGGATTATTTTTATGCGAGAGGCTATGATACAATATATGGAGCCATCAGATAAGCTGGTATTCTATAAAGTAAATGATCCGGCAACGGTATATAATGTTAATGTGTATTATAGGAAAGAAAATGAAAATAAAAAAGAAATAAGAGCATTTATAGATAGCTGTAACTCTTATTGGAATGCTAATTATAGTGAGGAAAGCTTAACATGAATATAACAGTATATCTTTCCTCGTCGACAGGCAATAATTCTAACAAAAAGTCCCTGGCCTTATCTTATGTAAAGTTAGGGATTTATATTATCTGCAGCCAGATTTGTTTTTATAAAAAAAAGATTGAACCAACAGGCCCAAGTGATGCGACTTACAATGCCGCGCTTATGCCTAAGGGTTCAAATCCTGTTTATCGTATTTAGTTATAAGGATGACAGTCCGGACATCCGCTGCATCCATTCGGAGTACGAGTATCAACGGTTGCTGGCACCCTACACTCTTCCGACAATAAAATTATATCATGTGATTCAAAGCTTGTAAATAAAGCTAATGTTAGCGGATTACAAGAAATATGATAGAAAATACTTTGCAGGTTTCAACATCTGCTACACTTTTATTGATTAAAAAGATGGTTGCTTCAGCTATCATGGAACGAGAGGCTGCTGACGAAAAACAAAAACAGCATTAAGAAAATTGATGTTAAAATCAAGCTCCTTAATGCTGCAATTCACAGTAATCTCTCTTTAGTTTTTCTGTAAATAGGGCATGAACTGAAAATTTTTATCCAAATATTGACCGGCATAGGCTACGCCTTTACCCATGGTAAAGGCTGCTAAAATAGTGCCTATTCCCAGTCCGTCTATATGTCCCAGCAAGAACAGTGTCAGCAGTGCCGTGATAGCCAGGCAGGTGACATCAAAGGTAATTTTGATTTTTGCGTATTCGATTTTTATGATGGCGCTCAACTCACGCGGAAACAGATCCGTAGGGATAATGGGCAGACCGCAGCGGTTGGACAAAGCAATGCCGATGCAGATTAAAATATAGCTTACGACAAAATACAGCACACGCCAGGAAAAGGCCTGCGGCAACATGTTGATATACAGTTCGAACAAATCAAGGAATTGGCTGAACACAAAGCCTACAACAAAGCTGAATATATAGGATGCGATAAATTTTTTGCGCAGATACATCAGGCTGGCGATGAGCAGTCCTTGGAAAATGTAGGTCCAGGTACCAAGTGTGAGCTTAGGAAAGGCTTCACTGAAGGCAAAGGGAACGCTGCTGATGGCGCTGATGCCGGAACCGGAGTAGAGCATGAGCACGACGCTGAAGCTGTTGATGATTACTGCAACCAAAAGTGCTAGCTCACCGCACAAGGTAAGACGTGAATTTTGTTCGTTTAAAAGCATTTTTTAACCCCTCTCGAAAACAATAAATTTATCAAAAATGCATTTCCTATTATATTACTAAATTTTGTGTTTGGCAATTTCAGGCAGGACATTTTTTCTAAGATTGTTATAAAAAGATTTGTTTTGGAGGTTTTTGGCATTGCTTTCAATTTGTGGGCGACTTTGTATGTGCTTAAGATATTTTGCGTAGCCTGTTCATATCCGGAAACACTTTTGCAGTGCGTTATACTCGCCTAATGCCAGCATTGTTATATCGTCGGATAATATGGTATCGGGCGTAATTGAGACGTCAGTTTTTCCCAAGTGCTTTATGCCAAGAATATTAATGCCAAACTTTTTGCGGACATCCAACATACCGATGCTTTTACCAACCCATGCTTTGGGCACCTCTACTTCAAAAATAGCGTGCTGCTTGTCAATCTCTATATAATCGAAAATATGGTCTGCGGTGTAGCGTTTGGCTGCCCATATAGCCATCTGTTTTTCAGGATAGACTACATTGTCTGCACCGTTACGAAGCAGAAACTTTGCCTGGACATCGCGTTCAGCGCGAGATACTACACATTTTGCTCCCAGTTCTTTTAAAAGAGAAGTAGTTTCCAGCGAGTTTTGAAAATTACCGCTGATAGTTACGAAGCAAACGTCAAAATTCCTGATGCCGAGAGCACGTAAAAACTCTGCATTGGTGCTGTCACCGATTTGTGCTTTGGTGACAAACGGCAGTACATCGTTAATTCTTTCCTCATCAGTATCAACTGCCATGACCTGATGCCCTAATTGTGAAAGCTGCATAGCGATATGCCGCCCGAAATGACCTGCTCCGATCAGTAAAATATTTTTCATAGGATATCCACTCCTTTTGTTTAGCCGATAGTGATTTTTTCCAGCGGCAGTTTTGAGTTAACTGCTTTTTTGCCGGATAATGCTGCGTACATGAGCGTAAGGCTGCCTACTCTGCCAAGATACATAAGTAAAATCAGTATCAGTTGTGAGGGTACATGCAGCTGCGGTGTAATTCCCAACGTCAGTCCGACTGTTCCCAATGCTGATGCTGTTTCGTATAAGCAGGATGACAGTGGCAGGTTCTCATAGGCACTGATAAAAATTCCTCCGCTGAAAAACAGCGTAATATACACGGTGAGGATAGTTGAGGCAAGCTTGATTGCATTGTAATCGACTCTGCGATCAAAAAAATGGGCACTGTCCTGTTGGCGATAGGTCGCAACAATGTTGGCAAGCAGGACGGCAAAGGTTGTCGTTTTCATACCACCGGCAGTTGAACCAGGGGAACCGCCAATCAGCATCAAAAGAATCATGATGCCTTGCGACGAGCCGGACATAACAGATAAATTTGCTGTATTGAAGCCCGCTGTTCTTGTTGTAACCGACTGGAACAGGGACGCCTGAAGCCGTGCTTCCGTGGGGAGAGAAGCAAAATCAGCAAAGAAGAAAAAAATTGCCGGAAAGACAATCAGGATAACCGTCGAGATAAGGATTACTTTACTTTGCATTCTGTAGCGTCGGAACTGCAGCTTGTTTTCACAAATGTCCTCCCACGTCAAAAAGCCGATACCGCCAATTATGATAAGCAGCATAATAGTTATATTCATTATTGGATTTTGCTCATAACCGGTAAGAGATGGATACAGATTGTTTGCGGTTCCCAAAATATCAAAGCCTGCATTGCAGAAGGCCGAAATAGAGTGAAAGGTTGCCAGCCAAATACCGTGCCAGCCATAGTCGTGGCAGAACACCGGCAGCATGGCAAGTGCACCAATCAGTTCAATCAAAAATGTTCCCCACAGGATAAACTTCGTAAGCCGGACGATACCGCCTACATTTGGCGCTGATATTGCGTCCTGAAGGGTGGTGCGCTGCATCAAAGATATTCTTCGCCTGGACAGAAGTGCAAATGATGCCGCTACTGTTACAACACCAAGACCGCCAATCTGTATCAGCGTCAGAATGATTGTCTGACCAAAGGCCGACCAGTAGCTGCCGGTATCATGTATCACAAGACCGGTTACACAAACTGCGGAGGTTGCGGTAAATAACGCATCATGAAACGGTGTTACACAGCCTTCCTGCGTAGCAATCGGCAGCATCAGCAGTAATGCACCCAGCAGGATTACTCCCGCAAAACCTAATATGATAATTTGAAAAGATGAAAGCTGAAATCTTCTGCTAATTATTTCTTCTGACATACCTACACCTTCTTGTTAATCTGTTTATACATTCATTGTGCTTGTTGCGGACACAATGTAAAAGCCGTATATTGAACACTGATTTGCTTGTTCCTATCATAGCATTTTTTCGGTGTAGATTTGGTAAAGAAACGAGCGTAGAGCATCAGTATCTTGTGATAAATCTTGAAGAGCTTTTGTTCGTGAAGTATAATGAAGTTGTAAAAATAATTAGGAGAAGCATTATGAAGCATCAACAACGAAAAGAAGATATTTTGTTTTCGGTCTGCGTTTTTTTCGGCGCTTTTGCCATTAATCTTCTGATTCGGAAGCTCTTTACAACGCAAACGCTGGTTCCTATGATTTTTGTATTCGGCGTTTTTCTGATATCGCTGAAAACGCACGGGTATTGCTATGGTATTATTTCGGCTGTCTTAAGTGTATTTGCAGTGAATTTTGCCTTTACTTATCCTTATTATACTTTGGATTTTTTCGTAGAAGAAAGTATATTATCCGCTATAATTATGCTGCTTGTTGCCGTTTCCACCAGTACGTTGAACAGTAGGATACGTGATCAGGAGAATTTGCGGGCAGAAAGCGAAAAGGAGAGGATGCGGGGCAATCTGCTGCGGGCAATCTCTCATGATTTGCGTACGCCTCTTACATCAATATACGGCTCAGCTTCTACGCTGATTTCCAAGAAAAATGCACTTTCGGAAGGACAGCAGCTAAAGCTGTTGGGAGAAATTCAAGAGGATAGCGAATGGCTTATCCGTATGGTCGAAAACCTGCTGGCTGTTACAAGAATCGACGGTGCAAAGGTCAAAATTGTGAAAACGCCAATCGTTTTGGATGAACTGATTGACTCCGTTCTGATGAAATTCTCCAAGAAGCATCCGAATCAGAAGGTTATTACGCAGATACCGGCCGACTTTGTGGATATTCCTATGGATTCTATCCTTATCGAGCAGGTGTTGTTGAACTTTTTGGAAAATGCCGTTTTTCATGCGAAAGGAATGACAGAGCTGAAGCTGTCGGTTTCCCTTGCAGGAGATAAGGCCGTATTTGAAGTTGCCGACAACGGGTGTGGCATTTCAGAGGAGATTTTGGATAAGATTTTTACCGGATGCTATAAAAAGTCTGCAGCACCGATAGACGGAACGCGCAGTAATATGGGCATCGGTATTTCGGTTTGTGCTGCTATTATTAAGGCGCATGGCAGCGAGATTTTTGTGGAAAATAGGAAGGGCGGCGGTGCTGTATTCCGCTTTTCTTTGGCAAGAGGGTGCGATGATGAGCAATAATAAATTCAAAATTTTAATCGTAGAGGATGAAGCAAATATTCTCAGTTTCATCAAAGCTAACTTGGAAATAAGTGATTATCAGGTGATTTGTGCAGAAACATGTGCGCTAGGAATGATGATGTACGCTTCTTATCGCCCGGACCTTATTGTTCTGGATCTCGGGTTGCCGGACCGTGATGGCTTGAGCTTGATTCAGAATGTTAGAGAAACGGATACTGTTCCTATTATTGTTCTTTCTGCCCGTTCCGGCGAAATGGATAAGGTGGAAGCCTTAGACCTTGGTGCGAATGATTACATTACCAAGCCGTTTGGAACTGAGGAACTGATGGCTCGTATCCGCGCAGTTCTTCGCAGCCATCGGTACAGCGAGAAAAACGAAGGGTCCCACGGCGGTAAATTTAAATTTCAAGATTTGCTGATTGATTACGATAAAAGGCAGGTTTTGGTCGATGGAAAGGAAATCGACCTGACACAGACGGAATATAATATTTTGACATTTCTCTCCATCCATGCGGGAAAGGTGCTGACTTATGCTGCCATAATCCAAGCAGTATGGGGTTATTCGGATTATGGCAGCGTCAAAAAGCTACAGGTAAATATGAAAAACATCAGGAAGAAAATGGGTGTGACACCCGGAGAAAAACGCTATATCGTCAATGAGCTTGGTGTAGGCTATCGTATGCTGGCAGAAGATGAAGAATAAAATCTGCTGGAAAGTGTACAGATGGCTAATATCATGATAAACTAAAATCCGTCCTTATACTTTCACAGCACAGGGGCGGGCTTTCTTTTAATATAGGTGTTATGATTTTTACAAGCATGGTATAATTAAAACAATAAAAAATAAGGAGAATGCTAAGGACGGAATTTACATAATAACCGGCTGCTCTCATGCAGGCATTTGCAATATTGCTGAGTATGCCAAGCAGGTAACAGGCTGCAATGTGATTAAGAGCATTATCGGTGGCTTACATCTTTTCAGCGGTAATTCACAGCAGACCTTAGCGACTGCAGATTATCTGAAGCAAAATGTTGATGGGAATATATATCCTTGCCATTGTACTAATCTGGCGGCAAAATTTGCCTTACATGCGCAACTGTCTGTACATGAGGTTGGCGTTGGCCTGACCTTGGAGTGGTAAGCAAAAATAGATAACATATTGGCAGGAACATGCGCAATGACAATTAAAAAAATATGTTGAGAAGGTGTAGATATGAAAATAAAAAGTATAATAGCTAAGGTTTTACTGATTATGTCGTTATTTGCGGTTATGCCGCTTGTTTTTCATCAAGATAACTATGCATATGCTTCGAGAGAAGAACTTTTGGATCTTGAGGAAGAAAAGTCCGATATAGAGGATGAAATAGCAGAAAGACAGGCTAACGGTGAAAGCTATGACGATTTGGAAGAGCGGCGTAATGATGTGCGGGATGAAATAGAAAATATCAAGGATGAGGGCTGAGGCTTTCGGCAAAATCTGCACATAAACTTTAAGCTCGCTAGTGCGCATATTTTTATCAATGATTTTCCGGCGCTCATAATGTAAAATACAATTAACGCGTAGCGAGGGTGAGGTGTGGTGACAATGCGAAAAGTTATCATTGAAAAATTACAGCAGATTGAAAAACAGGAAAACGTCAGGATTATCCATGCAGTTGAATCTGGAAGCCGTGCATGGGGGTTTGAATCTCCGGACAGTGATTTTGATGTACGCTTTATTTATGTGCGTCCGCGTGATTATTATTTAAAATTAGAACAGACGAGGGATGTACTGGAATTCCCCATCAACGATTTGCTGGATGTCAACGGCTGGGATTTGCAGAAGGCGTTGAGGCTTTTGCATCGTTCCAATCCGTCGGTATTCGAGTGGTTTAAATCACCGATTGTTTATAGGGAAACTGCTTTCAGCCAAGAATTTATTCCCCTTATGGAAAACTATTTTTCCGCGAAGAGCGGACTTTATCATTACTTGAATATGGCAGAAGGCAACTATCGGGAGTATCTGCGGGGAGAGATGGTGCGAGCTAAAAAGTACTTTTATGTTTTGCGGCCTTTGCTTGCCTGCAGATGGATTTTAAGGACCAATACTCCGCCACCAATGCGTTTTACAGAATTGGTTGCAGCTGATTTGCCTGCATATCTTTATGAATCCGTACAGGAGCTTTTGCGCATTAAGATGGAGGTGCCGGAGCTGAAGCTGATTCCGAGAGTGGACGAGATAAATAATTTTATTGAAGAAGAATTTCCGCGTCTTAAAGAGAAAATCAGGAGCCTGCCGGAGGAACGCAGGCATGGATACGACGAGCTTAATGCGTTGTTTTTGAAGTATCTGCAGTAATCCAAAAGCGCAGCTGTTACACATGCATAAAGCATGCTGATAGCTGCGCTTTTCTTGCTGCCTGTAAAAAAACGCAACCAAGCTGCATTTGATTTTTCGTTTTATGGCGTATTAGATTCTCTGACATAGACACAATCTGTCGTTGGTGTGTGATATACTAAGGATAAATCAGTGCTTAAGTGAAAAAGTAACACTGAATTGTCAGCGTATTTTTGGGAATACTGTTTAGCGGAATTGCTGCGGAAGGAGTGTGCTGCTCATGGCTTTTAATGAGTTAATAAAAAACTTTGATAATATACGGCAACTGATGCGTGATTTTTATGTCTTTGGCTTTAAGAGCAGAGCTGATTTTGCGGATAAAAGCGCTCGCAGTTATGACAACGAGCGCAGACGCATTGAAAGCTGGCTGGGTGAGTATATGTATTTCCGCCAGAAAGCCGGCGGCAAGAATTGCTTTATTTCCGTAGACAGCAGAAAAATCCGGCATAATCCTTTTTACAAGGCGTTGAAGGCGAAGAGCTTTACGGCGAATGATATCATGCTGCATTTCTTCCTGCTGGATATTTTGCAGCCTGGTGAAAAATTTACTCTGCGTCAGCTGATGGATAAACTTGATACAGCGTATTTATCCTGTTTTGATGAACCGGCGGCGCTGGATATTTCCACTGTGCGTAAGAAATTGGCAGAATATGCAGAGCTTGGTTTAATAGAAAATGAAAAGTGCGGGCGTGAGTTATATTATGAGCGCAGCAAGGATGAGGTCGATTTAGATGCTTGGCACGATGCCGTGAGCTTTTTTGCCGAAACGAATCAGATAGGTGTTGTGGGCAGTTTTATAGAGGATAAGCTTGCTGCGGGCAGCAGCGTATTTTCCTATAAGCATCATTATCTGCTGCATGCCTTAGAGAGTGATGTGCTGCTTGATTTGCTGGCGGCGATAGAGCGCAAGCAGTGTGTGCGTATTGAAAGTTGTTCTTCCAAAGGCAAGAACATTTCTTTCCGTGTGTTGCCGCTGAAGATTTATGTAAGCACGCAGAGTGGCAGGCGTTATGTGATGTGCTGGTTCTTTAAGGCGCATAGGATTATTTTCTGCCGTCTGGATAATCTGGAACGTGTTCTGGAAGCGAAGCCTGTGCACGATTACGACAAGTTTTGCGCCATGGCTGAGCAGATGGAGCAGAATCTTTGGGGTGTATCTATGAACAGAGTGCTTGCTGCCGATGCTTTGGAGCATGTAGAGCTTGTCGTGCGCATCAGCAGTGACGAGCCGTATATTCTGCAATGTCTGGAGCGGGAAAAGCGCTGCGGACGAGTGGAAAAAATAGATGCCGAGCATTATCGCTTTATTGCTGATGTGCATGATGCAGGCGAAATGCTGCCCTGGCTGCGTACCTTTATCGGCCGTATTGAAAGCTTTTCCTGCAGCAATAAGGCTGTAGAAGAAAAGTTCTGGCAGGATTTGGCTGAGGTGTACGCTATGTATGGCGTGAAGAAAGCAGGTGAAGCGTAAATGAGCACAGTGTTCAGTGAGGTTTACGGAACATATTATAATGTTGTGGCGAAGGTGCTGACGCAGGCGCTTGACGGAAACCTGTCTGCAGCAAGCATGCAGCAGCTCGTCCGTGAGGGTGCCTATGGCGACAGTGTGCTGCAGCTTTTGCCTGCGCTGGCTGACGGTACATGGAAACTGCTGACGCCGGAGCTTGGGACGCCGCTGAAAAATAAGCCGACGATGCCCCTGACTGCTCTGCAGAAAAGATGGCTGAAAACTTTGCTGCTTGATGAAAAAATCAGCTTATTCTTTTCTGATGAGGAGATTGCCCGGCAGCAGGCTGCCTTGCAGTCTGTAGAGCCTTTGTACAGGCCTGAGCAGTTTGTCTTTTTCGACCGCTTTGTGGATGGCGATGCTTATACCAATCCCAAATATAGAGCAAACTTCCGGGAAATTCTTCATGCCGTGCGGGAAAAGCGTTATCTTAATGCTTCCTACAGGAGCAACAGGGGGACGATTATCGTTTGGACGGATCTGGTGCCGGTGTCTTTGGAATATTCGGCTAAGGACGATAAGTTTCGTCTGCAGGCAATAGCTGAGCGTAAGCAGGTGACGCTGAATTTAGGAAGGATAATATCCGTAGAAGCGGGAGAGGCAGTTGAGCATATAAAAACCTTGAAGAAGGGAAAGCTTGCCAAGCAGACTCTTGTTCTGGAAATTGAGGATGAACGCAGTACGATGGTGCGCGCATTGATGCATTTTTCTGACCTGGCGAAGGAAACGGAAAAGCTGGACGAGTCGCGTTACTTGCTGACAGTGCAATATGACAAGGGCGATGAAACTGAAATGCTTTTCCGTGTGCTGAGCTTCGGACCGACGGTCAAGGTGCGTGAGCCGGAGGACTTTAAGGAGCTTATCAGAAAAAAGCTCAGAGAGCAGTTGCAATGCAGCGCGGGAATTTAAGTGCGCATGTTTTTTTCCATGATTATAGCTTGCTGCTGTGTTAAGATTAGCATAGCAGCAAGCTATTTTTATAAAACAGAACAGATAATGGAGGAATAAGCATATGGAAAGATTTGTAAGCTATGAAAAAATGTCGAAAAAACAGCAAAAGATAGTCAACGCCTCCAAACGAGGCAACTGGGGAAATGTGAAGCCGATTACCAAGGTCAAGGCTTCGGCAAAAATTTATAATCGTAAGAAGAAGCAGAACTCCGGGGACTATGGCTATAGTTTCGGGAGTTCTGCTTTTTTATAAGGTGGGGAAATGCTATGAGCAAGAGCTTAAACGAATGGGGAAGATTTTTGGCGCTGGTGCTGCGGCATAAACCGCAAGCAGTCGGCATTGAGTTGGACGCGCATGGTTGGGCGCAGGTGGAGGCACTTTTGGCTGCCTTTAATCGTATTGAAGCATTTAATATGCTTATGCTGAAGCAGATTGTTGCTGAAGATGGCAAGCAACGTTTTGCGTTTAGCGAGGATAAGAGGAGAATTAGAGCAAATCAGGGGCATTCCGTGAAGGTTGATGTGGAGCTGAAGGAGGTTGCGCCGCCGGAGCTTTTATATCACGGGACAGGCGTTAAATATGTTGCGAGCATCAACAGGCAGGGACTTATTGCCAAGCAAAGGCTGTATGTGCATTTGTCGGCGAATGTCGAAACAGCGCATAATGTAGGCAGAAGACATGGAGAGCCGTTTATCTACACAGTGTTGGCAGGTGAGATGGCAAGAGCGGGCTACAAGTTTTACCTTTCGATAAACGGTGTGTGGCTTGCGGAAAGCGTGCCCAAGAAGTTTTTACGCGAATGGAAGGAGCTTTAGATAATGAAATTTGATGATTTTGATAAACGGATGCGAGTGTATGAACAGAGCATTGATCAATATATAGTTCCGGGAATGTATATAGCAGCAAGGCTGGACGGACGCAGTTTTACTAAATTAACGCGAGAGATATGCAAATTTGAGGCACCCTTTGACTCACGCTTTCGTGATTTGATGGTTGATACAACTAAGCATATTATGAATTGCGGTTTCAAGGTTTTGTACGGTTATACAGAAAGTGATGAAATATCCTTGCTGTTTAGTCCCGATAATAGCGCTTTTGCTAACAAAGTACGCAAAATAAACACTATATTAGCAGGTGAGGCTAGCGGTTACTTTTCCTTAGCGCTTGGTAAGGCGGTCTGCTTTGATTGCAGAGTGGTGCCTTTGCCTAACATTGAACTTGTGAAGGATTATTTTTTGTGGCGGCAGGAGGACGCAAATCGCAATGCGCTGAACTCCTGGTGTTATTGGACGTTGCGCAAGGAGGGCTTGTCGAAAAATGAGGCTACGCAGTATTTGCGGGCGAAAAGTACTGCCTTCAAAAATGAGCTTCTTTTTGCGAGGAATATAAACTACAACGACGTGCCGCAATGGCAGAAAAGAGGCGTTGGAATATACAGCAAGGAGTATGTTCGCCAAGGCTATAATCCGGTTTCAGAAAAAGTAGTATCCGTAAAAAGAAAGAGCTTTGAGGCAGACTATGAATTGCCCATAGCTGAAAAATATTCTGCATTTATAGGCAGTTTTTTAGCTGCAAAGTATTAGTTAAGTAAGGTGATTGATATGAGAATTTTATTATTGATGCGTGGTGTGCCGGGCTCCGGCAAGAGCACGTTTATAAAGGAACAGGGGCTGGAGCCTTATACATTGAGCGCGGATGCGTTGCGTCTGCTGTACGCTTCGCCGATGCTGGATAATGCAGGCAGATGGTGCATCAGCCAGCATTTTGACAAGCAGATGTGGCCGTTTTTGCTGCAGACGCTGGAGGAGCGCATGAAGCGTGGCTGCTTTACGGTCGTGGATGCCACCAATATCCGCGGCAGAGATATGACTGCGTATAAAAAGCTCGCCAATGAGTATAAATATCGCATTTATGTGGTTGATTTTACTGATATAACACTTGAAGAAGCAAAGAAAAGAAATTTACTGCGTGAGGAATACAAACAGGTTCCGGAAAATGTTATTGAAAGAATGTATGCTCAGCTGGCGGATAATAAGGTTCCGTCCGGTATTACCGTAATCAAACCGCAAGAACTGGAGAAAATATGGTATAAGCCACGCGATTTATCTGCCTATAAAAAGGTAATTCATATCGGTGATATTCATGGCTGCTATAAGCCGCTGAAGGAATATCTTGAGGCAATCAATCCGCAGAACTACTATATTTTCCTTGGCGATTATATCGATAGGGGCAGCGAGAATGCCGAGGTTCTGCAATTACTGCTGCAGCTTGCCGCATTAGATAACGTTACGTTGCTGGAAGGTAACCATGAAGCTAATTTGCGGGATTATGGCTTGGCAGATGGCGTTGCTTCGAAGGAGTTCCGCATGCAGACGGCACCGGAGCTGGCGCAAGCAGGCCTGAGCAGGAAGGCTGTATATAATTTTTTCAGGAAATTATCGCAGTGCTTCTGCTATACATATCAGGGGAAAAAGGTTTTGGTAAGTCATGGCGGATTGGCGCGTATGCCGGAGAATTTATCCTTGGTAGCGACAGCGGAGCTGATTTACGGCACCGGCGTGTATGAGGATGCTTTGGACGTTGATATGTGCTTTGCCAAGCACGCAGCTGTAAACGAGTATCAGGTTCACGGGCACCGCAATTATGAGGGTGTGCCGGCGGAGGTTAACGAGCATTGCTTTAATCTGGACGGAGCGGTAGAAATGGGCGGCCAGCTGCGGGCGTTGGAGCTTAGTGAGGATGGATTTGCCGTAGTTACTATCGGTAACGCTTTAGAGTATCTTGATAAAAAGAAGGGCGCAAAGGACAGCAAAGCAAATGCCAAGATTGAGAATGTGCAGCAGCTTTTGGCCAACTTTGCCGGTAATCCGTTGATTAAAGAGAAGAGTTTCGGTGTAATTTCTTCCTTTAACTTTACCCGTGACGCTTTTTACAACAAGGCATGGGATGATGTTACCTGCAAGGCAAGAGGCTTGTACATCAACAAGCGGACAGAAAAAATTGTCGCACGCAGCTATGATAAATTTTTTAATCTTGATGAGCGCCCGGAAACGAAGCTGAACGCATTGAGGCACAATCTGCAGTTTCCGGTGCAGGCCTATGTGAAGGTCAATGGTTTTCTTGGCATTGTCGGTTATGACAGCGCACAGAAAAAGCTGCTTGTAACCTCTAAGGGTGATATGTACGGCTTATATGCGAAGATTTTCAAAAATACCTTGGCTGCGGAGCTTAAGGAACGCATGCAGCTTTTGGAGGATTTTGTTAAGACTAATAATTGCTCGGTTATCTTTGAGTGCATTGAGCCGGAGAAGGACCCACATATTATCGAATACAGGAAGCCGCAGGTCGTACTGCTGGAGATTATTGAAAACAAGCTGAGTTTTGCGCATCGTCCGTATGCGGAGCTGATTGCTTTGGGCGAGCAGCTGCAGGTTGAGGTTAAAGAGCAGGCCTGTACGCTTACGTCTTGGGATGAACTGCAGGTGTGGCTGAAAACGATTATGCAGGAGGATTATATGTATAACGGTCAGCATATTGAAGGCTTTGTTATCGAGGATAGCAGGCATTTTATGACGAAGCTGAAGCTGGCGTACTATTCGAAGTGGAAAAGACTGCGCCGGGTGGCGGAGACTACGCTGCGTCATGGCGCTGTAAAGGCTAAGTGGCAGCTGAATGATGAGCTTAGCAGGGAGTTTTATCAGTGGCTGCAGGAGGAGATTTATCCTCTGCGCAAGGGTGATGGGACGTATGCCTTTGCGACGGATATAATTTCTTTGAGAAAGGGGTTTGAGGAGCGCAATTCCTGCATATAAACAGAAGCATTTACGCTGTCGCATAAAGAAAAAATAAGCAAAGGCATAATAAGCCGTGATAACGAAGCTTATTATGTCTTTTTGCGTGCTTTAAATTTGAAGAAAAAATAAATCCAACATAAGTTGCACTTGTATTGTTATAGTGTTAGACTAAATTAAACATATCATGTATATTTAAAAGCAATTCAATTCATACAGGAGCAGAAAAATGATTGATAAAATGCTTATTCGTGGCGCTAAGGTCCACAATCTGAAAAATATTGATATAGACATTCCCTTAGGGAAAATAGTCGGTATTGCGGGTGTATCAGGTTCCGGCAAATCATCCCTGGCGCTTGGCGTACTGTACGCCGAAGGCTCACGCCGCTATCTGGAGGCGCTTTCGACATATACGCGCCGCCGTATGACGCAGGCTGCCAAGGCTTCCGTAGATGAGGTGCTGTATGTTCCTGCTGCCTTGGCGCTGCACCAACGCCCCGGTGTGCCGGGAATCCGAAGCACCTTCGGCACAGGTACGGAGCTGCTGAGCAGCTTGCGTCTGATGTATTCGCGGCTTGCGTGCCACTGCTGTCCCAACGGACATTACCTGGAGCCGACACTTTTGGTTGCTGCAGGCAAGAAGCTGACCTGCCCGGAGTGCGGCGAGCAGTTTTATGCGCCGTCTGCCGAGGAGCTGGCCTTCAATTCGCAGGGGGCCTGCAAAACCTGCGGCGGTACAGGCAGAGTCCGCACGGTAGATTTAAGCACGCTGGTGCCTGATGAATCGCTTACAATCGAACAAGGTGCAGTTGCGCCGTGGAACAGCCTGATGTGGTCGCTGATGACGGATGTATGCAAGGAGATGGGGGTGCGCATAGATGTACCGTTTCGCGAGCTGACGGAGCGGGAGAAGGATATCGTTTATCACGGACCTGCGGAGAAGAAGCATATTCTCTATCATCCGAAGAAAAGCAGTTCCAACGATTTTGCCGAGCTTGATTTTACCTACTTCAACGCTGTTTATACAGTCGAAAATGCGTTGTCTAAGGTAAAAGATGAAAAGGGCATGAAGCGCGTAGAAAAGTTTTTGAAGGAAGATATCTGCCCCGACTGCCACGGTACGCGTTTGTCTGCAGCAGCGCGTGCGCCGAAGCTGTTAGGGGTTTCGCTGGCTGAGGCCTGCAGCATGACGTTGGCACAGCTTGTGACATGGGTGCAGCGTGTTCCCGAAAGCCTGCCGGAGGCAATGCGCCCGATGGCGGAACGCATCTGTGAAGCATTTACCGGTACAGCCAAGCGTCTTATGGATTTGGGACTCGGTTATCTTACACTCGACCGCTCCGCTGCTACACTTTCTACCGGGGAGAGGCAGCGGATGCAGCTGGCGCGTGCTGTCCGCAATCGTACTACCGGAGTTCTTTATGTGCTGGATGAACCCTCAATCGGCCTGCATCCTTCCAATATCGTGGGACTGACCGGCGTAATGCATGACCTGGTGGCAGACGGCAATTCCGTAATCCTTGTGGACCACGATACGCAGATTTTGCAGGAGGCGGACTGGCTTGTGGAAATGGGACCGCAGGCAGGCGCCGGCGGCGGCCATGTAATTGCTCAGGGAACGATAGCGGAGATAGAAGCAAATCCTGCTTCGCAAATCGGCCCGTTCCTTGCCGGAAAGGCAGCGGCAAAGCGGAAAAGCTGCGCTCAGAAGCAGGAGCTGTTTGCTGACGGCACCATTCATCTTGCCACTGCGCAAATTCATACCGTTAAGCCGTTGGAGATAGATATTCCGAAGGGACGCTTGACAGTTGTCACCGGTGTATCTGGTTCCGGTAAAACCACAATGGTTTTGGAAAGCCTTGTTCCCGCGCTGGCTGCGGCGATTGACGGCAAGGCGCTGCCTGAGCATTTACGTGCCGTTAACGCTGAGGGGATTGAGCACGTAAAGCTCATTGATGCTACGCCTATCGGCATCAACGTCCGCTCTACTGTAGCTACCTATGCAGGCATTCACGATGATTTGCGTAAGCTTTACGTCAAATTGCCCGAAGCTAAAGCGCATGAATATAGGGCCGGTGCTTTTTCGTACAATACAGGCTCGCTTCGCTGCCCCGGCTGCGACGGCACAGGCGTTGTCAGTCTGGACGTACAGTTTTTGCCGGATGTGGATATACCCTGCCCGGACTGCCGCGGTTCGCGGTACGCGAAGGCGGCCTACGATATCAGGCTGACGAACGAGGCGGGGGAGAGTGCTTCGCTGCCGGAGCTGATGGCTATGGACGTAAACACTGCTCTTGCGTTCTGCAAAAACATGAAGGGCATCAGCCAAAAGCTGAACGTTCTGCGTCAGCTTGGTCTTGGCTATTTAACGCTGGGCGAGGAAACGCCCGGTTTATCCGGCGGTGAAGCGCAGCGCTTAAAGCTGGCCAGCGAAATTGGCAGGACGCAGCATGATTCCGTTTTTGTTTTTGATGAGCCTTCGATTGGCTTGCATCCCTTGGATGTGCAGGTGCTGCTGGAGGTTTTTCAGGCACTTTTGGATAATGGGGCAACGGTTATTGTCATTGAGCATGATCTGGACGTTATCCGTAACGCTGACTATGTTATTGACATGGGACCCGGCGGCGGTGACGCAGGCGGACGCATTGTGGCTTGCGGAACGCCGGCGGAGATTAAGGCAAACGCAAACAGCATTACCGGCAGATTTTTGTGATTGCGCTTGGAGTAATAAGAGAATAGTAAAAAATAAGAGCTGACTTTGGCAAATTACGAAAGTCAGCTCTGTTTTTGTGCGCTAGAAATTACGCTGTCAAGCAGTGTCGGCGCATAGTGGCAAACTCGCAGATAGTGCAAGCAAGAGGGCTTATTTGTGATATAATAAAAGAAAAATCACTTAAGCAGAGTATTATGCTGAAATATAAGTTATAAAAGGCTATGGCAACAGGGAGGTTAAACACATGATTGAGCTGAGCAGTAAACAAAACTGTACAGGCTGCAGTGCCTGCGCTAATATTTGCCCGCGTGGTTGTATAAAAATGACTGCGGACGAGGAAGGCTTTTTGTATCCCAAGGTTAACGAAGAAATGTGTATGGATTGCGGTTTATGTGAAAATGTCTGCCCTATGCTGCACAAACCGCAGCAGCACGAGCTGCTTGCTGTGTATGGCGCTAAGAACAACGATGATGCTGTGCGCTTTACCAGCTCCAGCGGAGGAATGTTTACGCTTTTTGCCGAAGAAATCCTGCAGCAGGGAGGCGTTGTGGTCGGCGCTGCGCTGGATGAGCAGCTTAATGTGCAGCATGTGTTGGTGAACAGCCTTGACGATTTGCCTAAGCTGCGTGGTTCAAAATATGTGCAGAGTAAAATCGGCAGGATTTACAGCGAAGTGCGACAGCTGTTGCGTGCAGGCAGAAAGGTTCTGTTCAGCGGTACGCCTTGCCAGATTGCCGGTTTAAAGAAATATCTGGTAAAGCAGTCGGAGAATCTTTTGACGGTTGATGTTGTTTGTCATGGTGTGCCTAGTCCCAAGGTTTATCAAAAGCATTTACGGGAGCTGACGCAGGAAGCAGGCGAGCCTGTGGTGCAGGTGAAGTTTCGCGATAAGGCGAAGGGTTGGAAGCAGGGCGAGACCTTGTTCTTTACCGAGCATCTGCGCTTTGGCGCAAGCAAGCGGCAGGAAACCTATATGCGCCTTTTCCTGAATAACATTAGCATTCGTCCGTCTTGCGGCGAGTGTGCGTTTAATAATAAGCGCAGCCAGGCGGATATTACGATTGCCGATTATTGGGGCATTGATAAGCAGTTCCCAAAATTTGATGATGATAAGGGCGTTACGCTGGTGCTGGTGAACAGTGAGGCTGGAGTGGAATTACTGGCGCAGGTTAAGGACAAGGCGGAGCTTTTGGCAACGGACTTTGCAAAGGGCGCGGAGTATAATGTGGCGGTGAGCAAGTCGCTGCCGCTTAATCCAAAGAGGCCATTTTTCTTTGAGCATCTTGATGAGTATACGCTGAAAGAGATGGTGGAGAGGTGTTTGGAGGATAAAGAAGAAAAGATGAAACCGTTGTTTTAAAATTACAATTTCCCCCACACAAAGGAGGTATGCATCATGTACAACAAATATCTTGCGGAGCTAAGCAAGGAGCAGCTTTTGGATCTGATTAAGCTCTACGCGAAAAATTGGCTGGCGCATGACGGTGTCTGGTTTCAGTCGATTGAACGCAAATTCGGTATGGCGGAGGCCATGTACCATGATGAGGAGGCGTGGAAGCGCTTTACCGTCATCGAAGCCAAGCGCATCAAGGAATTCCTCAAGCTGCCGGAGAATCCCGGCTTAGAAGGCCTGGAGCAGGCGTTGCACTATCGCTTTTACGGCAATCTGAACGAGCATGAATGTATTCGCGAAGGCAACAGGCTCGTTTACCGCAACCGCGACTGCCGTGTACAGACGGCGCGCAGCCGCAAGGGTATGCCGTATCATCCGTGCAAATCGGTCGGCATTTACGAATACAGCGGTTTTGCAGCTACGATTGACGCGCGCATTAAATGCCGTTGCCTGAGCTGCTTCCCTGATTTTACGGAAAGTCCTGACGGCTGTGCGTGGGAATTTTATCTGGAAGAAGAGTAGAATATTTGCTGGTGTAAAATTTAAATGGGCATATGTCAAAAATATAATTGACATATGCCCGTTTCGTCTTTATAATGGACTTAGAGAGGAGAAAATCAGATGCCTAGAAAAGTGAAATGCAGAAAGGTTTGCCATTACCCGCAAACGCTGGAGTTTTTACCGCAAAACAATAATGCAGAGCAGGAGCCTATTGTTCTTACCGTTGACGAATACGAAGCGATACGCCTGATTGACAGGCGTGGTATGAGTCAGGAGCAGTGCGCGGCCTTTATGCAGATTGCGCGGACGACAGTGCAGCGCATTTACGAAACGGCGCGCAAGAAGCTGGCGGATTTTGTTGTGGAAGGACGGCCGCTGCGTATTGAAGGCGGAGATTTCCGGCTCTGTAACGGCAGCAGTACAGGCTGCGGCTGTGTTGATTGCTTTAAGCAAAAATTATATGAAAAATACAAGGAAAAGGGAGAAGATATTATGAGAATTGCAGTAACCTACGAAAACGGCGAGATTTTTCAACATTTCGGACATACTGAGGAGTTTAAGGTTTATGATGTGCAGGACGGCAAAGTTGTTGCGTCCGAGGTTGTGGATACCAACGGCCAAGGTCATGGTGCTTTGGCAGGCGTTTTAACCGCGCTGAAGGCAGACGTTCTGATTTGCGGCGGTATCGGCGGCGGTGCGCAGATGGCTTTGGCTGCTGCAGGCATTAAGCTGTACGGCGGCGTAAGCGGCAGCGCGGATGTAGCGGTAGAGGCTTTGCTGGCAGGCAATTTGGACTACAACCCCGCTGTTAAATGCAATCACCACGGTGAGCACGGCGAAGGTCACACCTGTGGCGAGCATGGCTGCGGCGGACATCACTGATATAAGATAAACTACGAAAACTTCACTGCAAAGGAGACCTGATGTAAATGGCGATTATTGTAAACCCGACGGCTGCAGAGTTCAAGCAGATGCTGGCCGAAAAGAAAACCTTTCTGGCGGATTTTTATGCGACCTGGTGTGGTCCTTGTAAGATGCTCAGTTACGTGCTGGAGGATATTGCTAAGGAGATGGGCGAGCGTATAGATATCGTCAAGATTGATATAGATAAGGAGCCGGAGCTGACGGAGGAAATGGATATAACCATTATTCCCGGTCTGTTCTTTATCAAAAACGGCGAGGTTGCTTCGCGTTACGCAGGCTTTCTGCCGAAGGAACGCCTGCAGGCAAGACTGGAAAAGCTTTTGGGCAACGAGCCTCCGGTGGAGCATGCTCCCGATAGAAGCTATGATCTGATTATTATCGGCGGCGGTGCTGCCGGCCTGACGGCAGCTGTTTATGCGCGCCGCGCTGGCTTGAAGACTTTGGTGTTGGAATCCTTCGCTCCCGGCGGCAAGCTGATAAAAACCTTTGAGATTGAAAACTGGCCCGGCATCAAGAACGTCAACGGCTCCCAGCTGGCCTATGATATTTATGAGCAGGCTATGGCGTTGGGTACGTCCTATCTTTATGAGAAGGTTGCAGCGCTGGAGGTAGAAGGAGCGGAGCGCCGCGTGCGCTGTGCGAGCGGTGCGGAGTTTACGGCGCCTGCTGTGATTATCGCTACCGGTACTGTGGAGCGCTTGCTGAACATTCCGGGCGAGCAGGAGATGATCGGCCGCGGCATCAGCTTCTGTGCTGTCTGCGATGCGGCGTTCTACCGCAATAAGCATGTGATTATTGTGGGCGCAGGCAATGCTGCCTTTGAGGAATCGCTGTATCTTGCGGAATTTGCATCGAAGGTTACGATTCTGGCGCGTCGCGATGTCATCAGCGCTGAGCAGATTACGCAGGAAAAGGTGGCTGCTAATCCGAAGATTGAGGTGCTGACATGGCGTGTACCGCAGGAGGTTATTATCGAAAATAATCGCGTTGCGGGCCTCAAGGTGTTCAACAAACAGACGGGAGCAATAGAAACGATGCTTGCAAGGGGCGTCTTTCCCTATATCGGCGCGGACCCTGTTACAGAGTTCTGCCGTGATTTGGGTATTACCAATGACAAGGGTTATCTTGTTGTAAGCAGCGATATGTCGACTGCTGTTCCCGGTGTGTATGGCGCAGGTGACGTGTGCGACAAGGTGCTGCGTCAGGTTGTAACGGCGACTAATGACGGTGCTATTGCGGCTCAGAGTGCTTTGAAGTATTTGCGTTAAAGGACGTGTGGCATTATGAAAAGATTTGCAGTGGTAAACGAGGACAGATGCGTTTCCTGCGGTGCCTGCACGCAGGTGTGCCCGCGTCAGGCAATCAGTATATACAAGGGGTGCTTTGCAAGAGTGGACAGGGAGCGCTGCGTTGGCTGCGGTCTCTGTGCCAAAACCTGTCCTGCAGGCAGCATCAGGGTGGCAACAGATGGCTAAGAAAGTACAGCATTGGTATGATTATCTTTGGCTATGGCCGATAATTTATTTTGTCCTGGGCTTTTTCAATATCCTTTTTGCCTGGCTGGGAATGATTGATTTTATGGTGCCTGTTTTGTTGGCACTGTTTGGCGGCAACAAGCTGTTCTGCAACCGCTATTGCGGACGCGGCTTGCTTTTGGCAAAGCTGGGCGGCGATTGGAAGTGGTCGCGTAACCGCGCTACGCCGGAGCTTTTGGTCGCCAAATGGTTCCGCTTCGGCTTTCTGTGCTTCTTTATGGCGATGTTCGGCAATATGCTGTGGCAGACCTATCTTGTAGCAACGCAGGCGCAGTCCCTGCGTGAGGTTGTGACGCTGTTCTGGACGTTTAAGCTTCCTTGGGCGTGGGCCTGTACTGCAGGCAGCTCTTCGGCATGGGTTGCGCAGTATGCCTTTGGCTTTTACAGCGTAATGCTGACCTCTATGCTGCTTGGCTTGGTGGTAATGGCGCTGTTCAAGCCGAGAACCTGGTGTACCTTTTGCCCGATGGGTACTATGACGCAGATGATTTGCAAAATGAAAAAATAGCTTGCGAAAAATTTACAAGCATATGAAAAATGACCTCCTGTAATCAGTTGAAAAAATCTGCTTAAAGGAGGTCTTTTTATGTGTAAAAAAACACAGCAGACACTGAATCTGCTGCGTATTAAAGATTGAATTTGATGTTGTTACAGATGCTTATTCCTGCCAGCCCTTGCATAAATCTACCCAGCCCTGACAGTTGGCGCTGTACTGCTCCAGCTCGTCCGGAGTAAGCTCAATAGCGCTGTTGTGGCTGCCGCAGGCAGGGAAGAAGGTTACAAAGCGTTTGAGAGAAACGTCAAGATAAACCTTAACGCCGTCGTTAATACCGAAGGGGCAGACACCGCCGATAGCGTGGCCGATATCCGGCTTTACTTCGTCAGCAGTCAGCATCTTGGCCTTGCAGCCGAAGAAATGCTTGTACTTGGCGTTATCTACCTTGGCATCGCCTGCTGTGACGATGAGGATAACGCTGTCATCATGCAGCTTAAAGGAAAGGGTTTTGGCAATGCGCGCAGGCTCACAGCCTGCTGCCTGTGCTGCCAGCTCAACAGTAGCGCTGGAGGTTGCAAACTCTATGATACGATTATCTGCATTAAATTGTTTCAAATATGTACGAACCTTTTCTATAGACATGACAAAAGCCTCCCTTTAAAAATGCTTACTGAAAATTATCAGCTAAAAAATCACAGCAATCGTCCAGCTCTGCTACATGGCAGTCAGCCAGCTTGCCTGCATCGCAGGCTGCGGCCAAGGACGGGTTAATCGGCAGGCGGGCGAGCACCTTCAGACCATAGGCATCGGCAGTTTCTGCCAGATGGCTGGGGCCGAAGATTTCGTAATCCTTGCCGTTATCGGGGCAATGGAAGTAAGCGTAGTTTTCAATCAGACCGAGAATCGGAATGTTCATCATGCGTGCCATTTTTACTGCCTTGGCAACAATCATGGAAACAAGCTCCTGCGGAGAGGTTACGATGATGATGCCGTCAACAGGCAGGGATTGGAAGACGGTCAGCGGTACGTCACCGGTTCCCGGCGGCATATCAACAAACATAAAGTCTATATCTGTCCAGATGGCATCGCTCCAAAATTGCTTTACCATACCGGCGAGCAGAGGTCCGCGCCAAACAACAGGGTCAGAATCATTCTTCAAAAACATATTGGCAGAAAGCACCTCCAGACCGCAGGGAGCAGTCAGAGGCAGAATACCGATTTCGTTGGCTTTGGCCTTGCCGTTTACGCCCAGGTTATGTCCCATGGACGGACCGGTGATATCAGCATCTAAAACAGCACAGCGCTTACCGCGGCGCTGCATACTGCTTGCTAAAAGACCGGTGATGAGGGACTTGCCTACACCGCCCTTGCCACTGACTACGGCGATAACCTTTTTGACGCTGCTCATAGGGTTGAGCTGCGCACGGAAATCAGTTGCCTGTGTTTTTTCTGCAGCTGCTGCGGAGGGGCAGCCTTCACAGCTGCTGCGTCCGCAGGAAGATGCATTGCTGCATTGTTGTTCGTTAGACATAAATTACACCTTACTCTCTAATTGATTATGAATAAATTTATTAGTTAGCTTTTCTTACAGCCTTCAGCAGCAGTCCTACAGCGATACCGCCGAAGCAGGGAACAACCCAGCCGAAGCCGATGTCAAACAGCGGCAGGTTCTGCGCCAGGAAGTTATCCAATGCCATGAAGCGGATGTTGGCAACGCGCAGACCGTCGAAAACAGCGAAAATAGTTGTCAGTATCAGGCAGATGCGGAAGGTCAGCTGATCATCATGGATAATTGCACGACCGATGTTGAGAATTACCAGAGCGATAATAATCGGATAGAGCATGCAGATAACAGGAATGGAGAACTTGATGATGTTTTCCAGACCGAAGTTTGCTACTACCAGGCTGAAAGCAGAGATGAAGAATACCAGTCGCTCGTATTGTATACGATTATTGCTAAGCTCGGAGAAATAACCGGAGATAGCAGTTGTCAGACCGATGCTGGTGGTGAGGCAGGCGAAGAAGATAATCAAGGCCAAGACAACCTGACCGCCGAAGCCCATGTAGTAGGTACAGATTTTGCTGAGCAGAGTAGCGCCGTTAGGGATAACACCGAAAACATTGATGCTCAGTGCGCCGGTGTAAGCCAGTGCTGCATAGATGATAGCAAGGAAGAAGGCTGCAATCAGGCCGGCATAAGAGCAGAGCTTGGTCAGAACCTTTTTATCGGTAATGCCCTGAGCCTCAATAGCCTTGATAGTAATAGAACCGAACAGGATTGCTGCCAGAAGGTCCATGGTATTATAGCCTTCCTGGAAGCCGCGGAAGAACGGAGATGTAGCGAAGTCCGGATTAGGCATTTTCAGGCTGCCGGTAGGATTTACGAAAACGCAGACCACGAGAACTGCCAGACAAATCAAAAGCATGGGGGACAAAAATTTACCGATATGACCGATAATTTTTGACGGGTTAATAGAAAAGAAATAGGTCAGGACGAAAAAGAACACGGTATAAACCGGCAGGCCGATAGCTTCGCAGGAAGCTGGCAGCAGACTGTGGATGCCGGTGTCAAAGGAAACGGCAGCGGTACGCGGAATAGCGAACAGCGGGCCGATAGCCAGTGCGCAGAGAATAGTAACAGCGCGTGCATACAGGGGATGCATAGGCATAGCAATTGAGTCCGGGTTATCGCTTTGCTTCATAGCCATAGCAAGTACGCCCAAAAGCGGGAAGCCGACGCCGCTCAGGCAGAAGCCGAGCATGCCCCAACCAATGTTGTCACCTGCCATTTGTCCTAAAACAGGCGGGAAAATTAAGTTACCGGCACCAAAGAAAAAGGAAAATAACATCAGGCCGATAGGGATGATTAATGAAAAGTTGATTTTATCGTTTTGCATTAAGAGCTCCTTATTACTACCTTAATCAAAAGAGTAGTCTGTATTTTGAAATCATAGAAAAAGCCACCTAGTCCGTCAGGAGCATAGATGGCTTTTAAAGGCTTATTTTACCAGTAGACGGAAATATTTCTTTTTACCCTTACGGATTAACAGGCTCTTGTCTGCATCAAACATGTCTGCGCTCAGGCATGCTTCTGCATCCTGCAGAACAGTGTCTGCTACAGTCAGGCCGCCTTGGGCGATTAACTGACGAGCTTCGCGTTTGCTGCTGAAAACTTTAGCGGCAGTCAGTACATCGATAATCTTGGCAGTCATATCTTCCGGGGTAATTTCGATTGCCGGTACGTTGCTCATGTCTTTGGCATTGCCGCCGAAAAGTGCTTCGGTAGCTTCCTGCGCCTGACGCGCTGCTTCTTCGCCATGAACAAGCTTGGTAACCTCATAGGCCAGAACTTTTTTAGCTTCGTTAATAGCTGCATCCTTCAGTGCGCTCAGACGACGAACTTCATCCATCGGCAGGAATGTCAGCAGGGACAGGCAGTTTTCTACGTCGCTGTCTGCAACATTACGCCAGTATTGATAGAAATCATACGGAGAAGTTTTTTCCGGGTCAAGCCACAGAGCACCCTTTTCGGTTTTGCCCATCTTGCGGCCATCGCTGGTGGTCAGGAGCTTGCAGGTCATGCAGTAAGCAGGTTTTTGATCCTTGCGGCGGATTAATTCTACGCCGGCAAGCATGTTGGACCATTGGTCGTCGCCGCCCAGCTCCATAATGCAGTTATGGTCATGGTGCAGCTTCCAGAAGTCGTAGCCCTGCATAATCATATAGTTGAACTCAAAGAAGGTCAGGCCTTTTTCCCAACGCTTTTTGAAGCATTCCGCAGCCAGCATACGATTAACGGTAAAGTGTACGCCAACCTCGCGCAGCAGCTGAACATAGTTCAAGTCTAACAGCCAGTCAGCATTGTTGACAATAATAGCCTTGTCTTCACCGAAATCAATGAAACGGCTCATTTGCTTTTTGAAGCAGGCAATATTGTGAGCAATGAATTCCGGAGTGAGCATTTTACGCATTTCGTCCTTGCCGCTCGGGTCGCCTACCATGCCGGTGCCGCCGCCCAAAAGTACGATAGGACGATGGCCTGCGCGCTGCATATGGCTCATCATCATCAGGGCGATGAAGTGGCCTACATGCAGGCTGTCCGCGGTGGGGTCAAAACCGATATAAAAGGTGATTTTTTCCTTCTCTAATAATTCTTTAATCTCGTCTTCATGGGACATTTGCTTAATAAAGCCACGTTCCATAAGCACGTCATAAACAGACATCAGATAACCTCCTTAAAATTTAAGCTGTAAAAAACAGCCTAGGCGATATATATATAGTCTACATTATACAATATAAGCTTGTTTTTAGCAAATGAAAAAGACTTTATAAAAGTGAAAATAGCTGATATACAGGAAAAAATCCCGAATATCAGCCGAAAGTGTAAACTGTTATTCCAAATGAGATGTGCAATGCGGGCAACGGGTTGCGTCATCGGCAATCTCGGATTTGCAGTAAGGGCACAGACGTGGCTCCGGTGCAGGCTCCGGTTCCGGAGTGAGCTTGTTGATCTGGCGAATCATCAGGAAGATGACAAAAGCGAGAATCAGAAAATCCAGTACGGAATTAATGAAGCTGCCGTAAGCGAGCACAGGCGCACCAGCCTTTTTTGCTGCCTCCAATGTAGCATATTCCTTGCCGTTGAGGCTGATAAACAAATTGGAAAAATCCATCTTGCCAAGCGCCATGCCTAATGGAGGCATAACGACATCGTTTACCAGCGAGCTGACGATTTTGCCGAATGCACCGCCGATAATAACGCCGACGGCCATATCCATAACATTACCGCGCATAGCAAATTTCTTAAAATCTTCCTTCATAAACATATATGAACACCCCTCGTTAAATATATTCTTTGTAGTATTCTAGCTAAAGGCAAAAATTCCTGCTGCTTGACGAAAAAGTGCTTGTGACATATAATAAAAGGGAATAAATTCTGCGTTATGCAGGTTCATTTAATTGGATATAGAGATGGAGGAAGAATTATGCGTGACGATTTAGTAGTACCCGGCGAAGGCGAGGAGAATTATGTCCTGGCCCGTGATGCCAGAGTTGTGACTGTACCGTTCTCTCCCTTGGAAGAACGTATGCAGAAGGAAAAACCGGAGGTTTTTGTACGTCTGCAAAAGCTGAAGGAAATTATCGGTGAGGAAACCTTCAAGCGCCTTGTAAGCAAGGTGCACAACATCAACTATGCTGATACCCGTATCATGCTTGTTGCTGAAAACGAGCTGCACCGTACCAACATTGAAAGAGAGATTTTGCCGGCTATTGCTGAGGCTTTTGAGGTTACCAGCATCCGCGTTGTTACCCAAGGATAAAATTTTTCAAAAAAAGTGTTGACAAAAGCTTAAAGATGCTTTATAATTACATTCGTTGCTGATGAACAGCAACAACAAATGTCGGGGCGTGGCGCAGTTTGGTAGCGCGCTTGTTTCGGGTACAAGAGGCCGTGAGTTCGAATCTCGCCGCCCCGACCAAATTTAAAACTTCAGGAACCGCATGAGAATGCGGTTCTTTTTGTTTGTTAAAGATTTAAAGGGTGAAAGGAAAATGAGGAAAACACTGCTTTGTCCAATATTTGTCCAATATTTGCTCCAACTGCCTATTTAGAACACTTTAGAATGCATTAGAAAAGCCTGCTTTTCAACTCAATGAAATAGCAGGTTTTATTTATGGCATTCTCGTATTACTCCATGGTAGTTTATTCTTCAGTTGGAAAATATAATGTTGAATGTTGCTGTATAAATTAAAAAGCAGCAAAAAAGCCCCCCTGTAAATCGCAAGAGCAAGAAGCGTAAATAAAGAGGGCGGCAGGTAGGACGAGCAATCGTCCTCCTGCCTATATTCTACCACGTTTTAACAAAAATAAAAATACTAATTTGGTTATTCACTATTAGCATCCTAGTTGAAGCTGTAAGAAATTTTCCCCAAATGAGCCTACATGAGTGGGTTATATGGGCTCATGGTTTAGCTAGTGGTATATTGATTTTATACTGGTGGATAAGAAGAAGCTGACAACGGAGAGAAAAATAGTGCGGTACTCGTGCTGTGGGAAGACAGTGAAGATTGGCGCAAGTTGCGTGGTTATGCTGGGCTGCGGGAAGCGGAGAGCAGGCTGCAAACATTTGAAAGAAGTTATTCTCATGGAGTGGGAAGCCCAGTTTGTAATTTAGAATACATTAACTCTACCGATTATAAGAGAAAGTTTGATGCTTTGTCTGATGATAGGACGCTAAATAGAGCTGTATATGAGCGTTGCAAGGCTATGCTTATACATTAAAGTGGAAAATACAGTGAAGATTTATGTGTTATGACTGCTGATGGAAAGCAGTTGGTGGGCTTAACTACTAATTCTGAAGATGGTTTAACGAAATATACCGATAAACTAAAAGATGAAATCAAAAAACATAAGAGAAATGCACTTATATCAATTCATAATCACGCTACAAACATTCCGCCGACTAGCGCAGATTTTGCTACAGCTGGTTATCGAGGGTATAAATTTGGAGTTGTAGCTTGCCATAATGGAAGAGTATATCTATTCGACAGAAAATGCTCTACCGTTTTCTGCTACTGGATATGACAAAATGGTTGAAAAATATCAAGATGTGCCATATAATTTAGATAGTGAGAAGGCTATTTTGAAAACAATGGAGATTTTTAGCAAAAGCCACGGTATAATGTAGAGAGAATTAAAATGACAGTTACTTATGTAAAGGATTATATCAATCCTGATTACTTAAAGCTTACACCTGAACAATTAGAGAAAGACATTCAAGAAGAACTCGAAAAATCTAAAGAGTTAAAAGAATGGCCATATCCTCATGATTGTATGTTTGAAGCAGAAGAATAGTATCGATATTAAGCAGTTATTCGGGAAATCCGAACAGCTGCTTTTTTGTTAGACTAATTTAACATCGTTAATCAAGCACGTGTAACAGCGTGCTTTCTTCTCATCCCACTAATTTCCGCCATAAAAAGGATTTTCCCTTCGTTTTGTAGAATTATAAAATATAACTGAAAATAATACTTACAGAATGGAGGCTTTGCGATGAAAATAACTTTTTTAGGTGCAACGCGCACCGTTACCGGTTCCTGCTATCTGCTGGAGGTCAGCGGACACAAGTTTTTGGTAGACTGCGGCATGTTCCAAGGCTCCAAGCTGATAAAAGCGCTGAATGAAAAGGATTTTTTGTTTCATCCGGGAGAGATTGAGGCTGTTGTATTGACGCACGCCCATGTTGACCACAGCGGTCTGTTGCCGAAGCTGGTCAAGGAAGGCTTCCGCGGCCCCATCTATTGCACTAAATCGACGGAGGAGCTGTGCTCGATTCTGCTGCCGGACAGCGCGCACATTCAGGAGGGTGAGGCAGAATACGCCAACCGCAAGGGCATGCGTGCCGGCAAAAAAATTGTCGAGCCGCTGTTTACTGTTGATGATGCTGCCAGAGCTTTGCACCTGTTTAAGCTGCGCAGCTTTGGTGAAGCGTTTAATGTTGTTCCCGGTGTTACCGTCACCTTCCGCGTTGCAGGACACATTCTTGGCTCTGCTTTCGTAGAGATGTCTGTTAATGAAGGCGATAAAAAGACGCGCTTGATTTTTACCGGCGATATCGGTCAGCCGAATCAGCCGATTATTGAGGACCCGGCGGCAGCAGGCGGTGCGGATTTTATTATTACGGAATCCACCTACGGCAACCGCATTCACGAAGCCTACGATAAAGAGGGCGAACTGGCGAATATTATCAACGATACTGTCGAGCGTGGCGGTAACGTTATCATTCCTGCGTTTGCTGTCGGGCGTACGCAGGTACTGCTGTACTATTTCCAAAAGCTGCAGGCGGAAGGCAAAATTCCGGAGATTCCGATTTATGTAGATAGTCCTATGGCCAACAGAGCTACGCAGATTACTATGACGAATCCCGAGGAATATGATGAGGAAGCGCGGGCACTTTACGCTATGCAGGGACGCAGGCTGGTGTCTATGCATAACTTGCGCTTTACCGCCACGGTGCAGGAATCCATGGCGATTAACGAAATTCCGGGCAGCAAGATTGTTATTTCGGCCAGTGGCATGGCAGACGCCGGTCGTATTCTGCATCACCTGAAGCATAATCTGTGGCGTGAGGACAGCAGCATAGTATTTGCCGGCTATCAGGCAGAGGGCACTATCGGACGCAGGCTGATAGAAGGTATTAAACGCATTAAGATTATGGGCGAGGACATCAGAGTTAACGCCAAAATTTACAATATGAAGGGGTTTTCTGCGCATGCGGATAAGCAGCAGCTGTTAGCCTGGTATAGCAGCATGAAGGAGGTGCCCAAGGCCTTTTTCGTTACGCACGGCGAGCTTGATGCAGCTATGGAGCTGGCAGATTCGCTGGGACGCAATCTGGGCACGGCAACCTACATCCCGCACTTTGGTGACTGCGCCGAAATCAATGGTACTGAGTGGCAGATGCATGAATCCGAAATGGTTCAGGTTGAGCCTGCTGCTATCGACCTGCGTGCTTACATGCGTGGTATGGAACACGATTATCTGCTGCAGCGCAGCAAAATCGAACAGATTGTGGCGCGTAACCCGGATAAGGCGGTTATGGTACGCAAGAAGCTGGAAAAGTTGCATAAGTACATGGATGATATCCTGAAGGATTTGTAAGAAAAAATGATATACGCTTTGCATAAATAAAAAAATGCACCATTCCTTAACACTCGGGAATGGTGCATTTTAGTTTTTAAATCGTTATAGCTTACAGTCTGTTGCTGCTGTTGAGTACGTCACGCATTTTGTGAGCTACCATGTCTTGGATAGCCTGACGTGCGGGTTTCAGGTATTGGCGAGGATCGAAGTCGCCGGGGTTTTCTACCAGGTGCTTACGGATGGAAGCGGTCATTGCCAGACGCAGGTCGGTATCGATATTGATTTTGCAAACGCCGAATTTGCCTGCTTGCAGCAGCATGTCTTCAGGTACGCCTTGAGCGCCGTCCAGCTTGCCGCCGTATTTGTTGCATTCTTCAACAAAGGACGGGATAACGGTTGAAGCACCGTGCAGAACCAGAGGATAACCGGGCAGCATGTTGGTGATTTTTTCCAGACGTGCGAAGTCCAGTTCCGGTTTGCCTTTGAATTTGTAAGCGCCATGACTGGTGCCGATAGCGATAGCTAGGCTGTCGCAGCCGGTGCGTTCAACGAATTCTACGGCCTGATCGGGATCGGTGTAGGTAGCGTCCTTGGTGTTAACCTTAACAGCGTCTTCAACGCCTGCCAGTCGGCCAAGCTCTGCCTCAACTACAACGCCTCTTTCGTGTGCATATTCAACAACACGACGAGTCATTTCGATGTTTTCTTCAAAAGGATGCTTGCTGCCGTCAATCATAACGGAGGTGAAGCCGCCGTCGACGCAGGCTTTGCAGATGTCAAAATCTTCGCCGTGGTCCAGATGCAGGCAGATAGGCAGACCGGTGTCTTCGATTGCTGCTTCAACCAGCTTCATCAGGTAGATGTGGTTAGCGTATTTACGGGCGCCGGCACTTACCTGCAGAATCAGCGGGGATTTTTCCTGTTGTGCTGCAGCAACGATACCTTGGATGATTTCCATGTTGTTGACGTTGAAGGCACCAACAGCATAGTGGCCTTCGTAAGCTTTTTTGAACATTTCAGTAGATGTAACTAAGGGCATTTGTCTATTCCTCCTTATTCAGGGTAGCCTTACAGCTACTCTGTCTTTACATTAGTATACACTAATTATATCATGGTCAGCTTATTTAGTACAGAAGTTTCTGTAAATCCTCCGGCAAAGCGCGGGTAATTTCTAAAAATACATCGCTTACCGGATGCTTAAAGGCCAGACGATAGGCATGCAGCGCATGGCGCGCTTGGGGGCCGGGAGTGCCGTAAAGGTTGTCGTTTATGAGCGGATGGCCGATGGAAGCAAGATGCACGCGTATCTGGTGCGTGCGTCCGGTGAAAAGACGGACCTTGAGCAGCGTGCAGCTGCTGTAGGCTGCCAAAACCTCGTAGGCCGTTTTAGCGTATTTGCCGCGTTCGTAATCAACGCAGCGTTCGATGATACTGCCTTCCTTGCGGGCGATAGGCGTTTCGATAATACCTTCGCTGCAGTCAAAGCGTCCGCAGGCCAGCGCCAGATATTCCTTTTCAACCTGCTGCTGACTAAGCCAGTGCTGAACAATAGGCTCCTTGGCGAAAATAACCAGGCCGGAGGTGTTGCGGTCCAGACGCGACACGGGATGTATACCGGCATTAATGCCGTTGGCTTCATAATACGCCTTTACGTAATCGTAAAGCGTAGTACCGCGCTCGCTGACAGTGGGGTGCACCAGCATGCCTGCAGGCTTATCGATAATCAGCAGAAAATCGTCCTCGTAGGCCAGCATGGATGGTGACAGGATAGCAGCCATCAGTGCAGCTGTTTTTTATCCGGCAGCTCGTCGACTACTTCAATATTATCGAGCTGTGCCTTCAACTGGCTGCGGATGTTGGACAGATATTCCTTGTACAGCTCCTTTTGCTCTGCAAGCTCCTCCGGGGTCAGGCCGGAAGTTTTCTTCTTTTTGGCTAATGCATTTATGCGGTTAATCATTGCATTGATTTCCATAATATTTCTACTCCTTTGTTATAACAAGCTTATTATTTTATTATACTATTATGAGCGCTTCTTAGCAACTTTCATTGACTACACTTCTGATTTGTGCTATTATGAGTGCGATATTATTAAGCTTTTTTTATCAGAGAGTTATATATATTGCCAAAGCTTGGGACTTGGGCAATGTAAGATGAGTATGAGGTGATTAACATGATCTTGAAAAAAATTGCTTGTGGTCTATTATGTGCGGCTATGCTGCTTGCTGCCGGTTGCGGCGGTGTAGGAACGCAGACTGGCGGTGACAAGGCTTATCTGCAGCTTACCGATGCTGCAGGCAGACAGGTTTCGCTTGCCAAAAAGCCTGAAAGAGTGGTAAGCCTCAGCCCTTCATATTTGAGTATGATTGAGGCTGTCGGCGGCACCGTAGTCGGTCGCGCCAGCTCTAAGGTAGGCAAGATTCCCGAATCTATGAAGTCTGTGCCGGAGGTAGGCATGGTCTACAATATTAATATGGAAGCACTTGTGGGCCTGAAGCCTGATCTGGTTCTGGCCAGCAAAAATCAGCATGATAAATTTATTCCAATGCTGCAGTCCAACAAAATCAACGTTGTGGAGTTTGATACCCAAACCTTTGAGGATGTAAAGGGTACCATCAAAACCTTGGGCGATATTTATGGTACGCAGGATAAGGCGCAAAAGGAAAATGAGCTGTTGGATAAACAGGTTGCCGCCGTTACCAGTAAGCTTCCTAAGGAAAAGAAACGCATCGTTATTATGCATGCAACAGCCAGCGCCGTTACGGTAGAAGGCTCGCATAGTATTGCCGGCTGTGTAAGCGATATCCTGGGCTTTGAAAACGTTGCTGCTGCAGCGCTCAAGGGAAAATCCAATAAAACTCCTTACAGCATGGAAACACTGGTTGAGCAGAACCCGGAAATTATCTTTATTACCTCTATGGGCCAGCCTGAGGAAATTGAAAACCGTCTGCGCACCGACTTTAAAAATAACCCCGCATGGAACAGTCTGCCGGCTGTAAAAGCAGGCAGAGTATATGTGCTGCCGGAAAAGCTGTTTTTGATTAACCCCGGCCTGCGCTATCCTGAGGCTGTAAAGTTTATGGCACAGCAGGTTTATCCGGAGGTCTTTACTAATGGAAAATAAGCAGTCTGCAGAGCAGACGGAGCATTTCGGTATCGGACGTACTAAATGGCGTATTACTATTCTTGTGATATTTTTGTTCTTGGCAGTATTGGGCAGCTTTTTGAGCTTAACAAAAGGCTCCAGCATTATCAGCATCAAGGAGATTACCGATATTCTGCTTAATCCCGGTAATGATCCGCGCAGTCAGATTATCTGGAACATCCGTATGCCGCGCACCATCGTCGGTGCCTTGGTCGGCATCAACCTGTCGCTTTCCGGTGCAATTCTGCAGGCGATTATGCGTAATCCGCTGGCAGACCCGCATATTATCGGCATCAGCTCCGGCGCAGGACTGGCAGGTGTTGTGATTATGATTTTGTTCCCGGCAATGGAATATCTGATTACGCCTGTTGCCTTCATCGGTGCGATGCTGGCTGCTGTCTGCATTTATATTCTGGCGTGGAAAAACGGTATCAAGCCGGTGCGTATTATTTTGGCCGGTGTTGCGGTATCTGCCTTTTTGGGTGCAGGCATCAGCGGCCTGATGATTTTTTACAGTGACAGAGTGCATGGTGCTTTAATGTGGATGGTAGGCGGTCTTGCCGCACGCAGCTGGCCGCATGTAAATATTATTCTGCCGTATGCTGTTATCGGCCTGATTTTGGCGCTTGCCAGCGCCGCTTATCTGAACATCCTGCAGCTGGGTGATGAGATGGCGCGCGGTCTTGGCGTCAATGTTGAGGTAACGCGCATTATCCTTACGGCTATTGCAGCCTTGCTCGCAGCCAGCGCTGTCAGCGTTGTCGGCCTGCTGGGCTTTGTCGGCCTTGTGGTGCCGCATGCGGCGCGACTGCTGATAGGCAGCGACTACCGCTTTCTGCTGCCTGCCTCCGCACTTTTGGGCATTGCCATTGTTACGCTCAGTGATACCTTTGCGCGTGTAATTTTTGCGCCGATTGAACTGCCTGTTGGTATTATTATGGCCTTTTTGGGCGCGCCCTTCTTCTTATTCCTGTTAAGGAGGGAAATCTGATGACACAAAATAATGCAGCGCCCTTTAAAGCTGTTTTAGAGGCAACGCATATTGATATAGCAATTAACAAAAAAACAATCATCCATGATTTGTCGCTGGCGATACCCGAGGGCAAGATTACCGCTATCATCGGCCCCAACGGCTGCGGTAAAAGTACAACGCTGAAGGCTATTGCCCGCATCTTGCCGTGCGCCAAGGGCAGCATCAGCTTCTTGGGCAAGGATATCCATAGCCTGTCGCACCGCGAATTTGCCCGCTGCCTGGCAATTTTGACGCAGTCACCGGTTGCGCCTACGGATTTGACGGTGCAGGATTTGGTTGAAATGGGACGCTTCCCGCATCGCAGCTTTTTGGGCCGCGGTGATAAGGACGATGCACAGCACGTTGCCTGGGCCTTGGAGCAGACCAATATGACGTCGATGAGCCACCGCCTTTTGCACACGCTGAGCGGCGGCGAGCGTCAGCGCGCCTGGATAGCGATGGCGCTGGCACAAAGACCGCAGGTGCTGCTGCTCGATGAGCCCACGACATATCTTGATATTTGTCACCAGCTGGAGGTTATGCAGCTGCTTGATAAGCTCAACAAAGAGCTGGGACTTACTGTAGTAATGGTTATCCATGATTTGAACCATGCTATTCAATACGCCGATTACGTTGCCGTTATCAAGGCAGGACGCTTAGTAGTCAGCGGTGAGCCGAAGAAAATTGTTACGTCCAAGCTGCTGGCGGATGTGTTCCGCGTGCAGGCGGATGAGTTTGCGTGCAGTAATGGACTTCCTGCACTTGTACCAATTACAGTCTGTCGCTAAAGTCCTGTTTTATTAAAACTGTCGCTAAAGCCTTGTCTGCGTCATGGCGCATATTCAACAACAAACTCCCGAAAGCATCGTGCTTGCGGGAGTTTATTATTTCTGCAGTACAGATGTGGAAAAAATTTCATAATTCTATTGCCAAAAAAGCTGATTAATGATATACTAATTGTGCTATAAATAGTAGATATTACTATTACACAGCTTTCGTCAGATAAAGAAAGCAAGACAATAAAAACTTAATATGCTTTGAGCAGAAGGAAAACCAGTGCGAATCTGGTACTGTACCGCAACTGTAATGTGAGTCCGGCAGCGTATATCCTCACAAGATGCTGTCTGGCGATGAGCTTAGTCAGAGTGCCTATGCCAAAAAGTTTTTCCGCAAGCTTGCGATGTACAGGTGAAAGGAAGGATGGTAAAACCATCTTTAGTATTTCAGTAGTGCTGCTTGCGTGAGCTAAATTATGACTGCAGCGTTACCGCCGCAGTTTTTTTATGAAACAAGAATTTCAAGCTATTTGCCGGTAGCACATTTAAAGCAAGGTTTACGCTAAGAGCGTGCAGTATGTAGCAAAGAAGGGTGAGAAATGACTAAGCATCTTATTAACTATTGTCCGATTGATTGGTATGAAGATGAATTGAAGCGTAAGGGGATGACCTTGGCCGGTTTAGTGCAGCAGCTGGGTGTTGACGGTATTGAACAGTTTGTTTACAGAGATCCGGAAGCATTCCCTGATTACAAGGAACTGACGATCGGTGCACATTTGAATTATTGGCCGTACTGGATGGATTTCTGGCTGAGAAAGGCCAAACGTCTGCAGCAGCAGTTCCGCAGTATTCACGAACGCCAGACATATTTTAAGACAGCCATGAGCTGTGATGAATGGCTGGCTGTAATCCGCCGTAATATCTGCGCTGCCATTTCACAGAAGCCGGAATATCTGGTGTGGCATGTGGCGGAGGCCGATACCGAAACAATCTTTACCTTTGATTTCCATTATGATGACCGTGAGGTATTGGCTGCTTCGGCAGATGTTTTTAATGCTGTAGCAGATGAGATTCCTGCCAATGTTACGGTGCTGTTTGAGAATTTGTGGTGGCCCGGTCTGCGCCTGACGGATGCGCGCAAGGTGAAGTTTTTCTTTGAGCGCATTGAACGTAAAAACGTCGGCATTATGCTTGATACCGGTCACCTGATGAATACAAATCCGCGTCTGCGCACAGAGGCGGAGGCAGCGGATTTTGTCTGCCGCACGGTGGACAAGCTCGGTCCGTATGCTGAGCTGATTAAGGGCGTGCATCTTTCCTGCTCGCTTTCCGGCAAGTATTTGCGCAGCTTTGAACGCAAGGTGCCGGCTGATTCAAGTGCGGAAGTTATTTGGCGTCATATTGCGGCGATTGACCGGCATAAGCCTTTTACTACCACGGCAGCTAAGCAGATTCTGCAGTGCGTTCAGCCGCAGTATGTAAATCATGAGCTGGCATATGAAACTATCGAGGAAATGATTCCGCTGATGCAGCAGCAGCTTTCTGTTGCCAGATAAGCGACGGCCTGAGTGCGTCAAGCTATAACGAAAAATATTATAAAAAATTAATCCCCTACATAAGCAGAGGCTTGTGCAGGGGATTTTTCGTTACACTGTTTATTTTTCAAAGGTGCCTTTGACAAGCGCTTTGCCTGCTGCCACCATGATTTGGCCTTTGGCGATTACGGTATCTGCGTCATAGCTGTCGCTGTAAATAATCAGATCGGCATCACTGTCGGTCTGCAGGCAGCCCTTTTGAGGATACAGACCGTTGGCCTGCGCCGGATTGCTGCTGACAACCTTTGCCACAACCTCTGTGGGAACGCCTGCAAGCAGAGCATCCTTAACTTCCTCCTGGAAGGACTCCGGCGAAACGGCAAGCTGCTTTTGGCTGCCGTCTGGAAGCGTTACGCTCATGCAGCCGTTGGCATCCGAGCTCATGGTGACTCTGTCCATCGGCACGCCTTCTTCGTAAAGAATTTTGATGGCGTCACTGGGTTTGACGCAGGCTGGGAAGCCATCCTGCTCCCTGATGCCGGAGGTAATATCTACATAACCGCCTAAGCGGGCAAATTCCTTGGCCTGCTCAAAAAGATAGAAAGCGCGGTTGACGTGGGTGGGGATGAAATGACGGGCGGGGATTTCTGTTTCCTTGACAATCGCCAGCAGAACATCCATGCCACGCTTGCCTACGCCCATGTGGAACTGCACAACGCCGGCCTTGCCGGAAAGCATACCGCCCAGGCGAGCCTGTGTAAGCACCTTTTCCAGCTCTTCGCGTGTAGGCTGCGAGCTTCTGTGGTCGGATAAAGCAACCTCGCCGATGCCAAGGCATTCGTTAATCAGGATGATGTCGCGGCGCACATCACCGGTCATGTTATGCAGGGGGATTTCGTAAGAGCCGGTGAGCATGTACGCGGTGATGCCTTCATGCGTCAGGCCTCTGGCCTTCGCCAGCAGGCTTTCGTTGTGTCTGGAGGTGCCGTCTGTACCCAAAACGCCAACTACGGTAGTAATGCCAACCTTGGTCAGCTCGCTGAGGTTGATTTCGGGAGTACGGCTGTAGGGTCCGGATTCACCGCCGCCGCCGATGATGTGCACGTGCTGGTCAACATAACCGGGGACAACCTTGCGCTTTTGGGCATCAAGAATTTGGCAGTTTAAGCCTTGCGGTGCTGCAAGCTGTTGGCCTATTTTGGCGATTTTGTCATTGATGATCAGGATGTCGACAATTCCGAGGGGTTGCGGAGCGTATACGTCCGCGTTTTTAATGAGTAAGCATTTCATGTGAGGATTCTCCGTTTCTGAAAAATTATTTATGCTTTAATTATACACTGAATTGTTGAAAATGGTATATGAGGCAAGAAAGTTTTCGGGGGATTATGGTATAATATGGATAATAAAAATGAATTGTCGTGCTATGATGGTGTGGAGAGATTGTAAGAGGGATGAAGTGTGATGAAAAAATACTCTGTGTTGACAAAATATATCAACCTTTTGAAAAATGATATTGTTGGTGAATGGAGTTGTGATAAGGAAAATGATGGTTCTTCGGAAAGACCGATACACGTTCCTTTCGTCAGTTATTCTATAGCGGTTAATAACTTGGCAGATGATATCTATAAATTTGCCAAAGAAAGTAATGAAATAGTACCGAGTAAATATGCAGAAATTCTTCAGGCTAATGGCATAGAATGGAGTTATGATTCCATGATGAAAGCCGATGCTTCTGAATTAGATGCTCAATGTATATTGGCTTTACTGATAGCTTCTCTTAGGGCAGAGCGCTTTTGTGATGGTGTGTTATTAGGCTTTATCAAAAATGGTGCTGTTATAAGATGGTTGAAACGTTTGCAGGAGCTTGATGAGGCATAAAAATATATCCTTCCTCCCCCAAAATCCCTCTCGTCCTACCCGAATTCACGCATTCGGGTGGGGCGCTTTTCTTATTTTCACGCTAAAATATAATCAGGAAAACAACTGCCCGTAACGCAGATGGCAGGAATAGGAGGGATGGATATGCAAAAGAAAATATTCTTAAGCGCAGCGCTTGGTCTGGCAATATTTGCCAACACTGCCTTTGCCGAGGTTAATACAGATTATTTGGCCAACGAGCTCAGGTCTTATCCCGGATGGCCGCTGGAGGTATATTGCAACGCAACCGATGTTAATGTCAGAACACAGCCTAACACCGATTGTGATGTTATCACCATGCTGCAAAGGGGAGATAAATTTTATGTAAGCAGAGTTGTGGATGTAGTAAACAGTGAATACAAATGGCTTCTTGGTACTACTGAAAAGGGCCATGTTGGTTTTATGGCAAGCAAATATCTTGATACAACCCCGAGAGCTGCCAGCGCAGCAGGACGCTTTAATGCTGCCCTCGAAGCAGATTGGATTATGGATCCGGATATTTTTGCTTCAGGTGCCTATTACCCGGGGCCTGTGGAAAAGAATATGGATGATACTATCTCCTATGCTGATAAAAAGATGCAGGTCGGACCGCGTCTGTTCTATATAGATTCAGCGAGAAACAAAGTAAATGAGGTGAAGATTAATAAACTTCATGGCAGCATGGCAGGCTATGCTGTCGGTCAGCAGCTTGACACAGACAGGCAGATTGACCTGGACGGTTACCTGAAAATGAATGGCTGGGAGGATGATTATATGGGCGGAGGCCGTTCTGATACGCATTATATGATCGGCTGGTTGAAATATGCCTATAACGCAAGAGGGCAAAAATTTCTGCACAAGAGCTTTTATGTGAAATTGGATTCTAAAGATGTGATTTCGGAAATTATTTACTGCGAGCATGACGTTCATTAAGCAAAGTAAAGGAAAAAGTAATTTTTTGCTGAAACATCTTTTGACAGGAGGTGGCGTAATGAAGCGGAAGCTGTTTAAGAGCATGTGTCTGGCAATGCTTCTGGTGGCGTTTGCCGGTCACGGAACAGAGAAAAATGTCGTATTACCGCAGATGGATTTGCCTAAGGCGGAGGCCGCTGCCCAAGCTGTACCGGTATATGAGCAGAAATATGCGATGGTTGTGGACGGCGTTTATGAATTTATCGCCAATGGTAATAGTGATAATCTGCCTGAGCAGGGGACAACCGGCATCTATGAGGTGCGGGATTTCACCAATCGGGAGGCAGCTCTGCAGCAGCTTGGCTACACGCTGCAGGATATCAGCGGCGATGGTGTTCCGGAGCTGCTTATCGGTTGGATTAGCCAAAAACGCGGCGTGGGGCATTACGGTAAGGAGATTTATGCGATTTACACCTTTGCGGACGACAGAGTGAAATACGTTGCGGAGGGCTGGAGCCGCATCAGCCTGCAGCTTATGGCGAATGACAATCTGGTGACACGAGGCGGCACAGGCATTTCGCATCAGGTGCTTGCTGTTGAGCATTTGCAGCCTGACGGCAATCTCGGATGCTATGAGCTTTATTTTACCTGGCCAAAGGATGACGGCCTTGGCGTTTACCGCAACATGAGCTGCAGAAGTGAGGCAGATGCTGCGCAGGAAACAGATATGACTGTGGAAGAGTTCAATGAAATGAGGTCTGAATATGCTAATCACAGTGTTGAGATTGAATTTTTGCCGTTGAAGGACTTCAAAAAACAGGGCTTTAAGGGCCTGATGAGGCAGTATCTTTCTGCAGGAAGGTGAATAAAAGGGCTGATGTGATGAGCCTGAAATATGATGGCAGGCGGAATTTAACCGGCTGCCGTTTTTTTGAGGTGAAATAAGGCGAAATATATAGTATAATATACATAACTGTGACTGATATACGCTTATGCAGGCTTTATATCAAAAATTTTTATGAGGTGATTTAATAATGAGCAATGAATTAACCGGACGTAATGTAGGAAAAACCTGTCGCGTACACTATAAAGGTACCTTTAATGACGGCAAGCAATTTGATTCTTCTTATGACCGCGGCGAGCCGCTGGAATTTGTTTGCGGCGCAGGCCAGATGATTAAAGGCTTTGATGCAGCTGTTGCTGACCTGGAGGTCGGCGCTGAGGTTGACATCCATCTGCTGCCGGCAGAAGCATATGGCGAGGCTGACCCGAAGGCTATCTTCACCATGCCGATTGCCCAGCTGCCTGGTTCTGAAAACCTGACCGTTGGTCAGAGAGTTTACCTGCAGAACCAATTTGGTCAGCCCGTACCTGTACTGGTAACCGAAAAGGATGATACCAATATCACCTTTGATGCTAACCATGAAATGGCTGGTAAGGAACTGAATTTCCATATTGAGCTGGTAGAGGTAAAATAAAGCTTCAGTCTTGTTTACAATAAAATATTACTTGCTCTTATGGTCTATGGAACTTGCTATATGAATATGTTATAATAACATATGTACAATAGCATATTATAGGTGCAACTAATATTTGGGAGTGTATATTTTGGATTATAAAATTGTTATGCCCAGTGGTATTGTTTTTGACTTCAGCAATATGGTTGGAGCGGGCAGACTGCAAGCGCAGGAAGTAGAGCAGGCACTGCAGCAGCAGGGAGCCGCAGCCGAAAAGGCTGTGTGCGAGCTGCGCCGTAGCGGCTTTGCCAAGAAGCATTTATCTAAGGACGGCACGCCTGAGCATGTTTATTTTCCACGTATGCCGTATATTGCCGACGGCAATCCCAATACGGAGCAGTCGATTATCAAGCTGATGCGCTACAGCAAGCATCTGCGCAGTAAAGATGTCGTAATCTTTTTGGGCGTAGGCGGCTCCTACTTGGGCAACAAGGTGCTGTTTGATGCCTTTGGCGGTTATCATTGGAATACCAGTGCAACACTGCGCCAAGGCCAGCCCTGCATTTATTTTTCCGGCAACAATCTTGACCCGGTGGACTGCAACAGCTTGCTGTTCAAGATGCGCCGTATGGCTGGAGTAAGTGTGCAAGAAGGCAAGAAGCTAAAGATTATGCTGGTGCCGATTTCTAAATCCGGTACAACGCTGGAAACTATTTCGGCCTTTACGTATTTTTATGATAACCTGTCTAAAAACGCTGACATCGACCTTGACTGCACGGTAGTTACTGATTTAAAGGCCCCGGTGGAAAATGCGCCGCTTTTGCAGCTGGCGGAAAAATTTGGCTGGGAGTGCTTTGACATCAAGGAGGGCATTGGCGGACGCTTCTGCATTATGACTGACCCGGGACTCGTAACGATGGCTGCCCTTGGCGGTGATATTGAGGAGTTTTTGCGCGGTGCGCGTGATATGGATATTTATTGCCAGCAGGCAGAGCTTGCGGAGAATCCTGCGCTGCTCAATGCTTTACTGAAATTCATGGCCTATGAGCGCGGACGTGATATTGAAGTGTTCATGCCGTACAGCATGCGCCTGAAATCCTTGAGCGAATGGTATGTGCAGCTGCTGGCGGAATCGTTGGGCAAGCGCTGCAACCGTGAGGGTGAAACTGTTTACTACGGAAGAACGCCGATTGTTGCTGTCGGTACGACGGATATGCATGCGCAGACGCAGCAGCATCAGGACGGCCGTCTGAATAAGGTGGTGCAGTTCCTGGAGGTTGCCAACCCTGAGGAAGAGGCAATTTTGCATAATCCCTTTGCTGATGTACCGTTCTTCGAAAAGTATGAGGGAATGGATATGGCGAAGGCTCTTAAAGCGGCGCTGAATGCCAATGAAGCGGCACTGACGGGTGATAACCGTTATAATGCGCGCTTTACGCTGCCGAAGCTGAATGAATATTATCTTGGCCAGCTGATGTACTTTTTGATGCTGACGATTGCCTATGAGGGCGAGCTGGCGGATGTGGATGCATTTGACCAGCCGGGCGTTGAGGTTTACAAGAAATTGATGAAGGCTCAGCTGTAAAATTTAAGATGGCAAAAAAATTAGACGTTGTGTGCTTGGATAAGCACGCAACGTCTTTTTGCTATGTATTAATTTCAGCGCTTGCCGGTAAACAGCAGCTTTGCCGTACTGCATTTTTCAAACGCTTTCGTCAGCAGGATGCTGAGGACCAGCGAGCTGAGCACCAGCAATACGTAGGACAGTGCTACCTTTTTAACGGTCATGATAATGCCGAAATGGTTATAGGCGCTGCTGAGCCAGTCCAAGAGCAACGGATGTACAAAGTAGATGAGCATAGAATAAGTGGAAAGGGTGCTGATGGCTTTGTAGAGAAGGTTGGTGAGGGAACCCCTCTCAGTCACCTTGCGGTGACAGCTCCCCCCAAGGGGAGCCTCTGTATGTGATGCTGCTTGAGGGATAGATTGCAGTGCATTGGGAGCCTCTGTATGCGATGCTGCTTGAGGGATAGATTGCAGTGCATTGGGAGCCTCTGTATGTGCTTTTGCCTGCGCTCTGCGCTCCAGCCAATCCAGTGCCAGACAGAAGAAGAGCAGCGAGCCTACGGTGTAGCAGAGTCCCTGCGGGCTGAGCTGGTGATAGGTGTTAGCCAGATCAATCAGCGTGTAGCCTTTGACAGTAACTGCCTCGTAACAGCTTTGCACGTCCCAGGCCACGCTTGCAGCAAAAATCAGGCAGACAATTACGCTGTATTTGCGCAGAAAGGCAATGAACTTTTCCCAGTAGCAGGCCGCCAAGCCGCCGCTTATAAAAATAAGCAAATAATGCAAGGGGAGATAGTTGAGGCGATAATCAAAGAAATTTTTAGCCAAGACGCTCCAACCCGCTGTATTCAAGCCCGGATGCGTTGTCCACCAGTTGAAAGCAAGCTGGAAAACAAATAAAAGTACTAGCATAAATGGTATGCTTTGATGTATAATTATACGCAGAAGCCGGCGCCAGAGCGGATAGCTTGCATAAAACCACAGCAGGATGACCATAAAATACAAATGGTAGCAGCCAAGGCCGAAGAATAACACATAGGCCACATGCAGCGGATTCCAGCTGACGAAGCCCGGTGGCAGAATCAGCCAGAAGTAGAGCATGTAAAAAAGCGACCAGCTGAGATAGGGCAGGCCTGCTCCCCGCAGACGCTTCTTCATAAAGTCGATATAGTTCAGCCGGCTGCCGTTTAAAAGGCCTTTATCCGTACAGGCCAGACCGTAGCCGGAGATAAAGAAAAAGGAGGGGACACTGTAACGGCTTAAAATCTCTAGTAATAAGTAAAGAGTAAAGTTGTTGGGGGCAAGTGCCAGGCTGCCGATATGAATACCGATGACGCCAAGCATGCAGATGCCACGCAGATTATCTATAATGGTGTTTCGCATAAGTACCTCGCTAATTTTTAATCTAATCCGCCAGAAGTCCTCCACCTCTAAGGTGGGGGATGAAGGTGGGTCTGGCGAATTTACGTAAGTAATTGAGCCAGATAATTGCTCCGTAGATAGCTTTATGATATAATCAGTCATAGAAGTGAAAGGGTTGATTATACTATGAAATTAGACAATAATAACCATTCAGTGTTCTTGCTGTATTACCATCTTGTTCTGGTAGTAAAGTACCGTCGTAAGGTATTTTCCGACCAGATGAGCCAATATGCAAAAGACATATTTGTTCGCATAGGCTCTTCATATAACATCACATTGGAAGAATGGAACCATGATCAAGACCATGTACATATCATGTTTCGTGCCCATCCTAATACAGAGATGTCGAAATTCATCAACGCTTACAAAAGTGCCAGTTCTAGGCTAATCAAAAAAGATTTTCCAGAAGTTAGGCGTAATTTGTGGAAAGAAATGTTTTGGTCAAGAAGCTATTGCTTGCTGACGACAGGCGGTGCTCCTATTGAGACAATTCGTAAATACATAGAAAATCAAGGCAGGTGATTATAGTGAATAAGGCATACCGATACAGGCTCTACCCGACAATTGAACAGAAGATTATGTTTGCCAAGACTTTCGGCTGTGCCAGATTCATCTATAACAAGATGCTTGGAGATCGTCTTGATTACTATAAGGAAACAGGCGAGAGGCTGAACAATACACCTGCACAGTACAAGAAAGAATTTCCTTGGCTGAAAGAGGTTGACAGCCTTGCTCTCGCCAATGCCCAAATAAACCTGAACAAGGCGTATAACAACTTTTGGAGCAATAGGAAGCATTTTGGCAAGCCATGCTTCAAGTCGAAGAAAACAGGTCATGCTTCATATTCTACGAACAACCAACATGGCTCTGTAAGAATCGAGGGAAACAAAGTCAAGCTGCCTAAAATAGGCTGGGTAAAGCTGTGTCTGCATCGTCCATTGATGGAGAATAGCACCATAAAGACTGTAACCATAAGTAAAACATCGTCAGGAAAATACTATATCAGCATTTTGGTGGAGTATGAAAAACAAATACTTCCCATCATACCGAAGAATTTTCTTGGATTGGATTTTGCTATGCACGGGCTGTATGTTGCTTCCGATGAGGACAATGCCGATTATCCAAATTTCTTACGGGAAGCCGAAAAGAGATTGGCCAAGGCACAAAGAAAACTCTCCAAGAGACAAAAAAGGAGCCGTAACAGGGATAAACAAAGACTGCGTGTGGCTGTACTCCATGAGAAAATTGCTAATCAACGCCGTGACTTCCTGCATAAGAAAGCTCGTTATCTTGCAGACCGCTATGATGCGATTGGCATAGAGGACATTAGCGTAAAGGCCATGGCGAAGCGAAAGAAGGGTGGCAAGTTCAGCTTTGGTAAATCCATATCCGACAATGGCTGGAGCATGTTCACAAGTATGCTGGAATACAAACTTGCATGGCAGGGTAAGCAACTTATCAAGATAGACAAATGGTATCCAAGCAGTCAGCTATGCCATGTCTGTGGCTACCAGAACAATGACACCAAAGACTTATCTGTGCGGGAATGGGATTGCCCTAAGTGTGGCAGTCATCATAACCGTGACAAGAACGCTGCAATAAATATTAGAGAAGAAGCTAGGCGAATATCTGCCTAGCGTAACTCATAAAGTACCGTGGGTCGCACGGGAATCTACGCCTGTGGAGAGAGTGTAAGTCGCCATAACTCTTCGGAGTTAGTGGTGCTGTTCTCGCTGAAGCAGGAAGCTTCCGCCTCTATAGGCGGGGGTACGTTCACTCTTCTTTATTATACTATAAGTAAAAAATTCCTGCCAAGATTTTACCTCGAAATATTTGACGTATTCTTCATTAAGGTGTAAAATATATACAATCAATTTGCACCTTTAAATTGGTCCTGTGAGACTGCAAGGTATAAGTTATTATGAAACCTAAGGCCTTTTTGCACCATCATGGGACGAGAAGGCCTTTTATTATGCAATTTTATTATAAAAAACAGGAGGTAAAGCTAATGGCTAAATCAAATGTATCTCTGGGTGGCAGAGATATACTGGATCTGGAAAGCCTCAGCGTTGAGGAAATCGAGCTGGTTTTGAAAACCGCTGAGGAAATGAAGAAGATTATGAAGAGGGATATCAAAAAGGTGCCCTCACTGCGCGGTAAATCTATCATCAATCTGTTCTATGAGCCCAGTACACGTACCCGTACATCCTTCGAGCTGGCAGGCAAATATCTGGGTGCCGATGTAGTAAACATCACTACATCCTCCTCCAGTGTTGTCAAAGGTGAATGCCTGCGCGACACCATCCTGACTGTACAATCCATGGCTTGTGATGCGATTGTTATGCGTCACCCCATTGAAGGCGCTGCAGCATATGCTGCTAAGGTTGCAGACCCTGTAATCATCAACGCCGGCGATGGCGCACACGCACATCCTTCTCAAGGCTTCCTGGATATGTTTACTATCCGTGAGCAGGGCAAAAACCTGAAGGGTTTGAAAATGGCAATTATCGGCGATATTCTCTACAGCCGTGTTGCCCGCACCAATATTGCTGCCTGGACCAAAATGGGCGCTGAGGTACACGTTGCAGGTCCTATGACTCTGCTGCCGCATGACATCGCTTCTCTGGGCGTTACCGTACATAAACGCGTTGAAGAAGCAATCGAAGGCGCTGACGTAATCGATATCCTGCGTATTCAGCTGGAGCGTCAGCAAAAGGGCCTGTTCCCGTCTCCGCGTGAATATGCACGTATCTTCGGTATTAACGAAAACCGCCTGAAGCTGGCTAAGCCTGACGTAACCGTGCTGCATCCCGGCCCAATGAACCGTGGCCTGGAAATCTCCTGGGAGGTTGGTTACTGCGATAACGCCGCAATCCGTACTGAGGTACAAAACGGCGTAGCTGTACGTATGGCACTCTTATTCTTGACTTTGACAGGAGGTAAACACATTGAAAACGTTGATTAAAAACGGCAGGGTAGTAGACCCCAGCCAAAAATTAGATGCTGTAATGGATATCCTCGTTGAGGATGGCAAAATCAAAGCTTTGGGCAAGAATATTGCCGAAGCAGCTGACGAGGTTTTTGATGCAACCGGCCTCGTAGTAACTCCTGGTCTGATTGACGTACACACTCATATGCGTGAGCCCGGCCTGGAAGCTAAAGAAGATATTATCAGCGGTACCAAGGCTGCTGCTGCCGGCGGTGTAACCACCGTTGCCTGCATGCCGAATACCAAGCCTGTTATTGATACCTCCATCGTAGTAAGCGGTATTAAAGAACGCGCTCGCGAGGAAAGCTACGCTAACGTTGAAGTTATCGGCGCAATCAGCAAGGGCGAAAAGGGCGAAGAGCTGGCAGAGATGGGCGACATGGCAGAAAAAGGCGCTATGGGCTTCTCCGATGACGGCCACTATGTAAAGAGCTCCCGCCTGATGGTGCTGGCTGCCAAATATGTAACTGCTTTTGACAAACCTTTGCTGTGCCATGCGATTGATCCAGAACTGGATTCCGAAGGCTACATGCATGAAGGCGCTGTTTCCGCACGTATCGGCGTACCGGGCGTACCGGCAATCAGCGAGGATATCGCTGTTGCACGTGACTGCATCATCGCTGAATACACCGGCGCACATGTACACATCTGCCACGTTGCCTCCAAGGGTGCTATCGATATCATCCGTCAGGCTAAAAAACGCGGCGTAAATGTTACCAGCGAAGTAACCGTACATCATCTGACTCTGACTGATGAGGCTTGCGCAGATTACAATTCCGCAACCCGCGTTAACCCGCCGCTGCGCAGTGCAGACCATGTACAGGCTATGCGTGAGGCTGTTCTGGACGGCACCGTTGACGCTATCGTTACCGACCACTCCCCGCACGCACCGGAAGAAAAGGATGTTGAATTCCGTTATGCTCCGAACGGCTTCTGCGGTCTGGAAACCTCTCTGGCAGTAATGCTGACTGACTTATATCACACCCATGTATTTGATTTGAATACTATTATCAGCAAAATGAGCTGTGAGCCTGCTAAGCTGTTCAAGCTGGCTGGCGGTACTCTGAAAGAAGGCAGCGTTGCTGATATCACTATTATGGACCTGAATAAAAAATGGACTGTTGACAGCTCCAAATTCTATACCCGCGGCAAATTCACCCCGTACGAAGGTAAGGCTTGCACCGGCAAGGCTGTTGCCACTATGCTGCACGGTAATTTTGTAATGAGGGATGGTGTAGTATGCACGAAAAAGTAAGGAAAGGAAAATTAGTTTTAAAAGATGGCAGCGTTTTTGAAGGCACTCTGTATGGTGGCAAACGCAATGCTGTAGGTGAGGTTGTATTCACCACCGGCATGAGCGGTTACCAGGAGACCTTGACCGACCCGTCCTTTTGCGGTCAGATTGTAGTAATGACCTATCCGCTGGTAGGCAACTATGGCTGCAACCCGCTGTTTAACCAAGGCAAGAAATGCTTCTTCCAGGGCTTCGTTATCGGCGAGCTGTGCGATTGCCCCAGCAACTGGCGCAATGAGCAGAGCCTGGAGGAATTCCTGACTGAGCAGGATATCCCGACCTTAGCAGGCGTAGATACACGTGCTATCACCCGTAAAATCCGTAATCACGGCGTACTGCAGGGCGTAATCGTTCCGGCAGAAATGCCTGAGGAGGAAGTACAGAAGCTGCTGGATTTACCGGCAGTACACAACCAGGTTGAGCAGGTTACCACTCCCGAGGTTTACACTATGGGCGAGGGCAAGCTGCATGTAGCTGTTATGGACTTCGGTATTAAACGCAATATCCTGAAATCCATTGAAGCTTTTGGCTGCCGCCTGACAGTATTCCCTGCTTCCGCTACCGCAGAAGAGGTACTGGCATGTGATCCGGACGGTATCTTCCTGTCCAACGGCCCCGGCGACCCGAAGGATTTGCCTGAGGTTATTGAAAACATTAAGAAATTAATCGGCAAGAAACCGATTTTCGGTATCTGCCTCGGTCATCAGCTCATGGCTTTGGCTAACGGTGCTGATACCTATAAAATGAAATTCGGCCATCGCGGTATCAACCAACCGGTAAAATACCTGACAACCGGCCGCATCTACATCAGCGCCCAAAACCACGGTTATGCTGTATATGAAAAATCTCTGGAAGGCAAGGGCATCAACATCAGCCATATTTCCATGAACGACGGTACTATCGAAGGCCTGGAATACACCAAGCATCCTACCTTTACCGTTCAATATCATCCGGAAGCCTGCCCCGGCCCTGGTGATCATGATTATTTGTTTAAACATTTTGTTGATATGATGGAGGGTCGTTAATTATGCCGAAACTTAAAGATGTTAAAAAGGTTCTCGTTATCGGCTCCGGCCCTATTATTATCGGTCAGGCAGCAGAGTTTGACTATGCCGGTACTCAGGCTTGCCGTGCTCTGAAGGAGGAAGGCCTGGAGGTTGTACTGATTAACAGTAACCCTGCAACCATTATGACTGATGTGCATGTGGCTGACCGTGTATATGTTGAACCTATCAGCGTTGAATTCATTGAAAAAATTATCAAACGTGAGCATCCTGATTCCCTGTTGGCAACACTTGGCGGTCAGGTTGGCCTGAACATGGCTATGAAACTGGAAGAGCAAGGCATTCTGAGCAAATACAACGTTCGTCTGCTGGGCACTCAGATCAGCGCTATCAAACGTGGTGAAGACCGCGAAATGTTCAAGGAAACTATGGAGAAAATCCATCAGCCGATTCCTGAAAGCACTATCGTAGAAACCATTGAGGCTGCTTGCGACTTCGGCAAGGAAATCGGTTATCCGCTGATTGTCCGTCCTGCGTATACCCTCGGCGGTACCGGCGGCGGCATTGCTGAAAACGAGGAAGAGCTGATTGACATCGTGCAAAAGGGCCTGGGCTACAGCCCTATCGGTCAATGCCTGATTGAACGCAGCATCGCCGGCTGGAAGGAAATCGAATACGAAGTAATCCGCGACGCTGCTGATAACTGCATCACTGTCTGCTCTATGGAAAACCTGGATCCTGTTGGCGTACACACCGGTGACTCCATCGTTGTGGCTCCGGCACAGACTCTGAGCGATAAAGAAGTACAGCTGCTGCGTCAGGCTTCTATCGATATCGTGCGTGAGTTGGGCGTAGTTGGCGGCTGTAACGTACAGCTGGCTCTCGACCCGTACTCAGAAAACTACTATGTAATCGAAGTTAACCCGCGTGTAAGCCGTTCTTCTGCACTGGCTTCCAAAGCTACCGGTTATCCGATTGCTAAGGTTACTAGCAAAATTGCTGTCGGCTACAACCTGGACGAAATCGAAAACGCTGTTACCAAAAAGACTAAGGCTTGCTTCGAGCCTACCATTGACTATATCGTATTGAAATTCCCGCGTTGGCCGTTCGATAAATTCGTAACCGCTGACCGCACCCTGGGCACTCAGATGAAGGCTACCGGTGAGGTTATGGCAATTGAGCGCAGTTTTGAAGCTTCTATGCTGAAAGCAGTTCGCTGCCTGGAAATCGGCCTCAATCATCTGGAAATGCCTGAGCTGAAGGCTTTGAGCGATGAAGAAATTCATGACCGCATCAAACGCATTGATGACGAGCGCTGCTTCGTTGTTGCTGAGGCTATCCGCCGCGGTATTACTCTGGAAGAGATTCATGATATCACCAAGATTGACCTGTGGTTCCTTTCCAAAATCCAAAACATCATTAAAATGGAAAAAGCTCTGGAAACTCACGAGCTGACTCCGAGCCTGCTGCGTAAGGCTAAGAGAATGGGCTTTGCCGATGCTGTTATCGGTAAACGTGTAGGCAAGACTGAGTTTGAAATCCGCGATATGCGTAAGGCTAACGGCATTCTGCCGACCTACAAAATGGTTGATACCTGCGCTGCGGAATTTGAAGCTGCAACCCCGTACTACTATTCCTGCTACGAAACCGAGGATGAGGTTGAAGTAAGCGACAGAAAGAGAGTAGTTGTACTCGGCTCCGGTCCTATCCGTATCGGTCAGGGCGTAGAATTCGACTACTGCTCCGTACACTGCGTATGGGCATTGAAGGAAATGGGTTATGAAACCATTATCATCAACAACAACCCGGAAACCGTTTCCACTGACTTCGATATTTCCGATAAACTGTACTTTGAGCCGCTGACTGTTGAGGATGTTCTCAACGTTATCGACAAAGAAAAACCGGAAGGTGTTATCGTTCAATTCGGTGGTCAGACCGCTATCAATCTGGCAGGCCCGCTCTTCCGCGCAGGCGTGAAGATTCTGGGCTCCTCCGTTGACAGCATCGACCGCGCTGAGGACCGTGAACGTTTTGATGAGCTGCTGACAAGCTGCAATATCCCGCGTCCGCAGGGCCACACCGTATTTGATACCGAGGGTGCGCTGGTTGCTGCCCACAATGTTGGCTATCCGACTATGGTTCGTCCTTCCTACGTACTGGGCGGCCGTGCTATGGAAATCGTTTATAACGATGACGAGTTGCGCAACTACATGACCTACGCTGTTAAGGCTTCTCACGAGCATCCGGTACTGGTTGACCATTACCTGCAGGGTACTGAGGTAGAGGTTGACGCTATCTGCGACGGCAAGGAAGTATTAATCCCCGGCATCATGGAACACGTTGAACGTGCAGGCGTACACAGCGGTGACTCCATCGCCGTATATCCGCCGCGCAGCCTGAGCGAGAGTGTTATCCGCACCATTATCGAATACACCAATAAAATGGCTCTGGGTCTGGAAGTTAAGGGCATGATTAACATTCAGTACATTGTTCGTGACGAGCATGTATATGTAATCGAGGTTAACCCGCGTTCCTCCAGAACTGTACCGTTCCTGAGCAAGATTACCGGCATCTCCATGGTAGACGTTGCTACCAGATGCGCAATGGGCATGAGCCTTAAAGAGCAAGGACTGCAAGCTGGCCTGCGCTTCTTCCCGGACTACTATGCTGTTAAAGCTCCTGTATTCAGCTTCAATAAGATGAGCAACGTAGATATCACCCTTGGACCTGAAATGAAATCCACCGGTGAGGTTATGGCCTGCGACTACCAGTATAGCCGTGCGCTGTATAAGGCCTGCATTGCTTCCGGTATCAATGTACCGCACGAAGGTGCAATCCTGATTACCGTTGCTGATATGGATAAGCCTGAGGCAGTTGCTATTGCCCGCGGCTTTGAAGAGCTGGGATATACCGTTATCGCAACCGACGGTACTGCGGAATATCTGCAGCAATATGGTGTAACCGTTGAGGTTGCTACCAAGGTAAGCGAAGGTCATCCGAACCTGATTGATGATATCAAGAGCGGCCGCATCGGTATGGTTATCAACACCACCAACCACGGCCGTGACGCTGAACGTGACGGCTTCAAAATCCGCCGTTCTACCGTAGAGCATGCAATTGCCTGCCTGACCTCTATGGATACTGCACGTGAGCTGCTGAACGTTATGAGCGCAATGCGTCGTCGCAGCGTTGTACGCGTTACCGCTCTGCAGGACCTGACCTGGGAGGATTGATTATGTCTAAAACTATTGCGAGTGCCAAGGTAATTGGTCAACGAGTTTTAAATAGTACGACAAAATTAATAAATGTTTATGCACCGGAAATCGCTGCCGAGGCTGTCCCCGGACAGTTCGTTAACGTAAAGGTGTGCAAGAATACTGCTCCGCTGCTGCGCCGTCCCTTCGGCGTAGCAGGAGTTAACAAGGCTGAGGGAACCATCACCATGATCTACCGTATCATTGGTGAAGCCACTCATATTCTAGCTGACGTTTGCAGCGGCGACGAGCTGAGCATCGTCGGTCCGCTGGGACACGGCTTTGATATGAGCGCCAAAAAACCGCTGCTGGTTGGCGGCGGCTTGGGCCTGGCTCCGCTGCTGTTTTTGGCAGAGGGCTTCGGTGAGGGCAAGACCGATATCCTGATGGGCGGCCGCAGCGCCGAGGAATTGTTCTGGACCAAGCTTTATGAAAGCCTCAGCAAAAATATTTACCTGACTACCGATGACGGCAGTGTCGGCACTAAGGGCACCGTAATGGCTCTGCTGCCGCAGCTGTTAAAAGAGGGCGGCTATGACTGCGTATACGTTTGCGGTCCTGTACCGATGATGCGCGCAGTTGCCAATGCCTGCTTAGAAGCCGGCGTAAAATGTCAGGTATCTCTGGAAAAATACATGGCCTGCGGTCTGGGTGCGTGCCTGTCCTGTGCTTGCGAAGGCATCGGCAAACGCATTAAGGTCTGCAAGGACGGCCCGGTATTCTGGGCAGAGGAGGTAGGAGAATGGTAAAAGCATTGTATGATGGCCGTCTGGCAGTTGATATTGCCGGACTGAAAATGGCTACTCCTGTTACTACCGGCTCCGGCACCTTTGGCTTTGGCCTGGAATTTACCGATTTTCTCGACCTGGAAAAGGTTGGCGCTGTTACTGTAAAGGGTACCTCTTTAGAGCCTGCAGCAGGCAATAAGGGCCAGCGTGCGGTAGAAACCCCGTCCGGTATGCTGAACTGCATCGGTCTGGAAAACCCCGGCAGCGAGTACTTCTTGGAGCACACTCTGCCTGAGCTGAAAAAATATAACGTACCTGTGATTGTCAACATCTACGGCCATACCCCCGAGGAATACGGCGCTGTTGCCAAAAAGCTGGATGTAGACGGTGTTGATGCAGTAGAAATCAACATCTCCTGCCCGAACGTAAAAGAGGGCGGCATTGTTTTCGGCACTGTACCGGAAGCAGCTGCTGAGGTTGTACGTGCTGTTAAGGCCAACACCGGCAAAATGGTTATCGCCAAGCTTTCTCCTAATGTAACGGATATCGTGGTGATGGCGAAGGCTGTAGAAGCAGCAGGTGCGGATGCAATTTCCATGATTAACACGCTGCTCGGTACCAAGATTGATATTGAGCGTCAGCGTCCTGTACTCGGAAACGTAACCGGCGGTCTCAGCGGTCCTGCTGTACGTCCGGTAGCAGTGCGCCTGGTTTATCAGGTAGCACAGGCTGTGCATATCCCCATCATTGGCATGGGCGGCATTATGTGTGCCGAGGATGCAATTGAGTTCATGCTGGCAGGCGCAAGTGCGGTAGCAGTTGGCACCGCAAACTTTGTACAGCCTGATATCGCTGAAACCATTGCTCATGGTATGCTGGCATATCTGGACAGACATAACGCGCAGAACATTTCTGAAATTGTCGGACTTGCTTTACCGAATGGCAAGGCAAGCATGCCGTTGTTTAACGAAGCTGAATAACGACGATTTATAACGTTATTCTCCGGCGTCCTGAAAAAATATATTTGATAGGGAGATTTTCTCATGCAACATGATGATAGATTAATAGTCGCACTCGACTTTCCTACATTGGAACAGGCTAAGGCTTGCGTTGTCGAATTGGGTGACGCAGTAAGCTACTACAAGGTTGGCATGGAGCTTTATTATGCAGTAGGCAGCGAAATTATCCGCTTCTTGAAGGAACAGGGCAAGCATGTTTTCCTGGACCTTAAGCTGCAGGATATTCCTAACACTGTTGCTCATGCACTTACCGTACTCAGCGATTTGGGTGCAGACATGATGAACGTTCATGCTGTCGGCGGCAAAAAGATGATGGCAGAAGCTGTTAAGGCTGTGCATGAGGCTGCTGAGGCAGCAGGCCGTCCGGCACCGAAGCTGATTGCTGTAACCATTCTTACCAGCATGGATGATGAACAGTTTGCTGATTTGAATTATAAAAATACCATTGCCGAGCAAGTTATCAGCCTGGCTAAGCTGGCGAAGGAAGCAGGCATGGACGGCGTTGTTGCTTCTCCTAAGGAAGCTGCGGCTATCCGTGAGGCTTGCGGCCCCGAGTTCCTGATTGTTACCCCGGGCGTGCGTCCTGCGGGCAGCTCTCTGGATGACCAGAAGCGCGTAGCAACACCGGCAGGCGCTCTGCAAAACGGCAGCAGTCACATCGTAGTAGGTAGACCTATTACTAAGGCTGAAGCAAGACAAGCAGCAGCATTGGCAATTGTAGAAGAGATTAAAGGAGTGTAAGCAAATGGCAGTTTTAGAAGAAAAAGATGTTATGAAAATGCTCGAGGAAACCGAAGCAGTTCTCCATGGTCACTTTTTGCTGACCAGCGGTCTGCATAGCCCTATGTATGTTGAAAAATTCAACGTACTGCAGCATCCTAAATATACCGAGCGCCTGTGCCAGGAAATCGCACGTCGTTATGAAAACGACAATGTTGAACTGGTAGTTGGCCCGATGACCGGCGGTATCCTGCTGGCTCACGAGGTTGGCAAGGCTCTGGGCACCCGTGCTATCTTCACCGAGCGTGAAAACGGCAAAATGACTCTGCGTCGTGGCTTCCAAATTCCGGCAGGCACCCGCGTACTGGTTGTTGAAGACATCGTAACCACCGGCGGCAGCGTTAAAGAGGTTATGGAAGTAGTTAAAGAGCATGGCGGCGAGCTCGTAGGCGTTGGCCTGCTGGTTGACCGCAGCGGCGGCAAGGTAGACTTCGGCGTTCGCACCGAGGCTCTGCTGCACCTGAACGTAGAAACATTTGATCCGGCAACCTGCCCGCTGTGCGCTAAAGGCATACCGTTCACCAAACGTGGCAGAACTGGTAAGTAAGCTCCAATTTGTCACGAGCTTTGCGAAGTGAGAAATTGTTGAGCGCGCTATCCTCGCTTGCGACCGAATAGGGAGCAAGAAAGAGGGCAAGTAAGCTCCGACGAAAAGCTTTGCGAAGTGAGAAATTGTTGGTCGTGCTGTCCTCGCTTGCGACCGAACAGGGAGCAAGAAAGAGGACAAGTAAGCTAATCTAGCCTAAATTTCAAAGCACCTGTTTATCAGCAAAATGATAGGCAGGTGCTTTTCCCTTACATCCCAAAGCTTTCCCTTAAAATTACCCTATTTTTAAGGGAAAAACTTATAACTTCTTTCCTCTTGACAAAATCTGAAAAATCAGATAATATATATTCGTAAGATTTTTGCACGCCTGCCTGGAGTACGGTCGTCGCAGCGTCATTGAGAACGCCTTATGTATTATTGAGTAGTACATAGGGCGTTTTTTGTTAAGAAGGGAGCTAAAGTAATGCAAACAACCGAAGTAGGTCAAAACAGCGAAATCAAACAGGTCATCGGCAGCCTTTGCATGATGAACAACAGGTTTATGAATTTTATGCTAGATGACAACAAAAAAGCAGCGCAGGTTTTCTTGCGCGTTATCCTGGGAGATGATAAAATTAAGGTGAGAAATGTCAGGATACAGAGCTTTATCCAAAACATCTACGGACATTCTTCTCAACTGGATATTTTAGCGCAGGATAGCAAAGGACGTTATTTTAACGTAGAGGTGCAGAGAAGCGATGAAGGCGCACCTGCAAGACGCGCCAGATTTTACAGCAGCATCCTTGATACACACTTCCTGCAGCCTGGTAAGCTCTACGAAGAACTGCCGGATACCTACGTAATTTTTATCACAGAAAACGATGTCTTGCACGATAATTTGCCACTGTATAATATCAGGCGCAGAATCGATGAAAATGCGAAATGCTTTGAAGATGGTTCGCGCATTATCTATGTCAACAGCCAGCGTCGAGATAATACAGCGCTTGGTAAACTGATGCAGGATTTATATTGTACAGAGCCAAAGAATCTGCATTATCATGAATTTGCCGAGCGCATGGAGTTTTTGAAATACAGCAAGGAGGGCGAAGAAAAAATGACTGATGTAATTGAAGAATATGCTGCAAGAAAGGCCGAAGCATTAGCGAAAGAAGCAGTGAAAGAAGCAGCGAAAAAAGCTGAAGAAAAAGAGCAGGCAAACAGAATAGAGCTTGCCCAAGGCTTACTGGCTGACGGTATGAGTATCGAGTTCACCGTCCGTCACTCTAAGCTTACAGAAGCAGAGGTACGCGAATTGGCTTCCAAGCTGTCTGCGTAAGCTAAAAGGGTCTTACCGCAAAAACAAAAATACAGTAAGTACAGGCACCTGTTTATCAGCAAATGATAGGCAGGTGCTTTTTGCGCATTTTTTGCTATTTAACATGCTCTTAACATCAGCATAATACTTCCTTAACAATGATATATTATACTAGCATCATAAACCACGAACCCTACTGATGAGGCGCAGACCTTATCGGGAATAAATTTTTTCACGATGGTTGAAGGAGGAAATATATTATGAAATTGAAAAAAATCGCATGTTTAGGTCTGGCAGCTATGGTAGCACTCGGTGCTCTGGGCTGCGGCAGTGATAACAAGGCTGCTGATAACAAAGCAGGCAGCAAGGTTACCGGCAGTGTAACCGGCAGCGGTTCTTCCGCACTTCTGCCGCTGGCAAAGGATGCAGCAAGCAAATTCAAAGCTATTAACCCGGATGTTTCCATCACCCTTAACGGTGGCGGCAGCGGCACCGGTCTGAAACAGGTTGCAGACGGCAGCGTTAACATCGGTAACTCTGACGTACCGGCAGAAAGCAAATTGAAACCCGAAGTTGCCAAAGGACTTGTAGACCACAAGGTTTGCGTAGTTACCATGGCTCCGGTTATCAACAAAGACCTGGCAGCTAAAGTAAAAAGCCTGACCAAGGCTCAGCTGACTGATATCTTCACTGCTAAGGTAACTAACTGGAAACAGGTTGGCGGCCCGGATGAACCTATCGTTCTGATTACCCGTCCTGCTACTAGCGGTACCCGCGCTCTCTTCCAAGAGTTCGCTCTGGGCGGTGCTAAAGAAGCAACCAACAAATCTCTGGAGACTGATGATTCCGGCACTCTGCTGCAAAGCGTAAAGGATAACAAAGGCGCTATCGGTTATGTTGCTCTGTCCTACCTCGTAAATAACAAAGACGTTGCAACTGTAGCAATCGATGGTGTAGAGCCTACTCTGGACAACACCTACAACGGCAAATATCCTGTATGGGGTTATGAGCATATGTATACTAAAGGCGAAGCTGCCGGTGCTGTAAAAGCATTCCTGGACTTCATCCTCTCTGCTGATTATGGTAAGGAAATTGAAAAACAGGGTTATGGTGTTACTGCTAAAATGCAGGTTAAACGTTAAGCCGGACTTCGGATAAGGCGCATCTGCGTCGCGACGGCTCCTGACGCAAAGACCCATGTTGTCGCAAGCGTAGCGAAGCGAGAACATGTTGGTCGTGCTAATACCCGAATGGTGAGGAGTACCATTTAGTACGCCGTCGTCGCCGCTCTTCGCATCTGACGCACTCTGCTTCGCCTTTGTGTATTAGAGTATTAGAATAGAGGTCTTATATAGCCTTTTGATGATTGAAGCAGACGCACTAAGTTTCATTTTTAGGGCTTAGCATAGGAGACTTATGCTTCGCTTAAATTCTAATCTAAAAACAATCTTATAGCTTGAGGAGTTATCTTAAATGCAACAGGTAAATACCAATGCCTATCGGCAAGATACCCTGTGGCGTTATATCATCAGTGGCTGTGGTCTGGCGCTTATTATTTTGACCATAGCTATTGGTGCTTTTTTATGCTACAAGGGCTTAGGCACATTCACTACATATCATCACAGCATCAGCGAGTTTCTTTTTTCGGCAGATTGGGCGCCGAGTGACAGTGCTGAGGGCGGTGGCAAGGTTGGCGCAGCCATCTTTATTTTCGGTTCTGTTATTACCTGCGCGTTGGCGCTGGCGATTGCTACACCGTTCAGCTTGGCAACCGCAATTTTTATGACGGAGATTTCGCCGGAGCTGGGCAAGCGCTTTGTCCAACCGGCTGTGGAAATTTTTGTAGGCATTCCTTCCGTAGTTTATGGCTGGATCGGCCTGACCATTTTGGTACCGCTGATTAAAAACATTTTTAACCTGCGCTTCGGCTTTTCCGTATTGGCGGCAGGTATTGTGCTGGCGGTGATGATTTTCCCGACTATCACCAGTCTGGCAGCAGATACACTGCGCAGCATCCCTAAAAGCTACCGCGCTGCTTCCTATGGCTTGGGCGCAACCCGTTGGCAGACTATTGCCAAGGTGGTAGTGCCTGCGGCAGTCAGCGGTCTGATGACGGCAGTTATCCTGGGCCTGGCGCGTGCCTTCGGCGAAGCACTGGCTGTAGCGATGGTTATCGGCAAGATGCGTGCCTTTCCGAGCTCGCTGCTTGCTCCGACCAACAATCTGACGGCGGCGATTGCGGCAGATATGGGCGGTGCAATGGAGGGCAGCGAATACAACATTGCTTTGTGGACGATGGCGTTGCTGCTGTTTATCATCTCCCTTGCCTGCATTTTTGCCATCCACTTTTTAACTGCTAAAGGAGGGAAGCAGGCATGAACGACAGTATAGCGCGTGCAAAGTTTGTTGATAAGCTGATGACAGCTGTGTTTTATTACGTAGCAGGCTTCTTTATCCTGCTGCTCGTGGCCTTTGCCCTGTACGTTATCATTAACGGCTTCAAGGATTTCAGCTGGAGCCTGATATCCTTTGAGGGCAGCGGCATCGGTAATTTGTTCTTCAACACTATTTATCTGGTTTTCCTATCGCTGCTGGTGAGCGTGCCTCTGGGAGTCGCTGCCGGCATCTACATGGCGGAATATGCTAAGCAGGGCACGTTCACCAAGTTCCTGCGCATGTGTATCGAAACGATGTCCTCACTGCCGTCCATTGTTGTCGGTCTGTTCGGTTACCTGGTATTTATCGTAATGACCGGCTCACAGTGGAACCTGTTCAGCGGTGCGCTGGCAGTTTCTATCCTCAGTATTCCGCTGATTATGACGGTAACGGAGGATGCTTTTAAATCGCTGCCGCAGGGCTATAAGCGCGGCAGTCTGGCCATGGGCGCAACTCTGTGGCAGACAATTTACAAGGTGTTGCTGCCTGCGTGCCTGCCGCGTATTATGACGGGTGTGATTTTGGCTGCTGGCCGTGGCTTCGGTGAAGCGGCAGCTCTCTTGTATACCGCAGGCATGAGCACGGATATAAACTGGAACAGCTGGAATCTGCTGTCGCCGACCTGCCCACTGAACCCCTTCCGTCCGGGCGAAACGCTGGCGCTGCATATCTGGGCATCGCGTACCGAGGCATTGGCTGCGAATGCGGCGCAGATGGCCAACCTTTCTTCAGCAATACTGATGCTGCTGGTGCTGTCCTTTAGTCTGGGCGCACGTTACCTGAGCACTTATTTAGACACAAAAACCGGAGGTAGCAGAAAATGACAAATGATAACGCTGCAACTAAATTTTTAGTGCAGGATCTGGATTTGTATTACGGCAAATTCCAGGCGTTGAAAAAAATAAATCTTGATATCAAGGAAAAGGAAATTACTGCGCTTATCGGCCCTTCCGGCTGCGGTAAATCCACCTTTTTAAAAACCCTGAACAGAATGAATGATCTGGAGGAGGGCGTGCGCATTGAAGGCAGCATCGCCCTTGATGGCAAGGATATTTTTGCAGAGATTGACCCCATCAGCCTGCGTCACCGCGTTGGCATGGTCTTCCAACAGCCTAACCCCTTCCCGAAAAGCATTTATGACAACGTTGCTTACGGTCCGTGTATCCATGGCGTGACGAAAAAGAGCGAGCTGGACGAGATTGTAGAGCGCAGTCTGCGTCAGGCTGCCATTTGGGACGAGCTGAAGGACAGACTGAATAAGAGTGCGCTGGGCCTGAGCGGCGGTCAGCAGCAGCGCTTGTGTATTGCGCGTACCCTGGCTGTGCAGCCGGAGGTTATCCTGATGGACGAGCCTACCAGTGCGCTGGACCCGATTTCTACGATGAAGATTGAGGATTTGGCATTGGAGCTGAAGAAGGATTACACCATTGTAATTGTTACGCATAATATGCAGCAGGCTGCGCGTATTTCTGACAAAACAGCCTTCTTCCTTTTGGGCGAGCTGATTGAGTTCAACGAAACGAAGCAGCTGTTTGCTAATCCGTCTAATCCCAAGACAGAAGAGTATATTACCGGCAGATTCGGTTGATGTAAGGAGAGGCGCGTAAATGCGACACGGAAAGGCTCTCCTAGGGGACAAAGTAAGGTATACTGTCGAAATGCTAATAAGTGCAGTCCACTCTCAGTCGCCCTGTGGGCGCCAGCTCCCCCCAAGGGGAGCCTCTCATGTATCGTTGCTTACTTTGAATTTAAATTTGTTGAGAAAGGAACACTAAAATGACACGTAACAAATTCAACGAGGAGCTGAAGCAGCTGCTCAACAGTGTGCGCGTGATGGGCGTAAATCTGGAAGATACCCTGGACAAGGTTATCGTCAACCTGGAGCAGAAGGATGCAGCCTTAGCGCAGCAGATTATCAGCGATGATGATAATTTTGACAACAGCGAGGTCAATATCGAAAAGCAATGCCTGGAGCTGGTGCTGACACAAACTCCAGTAGCAACTGATTGGCGTGAGATTGCCAGCTGCCTGAAGCTGGTGGGCGATATGGAGCGCATTGCCGACCATTGCGGTGACATCAGCCAATACACCTTGAAGCTGATTGAAAAGGAGCCTGTGCCGCTGCCAGATAATTTTATGGCTATGCTGCAGGTTATGCGCCAGATGGTGTACGACAGCATCAGCGCCATCAGCGAAAATGATTTGGAGCTGGCCGATAAGGTTATTGCTACCGATGATGAGGTAGATAATTACTTTGCCGAAATGCGTCAGCATCTGACCACTGTAATGCAGCAAAAGCCGCAATATGTACCGCAATATGTGGATTATCTGATGATTGCCAAATATGTGGAGCGCATTGCCGACCATTCCACAAATATCGCCCAATGGGTAATGTTTGTGGTAAAGAACGAACTGAAAAACTGAGCTTGGAATGCCAATCACGCCCTCCGCAGCAATGCGGGGGTTTTTGCTTTATTTCAGCAGTTGTCATAGCATTGGCAGCAGGCATCACTTTGCAGACTTGTTTTCTATATTCGTTGATTTGTGTTATAATAAAGTGTTAGAGTATTTACGTTCCGGACAGCTTCGGAAAATATTACAGGCTGTGGCTGTCACGATTCAGAAACTAAGATTTTAGAGCAAATTCAGGAGGGACGCAATGCATATTGATAGACGATTAGAAACTATTGCCAACCTGGTGCCGCAGGGCTGCGTGCTGGCAGACATCGGTACAGACCATGCTTATTTACCCGTGTGGCTGTTGGAAAAGCAAAGAATTGCGCGGGCGATTGCCGGTGATATCGCCGCAGGTCCTTGCCAGGCGGCGCGTACTACCGTGGCGCAGTTTGGGCAGCATGAGCATGTGGAGGTGCGTCAGGGAAGCGGTCTTAAGGTGTTGGCTCCGGGTGAAGCAGATTGCATTGCTATTGCAGGCATGGGTGCTTCTACCATTATCAGTATTTTGGAGGATGATATGGAGGTAGCGCAGAGCGCAGAGCTTTTGGTGCTCCAGCCGATGGCCGGTGCCGCATCTCTGCGTGCGTGGCTTTGCAGCCACGGCTGGCAACTGGCTGCCGAAGAGCTGGTGGATGATGCTCCGCATTTTTACGAGATTATCGCTGCTAAGCGTGGCTTAGCGCCTGTTTACAGTGCGGCAGAGTGCGCTGTAGGCCCGCTGCTGCTCGCACAGAAGCATCCGCTGCTGGGTAAACAGCTGGAACGCCAGCTTGCTACCTGCAGACAGCTGTTGGCGAATATGGGACGCAGCGAGCGCGCATGCGCGAGCGAAAAGTATAAGGAAATCGAAGCATTGAAGGCAGAACTGGAGGTGCTGCAAAATGGCAAGCGTAGTGACAGTAAATAATATCATCAACCTGCTGGACGAAATGGCACCGCCGGAGCTGGCAGAGTCCTGGGACAACGTAGGTCTGATGCTGGGCAGGCGCAATAAGCCTGTACGCAGGCTGCTTTTGGCGCTGGATATGACACAGGAAACTGTGACGCAGGCCTTAGCGAAAAAGGCTGATATGCTGATTACGCATCATCCGGCAATTTTTCATAAGCTGGGCAATGTGACTGATGCCGATTGGCAGCAGGAGCTTTTGCTGCAGCTGGCAGAAAACGGTGTTGCTGTTTACAGCGCGCACACTAATCTTGACTGCGTTGCTAACGGTGTCAACAGCGTGCTTGCCAAAAGACTGCGCCTGCAGGATGCGGATATGCTGGATACTGTCAGCGGACTTGGGCGCATAGGTGAGCTGGAGCAGCCGAGCAAGCTGCATGATTTTGCAGTCTTCGTCAAAAAGGCTTTGCAGGCTGATTATCTTACCGTAGGCGATGCAGGACGCAAGGTTAGGCGTGTGGCCGTTTGCGGCGGTGCCGGTGCCGATTTGATTGGGCTGGCCTTGGCGCAGGGTGCCGATACGCTGGTAACAGGAGATGTGAAGTATCATGAGGCACAGCAGGCTGTTTTCAGCGGTCTGAACATTATTGATGCAGGCCATCAGCCGACAGAGCTGCCGGTGCTTGATGACCTGGCCGACAGATTATCGCTGCGCTTTACGGAAAAGCATTGGGATGTGGCAATTCAGGTAGCACGCGAAACACTGCTGCTGAAGCATATATAGAAAACAGGTGATAGAAGAATGATTAAAGATTTTAAAGCCGGCATCAAGGTGTGCCAGGCAGTTTTGGTAAGGGTACAGAAGGTAGGTAATTCCTCTAACGGCGGTGTTTTTGCCCGCGGTATGCTGGAGGATAACAGCGGACGCATTGCTTTTATCTGCTTTGATGCAATGCTTGTAGACAAGCTGCGCGAGCTGGAGGGCCCTACTGCCTTTATGATGGGCGGTAACGTCGACATCAACAAATTCAATAATGATATGGCGCTGCAGGTTGTAATCCAGCGTCTGGAAAATCTGCTGCCGCAGGATGATATCAGCAATCTGCTGCCGCATGGTGATTTTGATGTAGAGGCTTATAAAATTAAGCTGGCCAATTATATCAAGGCAGTACGCACTCCGGGACTGCGTATGCTGCTGGAAACTATTTTCAGCGGTGCAACCTATGAGCGCTTTGTGACTAATCCTGCCGGTATGCGCATGCATCATGCATATCTTGGCGGTCTGCTGCAGCATTCTGTGGATGTTACCGGTCTGGCAGTGGCCTTGGCCGAGCAGATTGAAGGCGTGGATAAGGATTTGGTTATTGCCGGCGCTCTGCTGCACGACATCGGCAAAATCCGCGAGATTTCCGCGGAAATCGGCTTCCCTTATACCAGTGAAGGACGTTTGCTCGGACACATTACCATGAGCTGCATGATGGTGCAGGAGGCAGCGGCCAAGCTGCGCTTGCCGTCTTCTCGTCTGGAGCAGCTGCAGCACATTCTGCTGTCGCACCACGGCGATAACGAAAAGGGCTCTCCTGTGGCCTGCTCTACGCGTGAGGCCTTTGTTGTGCATTACGCCGACGAAATTAACGCCGTAATGAACCAGTTTGACGTGCATGACGGTAAAAGTGCTTGGGAATTCAACCGTATGCTGGGACGTAATATTCTGGTAGACAAGCTGTGAGCAGCAGAATAATCCGCCAGAATGTACTGAACTTGCACGGTCTGAAGATAAAGCTTCGGTTTAAACTGGTCAAAAATATTACGCTGCGCATAAAAGAAACTGGCGACATCTTTCTTACTGCTCCTATAGGAATGAGCGTAAGCGAGGTGCAGCGATTCTTAGAGAGCAGGGAGCAATGGCTTCGCCAAAAGCTGCAGCTGGTGCTGCAGGAACAGTCGCAGCAAAAGCAGGAGTCGAATTACAGCATGGGCGAGCTTCCCTTTGACGGGCAGCATGTGTGGCTGTGGGGCAGGCGTTTGCCGGCGCACTTTTTGCTTAGCAGCAAAAAGCATGGTACCTATGAGGTGCAGGCTGATGCTGTCAACTTTTATTACCGCAGTGAGCTGAATAATGAAGCTAAATGCGCCTTTGTAGAATCCTTCTATAAGCAGGAGTTAGCTGGCAGAGGAGAGCAGCTGCTGCAGGCATGGGAAAAGAAAATGGGCGTGCGTCATACAGGGCTTAAGGTGCATCGTATGAAAACGCGCTGGGGCTCCTGCAACGTGCGCACAGGCGGCATCAATCTGAATACGCTGCTGGCCTGCTGGCCGCAGGAGTGTCTGGAATATATTGTGGTGCACGAACTGGCGCATTTGCACGAGGCTAATCATTCACCGCGCTTCCATGCGATTGTCGAACGCTATCTGCCAGAGTGGCGTGAGCGCAAAAAAATGCTGGCAGCCTTTAAGCCGCTTTAATAGCTGTCTTAAAACAAAAATTATAAGCATTTTCTGTGACAAATAATGCATTCGCGTTTACGTTTATGATAAAAGCAGTATATATATGTAAATCTTTTGTGAAAGCATACTAAGAAAGCAAGTATTTGTGCTATAATTATAGTAACATCTTGTAGGACTCTGCCGTTTGCTCTGATAAATAAACGGTACGAGTCAGCTTAAAGGCAGGAGTGATGATTATGGCAAAACAGAAAATATTAATTGCTGATGATGAAGCGCAGATTCGCGAAATCTTGCGCATATATTTTGAGAAGGAAGGCTTTGAGGTTATTGAAGCCGAAGACGGTGCTGCCGCAATTTTGAAGGTGCAGTCCGAAAAACCGGATATTCTGCTGCTGGATATTATGATGCCAGTTCTGGACGGTATTGAGGTTTGCAAGCAGGTACGCAAAATGTCGGATTTGCCCATTATCATGGTTACAGCCAAGGATGACGATGATGACCGCATTGCCGGTCTGGAAATCGGCGCCGATGACTATATCACCAAGCCGTTCAATTCGCGTGAGGTGGTAGCTCGCGTGAAGGCTGTGCTGCGCCGTGCAGGCACGCAGGAGAAGAAGGGTGAGGTTTCGCGCATCACCTATCCCGGTCTGATCATTGATATGGACCAGTATCAGGTAACCGCATTCGGCAACAAAATGACCTTTACGACTAAGGAAATGGAGCTGCTGTGGTGCCTGGCATCAAATCCGGGCAAGGCTTTCAGCCGCAACCAGCTGTTGGAAACAATTTGGGGTTACTCCTATTACGGTGATACCCGTACTGTTGATACGCACATCAAACGCATCAGACAGAAGCTGAACATTCCGCCTGATTCCAAATGGGATATTACAACTATCTGGGGTGTAGGCTATAAATTCGAGCTAAAGGACGAATAACCTATGAAAAAATCCCTAAGCACACGCCTGATGTATAGTTTTATGACTATCATAATTATCGTCGTTGTGGGGATTACAGCAGGCATATCCTACCTGATTGCCGACTACTTTTTCCAGATTAAGGAGCAGGAGCTGGCCGAAAAGGGAAATGAGATGGGGGAAACTGTTGAAGCCTTCATCCGCTTGCAGGACAGGGATATGCTTTATCGTTATATTTTAGCTGTAGATAAGCTGGTTGGCGCACGCATCTGGCTGTTTGATGATAATTACGAGCTTTTGGCGGCCTCTAATTACGAAAATGTACAAGAGACCGGAGAAAATGCTTCAATGAAGGATTTCCTTAAGTATGGTGCTCCTTCGCAACAGGTATTGCAGGAAAGCGTCAGAAAACTGGATCAGGATATGAAGAGCAGTAATTTATCGTATCGCATTAAAGTGATACTGAATGATGTTTATGCCGGGAAGTCCTTCAAATCGCAGATTTATCATCCGTATTACAAGGAGCAGGTAATCCTGGTCGGCGTTCCTTATACCTTCGGTAAAGGACACACAGGCGCTATTTTGCTGATAGAACCCTTGAGCGGTTTCGAAAAATTCTTGCGAAATGTTTATATTTATATTATGATTGTAGGTATCATTGCCATTATTTTCAGTCTGTTCTTAGTCAAACGTCTGTCAGGTATGATTATCCGGCCGGTGCTGGATATGAAGGACAATGCGCAGGCGATGGCGGCGGGAGATTATTCCCACAGGCTGCAGGTGCATGGCGATGATGAAATTGCCGAGCTGGGAAATGCACTCAATTCCTTAGGCAAGGATTTGGGTGATTACATTGCCAAGATGGAACGGACGGAAAAAATCCGCCGCGATTTTGTGGCCAATGTATCGCATGAGCTGCGTACGCCGATTACGATTATCCGTGGCTACAATGAGGCAATCTGTGACGGTATGGTAACGGATACTGATCTGATTCAGCGTTACCGTGGCCTGATAAATGAAGAAACAGTCCGTCTGGAGCGCATGGTACGCGAGCTGCTGGATATCAGCAGACTGGAGTCCAGCGACCCGCTGACTGTGAGCAACATGGATGAGCTGCCGCTGGCCGGCATCATCCGTAATGTCGCCGAAAAATTATCGGTGCGCTGCGTGAAGAATAATGTTACTATTAATGTTCATGCCGACGATAATATCAAAATTTTGGGTGACGGAGACCAAATGGTACAGTTAATTATGATTTTGTGCGATAATGCCTTGAAATATTCGCCGGAAAATGGTACTGTATCAATAGGCGCGAATAAGCTTGACGATGGCAGCGTGCTTGTAACTGTTTCTGACCAGGGCAAGGGTATTCCCGAAGAGGATATTCCCTTTATCTGGGAGCGCTTTTACAAGGTTGAAAAATCGCATTGCCGCAGTGTTCCGGGAACCGGTCTGGGGCTTGCTATTGCCAAAGAAATTATTCGTGTCCACGGCGCCAGTGCCGAGGTAATCAGCAAATGTGGTTCTGGTACCACATTTGAAATAAAATTTCCAAAGGATAAGGTAGTATGATTTTAAAGTATGTTTGCCCCGATTACAGAGTAAAAAGTTTATTTGACATTTCCGCAAAATGGCTGAAGCGCAATGGCTACACCAAAATTGTTGTTGATATTGACAATACCCTGCTGCCGCGCGACAAGAACCTGGTAGGCCCTCGTGCTATGACCTGGATTCGTCAGCTGCATCAGATGGGTATCAATGTTGCATTGATTTCCAATAACGGCGGTGACCGCATTAAAGGTATCACCCGTCAGACCGGTCTTGGCACCATTATGCGTGCCGCTAAGCCTTTGCCGATGGCATATAAGCAGATTACTAAAGCTATGGGCGGCGGTAAAATTCTTTTTGTAGGCGACCAGCTGTTGACCGACGTTTTAGGCGCTAAGGTTGCCGGTCATCCTGTAGTTTTTGTTGAGTCCTTAGGCGGCAAGGAGCATTTCATTACCCGCTGCACCCGCAAGCTGGAGAAATTCTTCCTTGGTCGCCTGCACAGCAATAATATGATGCCTAAGGAGCGCGTATTATGAAAATAGCCTTGCTGCAGCTTGAAGTTCTGGAAAAGAATAAAGCGGCTAATGTAGCCCATGGTCTGCAGCTGGCAGCGGAGGCTGCCAAGGAGCATGATTTGCTGGTGCTGCCAGAGGTGTGGACAACAGGCTACAGCCTGGGACACCTGGAGCAGGAGGCCGAAACGCTGGCTTCGCCTGTACTGGCGCAGCTTGCCGAGATTGCACGCAATGAGCAGTGCGCTGTTCTTGCAGGCTCGGTTCCTATGCGTCATGCCGATGGCAAAATTTACAATACCTCTGCGGCTATTAATAAAAACGGTGAAATCGTCAATCTTTATGATAAGGTGCATCTTTTTGGCCTTTTCAATGAAGAGGATTTCTTTGCTCCCGGCAATAATTTTCAAGCCTTTACATTAGATGGTCTGTGCTGCGGCTCGACTATCTGTTACGATTTGCGTTTCCCTGAGCTTTTCCGTCATCTGGCCCTGCAGGGAGCACAGCTCATTTTCTGCCCGGCCGAATGGCCTGAAGCAAGGGGAGATATCTGGCGCTTGCTGGCGCAGGCACGTGCTGCCGAAAACCACACCTTTGTGGTAGCGGTAAATTGTGCGGGCAGCTTTAAGGGTGCGCCGTTTTACGGTCATTCGATGGTTGTTGCGCCCAGCGGCAGGATTCTTGCCGAAGCAGGTATTCAGGAGGAGGTCGTTTCCTGCGAAATCGATTTGGCAGATGTTGCGAGAGTACGTAGCAGGCTTAATGCTTTAGCTGATGTACGCAAGGAGCTGATTCAATAGTGAATTACCGAAATTTGCTGGCCGGCCTGGCGGCCGGTCTGCTTTTCTATGCCCAGACGGGAGCGGAGCTTGCTCTGGCTTCCGTGCCTAAGGATGCGCCGAAGGATATCAAGTATATTCTTGGCTTTTACTATGGCAACGGCGAAAATATTCTTATCCGTGAGAATAACGGCCGTCTGGAGCTGTTGTACCGTACTGCATTGGAGGATAAATCCTTTGCTGCGGCAAATCTTTATCCGCTCAGCAAGGTGCATTTTGATTCCTACACTTTGCAGGAATCAGGGCCGATGAGCAATACCGAAGCAGGTGTACGTTTTGAGCGTGATCCTGATGGCTATGGTATTTCGTGTCGCGTTGGCGGCAATACGTATAGCCGTTACTTTTTAGGTACTACGCAGGGCGAAAGGGCGAAGCCCTTCCGTCTGGAGGAGCGCAGTGCCGAGGATTGGGCCAAGCTGCGTGCGGAGGCTGCTAAAGCAACCGTTCCTGCTGCTTTGGCAGCAGGTGAGCAGGCACAGCTGGTGGACGCTGCAACTGTTGCCGGTGTGAAGGTTAATTCTGTCTACGCAGGCAGTGATAATCTTTTCGGTGCGCCGCTTTATACTACGTCTAAGCTTTTTGTTTCTAAAGAGGCTGCAGCTGCCTTAGGCAAGGTGCAGCAGCGTCTGGCACCTTACGGCTACGGCCTGGTGCTGTGGGATGCCTACCGCCCCTGGTCGGTGAGCAAGCTGGCTAATCTGGCTTTGCCTGCCGATAATAAGGATATGCTGGAGGACCCGGAAACTAAGGGCAGCACGCATAACACAGGTAATGCTGTGGATGTGGGCCTGTACAGTCTGGAGAGCGGCGAGGAGCTGGATATGGGCTGCGGCTTTGATGAGCCTTCGCTGCGCCAGTACGCCGGCTATGCCGGCGGTACGTCACGCGAGCGCTATCTGCGCAGCCTGCTGCGCGAGGAGATGGAGCTGCAGGGGTTCAAGGGGATTGAGATGGAGTGGTGGCATTTTGAGTTTGGCGACTGCTCTAAGTTTGCCCATTTGAATGTAGGTATGTGAGTGAATGAGTAATAGCGTCGCAAGCGATATACCGTTACGCTCAGAGAAATTTTCCGTCAATCGCTTGCTGGGTTAAGTTTTCCTGAGAGGTTTGCAGAAGCGAGTTGACGGACGCAATTTCGTGTGGAAGCAAGACGAAATACCGCAAAACTCGCGCTAAGCTAACAGATTCTTCTGTATGAGTTAAGCGTAGCGCTCAAACAGTTGCGGCATTTCTGTGCTTCCGGACACTCATTTGCTAAAATTTATATTCGCTGCACGGCATACCGCTTGCTTGCATTGGCGTGATATCTGCAAGCTTCAACAGTATAACCAGCGTATGTGTTTGGTTCTTTTTTCTATCTTTGTTTTTCTTACGTTAGTGTAAAAGTATATTATTAGTGAGGTGTTTAATTATGAACGTATATGATAACGCAAACGAATTGGCTAAGGCTATGCGCGAAAGCCACGAGTACAAAAAACTGAAGGAAGCAGCTGTTGTTCTGGAGAAGGATCCGGATGCTAAAAAAATGGTTAACGAGTATCTGATGGTTGCTCAGGAAGTAGAGTTTGCTAAGCATCAGGGTAAAACTCCCGACCAGGCTTCTGTTGATAAAATGCAGAAGCTGCAGGGTATTTTGAATCTGAATGCAGATGCAGTTCAATATTTGAACGCTCTGATTCGTTTCCAGATGATGCTGATGGACGTTACTAATACTATTCAGGACGTTGTCAAAGAGGCAATGGGAGAGAAATAATGACGTTGCAGGAGATTTTCGCAGGCTGTACTGCCAAGCCTTTGCTGGCAGAGGAGCCGATGGCGAAGCATACATCCTTCCGCATCGGCGGTCCTGCCGATCTGATGGCTATGCCGCAGAGCGAGCAGGAGCTGCAGCAGCTGCTGCAGCGTGCTGGTGAGGCGAAAGTGCCGGTTACGCTGATTGGCAATGGTTCTAATCTGCTGGTGCGCGACAAGGGTATCCGTGGCCTGGTTATTAAGCTTGGCAATATGCTGAATGATGTTGCTGTTGACGATTGCACGCTGACCTTTGGCAGTGGTGTTTCTTTGGCTGCTGCTTCCCGCAAGGCTGCAGAGCTGGGCCTGAGTGGCATGGAATTTGCTGTAGGCATTCCCGGCAGCATCGGTGGTGCTGTTTATATGAACGCCGGTGCTTATGACGGTGAAATGGCTAAGGTTGTTACCAGTGTGCGCGTGATGGAGCTTGACGGCACAATCAGCGAGCTGCCGGCTGCAGCTCTTGATTTCGGTTATCGCCATACAGCGCTGCAGGGCAGCGGTAAAATTGTTACTGCGGTAACTGTGCGCCTGACTGCAGGTGATAAGCAGGCTATTGCCGATAAAATGGCTGATTTCAGTAACCGCCGTATCACTAAGCAGCCTTTGGAGCTGCCGAGCGCAGGCAGTATGTTCAAGCGTCCTCCCGGATATTTTGCCGGTACGCTTATCGACCAGACCGGTCTTAAGGGTTACACTGTCGGCGGTGCGCAGGTTTCCAAAAAGCATGCAGGTTTTGTGGTGAACATCGGCGGAGCTACGGCGGCAGATGTGCTGCAGCTTATCTGCGATGTGCAGGATAAGGTGTTTGCAGCGCATGGTGTTCATTTGGAGCCGGAGGTTTTGGTCCTCGGCGAAGAATAGCTTCTATATGAAAGCGCCTATAAGACGCCTTCTGCGTCTTTAGGGCTCCTAGGAGTATAAGGGAATACGCCGTCGTCGCCCTTCCTCGTATCTGGCATCTTTTTGGCGCTCTCTAAAGGAAGCAGTGTAAGACGCCTCTGCGTCGACAGAACTTTTAGGAGTATAATGGTATACGCCGTCGTCGCCCTTCCTTGCATCCAGTATCTTCTTAACAATCTCTGCTTGTGAGAAGGGGTGAGCACACTATTTTTTTACAGGAGAAGAGAATTTTGGAGCAGCAGCTTTTAACAGAGCAGGAAATTCACGAGCTTGGCTTGCAGGCTCTCGTTCCCTGGCTGGAAAGTCATAATTTTAAAATTGATTATATGCAGACTGATATGAACACTGTACCGCATATTTTTGCCCTGAGCGGCAAAATCCTGACGGTTATCATCGCAGCAACGGCAATGTACCCGCATAAGGGCGTTGTCGGTGAAGCAGATAAGGCTTATGCTATGCGTGTAGCAACACAGCTTGGTGCTCTTTGTGCTACCGCTTCTATCGGTCTGGTAAATGTAGATGGTTTGCCTGACGATAAAAAGCTCATGGGTACGCCTATGCGCAACGGTCATTATAAGGCAGACTTTAGTGGACTGGAATACATTCACTATACCGATAATGCACTGTGAGGTGACGTTATGGACTTGTTAACAGTTAATCAGGAGAAATGCCTGCATTGCGGCATTTGCGTAGAATGCTGTCCTTCCTGCATTCTTTCTATGGGTGAAAACGGACCGGAATGTAATTTTGACCGTGGCTGTATGAGCTGCGGCCAGTGCGTTGCTATCTGCCCTGTAGGAGCGTTGGATAATAAATATACGCCGCTGGCAGAGCAGCGTCCGGTGACGATGCCGTTACCGACGCCTGAGGTTGCTTATGAATTTTTGCGTATGCGCCGCAGTGTGCGGAACTTTAAGCCGCAGGTACCGACGGATGAGGAAATTACCCGTATGCTGGATGTGGCACGCTATGCGCCGACTGCCGGCAATTCGCAAGGTATGTACTACATCGTTATCCGCGATAAGGAGCAGATTCGTGCGATTGCTGACGCTGTTGCCGACTGGATGGAGGCTGAGGTTGCGGCAGGCACCGAAAATAAACGCTATTTTCAGGTTGTGCTGCGCGCTTATCGTGAGCGTGGACAGGATATTATCGCCCGCAATGCGCCTTGTCTGATTTTTGCGTTGGCACGCCGTCTGAATATTACCGGTGTGAGCAACGCAGAGCAGAGCTGGGCCTATGCTGAGCTGTTTGCTCCGACCATCGGTTTGGGAACAACCATCGCCGGCTTTATCCAATCCTGCGGCATTGCAGGCTATCAGCCGCTGCTGGATCTGATTGCGGTGCCGCCGAAGCACAAAATTGTAGGCACACTGATGGTTGGTTATCCCAAATATAAATATCAACGGATGCCTGAAAGACAGCATCTGAAGGTTGATTTTCGCTAAGGATTATTTAAGCATGAACTATTGCCGTGGTTCATGCTTTTTGTTTTGAATTTTATCTGAGAAAGGATTCTTGATTACACAGAGTGCGGTCTGCAATTTATTGTAGCGGATGCCTCTATGTGGTATAATATAAAATATTGGGTAAAAGTATATGGTACTTAAATCTATTTGAATTTTATGATGAAGTATGAGCATGAGGTGCAATAATGTCAGATGCAGTTTTGAGTGTTAATCATTTATCTATAGGCTATGGCAGTCGCTGTGTTATCAGCGATGCCAGCTTTACTATCGGTAAGGGAGAACTTGTTGGTATCATCGGTTGTAATGGTGCCGGTAAGAGTACGCTTTTGAAAACAATCCGCGGTATGCTGCCGAAGCAGAGCGGTGATGTTTTGTTTTTTGATAAGCCGATGGAGGAATATACCGACAGAGATCTGGCGCGTGAGGTTGCCTATCTGCAGCAGCAGGTAGAGGTCGGCTTCGGCTATACAGGGCAGGACATTGTTATGGCGGGTCGTTATCCTTACCTGAAATGGTGGGAACGCGAAAGCGAGGACGATAAGCGTCTGGCGTTGGACTGCATGGAATATACCGGTACGCGTGAGCTGGCAGAAAAGCCGGTGACAGAGGTTTCCGGCGGTCAGAAGCAGCGTATCCTGTTGGCAAAGGTTTTGGCGCAGCAGACTCCGGTACTGTTCCTCGATGAGCCTACTACCGGTCTGGACATGGTTTATCAGGAGGAGATTTTCCGTTTTGCGCGTGAGCTGGCGCTGATGGGCAAGACGGTACTGATGGTCGTACATGAGCTGAATCTGGCAGCCAAATACTGCAGCCGTATCCTGCTATTGGGCGAGGGAAAGCTGTTGGCAGACGATACGCCGGAGCGCGTATTTACGGAAGCTTTGCTCAGCAGAGCATATGCGTCTGATATTGCCGTAAGCCGCAATCCGCTGAATAATAATTTGGAGATTACCACGCGTGTAGATGAGGCAAGTAAAGAAAAGGATGCAGCGTTACTGAAAAAAATTTGCTGCGAATAGGTGAAGTATGAGAATCTTATATATTCTGCTGGTGCTGCTGTGCCTCGCACAGCAGGCCTTTGCGGGTGTGAAGCTGGAGGCAGTGTATCCCTACAATCTGGATAAGAGTGCTGCGCATGTAGTACATGGCGGCAGTACAATGCCTTTGTTTATCAATATTACCGGCTTTGATGTACCGCATGAGCAGCCGGCGCATCTGCGTGTCATTTTACCGGAAGGCTTTAAGGCGCTTGCCAATGACAAATGGCGCTTGGGAAGCGCTGACGGCCGCCAGACGGCGGAGGCAGATTGGGTGCTGCCGGCAGATTTCGGACAGAGCTTTGATTTGCTGTACATTCAGCCGCAGGCAGACCTTGCACGTGGCGCAAAGCAGCTGACGGTGGAGGTCAGCGGTGACGGCTGGAACGAGCGCAAAGAGCTGAGCTTTGGTTATGAGCCGGCGGCGTCAGCAGCGGTAGCTGCGGAACCGACGCAGGGGAAGAAGCTGGACCGCAGCAAGTTCAACTGGTATATCCAGAGTGTTACTTTGCCGGTAGATAATTTGGGTAATAAGGATGACCGCGCGGCAGAAGGCGTAGTTTTTATTCGCGATACTACGCTCGAAGGCTTCCGCAACCGCATGACGGGCGATGGTGCGACGAACTGGTCGGCCGTGTTTAACCATCCGGCGACTTTTCTGGTGCTGGATATGCGCAATCCGCAGCGCGATGTGCGCTTGCTGAAATTTAAGGCGGAGCTGATTGATAAGAAGACGGGCAAGGTTATGCCAGGTCTTTGTACCGCAGGCAAAAACAATGAGGATTCCGAGCATGGCTGGGCCGGTGAAACCGGCAGCGTCAACGAAACTACGGCGCTGATTTCGCTGGACGGGAAGAAAACTCAGGCCTTTATCATTCCGTTATACGTAGATTATTTTACAGTGTTGGAGGGTGATTACAGCCTGCGTGTGACCGTAAGCGGCAACGGGCAGGAGAAGGTGCAGGAGGTACCGCTGACAATCGCCAAAAAGCATAATCTGGGCCTTTTGGCAGTAGGTTTTTCCTTTATCTGCCTGCTGGCTGTGCTGGCCTTTAGCTACAAGCTGAAGGGCTGCATTTACCGCATCGGTGCGCGTGGTGCTATTACTGTGGCACTCTTTGCGGCGCTGGCCTTTGGCGGTATCACGCTGCCGACAACGCTTATCGGTGATTTGCTGCATGTATTCTTAGGTCCTTTCTCCGGCTTGGTGACGGGTATTTTAAGCGGCATGCTGCTGTATTTGCTGGTAGTGGCACTACTGGTGCTCTTCCGTGCGCCGGGCGTACTGACGCTGATGTATTTTGTCAAATATATGCTTGCCGGTCTGATGTTCGGACATTTTACGCCGTTAGGACTTTTGAGCATGTGTGTAAACGTAGCGATTTTGGAAACGCTGCTGTATCTCTCCGGCTTCTACCGCAGGCAGGAGCTTAGTAAGGGATATATGCTGTTCATCTGCCTGCTGATGGGCGTGGGTGACGCGCTTGTCACCTTCGTCAATATGGAGCAGATGATGTTCTTCTACCGTTTGTATTATGCAGACTGGTATCTGGCGCTGTATATGCTGGTCAATGGTCTCTTGTACAGCAGCATCGGTGCTTGGCTGGGTGCTAAGACCGGCAGCAAGCTGCAGCAGGTTATGGGAGAATAGAGATGCTGAAAATAGACAATTTATCTTATCGCTATCCCTCAAGGAAGCAGTTTACCTTAAAGAATATCAACCTGACGCTGGCAGACGGCGAAATGCTGCTTTTGGCAGGTCGCAGCGGCTGTGGCAAGTCGACGCTGATTAAGGCCATCAGCGGCCTGTTGGGAAGTGAGGAGCGCGGCGAGCTGCATGGAGCAATTTACCTGCAGGGTGAGGATATCAGCAAATGGCCGCCGGAAAAAACAGGCCAGCTGGTTGGTACTGTGTACCAGTCGCCTGATGACCAGCTTTTTGCTATGACGGTGGCGGATGAAGTGGGCTTTGCGTTGGAAAATCAGGGCGAGGAGCCTGAGGTTATTGCACGCAAGGTGAGCGAAACTCTGCAGCTGGTAGGCTTGGGCGGCTTTGAAAATTACAGCATTCACAAGCTGAGCGGCGGTCAGAGGCAGCGCTTGGCGTTGGCTTCGATTCTTGTTACCAGGCCGGGACTTTTGATTTTGGACGAGCCTGTCAGCCAGATGAATCCGCAGGGCGTGCAGAGCTTTATGCAGCTTTTGGTGCGCCTCAACCGCGAGGCCGGCATTGCTATTTTGATGATAGAGCATCGTGTAAACGAGCTTTGCAAATATTTTTCACGTCTGGCTGTAATGCAGGAAGGAAGCATTGTTTATGACGGGCTTGTTGCCGATGCCTGGCAGGCGATGACAGGTCGCGGTGATTTGGGTTTGCGTGAGCCGCAGACAGTAAAGCTGTGCTGCGCATTGCAGCTTTCGGAGCTGACGACAGAGCAGGAGAGAATTGTACAGATGTTGCGCAATGAATGCGAGCCTGTAGAAGCTGTTGTGAAGGCACAGCCTGCAGGGCAACAGCAGCCTCTTATGGAAGCGCGCGATTTGTATTACACCTATCCCGGCAGTAAGGAGCCAACGCTGAAGAATTTGCAGTTTACGCTTTATCAGGGGCAGATTACAGCTATTATGGGCTTCAACGGCGCTGGCAAGAGCACGCTGATGAACCTTTTGGGCGGACTGACGCAAACGCAGCAGGGAAGCTTGCTGCTGGCAGGACAGCCTGTTGGTAAGCAACTGGGAAAAATCGGTTATCTGCGGCAGGAGCCTGACCTGATGCTTTTGGCAGATACGGTGCGTGAGGAGCTGTGCTGGAAGAATCATACGATTACGCAGGAGGAGCTGCAGCTGCTTCTGAAGCATATGAATCTGGAGGAATATGCTGATGATTTTCCGTTGGCGCTGAGCAAGGGACAGCGCTTACGCGTTGTTTTGGGAGCAATGCTGGCGAAGAAGCCGGCGCTGCTGCTTTTGGATGAGCCTACGACAGGACAGGATGAACAGAGTCTGGCGGAAATCCGCCGTCTGCTTTTGGCTTATAAAAAGCAGGGGGGCAGCATCTTTATATGCACGCATGATATGGAGCTGGCGGCGCAGGTTGCTGACCGTGTTATTGTATTGTGTGCGGGGCAGATTATTGCCGACGGCCCGACAGAAGAGGTTTTGAGCAATAAGGAGCTGGTGGAGGCCGGCGGTCTGACACCGTCAGCGCTGCTGCCGGTGTGCGAGCAGGCGGGTCTTCCTCCCTGCATCACGGTAGAGGGGGTGAAGCGCTATGTCCGTAAGACAGCTGTGGGAAGGAACTGATGCAGCAGGCTGGGCACAGAAGCTCAACGGGCGTACTAAGCTGCTGTTCCTCTTCCTCTTTGCAATATTGATGATTACCGTGGATAATCCGCGGACGCTCTTTATTTTATTTACGTTTACCTTATTGCTGCATCTGGCAGCGAAAACCTCCATCTACAAATGGAAGGTGATGGCGATTCTGCTGCTCCTGGGCCTGTGGGGCTCCATGTTCAGCCAGGCGCTGTTTTTTGCGCAGACACCGCGCACACCGCTTTTCGTGCTGATTGCTCCGGAGGCAGGCTTCATCGGCCAGCTTACGGGCGGACTTTTCATCTATCGCGAGGGCATTCTGTATGGTGCGGTTCAAGGCTTGCGCAGTGCCAGCATGCTGGCACTGGGACTTTTGGTCTGTTGGACGAGTGACCCGCGACAGCTGCTGCAGGCCTTGCTGGCCTGGCGACTGCCGCCGCAGATGGCGTTCATGCTGGTGACGGCAATTCGCTTTTTGCCGGTACTGGCAGCAGAAACAGGCGAGGTTATCACAGCGCTGCAGCTGCGCAGTGACAGCCAGAGCGGACGCACTGCTGTTCTGCGTCACTTGCCGTATATCGCCAAGCCACTTTTGGCGCGCTGCCTGAGGCGTGCGCAGACGCTGGCGCTTTCGGTTGTGAGCCGCGGCTTTTTCGCAGGCGGCGCTGCAAAGCGACGCCAACAGTGGGATGCACGCGAAAAGGCAAGCTGCCTGCTGCTGTTTGCAGTAGTGGTGGCAGTTGTTGGCAGTAAAATTATTTACCTGCTGTCGGAGCAGGGCTTCTACTTTGGCGTTTTCCGCCAAATCTATGATTGGACGGTGCTGTATCTATGAATAAGCTTAAAGGCTGGCTGGCACTTGTGCTGCTGTTGCTTTCCTGGTGCGCACTGTACTGGATTACCGGCAGCAGAACGCCATGGAACCAGTTTCATGTTAATAATGACGGCTCCGGTGTGAGCGTTTATCTGGGTGATATCCCGACGCAGAATTATGATCGCATGGGCTTTACGAAGGCGGTGGTGCGCTACGCCGCTGAAGAAGAAGGCTGGATTGTCGGAACGGAGCGCGGCGAACTCTTCCTCTTCGACAACGAGGGACGCCAGAAATGGAAGCGCTCCCTGGGCGTCGGCAAGCTGATTGCACTGTGCCTGACGCCTGACGGCAAGCTGGCGATAGTAGGCGAGCAGAGCGCGGAGGGCAGGCTTTACGCCGTTGATGTGCACACAGGCGATATCCGCTGGCAGTACAAGAGTGCTGATTTCGTCGGCTCCGATGCTTCGCAGCGCTCCTATCCTTCCGTGGTTCATATTGCAGTCGATAAGGAAAACAACGTTTATGCGAATGCCTACCGTTTTTTGATGCGCAAGGACGGCAGCAGGGGTTATAACGCCAAAATGCTGGCGGTGAGCGAAGAGGGCAAGCTGCTGTGGCAGTTTCCCAAGAATGAGGTTATCGACAGCTGGATAAACTGGTGCGATGTCAATGATAACAACGGCAGAGCCGTGTTTTCTACCTCTGCCTACGATTACCGCGAGGATATGAAGTATAAGGATACAATGTATTTCCTCGATAAAAGGACAGGCGAGCTGCTCAATTCGACGCATGTACCGCCGATTCCGCCTTTCGATAATACCGTTATGCGCGGGAGCCCCAACTACAGCGCGGATGGCAAATATCTGGCAGCAGGAGCCAGTGACGGACGCGGAATTTTGTTTGACGAAACCGGAAAAATCATTTGGACAAGGTCTGTATCTAAGCCGCAGCAGGTGGATGGCGCTTATGTAAATGCCAGCGGACGCGACGGCTTTGTAACACCCTACGGCGTACTCTTTACCACGATTAACACCTTTAACCGTGAAAACTGGCAGCTGCCGACGCCGGTAGAGCACCCGAGCAATAACAGTATTTTTGTATTCAATACAGACGGTACCTTCCGCTATCAGTATATGGCAGACGGTACGATGGAGGAAATAGCCTTCGCCGGCAGGCTGGCGGCCTGCGCAGTGGGGCGCAACGTGCGCACACATAATTACAAGGCGCACGGAGCACTGGTGCTGGACCTGGAAACAGGCAAAAGGTACAGCTATTTCCCGACCGAAGGACCTTGCCAGGCAATTGGCATCTCGCCGGATGGCAAGTGGTTAGCAGGCGTGGAAGCGCCGGCACTGACTCCGGATGGCAAAATTATCGGTGCTTACCGTTTACATATCTGGAAAAATAACGCAGGAGGAGCAAAGTAAATGTTAGAAAAAATAATTCATTATTATAAGCCCTATAAGCTGATTTTGCTTTTGGTGCTGATAGGCTCGTGCTTCTCGGCCTTGCTGGAGCTGGTCTTTCCTTATATTGTAAGGCAGATGCTCAACGTTGAAATTCCACAGAAGAATCTTGACGAGCTGTTTTACTGGGCAGGCATACTGGTAGTATTGTATCTTATCAACTTTGGACTGCTTTTCGCAATTAACTATTATGGTCATGTGATGAGTTCCGGCATTGAGAACGATATGCGTCGCGATTTGTTCGGACATATGGAAAAAATGTCCTTCCGCTTTTTTGATAATGCCCGCACAGGACAGCTGCTATCGCGCATTACAAGCGATATCGTGGAAATCAGCGAGCTGACATTTAAAGGACCTAATGACCTTCTTGTCTGCACTATCAGTATGCTGGGTACTATTTTCATGATGCTGTATCTGAATCCGTATCTTGGCTCTATTATCGGTGCTATGCTGATTATTAAGGCGGTGCATTCTGTTTTCGTCAACAGAAAGATGAAGCGTGCCTTCCGCCGCAGCCGTGAAAAATCCGGTGAGGTTTCCGCGCAGGCAGAGGAGGCTCTGAGCGGTATCCGTCTGGTGAAGGCCTTTGCTAATGAACAGCTGGAGCTGGAGCGCTTTATGCGCAAGAGTAATGAGCTTTTGCGTGTGCGTACCGAATCATTTGCGATACTTTCATATTTTTCGGGAACTATTACCTTTTTTACCAACGCAACCAATCTGGTAGTTTTGGTTTGCGGTGGTATGATGGTTGCCAATGACCAACTGGCGCTCAGCGATTTTGTTGCCTTCTTCCTTTATGTTAATATCTTTATGAAGCCTGTTTTCCGTCTGCTGATGTTTACGGAAATGTACCAGCGTGGTATGGCCGGTTACAACCGCTTCAATGAGATGATGCAGCATGAGGTGGAGATTGACGATGTGCCTGATGCGATTGCTACAGGTGAGATTAAGGGCCGTATTACCTTTGAGAATGTAACCTTTGGCTATCTGCAGGATAAGCCGGTACTGAAGCATTTTGATCTGGACATCGCTCCCGGTGAAAAGGTTGCGTTTGTTGGTGCTACGGGTGCAGGCAAGACGACTTTGGCAAGCCTGCTGCTGCGCTTTTACGAGCCGACGCAGGGCAGAGTGCTGCTTGACGGCGTAGATATCAGAAAGTATAAACAGAGCTACTTGCGCAACCATGTAGGCCTGGTGCAGCAGGATGTTTTCCTCTTCAGCGATTCTGTAAACTTTAATATTGCGTATGGCAAGATTAAGGCGAGCGAGCAGGAAATTGAGCAGGCTGCCAAGCTGGCGGCTGCTGATGACTTTATCAGCGCGCTGCCTGAGGGTTACGAAACTAAGGTCGGTGAGCGCGGCGTGAAGCTGAGCGGCGGCCAGAAGCAGCGTATTGCTATTGCCCGTGCTTTTTTGAAGAATCCGCCGGTAATGGTGTTTGACGAGGCGACGAGTGCGCTGGATACCAAGACTGAAAAGCAGATTCAGAAGTCACTGGACAAGCTGGCTGAAAGCCGCACTACGCTGATTATCGCACATCGTCTGTCGACGATTATCAACGCTGACAGAATTGTGGTGCTGCATAACGGAGAAATTGCGGAAATCGGCACACACAAGGAGCTTATGGCTTTGGATGGCATTTATAAGCGCCTGTATGAGCTGGATGAGCAGGATTAAGCTTAAAAATTAAATTTAAGCAGACGGAGCAGTTAAATTGCCTTTCGGGCAGATAATTGCTCCGTTTTTTATGCTATATATACAGCCCTGACCCTTTGCGCTTATTGACATTCACAGGCAAAAATTATATAATTTTTTTATATGCAATCTTTGTTTACTGCGGTAATCTCCTCAGTAATGCAGTATTATTTTTCGAAGGAGCGAATGAACTACTATGAAATACATGACTGGTAACGAAATCCGCGAAAAGTTTTTGAAATTTTTCCAAGATAGAGGCCACCTTATGCTTCCGAGTGCTTCCCTGATTCCTCAGGATGACCCGACTCTGCTGATTATCGGTGCTGGCATGGCACCCTTTAAGCCGTTTTTTACCGGCAAAATGAAACCGCCTGCTACCCGTATCACCACCTGCCAAAAATGCGTGCGTACCGGTGATATTGAAAACGTTGGCCGCACTGCGCGCCACCATACCTATTTTGAAATGCTGGGCAACTTCTCCTTTGGTGATTACTTTAAAAAAGAAGTTATCCCCTGGAGCTGGGAGTTCCTGACCAAGGAGCTGGGCCTGCCTGCCGACAAGCTTTACATCACCATCCATACTGAGGATGATGAAGCTTTTGATATCTGGCACAATGTTGTAGGTGTTCCTGAAGACCACATTGTACGCCTGGCTGATAACTGGTGGGAAATCGGCAGCGGTCCGTGCGGCCCTGACTCCGAAATCCACATCGACCTCGGTCCTGAACGCGGCTGCGGCAAACCGACCTGCGGCCCCGGCTGTGACTGCGACCGTTTCCTGGAAATCTGGAACCTGGTATTCACCCAGTTCAACCAGATGCCGGATGGCACCTACCCGCCGCTGAAAAACAAGAACATTGACACCGGCGCAGGCTTAGAGCGTCTGGCAAGTGTTGTTCAAGGCAAGCCGTCCAACTTTGAAACTGACCTGATTTTCCCGATTATTGAATATGCAGCTAAGATTGCCAATGTTGAATATGGCAAGGACAAGGCTACCGACGTTTCCCTGAAGGTTATAGCTGACCATGTACGCAGCATGACCTTTATGATTGGCGATGGTATTCTGCCGTCCAACGAAGGCCGCGGTTATGTACTGCGTCGCATCCTGCGCCGTGCTATCCGTCACGCTCGTCTGCTGGGCATCAACGAGATGTTCCTGACCGGTGCTGTTGACGTTGTTATCGGCATGTTCGGTCACGCTTACCCCAACCTGGTAGAGAAGGCTGACTTCATCAAAAAGGTTGTGGAAATGGAAGAAACCAGCTTCCTGCGCACTCTGAAGCAGGGCTGCGAGCTGCTGAACGAGGAGATTGAAAAGCTGAAGGCTGCAAACAAGACCGTGCTTGACGGTGCAACTGCCTTCAAGCTGAACGATACCTTTGGCTTCCCCTGGGAACTGACTGAAGAAATCCTGGAAGAAGCAGGCATGACTATGGATAAAGAAGGCTTCGACGCTGCGCTGGAGGTTCAGCGTAAAATGGCGCGTGAAGCACGCAACGATAAAGAAGGCCGTCCGGTTGTTTATAACACCAGCGGCATCAATGTTGCCGAGCTGAAGGTTGACGAAGCTGCAACCGAAGCTAAGTTTGTGAAGATGTATCCTGCGCATGACGCACAGCCTATTGAAAACGCTGCTGACGGCACTGATGTTGCTGTTATCTGCGATGTTACCGCTTTCCATGCTGAGGGCGGCGGCCAGCTGGGCGATATCGGTACTATTACCGCTCCTACCGGCGTTATCGCTGTAAATGTTACCAAGAAGCTGCCTGACGGCGCTGTTATTATGATCGGTTCCGTAACTGAAGGCACTGTTGCTGTAGGCGACGCTGTTACCTTTGCTGTAGACAAGGCTCGCAAGATGGATATTGCGCGTAACCATACCGCAACCCATCTGCTGCACGCTGCTTTGAAGCAGGTGCTGGGTGCTCATGTTAACCAGGCTGGCAGCTATGTAGGTCCGGATCGTCTGCGTTTTGACTTCTCCCACTTCTCTCAGGTTACCGCTGAGGAGCTGAAGAAAGTAGAGGCTATTGTCAACGAGCAGGTGCTGGCTGGCAAGGCTGTTAATATTGAAGAGCTGCCGATTGAGGAAGCTAAGAAGAAGGGTGCTACTGCTCTCTTCGGTGAAAAATACGGCAATATTGTTCGCGTTGTTACCGTTCCGGACTTCTCTATGGAGTTCTGCGGCGGCAGCCATGTAAGCAATACCGCACAAATCGGTATGTTCAAAATCGTTAGCGAAGGCTCCAGCGGTGCAGGTGTGCGCCGTATTGAGGCTGTTACCGGTCATGGTGCTGTGGCTCATGTAAACGCTACCGAGGAAATGGTGAACGGTCTGGCTGCTGAGCTGAAATGCCGCTCCTGCGACGTTCCGACTCGTCTGGAGGCTCTGCAATGTGAGCTGAAGGCAGCGCAGAAGAAGGCCGAAGAGCTGGCTGCAGAAATTGCTAAGGCTCAGGTAAGCAATGTTGCTGACCAGATTAAGGATGCTAACGGCGTTCCTGTTCTGGTACAGAAGGTTAATGCTGACAGCGTTGACGCTCTGCGTAATCTGGGTGACCAGATGCGTGATAAGGTTGGCGGCGTTGTTGTGTTGGCTGCTGTTATGGGAGAAAAGGTAAGCATTCTGACCATGGCTACTAAAGATGCAGTTGCTAAAGGCGTACATGCGGGCAACATCGTTAAGGCTGTTGCTAAGCTGTGCGGCGGTGGCGGCGGCGGTCGTCCTGATATGGCACAGGCCGGTGCTAAGGACGTTGCTAAGGTGGATGAAGCACTTGCTGCTGCATTTGATATCGTTGCTGCTATGGTGAAATAATTACTTCGTTTAGCAGACGTTGAATTAAATATTACCTAAAAATAAAACTGACGAGGCAAATTTTGCTTCGTCAGTTTTTTTGCGTGGCCGAATGTTATTGAAATGCTGGAAATATTTTTAATATGTATTTTTTGACAAGCAATCTATTTTGTGATAAATTCATATTAGCAGAAGTTTTTATTATGAACGGGGCGTTGGCCTCGCGTGAGCGTATATAAAGGGGGTTTTTATTATGGCAGAAGATTTTGTTGGCGTTAGCGGTTCTTTGAATGAAAGCTTTGTGGGCGCAAGCAATGATAAGCTCTTTGAGGTACCGTTTGAGGCACTGGAAGTGCGCATGGCTAAGGAAAAGCCGCAGGTTATGCCGGGGCTGACAGCTTTGAAGAAGGCTATGTCTGAGCCTGCGTTTGAGCGTCTGATCAGCCCGCTGCTGAATATTAACCTGGGCGAGGATGCGCTTTTGGTTGTCGCTGGTGATGAGCGTGTGCGCACGGAGCTGATTGGCAAGTATTTGCCGGTGCTGAAGGCGGCGTTTAATGTGAGCAATGTGCGTGTTGTTGGTGGCGCGCGTAACGGACTGGATGCTTATTGAGGGTGTTGGGTGGAAATCAGGACAGATTTTCAGAAGGCGGTACAGTCAGTAAAAGAGTTCCCAAATTAAGCATGCGTTTGCTAATAAGTGTGTTGAGTTGAAGATGAATTAGGTATTGGATTTTACAGTAAAAAAGCCGCCTGCAAAGGCGGCTTTTGGTATGTAGGCTTGCTAAGTTGTTCCAAGCACTCAGCTGCTATGTATGCCCCCCTTTAGTCGCTATCACGACAGTTCCCACAAGGGGGAACCAAGAATGTGCTAATGAAGTTTATCGAAAAGCTATTAGTCTTGCCTGCCCCTTGGGGAAGGTGCCGAGCGAAGTGAGGCGGAAGGGGGCTGTGAACCGCGAAAAACTTTTACCGCTATTTTACAAAAACCTAACCTGTATTTTAGAATATTTTTGACTTAATCCGTTATATATATATGTACTGCTGGTACTGAATGCATCAAATAAAAACATATTATATAAAGCTTACTTTAAGAAATGCCAGACGCAATAGTGCCTTGTTTAATGTATACAGTAAAAAATCTTATTTGAACTGATTGACTATAAATCTTCAAAGTAGTATAATATTCTTGAATATAACTGAGTTTGATTCTTCTTATTTTTGTACATTAGTATTACGAAAAATAAAATCAGACTCTAGTATAAACAAAGGTAAGATTTCTCTTGATTGATATTCACTCTCATATCATTTCCGGAATAGATGACGGCAGCAAGGACGAGGCAATGAGCCTGAAAATGTTGCAGAAGGCTGTGGCTTCCGGTACGACTTCCATTTTTGCAACGTCGCATTTGCTACAGGCTGCACACAATCCTGCATGGCAGGATTTTTTAGTTGGTGCAGAAAGGCTGCGCCAGCTAGCGGGTGAGCACAATTTACCGCTGGCGATTTATTCCGGCTGTGAAGTGTTTATGGATTGGGATTTGCTGGACATCATTGCTGAGAATGGCAGCTTTTGCCTGAACGGTGATGCTTGGGATGCAGCGAGGGCCAGTTATATCCTGGTGGAGTTACCTATGTATTTCATACCGAATTATGCTGATGACTTTTGGTATGAGCTGCGGTTGAAGGGGGTTGTGCCGATTTTAGCACATCCGGAGCGTTATACTGAATTAATGGCGAAGCCGGACCTGCTCTTGCGTTGGCGACGTGAGGGCTTGCTGCTGCAATGCAATATTGGCAGCTTTGCAGGGAGCTTTGGCGCGCAGGCCGAGCAGGCAGCGAAGCTGCTTTTGGCGAACGGTATGGTTGATTTTGTGGGCAGTGATGCGCACAGGGACAGTGGGCGCGATACGGATATGCGCGCCGGTGCTGCTGTAATTAGGGAGCTGGCCGGTGAGGCTGTGCTGCAGCAGCTGACGCAGATTAATCCGCAGAGGATTATTGATGGCATTCCTTTGAAAGTTAAGGCACCGCAGCAGTTAATTGCAAAGGAAAAGAAATCTAAGTGGTGGAACAGGTTATTTAAATAATAAATATACCGTTTTTTTTTTGTTTAAAATTTTTTATTAAGGAGTATAAAATGAAAAAGTCATTAGTAGTATTGGCATTGGCGCTGGCGTTAGGGACTGGCAGCGCTGCACAGGCGCAGGTGCAGGATTATGTGATGTGCCCGGGCGATGTGCTGCAGGTTGTGGTATATGGTCATGAGGATTTGAGTACACTGGCGGGTAATACGCAGAATTCGCCGTATGTGGTGCGCCCCGACGGCAAGGTATCCTTCCCGCTGATTGGCGATGTGGATGTTACGGGCAAGACGGTGACGCAGTTCCGTGAGGAGCTGGTGAGCCGCTTCGGTTATTACTTGTTGAAGCCGCAGATCAGTGTGAATGTGGTGAAGTTGGGTACTACGCGTGTGTATGTGCTGGGCGAGGTTAAGCGCCCAGGCCTGTTTGAGCTGGAAAAGAGCCACCGTGTGCTGGATGCACTGGCTAAGGCGGAGGGATTTACCGAAAAATCTGCCAAGAGGAATGTCTTTTTGGTGCGTGCCGGTTCTACCGAGGTGCAGCAGCTGAACATCAACAATTATCTGAGGAAGGCTGACCAAAGCGCGAACATGGAGCTGCATGAGGGCGACTGCCTGTATCTGACCAGCAACCATAAGGTTATCTTCAACAAGGATATTATGCCGTTCCTGACCGGTGCATATTACATCAATGAAATTAAAAACGATGATTGAGGAGAATAGATGTGAGTAAGGATTTACATAATGACGAAGAGATTACTATAGACCTGCTGGAAATAGCCAATATTTTGAAGCGCAATGCAGGCAATATCGCCCGCGTTACCGGTATTTTTGTGGTGGCAGCAGGCGTATACCTGGCTACGGCCACGCCGGTATACGAATCGCAGGCTTTGCTGCGTGTTAAGCAGCCGAAGGGCATTGGCACCAGCCTTTTGGAATCGATGCCGATGGGCAATGCAATGGCCAACACCCAGCTGATGAACACCTATGCAGAGATTTTGAAGAGCCGCAGTGTTGTGGTGCCCGTAATCCAAAAGACGGAGCAGCCTAATAAAGAAGGCAAGTATCCTGCTTATGATGCTTATGTGAAGGGACGTATTACTACCGCGCCCTTTAAGGATACCGAAATCATGCAGCTGACGGTGCGTGCAAATACGCCGGAAAAGGCTCAGGAGGCTAATAAGCTGATTGTGGACGGCTTTTTGAAGCGTTTGACGGACCTTTCGCGTGACCAGCAGAAGGCTACCCGCGGCTTTTTGGAGGAGCGTGCTGTGGCTGCCAAAAATGAGCTGCAGACTGCGGAAGATAAGCTGACAGATTATAAGAAGAAAAATAATATTATTGCTCCCGATGATGCTGTAAAGCTGGCGAGCGAAAAGATGAGCATGGTGGATAAGCTGAGCGCGGAAAACAAGGTGGCGCTGGCTACTGCCAATGCGCGCCTAGCAGCGGCTAACGGCCAGCTGCAGGGCGAGGCTGTTTCCATTGCGGATAACAAAACGATTCAATCCTATAATGCGAAGCTGGCGGAGCTGGAGGGCGAGCGCATCAGCTATATGGATAAATATACTGAAAACCACCCGAAGGTGCAGCAGGTGAACCAGGAGATTGCCGGCCTGAAGGCTAAAATCCAGAACGAGATTAACAAGGTTGCCGCTTTGCAGGCTCCCAGTGATAACCCTGTACACCAGCAGCTGCTGGCCAGCAAGTTCAGCAGCGAGGCTGAGGCGAGCGTGGCACAAAGCAACCTGGCCAAGCTGGCGCAGATTGACGGCGAAAACAAGAACGGCTTAAAGGAGCTTTCCGATAAGGAGCAGCAGTTTGTCGGCCTGTTGCGTGATGTGACGGTGGCTAACGAGATTTACGTTATGCTGGCCAAACGCCTGGAGGAGGCCAAGGTTGCGGAAGCAAGCGTTGCTACCGAGGTGCAGGTGGTGGACAGCGGCACGCTGCCGGAATCCCCTGTGAAGCCGCGTAAGGCGATGACACTGCTTTTGGCAGCACTGCTGGGCATTTTGGCAAGCAGTGGCTTTGTAGTGGTGCGCGAGCTGCTCAACAGAACAATCAAGACTGCCGATGATGTGGCGCAATACCTGGATTTGCCGCTTTTGGGCAGTGTTCCTGATTTGGAGGATTTGCAGAAGAATATGCAGGAGAAGGATAAAAAACCTGGCCTGGCTGTGAGAATGTGGAGGAAAATATGGAAGGCATAAACCTGATTGCACATAATGATTTGAAGAACCCGGCGACGGAGGCATACCGTGTTATCCGCACCAGCATCCAGTTTGCGCAGGCCGGTAAGGAGCTGAAGACGCTGGCTGTTACCAGCTGCATACCTAACGAGGGCAAGAGCATGACTGCTGCCAATTTGGCGGTGGTGCTGACGCAGGCAGGCAAGAGCGTGCTGCTTTTGGATTGCGATATGCGTAACCCGACTGTGCACAAGAATTTTGGCCTTTCCAATAAGCTGGGGCTTTCCAGCTGCATCAGCATGGGCACACCGCTGAGCGCTGCAGTGCAGGCTACGAAGGTGGACAACCTGTATGCGGTGACAAGCGGCGTGATTCCGCCGAACCCGAGCGAGCTGCTGGGCAGCGAGCGCATGCGGGAGCTGCTGCAGGAGGCCAGAGAGATTTATGATTATGTGCTGATTGACCTGCCGCCGGTGCTGCCGGTTGCGGATGCACTGGTTTTGGGTGCTATGGTTGACGGCGTGGTGCTGGTTATCGACAGCGGCGAGGTGAAGGTTGACCTGGCGCGCGATGTGAAGAAGCAGCTGCAGCATGCCGGGGCGAATATCCTGGGCGTTGTGCTGAACAAGGTGCGCAGTGAGCACCATGGCTATGGCTATGGCTATGGCTATTACTATTACTACGGAAGCAAGGAAGCTGAAAAGTAATAGTGCTTTAGAGATAAAAACGGCATTAATGCGTAGGGACGAAGCAAGAGCATATTTTTGGGGGTATATTATAAAGTGAGGGTGTGTTTGTGATGTTTGTTAAGGAATTGGAACTGCGGCTTATGAAGCTGCTGAATGCGTTTTTGATGACTATGCCTTTTGCTATAGCTTGGTTCGCTTATTATGCTGAGCGTATTGCAGAGCCGTTTTATAACATGGGCAACTGGTTGATAGTAGCTTTGTTTTTTGCACTTTATGTTACTTTTGGCAGAGTGTATGGTGCTTTTTGGATTTCGCTGAACCGTATTTCTGAAAGCGTATATAGTCAGGCATTGGCTGCTTGCATGGCAAACGGTATTATGTATGTTGTTGTTTGTCTGTTGATGCGACGTTTGCCAGATATTTGGCCTTTTTTGGGAGTGTTTGCAGTACAGATAGTGATTTCAACTATTTGGAGTCTGTTGGCACATATTGTTTATTATATCCTGTTCCCTGCTACCAAGACGATTATTGTATATGATGAGCGCCAGGGAATGGAAAAGCTGATTCATGAATATGGCTTCGAAAAGAAGTTTACTGTTATCAAAACCTTGAATGTAGATAACTGCATTAATAACCTGGATTTGCTGAAAAATGCGCAGACTGTTTTTTTGAATGGCGTGCATAGCCATGAACGTAATATTATTTTAAAATATTGTGTTGCCAATAATATTATGATGTACCTTATTCCGCGTATTGGCGATGTGCTGATGAGCGGTGCGCAGCAGATGCATATGTTCCATCTGCCGATGCTGCGCGTGGGCCGTTATAATCCGTCTCCGTGGCATACGATTGCGAAGCGTATCTTCGATGTGGTTTCTGCAGGTGCGCTGTTCCTGGTAATTTCGCCGCTGATGCTGATTACGGCCATAGCTATTAAAACAGATGGCGGCCCGGTGTTCTATAAGCAGCGCCGTTTGACGCAGGATGGCAAAGAGTTCGATGTGCTCAAGTTCCGTTCGATGCGCGTGGATGCAGAGAAGGACGGCGTGGCAAGGCTTTCGACCGGTGATAAGGACGACCGCATTACAAAGGTAGGTCATTTCATCCGCAAGGTACGTATTGACGAGTTGCCACAGCTTTTGAATATCATAGGCGGCAGCATGAGCGTTGTTGGCCCGCGTCCAGAGCGTCCGGAAATTGCCAGCCAATATGTGAAGGAGATGCCGGAGTTTTCTCTGCGCTTGCAGGCGAAGGCTGGTCTTACAGGCTATGCGCAGGTATATGGCAAGTACAACACTACTCCGTATGACAAGCTGCAAATGGATTTGTTGTATATTGCTCATCCCAGCTTCTGGGAGGATTTGCGTATAATTTTTGCTACGATTAAGATTCTGTTTGTGCCGGAAAGCACGGAAGGTGTTGCTGAGGGACAGAAGACAGCGATGGGAAAGTAACAGGTCTATGGGGATAGCTTTGATATTTTTGTTGAGTAGTTGTTTATGGTGCTTGAAGGTGAGGAATAAAAATAATGTTAGTTAGTGTGATTATGCCTACGTATAACTGCGGTAAATTCATATCGCAGTCATTAGATTCTGTAATTTCCCAGACTATTTCGGATTGGGAAGTTCAAATTGTGGATGATTGCAGTACAGATAATACAGCGGAGGTTCTGAAGCCGTATTTGGAAAAATATCCTAATATACATTACTACGTCCTCCCTAAGAACGGTGGTCCGGCAATCGCAAGAACAGAAGCAATTAAGCGTGCAACAGGAAAGTATGTTGCGTTTCTTGATAGTGATGATTTGTGGATGCCAAATAAGTTGGCAAAGCAGATTGAATTTATGGAGAAAACAGGAGCTAAGTTTAGCGCTACTGGTTATGGCTGGATGGATGAGGATGGAAATGATTTGCATACTGCTCTCATTCCGCCGAAGAAGACTGACTATAAAAAGATGATAAGCTTATCTAATCCTATTGGTAATTTGTCTGTAATGTATGATCAGGAGGCTCTTGGTAAGTTTGAGGTACCATATATTAAGAAAAGAAATGATTTTGCATTATGGCTCCAAATATTGAAAAAAACTGATTACTGCTATGGCATTGAAGAGGTTTTGGGTACATATCGCAAGGGACGTTCTGGTTCTGTATCTAGCAATAAATTGAAGCAGGCGAAGTACCATTGGCAGCTTTATCATGATATTGAAGGTCATGGTGTAGTTCGCAGTATCTTTGAGATTGTATGCTGGGCATGGGTTAAAGGAACTGGTATAGGTATTGATAAGAGGAAAATATGATGAATCCATTAAGATATGTAAAAGCTCTTTTAGGATTTGGAGACGTTGAAGCTTTTTGGCAAGCAAGAAATGAGATTTTAAAAGAGCCAGGGAAGCATCGTTATGCTCATATTCTTTGCAAAGTTATTAGAAAGCATTATGGTGCGGGTATTCCAGTTTTGCCAGATATTAACCGATTTATCACTCCACATGGTTTTTATGGTATTTTTATTTCACAGAGAGCCAAAATCGGTGAAGGATGTACTATTTTTCAGCAGGTGACAATTGGTTCTAACGAACTTCAGTTCGGGGGGGGCGCCGACCATTGGCAATAATTGTTTGATTGGTGCTGGTGCAAAGATTATAGGAAATGTGCATATTGGTAATAATGTTAGAATTGGAGCAAACGCAATTGTAGTAGATGATGTTCCAGATAACTGTACAGTTGTAATGAACAAACCAAGAGTGATTGTGAGACACACAGATTAATGAGTGAGGAAGATTGCATTATGAATATCAAGATGCTATATGCGAAGATTTTGAGTGCTATTTCTGCTACGGCGGGAATCGATTTTGCAAAGAAGTTTGACACAAAATTACGCTTTCATAAAGAACTTAATTTAAAGAATCCAACTACATTATCAGATAAGATTACGTATATCGAACTTCATGAGCATTCTTCGTTAACTTCTATTTGTACTGATAAATTTGCGGTAAGAGAGTATGTAGAAAAAAAAGGATTAGGCAATATATTGGTTCCTCTGGTTGGCGGACCATGGAATAGGGTGGAAGATGTTGATTTTGCCAGTCTTCCTAATAGTTTTGCAATAAAAGCAACTCATGGGTGCAAAATGAATTACATTGTTCCCGATAAAACCCAAATGGATGTCTCTAAATGTCGCAAAGAGATGATTAGATGGCTTGCTACTACTTATGGTGGATATTCCTTAGAACCACATTACCTCTCAATCCCACACAGAATTTATGCAGAAGAATTTCTCGATAATTGTAATCAGCTTATAGATTATAAAATTCATTGTTTGAATGGAAAACCTGAATTTATCTTGGTTTGCAGTGACCGTAAAGCGAATGGTGATGCTGCAATGCAAGTTACATTAGATTTATTTGATTTAGAATGGAAGCATATTCCTGAGCTGATTCCATCAGGTGCTGAAGTAGCAGGTGATGGTTCGATGCCTAAACCGGAAAAGCTAGCTGAGATGCTGGAAATTGCTGAAAGATTAGCAGCAGATTTTAAGTTTGTACGCGTGGATTTATACGAACTTAGTGGAAAAGTTTACTTTGGGGAATTGACTTTTTCACCTGGTTGTTGCGTTTTACCGTATTTTACTCAAAAATTTGATTTAGAAATGGGACAGAAGTTGAAATTATAAATTGGAGGAAAGCAATGAGAATTGGCATTATTGGCCACTTTGGTGGGAATGAGGATTTTTTAGATGGGCAGACTGTTAAGACGAAGGTGCTTTACAATGAATTATCGGGATTACAAGGCTTGGAGATAGAAAAAGTTGATACTTATTATAAAACGAAAAAACCATTTAAGTTGTTATACGATACTTTTAAATGCCTGCTGAAAAATAAGCATATTATTGTTCTTCTTTCTAAAAATGGAAGACGTTTTTATTTCCCTTTGCTTAATTTTTTCTCAAGATTTTATGGGACTAAGGTCTATCATGATGTGATTGGCGGAGGCATTGATAAAATAGATTTTCAAAATCCGAATTTCAAGGGATATTTAAATAATTTTAAAGTAAATTGGGTTGAATCAGCTAATTTAAAGCAAAGATTAGAAAAATTAGGCGTAAAAAATTGTGAGGTAATGCCTAATTTTAAGCGTTTAAATATCTTAGAAAAATATAAAGACGATTATAGTGAGCCTTATAGGTTTTGTATATTTTCGAGGGTTATGAAAGAAAAAGGGGTAGAAACTGCTATAGAAGCAATTGAAAGTATAAATACAGCAGCGAATAGGGAAGTATGCCAATTAGATATTTATGGTCCCATAGATAAGACTTATGCGAACCGTTTTGAAGAGTTGATGCAGACTGTTAGTAGCGCAGTTAATTATAAGGGCATGGTTCCCTATGACAAAAGTGTTGAAGCGATAAAGGATTATTATGCTTTGTTGTTTCCTACTTTTTGGGATGGTGAAGGCTTTCCAGGAACTATTGTAGATGCGTTTTCATCTGGCTTGCCTGTAATAGCGACAGACTGGAATTGCAATGCTGAAATTGTAGATGATATGGTTAATGGCATTATTTATCCTAATGAAGATATTAAGGATCTTAGAAGTGCAATTGAATGGTGTATTTCTCATAAAAAAGAAGTCATCAATTGGAAAAAAAGTTGCTTAGAAAAGGCTAGAGAGTATCAGCCAGATAATTACATAAAACAAATTATAAGAACTATAGAAGAGTAAAAAGGATTGTCAAATATGAAGCGTTTATTGTGTATATTAAGTTCGTTGGATGCTGGTGGTGCAGAGACTTTTATGATGAAAATTTTCCGCAATTTACCAGAAGAATATAAGCTAGATTTTATTGTATCAGCTGAAACTGGTTTTTATGAAAAAGAAGTAATAGAACTTGGCGGACGTATTCATCGAGTTCCATTAAGAACTAAGCATCCGATAGCTACATTTAAGGCAATATATGATGTGGTAAAGAATAATAATTATACCCATATATTGAAACTGTGCGATACACCTATAGGTTTATATGACCTGTTAGCTGCTAAGTTAGGTGGAGCTAAGGTTTTATGCGTTCGTTCTTGTAATTCTAATGCTTCGAATAGTAAGTTAGGTAGATATATCAATGATATACTAAGGCCATTTTTTAGTTATTTTACAGATATTAAAATTGCTCCTTCAAGTTTAGCGGCAGCCTTTACTTTTGGAAAAAGTGAGGTGAAAAATGTTCACTTAATTCATAATGGCGTTGACTTAAGTGTGTACAGATATAGTGCTAATGCTAGGAATAAAGTTAAAAGAGAATTTAATATAGCCGAAAATAGATTAGTTGTTGGTCATATAGGCAGATTTACTTATCAAAAAAATCACATCTTCTTAATAAAAATCTTTGCCGAGCTGTTAAAAAAAGAGCCAGAGGCCGTGTTGATGTTGGTAGGCAAGGGCGAAAAGAGAACAGAAATTGAGAAACAAATAACTGATTTGGGTATCGAGCAATCAGTTATATTTACTGGAATTCGCTCCGATATTCCTGACTTGCTATCAGCAATGGACGTGTTTGTATTTCCTTCTTTTTATGAGGGAATGCCCAATACTGTAATTGAAGCTCAAGCTACTGGGTTACCGTGTTTGATTGCGGATACTATTACGGAAGAGGCCGGTATTACTGAATGTGTACACTATAAGTCTTTAACTGATTCTGCTGAAGCGTGGGCTGATAAAGTTATGTCATTGCTTAATAAAGATAAAGAGAAACGCAGTTCCTACAGTAATAAGGTGAAGAATGCTGGTTATGATATAGGCAGTTGTACAAAGCAATTTTGCAGCTTGATGTTTTAAAACAATAATTACTTATAATGCAATAAAAACATTCACAAAAGTGACATTTTAGAGAAAGACAATCGAAAAAAATTAAATTTTTTAATATTTGATGGATGGATAGAAATACACAATACATTAAGTGTTACTGGTTGATCTATATAGTATAAAAAGTAGATAAGTTTATGGATTTAATATTTATAGTGGTAAAAGAAAATTAGTAAGGTGGAATCAGATGGAGTATATTTGTTTAGTAATAATAGCATTAATAGTGTATATGTTTATTTTAGGAAGCTATAGAGGGAATAGTATAAATTCAGATGCTTTTTCAAAAATCTGGATATTAATCACATTAATTGCTTTTATTATGGCATTTATTTTTGAACCAAATCCATCTTTAAATCTTGATTTACTAAGGCTTAATGCAAGATTAGATACTATTAGAAGTTTTGGTTTAGAAAACGCATTAAAATATTCTGGCTTTGAGGGGTTATATATTTTTGAAAATTGGCTATATCTTGTTTCTCTAACAGAATATAATAGTTTATTAACGGCAGTGCCTTTTGCGATTGATGTATATATTTTTGGGAAAATAGTTTCTGATATTTTATGTAAAGTTAAAGTAATGAAATTTAGTTATTTAACTTTTGGACTGTTTACGTGGGTTAGTTTAATCGGATTAAAATTAGCAATTACAGATATAAGATGTGTTTTTGCTATGACTATCTGCTGTTATGCTTTATATCTAGAATTTATTAAAAATGAATGTAAATTCTTCTCAGTCCTATTGTATCTTGTAGCTTTTTTTACACACCATTACGCAGTGACTTTTTTAATAAGTAGGGTTATCGTCTCTATTATGATAAAGATCAAAAGCAAAAATAAGTTACTGTTTTTTACATTTGTGACATTGCTAATCCCGATTTTTATTAATTCAATAGTAACCAATATGGTATTTTATAATGACTATCTTGCTTTAGTTATTGTAAAGTTTGTTGGATATCAAGACAGGGCGTATTTTGTAGATAACGCACTTAGTCAAAAAATATTATATATTTCTATGCTCATAGTGGTACTATATTCTTCTTTGTTTAGCTATTCGAATCTTTGCTTTTATAAAAATGAACAAGATACTCAAAGTATAGCTTATAAATCTAGCTTGGCATTGCTGTCTATATCGATATTACTTCTAGGCTTTTACAATAATTATCTTATGATTGAGAGAGGACTATATATACTCTCTGGTTTATTTCCGATAGCATATCTTTTAATGCCAGAAAAACTACATCGTAAAAGAAATCCGTACATATTAATTCCCATATTATTATATATATTGTTTATCAATGATATTAATACCTTTATCGTTAATAAACTTGGATATAGCTATCTTAGATTATAAATATCATAGAGGAGTTAAAAAATGAGTTGTTTTAGTAAGATTATTAATGGAGTTAGATTTTTATACGATTCGGATTTTAGATGGATATATTTGGCAAATCGTGGGAGGTTTGATGGTCTAGATGATGAAACTTTTTTGTATCGTAAATACAAAGCATGCATGGGAAAAGAATTAAACTTAGCTTCTCCTAAGACCTTTAACGAAAAGCTTCAGTGGTTAAAGCTGTATGATCGCAAGCCTGAATACACTGTGATGGTAGATAAGTACGCAGTGCGTAAATATATTGCTGATACTATTGGTGAAGAGTACCTTATTCCCTTGTTAGGTGTTTGGGATAATCCTGATGATATCGATTTTGATGCTTTGCCGAATCAATTTGTGCTTAAGTGCAATCATAATTCGGGATTAGGAATGTGTATATGCAAGGATAAGAGTAAGCTTGATATAGCAAAGGTTAAAGCAGAATTGAGGAAAGGTTTGCGCCAGGACTATTACCTTACTGGTCGAGAATGGCCGTATAAAAATGTTCCTAGAAGGATTGTTTGTGAAAAATATATGCAAAATGCTAATGATGAAGATTTAACTGACTATAAATTTTTTTGCTTTAATGGTGAACCTAAAATAATGTATATAGCCTGTGACCATGCTAAGCAGCCAAAACCAGATTTTTTTGATATGAACTTTGATAAAATCAATATGAGAATGGAGGATCCCAATTCAGAAGAAATACATGAGAAACCTAAATACTTTGAAGAAATGAAGCTGATAGCGAGAAAGTTATCATCAAATACTTGTTTTTTAAGAGTTGATTTTTATGTAATTAATAACAAACTATACTTTGGTGAATTAACATTTTTTCATATGAGCGGATTTGCACCTGTTAATCCAGAAGAATGGTCATATAAATTAGGTGATTGGATAAAATTACCTGAATAATTTGTGATAGGAGCATTAAATGCAGAACAGAGTATTGCTTTATAATACGCTTTCACCCCTTGTATTTCAAATAGTAACTATCTTATGTGGATTTATATTGCCTAAATTGATTTTGGTTCATTTTGGATCAGATGTCAATGGTTTAATAAATTCTATAGGACAGTTTTTAGGAGTAATAGCTTTTTTTGAACTTGGAGTTGGTGCAGTTGTTCAAACTTCTTTATACAAGCCGTTAGCTGAGAAAGACTTTGAAGGTATTAGCTGTATTATTTCTTCAGCAAATAGTTTTTTTAAAAAATTAGGATATGCTTTATTGATATATGTTTTCATCATTGTGTGCGTATATCCTGTATTGGTTACTCAAGAATTTGGGTTTTGGTATATAACAACTCTTACTATAGTCATTTCAATAAGAGCATTTGCCCAATATTTTTTTGGCATAGTAAATAGATTATTGCTTTTAGCTGATCAGAAAGGCTATATACAATACAATGCTCAAACTATTGCTATAATAGTAAATACAGTTTTGTGTTATCTTCTCATATTAATGAATTATTCTGTCCAGGTTATATATGGAATGACTTCATTGGTTTTTCTTATACAGCCTTATTTGATACACTTATATATCAAAAAGCATTATAGAATTAACACTAATATTACTTGTAATGTAGAACCGATTAGTCAAAAATGGAATGCCATGGCTCAACATATAGCAGCATTTGTTTTAGATGGAACAGATATAGTTGTTTTAAGCCTATTTTCTTCATTAGAAAACGTCTCCATTTATTCTATTTATATGTTGGTTATAAAGGGAGTAAAACAATTATTTCTATCAATGATAGGTGGCATAGAGGCGTTGATAGGTAATTTGTGGGCTAAACAAGAATCAGAAGAATTAAAAAGGGTTTTTAGTTGGGCTGAATGGATTATACATACTACTGTTATATTCTTTTTTACAGTTACCGCTGTTTTAATAGCACCTTTTGTTGAAGTTTTTACTTCAGGCATTTCAGATGCAGATTATTTTCAACCTATATTTGGTGTTACGATAGTTTTAGCATATGCAATTTATTGTCTGTCTTTACCATATCTGATAATGATTTTGGCTGTCGGGCATTATAAGCAAACGCAGTATAAGTTTGTTGTTGCAGCAGTAATAAATATAGTGATTTCAGTCATTTGCGTTAAGCAGTTTGGCTTGATTGGTGTTGCACTTGGCACCTTAGCAGCAATGGCATATCAGACTGCGTGGATGGCTTGGTATAATTCAAAGAATTTTATCCAGTGGCCGATGAAGAATTTCTTCAAGCAGATTACTGTCGATACTGTTAGTGCAGTGGGTATATTCGCGGTTGGTAGTTATTTTTCTCTATCTGCTATAGGATATGTATCATGGGTGATTTTGGCAATGAAGGTCACTACATGTGGAATTATTGTAGGGGCTATTGTTAATTACGTGTTTTATAAAGAGTATATGATGAAGATAGCTCAGAAAGTTGCTAAACGCTTACGATAAAAGTATATACAGGAGATCTTAGTTATCATGTCACTTAATTAGATTTATTAAAATAGGAGAAAAAGATGGCTCGAAATTTAGAATTATTAAATAACATTGCAATGGTAAGTAACGAAGCAAGAATTAATGTTTATACTGCTAAGTATAGAAAAAACAGTAAAGATAGCAACTACTGCATTAGCTGGCCAAATAATGAAAATGAGTATATAAAAGAGCTTCTAATAAACGATTTAAAACAATATATTAAATATAAAGCCGTTGATTTTGATCCGCAAAATAAGAAGAACGATACTTATGAAGTAATTTGTGATCAAGCTCTATTATCTATCTGGAATTCAATTATGAGTTTAATTGAAGAGCATCTTGATTTTAAGGAGAATCACGAGACAGAGATATTAAGAAATTGCAATTTTGATGTATACGAAATGCTTTATAATAATAAAAAATATTATTTGTGTTGTAAATCGCAGACAGCTTATAACATGTTCAAACATAAATGGGCATTTATGAAAACCAATGATGAGGTTAAAAGAGTAGATACTAGTGAATGGTTTACCTTATCTGATAAAATAGACTTTATTGTTGAATTAGAATGTAATACTATTACTGTATATGTATTTAATAAAAAATTGTTTATTAATTTCTTCGATTATTATACCTATATGAAGGACTTGGTACGTAAAAAAATTCCGGAAATTAGAAAATGGAGTTTTCTCGATTCCACCGATTTAATTGTAGACAAAAAAATGTCTTTCTGCCATTAGGGCGTGTTATAGATGATGCTGCATATTTAGAAGCAGTAAGAAAAATAAAGCCTCAAGTTTTAAAGCAAAGATTGTTAAATAAATGTAAGCAAAGTTTTTCGGAAAGGGATTTCGATGGAAATAAATTAATAGTAAATATAAATAGCCTTTCAAAAATCATGAAAATGATTGCAAAACAATATAGGTATAATGTGTTTACTGATACTGCAGAAGAAAGTGAATGATAATTATGGAAAAATTTATAGAAGGAGTTGCATATTATTGTAGTTGTATGATGTTATTTAATTTAATATTTGCTTTAAAGATGATTAGTGATGGTGTTTTAAAGAAAGAATTTCATACATTAGAACAATATATAGATATAGATTTTATAACTTTCATTTTTGCTTTATTATTTCTTCTATCTGGTATTTTTTTTACTTTAGTAATTTTATTTACTCATGAAAAATTTGGCAAAGCTACATTAGGGAAAAAAATAACTGCTATAGAGGTAAGAGAATTAACAACGGATTACTATTTTACTAACTTTTCTTTACTTGTATTGACAGGATTATCTATCCCTTCTTGTAATGGTTGGGCGAGTTGTTTAATATATTTTTTTATACTAGTAACATTAGGAATAGTTTATATAAAGAAAAATGCTTTTTATATTAATCCAGTTCTTATGTTATTTGATTTTAATGTGTTTGAATGTAAAGCAAAAGAGAATAAGAAAAATTATATTATTGTGATAAAGGATAGATTTATAAAAGAGAACGAAGAGATTACATTGCCTAATGTTAACAAAAAGATAATAAGAATAAATTAGGTTTAGACTGGCGATAAGCTTGTAAATTACGGACTGGTTGCCACGTTTACACGGTAAAACTGCCACACAGAAACGGTGTTTTAGCCACAGTGGCACGAAAACTGCTGTATTTTGTCAACCAAGATTCATCAAAAAGAGCAAATTAAAATCTTGTTTTGCTAGATTTTTTGTATTAGTAGATTTTACATTTATCAGTTTGGTAGCATTGTTTTTAGTTTGATAGTTTTAATGTCTTACTGTAGCAGATAGAGATAGCACACAATCTGGAGGTAAATAATGACTAAAAATATTTTAGAACAAGGTACTGTCAATAGTTTTGCGCAAATTTCTTCAGACATTCTAGCAGAAGTTTAGTATATAAGTTTAACGGTTAGTGCACTTCACCGTTAAATATCAATTAGCTTCTGCTTGAGATACCTTTGCTTATTAAGTTAGCTGTTTTTAAGATATTTTTGCTTCACAATATAGTTCTTCGGCAAGCATATCTGTTAGATGTTTCATGTTCAAGTAACGTTTTTTGC
>ERZ772872.52-NODE-52-length-107062-cov-6.409599_pt1 | contig 107062 bp, 86 predicted proteins | sample MGYA00512132_ERZ772872 | MGnify/ENA primary metagenome ERZ772872 (study PRJEB29015, sample SAMEA2737724) | human gut metagenome | biome: human gut; feature: human-associated habitat; material: faeces | place: China | collected 2012 ...
GTACCCGCAAGGGCCCGAAGCGCACGGTCGCCGGAAAGAAGAAGGCCACCAAGTAGTCGGTGGCATGATTCGGGCCACGGGATGATTTTCATCCCATCGCCCGAACGTCAACAACAAAGTTCGTTACTAGGAAACGAGGGTCAATGGCAGCGCCTAAGCAAGCCGCTCGTAAGCCCCGTCGTCGCGACCGCAAGTCGGTCCCGGTCGGCCAGGCTCACATCAAGTCCACTTTCAACAACACGATCATTTCGATCACCGATCCGTCCGGCGCCGTGGTGTCCTGGGCGTCCGGTGGCGATGTCGGCTTCAAGGGCTCCCGTAAGTCCACGCCGTACGCCGCTGGTATGGCTGCCGAGTCCGCCGCCCGCAAGGCGATGGAACACGGCGTCAAGAAGGTCGACGTGTTCGTCAAGGGCCCGGGTTCCGGTCGTGAAACCGCCATCCGTTCCCTGCAGTCTGCGGGCCTCGAGGTTGGTTCCATCACCGACGTCACCCCGCAAGCCCACAACGGCGTTCGTCCTCCGAAGCGTCGTCGCGTCTGAGCACTCAGCAATACCAAATCCATCCAAAACCGCCTGACCGGTGAGTGCACCACCGAGTTCAAGCTGAAAGGATAACCACAGTGCTTATTGCACAGCGTCCGACTCTTACCGAGGAATCTCTGAATCCGCAGCGCTCCCGCTTCACCATCGAGCCGCTCGAGCCTGGCTTCGGCTACACGCTCGGCAACTCGCTGCGTCGCACGCTGCTGAGCTCCATCCCGGGTGCTGCCGTGACCTCCGTGCGTATTTCCGGTGCCCTGCATGAGTTCACCACTCTGCCGGGTGTCCAGGAAGACGTCACCGAGATCCTGCTGAACATCAAGGGCATCGTGCTCACCAGCGAATACGACGAGCCTGTGGTCATGTATCTGCGCAAGAGCGGCAAGGGCGAAGCCGTGGCTGGGGACATCACCCCGCCGGCCGGCGTCACCATTGCCAACCCGGAGCAGCACATCGCTACCCTCGCCGACGATGGCGAACTCGAGATCGAGTTCACTGTCGAGCGTGGCCGTGGCTATGTTCCTGCCCAGATGAACAAGCAGGACAACGATGAGATCGGCCGTATTCCGGTTGATTCCATCTACTCCCCGGTACTCAAGGTGAGCTACAAGGTCGAGGCCACCCGTGTGGAACAGCGCACGGACTTCGACAAGCTCATCCTGGACGTGGAGACCAAGCCCGCCATCTCCCCGCGTGACGCGGTGGCTTCCGCCGGTTCCACCTTGGTGGAGCTCTTCGGCCTGTGCCGTGAGCTCAACGCCCAGGCTGAAGGCGTCGAGGTCGGTCCGGCCCCGGTGGCCGAGGAGACCAACCCCGAGATGGCCGTTCCGATTGAGGACCTCAACCTGACGCAGCGTTCTTACAACTGCCTCAAGCGCGAGGGCATCCACACCATCGGTGAGCTTGTCTCCCACACCGAGCAGGACCTGCTCGACATCCGCAATTTCGGTATGAAGTCAATCGATGAGGTCAAGGAGAAGCTGCAGACCTTGGGCCTGAGCCTCAAGTCCTCGCCGATGGCCTTCGATACCAATAATCTCGAAGGTGGCACGTTCTTCTCGCCGGAAGACGAGTGATCTGCCTCTTTGACCAATCGTTCGTTCACTAGGCAAGCAGATGTTCGGGCATATGCCCACCTGCTTGCCTGAAGAACGGACATATAAGGAGTAAACCCAATGCCTACACCTAAGAAGGGCCCGCGTCTGGCTTCCAGCCCCGCACACGAGCGCCTCATGCTGGCAAACATGGCGACCAGCCTGTTCCAGAACGGCCGCATCACCACCACGCTGCCGAAGGCCAAGCGCCTTCGTCCGCTGGCAGAGCGCCTGATCACCTTCGCCAAGCGTGGTGATCTGCACTCCCGCCGTCGCGTGATGCGCGTCATCCGCAACAAGTCCGTGGTGCACATCCTGTTCACCCAGATTGCCGAGCAGATGGAGCAGCGTGAAGGTGGCTACACCCGTATCGTCAAGATCGCTCCGCGCGTTGGCGATGCCGCTCCGGCCGCTGTGATCGAGCTCGTCACCGAGCCGGTTGCCAAGAAGGCTGTTGTGAAGGAAGCTGAAGCCGCCGCCAAGGTTGCCGAAGAAGAAGCTCCGGCCGTTGAGGCTGAGGCCACTGAGGCTGCTGAGGCTGTTGAGGCTCCGGTCGAGGAGACCGCCGCCGCTGAGGCTGAGGCTCCCGCTGAGGAAGCCGCTGACGCCGAGAAGGCCGAGTGAGCTGAATAGCGTTTCGCTAAGCTAGCTGAAAGGGCTGGAATCCGTTTGGGTTCCAGCCCTTTTGCGTTGTTTTCATAGAATCTACAACGTACGTACGGCCCGAATGGCCTCGGCTCTTGCGGCCAGCTGATCATCGGCGGGATATGCGATATGCTCCAAAGTCAGGCCCTGCGGCGCAATCGGCCCGCTTGAGCCTTCACGTACTGGCTCGGCCATTTTGCCGGCAAACCACTCCAGTGATTTGCGTCCCGAACCAACTTTGATGCATGAGCCGACCAGGGAGCGCACCATATTGCGGGCAAAGGCGTCCGCCACAATCGTGAACACTACCAGGCCGGACTCCAGCGACGGAGTCCGATATGCTTCATGCGATGCCATCTCATCCGGTACTAGGGGAGTGATCGGCACCCGCCGCCAATAGGCGGTCTTGACTTCACGGATCGTAGTGCCTCCCGGATTCGGAGTGGCGAAGGAACCAAAATCGTGCAGGCCGATGGTCAATGAGGCTGCGCGGTTCATAAGCTCCAGATCCAGCGCTTCATCCACGGTAAGTACGCATCCACGCAGGCGCGGGTCGACCTCAGACGAACGATCGGCGACCCGATACACATAAGTGCGCTCCAATGCGGAGAACCTGGCATCGAAGCCGACCGGAGCTACGGCAATGCCATGAATGACGATGTCCGAAGGCAGCACAGCCTTGAGTCTGCGAGTCAGCGCCTCGGTGACCGGAATGGTCATGTGACCTACGCAGCGATTCAGTACCTCATCGGATACATCCAGATGCGCCACTTGGTGGGAGGCATGTACACCGGTGTCGGTGCGTCCAGCCACTGTCAAGCGTAACGGTTCGGCCGCGTCATCGGTCGGCACCCGCAGCACCTTGTGCAGCGCATCTTCAATGGTGCCTTGCACTGTACGAAGATTGGGCTGTTTGGCCCAGCCATAGAATCCGCCGCCGTCGTAGGCCAAGTCAATGCGCAGTCGTGTCATAGCCATTCATTGTAACGAGTGCGGTCGGCGAGACGAGTGCGGTCGTCAAGATGCACGCGGCCGGCGAAGTGACCTGCCTGTAACATTCTCGCGCGTTTGTTGAAACGGGCCCGCCTTAGGTTGAAACCATCAAACCCGGTTACGGCTTGCGGCGTCAGCGTGCGCTCAACACGCCTAACCGCTTGAAGCCACAGAAGCCGCCACAGCAAGGAGCAGGCACGATGATCGAATCCGCAGCACGCAGACTGGCCCATGAACTGGTAAACCGCCGCGAAGCGATCAATCGAGAGCTGTCCCGCAACGGTGTGCGTTTCGGCATCTACAAGAACGGCGAATACCATGACCGGCTGTTCCCGTACGACCCTGTGCCGCGCATTATCGAATCCGACGAATACGACGAATTGGAGAAGGGCTTGAAGCAGCGCGTCAACGCCCTGAACGCCTATCTGAAGGACATCTACTCCGACAAGGCCATCATCCATGACGGCGTGGTGCCGGAGGAATACGTATACACCTCGGCCGGCTACTTCCCGCAGGTCAACGGCGTGACCCCTCCCGGCGGCATTTTTGCTCACATCGCCGGCGAGGACCTGGTCCAAGGCGAGGACGGACGATGGTGGGTGCTGGAAGACAACCTGCGTATTCCCTCGGGTGCCAGCTACCCGCTGTTCGTGCGCGACATCGAGCGCCGCATCTCCCCGCGCCTGTTCCGCGACGTTCGTATTCGCGATAATCGCGAATACCCGCGCCTGTTGCGCAAAGCCATGGACTTTGTCTCCACCGAGGGCATCGCCGTGGTACTGACTCCCGGCCGCTACAATTCCGCGTTCTTCGAGCACGCCTATCTGGCGGAGAAAACCGGTGCGGCGTTGGCCTTCCCCGAGGACCTCGAAGTGGTGGACAACAAGGTCTACTTCCTCGACTACGCCGGCAAACGCCACCGTGTGGGCGTGGTCTACCGCCGCCTGTCCGACGAATTCCTCGACCCGTTCGCCTTCAATCCTGATTCGGTGATCGGTGTGCCCGGTATCCTGTCCGCCTACCGCGCGGGCAACGTGGCCATCGTCAACGCGCCGGGCAACGGCGCGGCCGATGACAAGGCCATCTACTACTTCGTGCCGCAGATGATCAAGTACTATCTCGGCGAGGAACCGATTCTCAACAACGCGCCCACGTACATGCCGATGTTCGAGGCCGACCGCAAGGAAGTCCTGAATCGGATGGGCGAGCTGGTCATCAAGGATGTGGCCGAAGCCGGCGGTTACGGCGTGGTGTTTGGTTCGTCGCTGGATGCCGCCGCACGTGAGGAGCTCGCCAACCGGATCAAGGAGGAGCCGCGTCGATTCATTGCCCAAGAGGTGATTCAGCTCCGTGATATCGATGTGGTGGACCCGAAGACCGGCGAGATGTCGCCGCGCAAGTGCGATTTGCGTGCCTTCGTGGTCACCGGCAAGAATACGCACGTGTGGTATTCGGGCTTGACTCGATACTCGTCGGTGCCTGGCCAGATGATTGTCAACTCGTCGCAGGGTGGCGGATTCAAGGATACGTGGGTGTTGGCACCCGAATCCGGCGTGGAGCATGAATACGGTGCCGAAACGCAGGTGGTGAACCTGCTGAACCAGTCCCGCCGCCACTCGTTGTCTCTGGTCACCGCTTCCAAGGCAGACAACCTGTATTGGCTGGGCCGGTACACCGAGCGCGCCTTCACCACGCTGAACCAGTTCTTCCCGTTCTACGATCGTGTGATGGACACTGATGTGGACGCCTTCCGTCCGTTCGCTCACGCACTCGACCTGCCCGAAGATTTCGAGGACTTCGACGGGTTCGTGAACAGCTTCCTGTATGACGGGTCCAATCCTGATTCGGTGCGGTCGGCCGTAACCTCCGCATTCAACAACGCCGTGATTCTGCGCCCGGAATTGAGCTCGCGTCTGCTGCAGTACGTGGAGTTGGCGATGACCAATATCACCGATGCCGCCAAATACGCGGCCGATGCCGAGGACATCTACAAGCAGCGCGATATTACCGATGACATGCTCGCCTTCTGGGGCGGCATCGAGAATTCGCCGGTCGACCCCACGCTGAAGGCGTTCATCTTCATCGGCAAATATCTGGAACGCATCGACCTGTACACGCGCTTCGGCCTGACGATGGAGGAGCTGGAAGCGCCGCTCAAGAAGCTCGCCGCCTATTCGATGACCTTGGACGGCATGCCGCTGCCCAGCTGCTTCGCCGACGGACTGAGCTGGCTGGTCGGTCAGCTGCCGTCTCGCGGATATCAGGAAGTCGCCGACCTGCTGAAGAAGTACCTTGACGACTACTCCGGCCGTGTCAGCGCGCTGGCCATCAAAGACATGGGCTCACTGAGCTCCATGAACATGGACGCCAAGCGTCCCTGATCCCGACCTGACACCCTGACGGGTTCAAATGCTATGGTGGTATGGCGAAAAAACCGTGCGCCCGAGTGCCGGCCTGTGCATATCAGCAGATTGCCGGAATATATGCGTGGGCTGTGAGCGCACGGACCATACCTCAGCCATGGCTGTAGTGTCGTTATCCCGAGAATATGCCGGTTGCCGGCTCGTGTGCAAGTGCAGGAGACGTTGTGAAAAAACTCGTGTTCGACTATGAGATGAGGCTGTCCTTCAGCGCACCGGTCACCGATCACAGGTTCCAGCTTCGCTGTATTCCCTCCACTGGCCCTCGCCAACAGGTGATTGACGTGGAAGTGAAGATTCAGCCCGAAACCGAACTCGAAACCACCATCGACTCCTTTGACTCCGTGGTGATGACCGGATTCATCCCTGAGCCGCACGACATATTCAGCTACTCGGTGACCGGCATCGCCTTCGTGGACAATGCGCATATCCATAAGGAAGCCTATAAACCGCTGTACCGATTCAATTCAGCGCTCACCATTCCCGGCCCGAACGTGGAGGCGATGATTGCCGTATGCCGCGAACGCTTGGCGGCGCTGCCTTCCGACGCCACTCCGGTGCAGCAGGCCGCCGAAGTGATGGATGAGGTCTACAAGGCGTTTGTGTATACGCCCGGTTCCACCACGATTCGCACCACCGCCGAACAGGCCTTGGCTCAGCGCAAGGGCGTATGCCAGGATTATGCGCACGTGATGCTGTCCGTGTGCCGGCATGTGGGATTGACCGCGCGCTACATTGCCGGTTTGCTTGGGGGAGAGGGCGCGACCCATGCTTGGGTCGAGGTGTATCAGGATGGCCGATGGGTCGGACTGGATCCCACGCATAACCGATTGGTGGACGACAGCTACATCACCATCGCCCACGGCCGCGATTACCGCGACTGCATGCTCGACATCGGCATCTTCTCTGGATACAACGTCCAGCAGTCCCAATGGGTCAACGCCTCCGTCCACGAACAGGTGGCATAAATAAAATTCCAAGCCCCCTCCGATGAGCTGAGCCGTGAAGAAAACGCCGGAGGCGTTTTTAGGCGAAGGCGAACGACAGTGAGCAAATAAAATGGCAGCTGGAAAGCTGTCCTTAATTGCGTTCGAGCTGTCAGCCGTAAGGCTGACCGAGGGAGAGACCACTCAATGCAGAGTGGCCCCGTCACCGCTTCTACCACCACCAATATTCGGATTTTGGTAGTTGAAGAATTCGGATTTTCGCAGTTGACCAATTCGGACTGTTAATCGGCTCATCGTCTGACCCATCGCAATCTCACACAAAATCGCATTATCCCACGCCGAATCGAGCTCAGCGAAACTCCGATTTGCCAGGTCGGCAGAATGTGGCATAATGAACAAGTTGCCATTTTGGCAGCATGGATAAGTGTCCGAGCGGTCTAAGGAGCACGCCTCGAAAGCGTGTGAGGTGAAAGCCTCCGCGAGTTCGAATCTCGCCTTATCCGCCTTTAGGGTTCCGGGTTTGTCCCGGAACCTTTTTTGTTTTTGATACGAACGTCCGTATTCGCTCCTGTGCTGTATCGTATACGGCGTGTCGGGTGGAAAATAGCGAAAAGGATAACGTTGTACTCAGCGGGACTTGCGTACTAAGTACAACCATCGTATTATCGATATCAACAGAAGTACAAGGTTGTATTAAATATCCAGAACGCACATTCACCGCTGATTGGCGATGCCGCAAAACAGGTGAACCAAGAAGATGGGCCGATTGCTTTTGGTATTTAGCACAACGTTGTCTTGCGGTATTGAAGACAACGGTTAAAGGAGAGCACATGTCCGAGCATTCGCACGACAATAAACCGGGGGAGCTGGAGGAATCTCGACTCGTCGTCGATAATGACTTTGAAGTAGCTCCGGTCAACGACAGACTGTTCGGGTCGTTCGTGGAGCATCTGGGTCGCTGCGTATACGACGGCATCTATGAGCCGGGCCACCCCGAAGCCGATGAAGACGGTTTCCGCAAGGACGTCATCGAACTGGTCAAGGAACTCGGCGCTACCACGATTCGCTATCCTGGCGGCAATTTCGTTTCCGGCTATCGCTGGGAGGATGGCGTTGGTCCTCGTGATGAGCGGCCGCGTCGCCTGGACTTGGCATGGCATTCCACCGAGACCAATCAGTTTGGTCTGCACGAAATGGCGAAATGGCTGGAAAAAACCGGCGGCAACGAGCTGATGGAAGCCGTAAATCTGGGTACCCGTGGTCTTGAAGAGGCCCTCGACCTGTTGGAATACGCGAATATTCCCGGCGGCACCAAGCTCTCCGAGGAGCGTCGCGCCAATGGTGCCGATCAGCCGTTCGGCATCAAGATGTGGTGCTTGGGCAATGAGATGGATGGCCCGTGGCAGACCGGTCACAAGTCCGCCGAGGATTACGGCACCTTGGCGGCCTCGGTGGCGGCAGGTATGCGCGCCATCGATCCGAACGTTGAACTGGTGGTCTGTGGTTCATCCAGCCACGTGATGGACACCTTCGGCAAGTGGGAAGAAACCGTACTTGAGAAGACGTTTGACAACGTCAACTTCGTCTCCTGCCATGCGTACTACCATCCGGAACTTCAGCCTGATGGCACCCGTGACATGAAGAGCTTCCTTGCCTCGGGCGTCGATATGGACGGTTTCATCAACGATGTCGCCGCCGCCATCGATGCAACCAAGGCCCGGCTGAAGAGCAAGCACGACGTGTTCATCTCGTTCGATGAATGGAATGTCTGGTATCTCAACGAAGAGCCGAGCAAGAATCCGGAAGGCATCGGCAATTGGCCGGTTGCCCCGCGCCTGCTCGAGGATGTGTACAGCGCCGCCGACGCCGTGGTGTTCGGTGATTTGATGATTACCCTGCTCAAGAACGCCGACCGCGTGCACGCCGCCAGCCTGGCCCAGTTGGTCAACGTAATTGCGCCGATTATGACCGAACCGGGCGGCCCGGCGTGGCGTCAGACCACGTTCTATCCGTTCTCGCTGACCGCAAAGCTCGCCAAGGGCGGCACGGTGCTTGAACCGAAACTGGCTTCCGGAACGTATGAAACCGACAAATACGGTGAAGTGCCGACGATCAATTCCGTAGCCGTGCGTGGTGAGGACGGTACGATCAGCGTGTTTGTGGTCAATCGCTCCATGGAAGCGGCCAATGACTTTGCCATCAAGCTGCCGGAAGGATTCGCACTTTCCGCGGTCGAGGCGCAAACCCTGCACGAGGATGATCTGCTGGCAAAAAACACGCTGGAAGACCAGAACCGAGTCGTTCTGCACCCCAACACCACCATCACGTCCGACGCCGATACCGGCACTGTGCGTGTGACCTTGCCGCCGGTCTCCTGGACCGCCGTGCACGTGAAGTGATTCGAGTGACGGTGGCGCATGACAGGGCGCAGTCTCTTATGGTTGCTGTGCCCTGTACAACCACCAAGCAATACCCAAACAATCATCAACATGCCCGGATTGCAGAAAGAGAGGTTCGGATTCGCCACTAATGTAATGTGGCATACCAGTCAAAGGAAGACAATGCCGTCATTCACATCGACTGGAACAATTCGATACCCAACAAAGGAATAAGGAGAAAAGACGGGTATGTAAAAAGCTAGGTTGAAAGCCGGCGGTCAGAAAGTCCCTTGTTCGGATGGCGTGCGTGCGTTTCTTCAACCAGAAAGTTTAACCTCTACGTTCGATCGTCCTGCAGTATTGTCAGAAGGATATTTGCCTAATGGTGCATGGGGTCCAACGGAGGAAAGCTCCTTGGCTGAATTCTGAGGTTGAGGGGTAGATGATTCCGATATGAGGAGGAGATGCTCGACCCGACTGTGACTTACCATAATAAGAACATAATGACGCTGTTGAAGGTGTGTCATGTAATAAGCAGAAATGGATTCGAACAATGGGAAACCGCGTAACTATCAAGGACGTGGCGCGTGAGGCGAACGTCTCCATCAAGACGGTTTCCAATGTGCTGAATGACACTGGCAGTATGAGACCGGATACACGTCGCCGTGTGGAAGAGGTGATGCGTAAGCTTGGATATACCGTCAATATTTCGGCGCGTGCAATGCGATCTGGCGGCACAAAGCTTATTGGACTCAACATCTTCGATTTCTCGCAGCCGTTCGTTCCTTTTTTTCACTGACAAGGTCATTGAATACGCAAAAGAACGCCATTACGGTGTAGTCATCAACACATATGGTTCCGACGGTGAAGGGTTGGTTGCCAGCGTTGACGAGTCCTATCGTTTAGGGGCGGAAGGATGGATTCTGTTCGTAATGTCGCCGCTCGCGGATGAAGGGGCCGTTCTGGAGCCGCCATATCCGATTGTAACGACCGGAGACCATCTGGCCTACGGGAAAAGCGATTGGATCACCATGCCCAACATTGAATCCATCTCCACGGTTGTAGGAAGATTTTTGGATGAAGGTGCCCAAACGGTTGCTCTGATGGGTGTTCTTCCTGAACTGGTGGATGAGGCAGTGCTGCGTCGTCAGACGGAAGGGACCCAGGCGTTACGCGCCCAAGGATATGTGAAGGCATTTGAAGAGCGCGGATTATCGGTGAATTGGCGGTATGTGATTCCGGCAGAAAGCATGAATCAGCGTGAAGGTATGCGCGTGACAAAAGCTATGCTAGACAAGCTCCCATGCCCGGATGTTGTAGTGTGTCTCAATGATGCCATTGCTTTAGGCGCAATTCATGAATTGCAACGATGTGGTTTGCATGTACCTGACGATGTACAAGTGGTAGGCTTCGATAACGTGCCGGAAGCCGAGTACTCGGTGCCGGCGCTGACCACCATCGATCCTCATATCGATGATTATGCCAAGCATGCCGTTGACATGCTTATCGACCGCATCGAAGGATACTCAGGCCCGGCCCGTACGTACACCACCGATTTCACATTGGTGGAACGTGCCTCAACTCGACTTGCCCACTAGCATCCAACAAGTTCGCATCGGCTTCGTGAGGAGTGTGTGTCTACTCGAACAATTCGGCGTCAGTCGCTGGGTAGCCAAGTTGGAACGCGGTGTAGGCGTGCTTGGCGGCCAGTGCGGCGAGGATGAGCAGCATATCGCTCTCGGTGGAAGATTTCGATTCGGTCACGGCCTTGATCTGCGCGCGGGCGCAGTCCATTTCGATGGCGGCGGCGGTCGGTACGGTCTGGCCGCTTGCCTTGTCGGCGATGGTGGTGGGGTTGGCCAGTAGTTGGTCGATGGCATAGACCTTTTGGCGGGGGTCGCTCTGGCCGGAAGAACTGGACTGTGCGCCGGAATCATCAAAATTGCCGTTCGCCAGCGACACCAGCTGCTGCCCGGCGGTCTTATGCATATCGCTCAACGCCAACGTAGCCCCAGCGGTCTGTCCTCGTGCGGCCAAGACCTCGATAGCGAATCCGGCGCGATCCTCGGCCACGGCCATCGCATCCAATACCGATCGGTCAACGTTGGCGGACGTGACGCCATCAAGACGCGCCGGCGTCACCTCAGGCGCGGACTGCCCGAATTTATCGGCCAGAAAAGCCAGCCATTGCTTGGTCTGCGCGTCACGTAACGTTCCCTCGGCAAAACGACCCGAACAATACCCGGCAACGTCAATCCAAGCCAGGGGAGCGGCCAGACCGGTGGCATACTGCTCTAATAACGGCGTGCCTTCAGCCGGATGGGTGGCGTAGCCCGCCAACGTCATCGCTTTCTCGCAAGGGGTCATTTGAGCTTCTGCCTCGGCCCGTCCGGCCAGTCGCGGCATCGAACACGCCGAAAGCGAACACAGCATCGCGCTCGCGCATAGTACGGATGCCAAGCGCCGGGTAAACCGTCCTGAAGAGAAGCGTGTCTGCATGGAAACATACACTAATAGCTAACTGTGACTACTCATAGGCCATGCGCCACATAACTTCATAGGAGGTACGGATCGATGGAACTGGACCTGACAGGAATACACAAGCTCGCCGCCGAGCAAGGAATCGACCCCGAAACCCTGGATGAAGCGCTGGCAGAGGCCCTGCGCCTCGCCTACCTCAAGACCCCGCACGCCGCCAAGCACGCGCGCGTGGAGCTTGACGAACGTTCCGGCAACTTCACCGTGTGGGCCGCCGACGAAATTCCGGTCGAACCCACCGAAGACAACCCTTACCCCGTTCCCAAGCTGGGCGAGGAATACGATGACACCCCGCGTGACTTCGGCCGTCTCGCCGCAGCCACCGCACGCCAGGTCATCACCCAGCTGTTCCGCCGCGCCGAAGATGAGAAGGTATTCGGTGCGTTCTCCGGCCAGAAGGGCAAGCTCATCACCGGCATCATCCAGCAGGATGCTTCCGACCCCTCCAACGTGCATGTCGCGATGGGCGATGTCGAAGCCATTCTGCCTCGCCGTGAGCAGGTGCCCGGCGAACGTTACCGCCACGGCGAACGCATCCGCGTGTACGTGGTGAACGTGGCCCGTGGCATCAAGGGCCCGGAAATCGTGGTGTCCCGCTCCCACCCGGAGCTGGTCCGCAAGCTGTTCGAGCGCGAAGTGCCGGAACTGGTCTCCGGTGCCGTGTCCATCATGGCCATCGCTCGTGAGGCCGGCGCCCGCACCAAGATCGCGGTCAAGGCCAACACCGATGGCGTGAACCCGAAGGGCGCGCTGATCGGCCCCGGCGGCGCTCGCGTGCGTGCCGTTATGGAGAACCTTGGCCCGGAGAAGATCGACATCGTCGACTACTCCGACGATCCGGCCAAGTTCGTGGCAGCCGCGCTGTCCCCGGCTGTGGCCACCGGCGTGCAGGTGATCAGCGAGAAGAACAAGACCGCCATCGCCTTCATCCACGACGACCAGCTGTCCTTGGCCATCGGCAAGGAAGGCCAGAACGCACGACTGGCAGCCAAGCTGACCGGCTGGAAGATCGGCATCGAATCCGCCGAGGCCCATGCCAAGAAAGTCGCCGCCGAAAAGGCCGCCCAAGCTGCGGCCGAGGCTGCTGCTCCGGAAGCCGAATAGGCCGCCGGGCTCGAAGGCGAATGATCTTCAGGGCGCATTATTTCCTGATACGAGCCGCGTCAGCAATGGCGCGGCTCGCTGCGTCTACGCTATCCAGCGCTATGAGTATGCTTGATTGGCGTATGTGGGCTGGCGCAGTGTGCGCGAAATCGCCCACACCAGAGACGAGGTAACACGATCATGGTCGCACGATGAGACAGGGTAGGCTTGCCGTCATCACCAACTGACCACGCCCATGCACGCGCGTGGTCACAGAATAGGAGTAATTAGTGGCGAAACCACGCGTATACGAACTGGCTAAGGTTTTGAATGTCGATAGCAAAACCGTGCTTGAGAAGCTTAAGGACATGGGAGAATTCGTCAAGTCCGCTTCTTCTACGATTGAACCGCCGGTAGCCCGGCGTCTGAAGGCAGAGTTCGCCAAGGACAACGCCAAGGGCGATTCCAAGCCCGTGCAGCAGCGCCGCCCGGCCGCACCTTCGGCCCCGGCTTCCACTTCATCTTCCGCACCGACTCCGGCCGCTCCCGCACGTCAGGCATCGCCTGCCTCGGCACATCAGCAGGCTCCGACTCCGGGTGCACCGACACCGCGTCCGCAGGGCGGCGCACGCCCCGGCATGCCGACCCCCGGCCGCCACGGTCAGAACGACAACCGTGAGAATGGTCGCGATAATCGCGAAGGCCGTGAGAACGGTCGTCAGAGTCGCCCGAACGATCGCCGTAACAACGATCGTCGTAACAACCAGGGCCGTCCGAACAATGGCCAGCCGGTTCAGCATCAGAACAACCGCGGCAATGCTTCGGCTCCGCGCCCGCACGCTCAGGGCGGCGCCGGTGCCAATGGCGGCAATGCCGCTTCAAATGCGATTCCGCGCCCGCACGCTCAGGGCCCGCGCCCGGGCAACAACCCGTTCTCCCGCAAGCAGGGTATGCACACCCCGACGCCGGGTGATATTCCGCGTCCGCATCCGATGGCTCGTCCGACTGCTGATAACGGTCGTGGCGGTCGTCCGGGCCGTCCCGGCCAAGGCCAGGGGCAGGGCCGCGGCTTCCGTGGCGGTCGTCCGGGCCAAGGTGGTCAGGGCGGTCCGCGTCCCGGCCAGTGGGGCCACAACCGTCCGGGTCAGGGCGGCGGCTCCCAGGGTGCCGGTCAGGGCGGCGCACGCGGCGGCTTCCGTGGGGGCCAAGGCGGCGGCAATAACTTCCAGGGCGGCGGTGCACCGAGCAACGGTCCCGCACGTGGCGGCGGTCGCGGCGGTCGCGGCGGTGCCGCAGGCGCATTCGGACGTCAGGGCGGCAAGTCTTCAAAGGCCCGTAAGAACCGTCTGGCAAAGCGCCATGAGTATGAGGAGCTGAAAGCACCGACCATCGGCGGCGTTCGCATCCCCAACGGCAACGGCCAGACCATCCGTCTGCGTCAGGGCGCGTCCCTGGCCGATCTTGCGGAGAAGATCAACGTCAACCAGGCCGCGCTGGTCACCGTGCTCTTCCACCTGGGTCAGATGGCTACCGCCACCCAGTCCTTGGATGAGGAGACCTTCCAGATTCTGGGCGAAGAGATCGGCTGGAACATCCAGCTCGTCTCCGCAGAAGAGGAAGACAAGGAACTGCTCCAGCAGTTCGACATCAACCTTGACGAGGAAGAACTGCAGGATGACGAGGATCTCAAGCCTCGCCCGCCGGTCGTTACCGTCATGGGCCACGTCGACCACGGTAAGACACGACTGCTGGATACCATCCGCAAGACCAACGTCATCGCACGTGAGGCCGGCGGCATTACCCAGCGCATCGGTGCCTACCAGGTCACCGTGAACCTTGAAGGCGAACCGCGCAAGATCACCTTCCTCGATACCCCTGGCCACGAGGCGTTCACCGCCATGCGTGCCCGTGGTGCCGAGCTCACTGACGTCGCGATCCTCGTGGTCGCCGCCGACGATGGTGTGATGCCCCAGACCGTTGAGGCCATCAACCACGCTCAGGCCGCCAAGGTGCCGATCGTCGTGGCCGTCAACAAGATCGATGTGCCCGGTGCCAACCCGGAGAAGGTCCGCGGCCAGCTCACCGAGTTCGGCTTGGTCCCTGAAGAGTATGGTGGCGACACCATGTTCGTCGACATCTCCGCCAAGCAGAACCTGCACGTCGACAAGCTGCTCGAAGCCGTGCTGCTCACGGCTGACGCTGAGCTGGACCTCCGCGCCAACCCCGACATGGACGCCCGTGGTGCCACCGTCGAAGCCCGACTCGACAAGGGTCGTGGTGCCGTGGCCACTGTGCTGGTTCAGCAGGGTACGCTCCACGTGGGCGATGCCATCGTGGCCGGCACTTCGTACGGCCGCGTGCGTGCCATGCTCGACGAGAACGGTCAGCCGATGGAAGCGGCCGGTCCGTCCACACCTGTTCAGGTGCTGGGCTTGACCTCCGTGCCCACCGCCGGTGACCTCTTCCTGGTCGCCTCCGATGATCGTGCCGCTCGCCAGATTGCCGAGAAGCGTCAGGCCACCGAGCGTGCCGCCCAGCTGGCCAAGCGTCGCAAGGTCGTCTCCCTCGAGGACTTCAAGAAGAAGTTCGCCGAGTCCGAGATCGACATGCTCAATATTGTCATCAAGGGCGATTCGTCCGGTTCTGTCGAGGCGCTCGAGGATTCCTTGATGAAGATCGAGGTGTCCGACGAGGTCGGCATCCAGGTGATCCACCGCGGCGTCGGTGCCATCACCCAGAACGACGTCAACCTGGCCACCGTCGACAAGGCCGTCATCATCGGCTTCAACGTCCGTCCGAACCGCCAGGTGGCGGATCTGGCCGAACGCGAAGGTGTGGAGATCAAGTACTACTCGATCATCTACAAGGCCATCGAGGACATCGAAGCATCCCTCAAGGGCATGCTCAAGCCGGAATACGAAGAGGTCGTCACCTCCCACTCCGAGATCCGCGAGATCTTCCGCTCCTCCAAGTTCGGCAACATCGCCGGCGTCATGGTTCAGGACGGCGAAGTCAAGCGTGGTACGAAGTGCCGTATCCTGCGCAACGGCATCGCCACCGTCAACGACCTCGAGATCTCCTCGCTGCGTCGTTTCAAGGACGACGTCAACTCCGTCAAGGAAGGCTACGAGGCTGGCATCAACCTCGGCACCTTCAACGACATCGAGATCGGCGATATCATCGAGACCTTCGAAATGCAGGAAATCGAGCGTAAGTAGCCGAGTGCTTCGAGCTTCGTATCGATAACCAGGTAAGGAACGCCCACAGCCGGTTCACGACTGCGGGCGTTCCGTGATACAACAAGAACTTTTCACCAAAAGGACAGCAATGGCAGGAACCAATCCCCGCGCCGCGCGCATCGCGGCGTTGATTCAGCGTGTGATCGCATCGTCCATGGAGGCGCAGCTGCACGACAAGCGACTGGCCAACGTGACCATCACCGAAGTGCGCGTCACCAACGATCTGCAGATCGCGAAAGTCTACTGGACCCAGCTCGGCCACGAAGGACACGAGCAGGGCGAACGCCGCCGCGCGCAGCAGGCCCTGAACCAGGCCAAAGGACGCCTGCGTTCCCTGGTAGGCACCAAGGCCGGACTGCGACTCACCCCGCAACTGGAATTCATCTTCGACGAAGTGCCGGGCGAGGCCCATGAGATCGAGGACATCCTCGCGCTCGCACACAAGCGCGACGAAGAACTCGCCAAGTCCCGCGCCAACGCGCAATACGCCGGCGACGCCGATCCGTACAAGCACGACGAGCCCGATGATGACGACTTCGACGATGATGACGATGTCGAGGTCGAGGATTGGGACGATGACGACGAAGCCTGACAACTCCGGTCTGCTGGTCATCGACAAGCCGCAGGGCGTCACCAGCCACGATGTGGTCGCGGCGGTGCGTGGCGCCCTGCACATGAAACGCGTCGGCCATGCCGGCACGCTCGACCCGATGGCCACCGGCGTGCTGGTGGTCGGCTTCGGCAACGCCACACGTCTGCTCAACTACATCGTCGACCACGACAAAACCTACCTGGCCACCATCAGACTCGGCCAGCGCACCACCACGGACGACGCCGACGGCGAACTGCTGCCGGAGGAGGGAACTATCGCCGAATTCCCTTCACGACAGACCGTTGAAGACGTCATCGCCCATCATTTCACCGGGCGCATCGAGCAGGTGCCGAACTCCTATTCAGCCATCAAAATCAACGGCCAGCGCGCCTATGATCTGGCCCGAGAAGGCAAGGATGTGGACCTCAAGGCCCGTCCGGTGACCATCTCGGAATTCAGTGTTTCGGCAGTGCGATACGGCTATGCTTCGACCACATGCGCGGGATCACCTCTTGCCGATGCCATCGAAATCGCCCCGGAGGAATCCTGGCATGCCGAAACCGACGGGCAAAACGAACCGAACATGCAGCCAGTCATGGAACTCGACGTGGCCGTGACCTGCTCGGCCGGCACCTACATCCGCGCACTCGGCCGCGATCTGGGCTCCGAACTCGGTCTCGGCGGCCATCTGACCATGCTGCGCCGCATCCGCGTCGGGCGTTTCTCGGTGGACATGCCGAACGTCATGACCGCCCATACGGAAGCCAAAACCTTCACCAACCGCGAAGGCATCGAAGTGACACGCAACCGTGCGGTGCTTGACGATGCCGAGCATGCCATTGACCACGCACTCGACCTGGTCGCCAGCGCGGCCGCTTCCATGGACATGCTTCCCGTCACCGAACAGGAGGCGACGGACCTGCGGTTCGGCCGTAGAATCGCCCACGACATCCATACGACCATGGCCGCATACGTTCCCGAAACCAACGATCTGGTGGCGATCGTGGAACGCGCCAAACGTGGCGAGACCAAGCCGGTCGCGGTCTTCAACTGAAACAATCAAGACCGGCCTGCACGCAATACGAACACGACAAACACACGGACAATACGCAAAGAAGGACACATGAAGACGATCACGCTTACCCCCGATGCCAGCGGCATGGTGGATTGGCCGACCCTGAGCAACGACAAGAAGTCCGTGGTGACCATCGGCTCATTCGACGGCATGCATCAGGGACATCAGGCGGTCATCCGCCGTGTGGCCGAACTCGCCGAACAGGAGCAGGCGTTCTCCGTGGTGGTGCTGTTCGACCCGCGTCCCGCGCTGGTGCACGCTTACGCCGCCAAACATGACGGTCAGGAACCGCCCGCAGGCACGCCTGACACGCAGGCGCTGACCAGTGTGGACGAACGGCTGCGCGCCATCGACGCCATCGGCGTGGACTACACGCTCATCGTGCGCTACACCATGGCATTCGCCGCGAAATCATACCGCTTCTTCCTTGGCCAGATGGTCGGCAAACTCGGCATGCGCACGCTGGTGCTCGGCTCCGACGCCGCCATGGGCGCGAACCGCGCCGGAAACGTGAAGGCCATTGAGAATCTGGCGCTCGCCACCGGCGTGTTCCAGCTGGAGGTCGTGGACGATTTCGGTCCGGGGCTGACCCGAGTGCCGGTCAATGCGAAGCCGGTGATGCCGTCCGAACCCGGCGAGCCTTCCGACCCTCTGGAGGGGGCTTCCAAGGCCGAACGACGCGCATGGAGCAAGAAGCATCAGGCCAAGGAGGTGCGCACGTGGAGCTCCACCAATGTGCGCTATCTGCTGAGCCAAGGCCGTATCAAGGACGCAGACGCGATACTCGGCCACGCGCATGCCGTGGAAGGCACCGTGGTGCATGGCGAGGAACGCGGCCGCACCATCGGATTCCCGACCGCCAATCTGAGCGAGAACGTCGCCGGATACCTGCCGGTGGACGGCGTGTACGCCGGCTGGCTGGTCGATTTGGGGGAGAAGTCCGCCGACGGTGGCGAAGAAGCCGGGGAGAAGCCGGCCGACGGCGTATCGCAGCAGTATGACGCTTCGTCCGTCAACGCGCGCGTGGCCATGCAGTCGCCACACCGCTGGCCGGCGGCCATCTCCATCGGCACCAAGCCGACGTTCAACGAGGACGGTGACGCCGAACGCGTGGTGGAAGCCTACGCCATCACCGATGACTGGTTGGACCTGTACGGCCATCAGGCGCGCGTGGAATTCGCTGGATTCCTGCGCCCGCAGATCAAATTCGATTCGGCCGACGATCTGGTGGTCGAGCTGAAACGCAACGTCGAGGAGACGAAGCGCCTCACCGCTTGAGACGGATCGGTTCGATTGATTTGATTGGTTCGATTGACGCGAATCATTGACGCCATCCGTGTTTTGTTACCCAAACGGGCTTTCCCGGGTTGCAAAAAGCGGATGGCGATGCCGTTTGGGCATCGGCGACCTATCGCAGAATCGCGGCCAACGCGTCCTGCAACGTATCCGCCTGTACCACGCCCATTCCCGGCACGGCGACGTTCTTGCGCAGCGTCGGCACAACGGCGGTGGTGAAACCAAGACGCGCCGCCTCACGAAGCCGATATTCCAGTCTCGGCACCGGGCGCACCTGCCCGGTCAACGAAATCTCGCCGATCGCGCACGTCGTACGGGGAATCGGTTTCGATTTCGCAGCGCTCGCCAACGCGGCCACAATCGCCAGATCGCAACCCGGCTCACGCGCCTGACCGCCGGCGATTGTGGAAATGTACAGGTCGTTGGCCAGCAGATTGATGCCACCGTGACGATATAACACCGCCACCAGCATGGCGATACGGTTGGAGTCCACACCGTTCGCCGCACGACGTGGCGTCGGCAGCACCGACCTGGTGACCAGCGCCTGCACTTCAATCGGCAGACTGCGATGCCCATCCAACGTGAACGTCACGCACGTGCCATCCACCTGCGTCGCCGCAGAACCATTGCCGGTTGATAGGAACAGGCCGGACGGATCGGTCACCTCCTCAATGCCCTCGCCGCTCATATCGAAACAGCCGACCTCATCGGTCGGTCCGAAACGGTTCTTCACTGCACGCAGCATACGCAACGCGGTTTCGGCATCGCCTTCGAACTGACAGACCACATCCACCAGATGCTCCAACGTACGCGGACCTGCGATCGAACCATCCTTGGTGACATGACCCACCAAAAGCACTGGAATATCAAGGGTTTTGGCGGTGTCAATCAGCGCGCTCGCCACTTCGCGCACCTGCGTGGATCCGCCGGAGATGCCATCGACGTCCTGCGAGACGATGGTCTGCGCCGAATCGACGATGGCCAACGCCGGCTTGAACTGTTCGATAAGCCCCAACACCGTGGACAGATCCGTGGTGGAGGCGAGCAGCAGATTCGGCTCCATGGCGCCGATGCGCGACGCGCGCATGCGGACCTGCGCCTGCGATTCCTCGCCGGAAATATACAGTACGGTATTGCGCTCGGTGGCGAACGCCGTCAGCCTCGCCACATTGCCGGCGGTTTCCAGCAGCAATGTCGATTTGCCGATGCCCGGCTCTCCTGCGATCAGCGTGACCGATCCCGGCACGATGCCACCGCCGAGCACACGGTCGAATTCCGAAAATCCTGTGGCGATTCTGGAGATGTTCTCCGTGTCTATGTCGGTGATCGGCCTCGCCGCGGACGATGCGACCGGATGCGATTGCGTGCGCGAGGTCCGTCCCGGAGCCGCGGTACGCGAGCCTGCCGCGGGACGGGCTTCATGGAATTCCTCAATGGTGCCCCATTGACCGCATTCGGGGCAGCGGCCGAGCCACTTCGGGCCGCTCCAGCCGCATTCGGAACAGAGGAATTGCGAGGACGTCTTTGCCATATCGCCGACAATACGGAGGTTTTGGGACAAGACGTTCGCGGGTGGCGTACTCGTTGCGCAGACATTGCGCTGAAAACCGTTTCGGGAACTGGATTCCATGACTTCGAGGGGATGGTTGCGCGTCTTATGGCTGTGAAAGAATGACAAGCATGTCTGATACGCAGAATTCCTCTTCGCATGGCAAATTGATTGCCGCCGTCGTAGCAGCCGCGCTTGTGGTTGTGCTTGCTCTGATTTCCGCATTTGTGTGGCCTGGTTGGGCCTTGAACAAGAACGGACAGGCCGGTCAGGCCGGTCAGACGAGCCAGCAGGCTTCCACTTCGAACGGTACGGACGGCGACAAGACGGAGCCTACCAAACCGTCGATCGATGCCGTGGCATTGCCCGACGGGGCCAGCGAGCTGCTCAAGGCCATGCCGGATTCCGTATTGAATTACGCGCGTACCAAGGCTGACGCCAGCACGACGTGGTCCAGCACCTCTCCCGTCGAGGAATACGCGTTGACGTATTCCACCGGCAAGAAAGGACAGGACGTCACGCTGGAAGTGGGCCAGTGGAACGACGGCGACAAGGCGAAATCCCAGTACGACACGCTGGCTGAAGCCATGACCGGCAAGGAGCTGGGAAGCGGCAACGTGAAGGTCTCCGGCAAGACGACCGGCGCCTACAGCGCCAAAGCCGATCCGGACGACGATACCAAGGCCGTTGCCGTGTGGCGCAACGATACGGTGGTTTTCTATGCCACCGGCGCGAAGAACGACATCCAGCGTTTCTACCAGCAGTTCCCCCTGTAACGTCGACGGAATCGTCTCGATGGCGAATCGCGGCCGGCTGATGGAATATCACGCGGAAAACGAAACGTGATTTTCCACCATATGAATGCCTGCGCGCGTATTCGTCCCCGAAGCAGTGTAGTATTGGGCAAGTTGCAAACTTTTACCCTTTGAGTTTAAGGAACGGAGGCTGAGATGGGCTCGGTCATCAAGAAGCGCCGCAAGCGCATGAGCAAGAAGAAGCATCGTAAACTGCTTCGTAAGACTCGCCACCAGCGCAAGTAGTCTTCAGGCGCGTGTGAAGCGTCCGCTCAAACAAAATCCCGCGATTCCTTTCGGAGTCGCGGGATTTTTGCTATCTGCGCGGCGGTGTCGGCCGGTATATTCCACACCAGCCGACACGCCTGCCTGTCAGGATCTCACTTGTTGGGGTTGTCCATCACGCGCGGGCCGTTCGGATCGCCGACGATGACCTGGTCCACCATGTTCAGGAACAGGCCGTGCTCGACCACGCCGACCGTGGTGATGAGGTCCTGCGCGAGCTCCTGCGGGTGGTCGATGCGCTCGAGGTGCAGATCCACCACATAGTTGTTCTCATCGGTGCGCACCGGCTCGCCGTTCGCGTCGAGACGCAGCACCGGCTTGTAGCCCTTGGCCTCGAACTTCTTGACGACCTGGCCTGCGCCGAACGGAATCACCTCGACCGGCAGCGGGAACTTGCCGATGGTGTCCACGACCTTGGACTCGTCCACGATCCACACGATCTTGTTGGAGTTGGTGGCCACGATCTTCTCCCACAGCAGAGCGGCGCCGCCGCCCTTGATGCCGTTGAAGTTCTTGTCGACCTCGTCGGCGCCGTCGATGGTCACGTCGATGTGATCAACGTCATCGATGTCGACGATCTTGATGCCGTAGCCTTCTGCCTGCTCCTGAGTGCGGCGGGAGGTGGTCACGCCGGTGAACTCCAAGCCTTCCTCCTGCACGCGGCGGCCGAGCTCGTCGACCAGGAAGCGCACGGTCGAGCCGGTGCCCAGACCTGCGATCATGCCGTTCTGAATCAGCTTGGCAGCTTCGATGCCGGCTGCCTTCTTCAATGCGTCCTGCTGTGCCTTGTCCATGATCCTCCTTCGATATGGGGTTAAGACCGTCTCCATATTATCGGATGTGTTGATTTTTGTGCGTTTGCGGACATGTCATGAACGAAGGTGTGCCATTGGTGGTCAGCAAATGTTTTCACAGGATGTTTCACGCACTTTCGAGGCGTTAAGGTCGAAAGTGCTGGCTCGTTAGTTGTGCTTGACTGCAAATGGCGCTTCGTCGAGGACGAGCGTGCCGTCGCCTTGCACGTAGCCTTCCACCGCGATGTAACCGCGGATCAGGCGTGGCTTGCCGTCGAACGTCGGACTGGAATTTGGCGGGGGAGTGAAGCGAATGGTGCCCGACACCGCCAATCCCGAAGGACTGGCGCGATGCGGCAGTTTCGGCAAGTCGGCGACGGCGTTCGTTGGCGCCGACGCGTTTGCGGATTCGGCTGATTCGCTCGTTGGCGCCGGCGTGTTTTCCGAGGAATTCGCGGATTGTTCGTTCTGTGCATCGTCGGCTGGCTGCCGCTCGTCATGCTCGTGGGGAAAACAGTCCGGCTTGAGCAGCATTTCGGCATACGATTTGCGCGGTGCCTCGGCGTCAGGCGTCGTGCCATCAGGCATGGTCGTATCAAGCGCGGTGGTCGGTTCCGGCATGTCGTCGGATTCCACCGACATTTCGTTGGACGTCAACGGCAATGTCGCCTCGTCGGGCGCTGGATAGCCTTCCGGCTCCACCAGCATATCGGCGATGGAACGCGGACGCGGCTCCGGATCGGCCGCGCCCATCAGATCATCGGCCAACGATCCTTGAGCGGACTCGCCTTGCCCGCGCCCCATATGGTATTCGTCCGTAGTGATTTTGCCGTCAAGCAGCATTTGGGCATCATCGGGAACATCGGTACCTTGCGAATATTCGGAAGCCAGCAGCGACTGCCAACCCTCCAAAGGAAGATATCCTTCACGGATCTTCGAACGGCAATCGCCCGCATAGGTGCGCGCCAGCTCGTCCACCTTCTCATTGCCGGCATTGCCGGCATGACCCTTGACCCATACGAATTTCACCGGTCCGGGGCGCTTGGAGATTTCGGCATCGATCGCGCGAATCAGATCCGCGTTCTTTACCGGCTTCTTCTGCGAGTTCTTCCAGCCGTTCTTCTTCCAGCCGTGAACCCACGTGGTGGAACAGTTGATCGCATACTGCGAATCGGTTTCGATCACCAACGGTTCGGAGCCGGGGTGCGCGCGCAACGCCTCCAGCACCGCGCACAGCTCGCCAATCTGATTGGTGCCGTTCGTAGCTCCGCCGGCATCGCAGTCGCCCTCATGGTGATGCCCCGGCTTGCCGCCTGTGGCAAGCTCATGATCGGCCCAACCCCAACCCATCGGACCATTCGGATTGCCTAAAGCGGAACCGTCTGTAGAAACCGTAATCGTCATATCTCTACCCTACGAAAGCCGTGAGACGCTGCCATACGTGGTGAACTGCGAACTGTGATCGGGCGACGTCGAACGGGAATCTCAATCATCCAAACACAGCATGACGGAAGCGTGGAACAGCGTGCCGTCATAATCGAACGAGGTCGCGCCATGATGCCGTTCCGCGGTTTCGCGCACGGTGGCGGTGCCCAAACCTTCACCCCCATGCTTGGTTGAGGCGAAAGCGTCGCCAACCTGCATAATGGAGGAATCGTGCGTGTTGTCGACCACAATGAACAGTGATGCGGGCGGCCCAGTGCGATATTTGATGCGCACCCTGAGTTTTTTCTCCCCATCCTGTTGTTTCATAATGGCCTCAGACGCATTTTCCAGTAGATTGCCGACCATGGAACATAATTCGGCATTATTGATGTTGAGATATTGCGGCACCGACGCTTTGACATCGACTTCAGCCCCTATATGGCGGATCCAGTCACAGTAGTAGACCAGCACCGCGTTCAACGAAGCATGTTCGCAATACTGCATGGGGATGGGGTGCAACAGCCTATGATTGGCCATTTCCTCCAAATACGAGGTGATGCCGGGCATATCGTCGGCCGCGGCGAGAGCCTGCAACGTCTGAATATGATGCCGGATATTGTGCTTGATCTGCCTCGCTTCGTTGATGCGTTCGTTCATATGCTGCAGCTGCAAGGTCTGCATGGCTTCGTAATGTTCGCGTTTGCTGGCTTCGCGCAGTCGGTCCGCCTGCTGGATCATATACCAGATGAGGAAGTAGGCCATGGTCATGAAACCGGAATATGCGATGGATACGGTGAAGGCGATGCTAAGCACGCGGGTGTCGAGCAGCGATGCGTTGTCGGCGGGCATGCACCACACCACAATTGCTGTGGAAATGAACGGAAAAAGCCAGATGACCCTCCAAAAATTCCTGCTGATGGAAGGTGAATCGAATGTTGCGGAAAATGAATGATGGAACGGATGGAAAAGTGTAGTCGCCGCAATCAAATCAAAAATCAGCAGACTGATCATTCCCGGCCATCCGACACGTAAATTCATGGACTGCTCATTCAGAACAGCTAAATCCACGGCCAAAGACAGGTAATAAACGATCGCGACGATATATGCGACTGTTGAAACGACGAAAAGAAGCTGCCCCCAAGGAAGATTCGTCATCTTACGTAAAGCCAATACCACAACCGGAGCCGAAGGAATCACGGACCAGAGCGAGGGGACGTGAGCGAGGCAACACGCGATGCCGCACAGGAAGAAGACAATCACGCCGGAAATCATGAGAATAAGGCCGTCGCGCTTGGGATTCTCCATATGATGCCAGGTCATGTACAGGCAGAGAAGCAGGCCCGTTAGCGCGTTTAGCTGCTCGCCGATGGCGAAGAACATGCATGATGGCGCGATCGATGCGAGTGCGTCAAGCATGGCTAGTCCTCCATTCTCATGCGGGTGAACGTGTATTCCGCGTATTTTCTGCAGGTGGTGGTCACCGCGGTTTTCGTGATGGGAATGTGCTTGCCGCCTTTCATCACGAATTCATTGCTGCTGATGCCTGACACGTAGTCGAAGTTGACGAGCACTCCTCGCGCGGTGCGGTAGAAGTTGCTGAATACGGTGAGACGATGTTCCACATCGGAGAAGTTGGTGCGGATTTTCGCGCAGGTGCCGTCGGCGAAGGTGAATTCCACATAATGCGCGCTGGAAAGCGCGTAGGCGATAAGGCGACGGTCCATGGTGATGGCGGGATTGCCGAACGCCACCTGCCATGCGGCGTCCGTGCTGCTTTGTGCATTGCCCGTCGATTGATGTTTTTTCAGATGAGTGACCGGTGTTTTCGTGTCGAGCTGCGCTGCGACGCGGTCCATGGTCGCATGGAACGCGTCGTGATTCAGGGGCTTCAACAGATATCCGCTTGCCTGCACCTCGTAGCCGAGCACGGCGAAATCAGTGCTTGACGTGATGAACACGATCGGGCAATCGTCGTTTTGTCTGCGCAGCGTCCGTGCGATATCAAGTCCGGTCGCCGCATGCGTGGCGGCTTCGTCGTCCGACAGATAGCAGTCGAGCAGCAGCAGGTCGTATCGGGCGTCTTTCCAGCTTTTGATGAAGGATTCCGCATCGGCGAAGGTCACGCATTCCACGCCGATATCGCGGGTGCGTTTGAAATATTCCGCGCACATGACGGCCATCAGTTGGCGTTCGGCGGCGTGGTCTTCGACGATGGCGATGCGCATCGTTCACCTCCCATGAAGATTGGCGGGGACCGCTGGACTGAGTGTTGTGTCGTTATCATTCAAGCGTAATGCGAAGCGGGGCCGGCAGGAGGGTGATAGCGTGCGTGTCATGCCAGAATTCGGCGTTTCGTGCCATATCGCACGATTCGTGTTCGTTGCGATTCGTATTCGGGCGGATATGCGAGAAGCCCACCTTTTTCAGGAAAGCGGGCTTCTCAGTGAGTTTGCGAATGATTGGCGAATGGCTGGATTACGCCGATTCGCCAATGATCACTCGGCCAAGGCCTTGTCCACGACTTCGGTGGCTTCGGCGAGCACCTTGTCGAGGGCTTCGGGGGATTCGAAGGACTCGGCGTACACCTTGTAGATGTTCTCGGTGCCGGAAGGACGGGCCGCGAACCAGTTGTTCTCGGTGGTGACCTTCAGGCCGCCGATCTTGGCGTGGTTGCCCGGGGCTTCGGTGAGCTTGGCGGTGATGTCCTCGCCGGCCAGCTGGGTGGCCGCGACGTCGTCGCCGGAAAGCTTGGCGAACTTCTGCTTCTGCTCCAAGGTGGTCGGCGTGTCGACTCGCTTGTACCAGCTTTCGCCAAAGCGATCGACCTGCTCCTGATGCAGCTGGGCTGGGTTCTTGCCGGTCTTGGCGGTGATTTCCGCAGCCAGCAGGTCAGGGATCAGACCATCCTTATCGGTGGTCCACACGCGGCCGTCCTTGCGCAGGAAGCTCATGCCGGAGCTCTCCTCGCCGCCGAAGGCGACTTCGCCGCTGAACAGCGGGTCCACGAACCACTTGAAGCCCACCGGCACTTCGATGACCTTCGCGTTGATCGATGCGGCCACGCGGTCGATCAGGGAAGAGGAGACCAGCGTCTTGCCCACGGCTGCGCCCTCAGGCCAGCCCGGACGGTTGCCGCCGAACAGGTACTCCACGCACACGGCGATGTAGTGGTTCGGGTTCATCACGCCCCAGTTCGGGCAGACGATGCCGTGACGGTCGGCGTCCGGGTCGGTGCCGCCGACCAGATCGTACTTGTCCCAAGCGCCGGCGTTGAGCTCGTCGACCAGGCCCTTCATGGCGTACGGGGAAGACGGGTCCATGCGGATCTTGCCGTCGTGGTCGATGGTCATGAAGCGCCAGGTCGGGTCGACCTCAGGACGCACCACGCCGATGTTCAGGCCGTACTTCTCGTTGATGAGCGGCCAGTAGTTCACGGAAGCGCCGCCGAGCGGATCGATGCCCAGACGCACGCCGGAGTTGCGGATCACGTCGAAGTCGATGACGTTCTCCAGGTCGTCCACGTAGTGCTCGCGGAAGTCGAAGCCCTCGACGTACTCGGACTTGATGGCCTCCTCGTAGGGCACACGCTTGATGGACTTGAAGTCGCCGAGCAGCTCGTTGGCGCGAGCGGCGATGGCATTGGTGGTCTCGGCCGGAGCCGGGCCGCCGGTGACGGGGTCGTACTTGAAGCCACCGTCGGTGGGCGGGTTGTGGGACGGCGTGACGACGATGCCGTCGGCGAGGCCCTCGCCCTCGAAGCGCTGGGTGCCGTCGGCCGCACGGTTGTGGGTCAGGATGGCCTGGGAGACCACCGGGGTGGGCACGAAGTCGTCACGGGAATCGACGCGTACGTGCACGCCGTTGGCGACGAGCACCTCGATGGCGGTCTTCTTGGCCGGGCCGGACAGCGCGTGGGTGTCGGAGCCGAGGTACAGCGGGCCGGTGACGCCGGCCTTCTTGCGGTATTCGGCGATGGCCTGGGAGATGGCGATGATGTGGGCCTCGTTGAACGAGGTCTTCAGGGACGATCCGCGGTGGCCGGAGGTGCCGAAGATGACACGCTGCTCGGGGACTTCGGGATCGGGGACGAGGTCATAGTATTTGCCGATAACCTCATCGACATTGATCAGATCTGCTGGGGTGGCGGGCTGACCCGCATTGTTTGCTACCATGCTCCCTATTCTGCCACGTTTTTTCGCCACGTTGGGTACGATTATGTTAAGAGTTGTCAACTTTTGTGCGAATCGTGTGCCGGTTGTCTAGCGCTTGGTCATTTCCTCCTCGATTTCCTCCAGCGACTTGCCGTTGGTCTCGGGCACCAAGCGCATCACGAACGGGATGGACAGGGCCGAAAACACGCCGAAAATCGCGAACGGGCCGCCCACATTGTTGCCGAACGCATCGAGCAGCACGAGGAAGAACTGGGAGACGATGAAGTTGCCCAGCCAGTTCGCCGCCGAGCCGAAGGAGGAGCCGATGCCGCGCACGCTCAGCGGGAAGATCTCGCCGATAAGCACCCAGGCGATCGGGCCCCACGAGACCGCAAAGCCGAGGATATAGAAAGCGATGAGAATCATCGTCGGCACGGCCAGCACGGCCACGTCGCCCACGAAGTTCATCACGGCGAGCACTGCGAGCGAAACGGTCATCACGATGGAACCGAAGATCAGCACGCCCTTGCGCGGGAAACGATCCATGATAAGCGTGGCCACGATGGTGCTCACGAAGTTCACCACGCCGATGCCCACCGACACCCAGATCGCGTCGCCTTCAGGGAAGCCGAAGCCCTTGATGAACACCTGCGGCAGGAAGTAGATCACCGAGTTGATGCCCACGAGCTGCTGGAACAGCATGATACCGATGGCGGCCACCAGCGCCGGACGAGCGATACGGAACAGTTCGCGCACACCACCCTTGGTGTCCTGTGCGGCCACGGCCTTGATCTCGTCCAGCTCAATCTGCACCTGGGTCTGATCCACGTCCTTGCGAATCAGCGTAAGCACTTTGAAGGCGTTGCGGGTGTCGCCCTTGTTCACCAGATAACGCGGGGATTCGGGCAGCAACAGGCCGCCGAGCAGCAACAAGGCGGCCGGCACCAGCGCCGAACCGAGCATCCAGCGCCAGTCGCGGATGCCGAAGAGGTTGTGGTTCAGGAATCCGAGGTTGGAGGCGTAGGCCAGCAGAATGCCGAAGGTGACCATGAGCTGGAACAGCGTGGACAGTGAGCCGCGACGCTCCTTCGGCGCCAGTTCGGCCAAGTACGCCGGGGTCAGGGCGGAGGCCGCGCCGACGGCGAGACCCAGGATGATGCGGGCGCACACCATCATCGCGAATCCGGTGGAGGAGGCGCACAGGCCTGAGCCGAGCAGGAACAGCAGCGCGGAGACGATGAGCAGCTTCTTGCGGCCGAACCGGTCAGACAGTGCGCCGATCGACAGCGCGCCTGCGCACGAGCCGATCAGCACCGAGGAGGTGATGAAACCGGTCTGGGAGACGCTCAGGCCGAAGTCCGATTCGATAAGCGGGGAGGCGCCGGAGATGATGCCGGTGTCGAAACCGAACAGCATGCCGCCGAGCGCGCCGAAGGTGAAGATGAATGCGCTGTTGAGCGGGAAGCGCGTGGAGAAGCCGTGCGATTCGGCGGCTTCGAGGTCCTCGATTGCGTTGGCTGCCGCGTTTGTGGCCGCGCCCGCCACTCCGGCCACGCCGGTTTCGATGGTTTCGATTGCGGTGGCCGCCGCCCCGGTTGCGCTGGTTTCCTGCGCCGCGGATGCCGTCTGTTTCGATACGGGTGATGCCGTTGTCGTCGTCATTGCCTTGTCCTTTCGCCGTTGACGGACCGCGCCTGTTGCGTGGCCCCTCTGCCGCGTGCAAGGTCAGGCTTCGATTGTCTGAAGTCGCCCGAAAACAAAAAAAGACCTGGAACAACGTGGAATTCGCATATTACGATACGCAAATTCCACGTCGCTCCAGGTCTTGCCTCGTTTTGAGTAACAACCCTGCTACGCAACGTGTGTGAAAGATAGAATACGACTTCCGCAGTCGCGACACTCCGAATAGGCAGCAAAAAACGATGATTTTTGACAACGATTGCAGGATTCTGCATGGTGGAATGATGTCGGAATGGGCGCTGCGGCAAATACGGAGAACGGGTGTGGCGAAGCATCATCGCGGAACATTATGGCGGGACACCATCGCGGAGCACCGTAGCGCATAGTTGCCGTTTCGCGATGCTTTGCCGGCATTGCCGTGCTTTTGGGGCACCCAGCGCCGATAATGGAACACAGTGGCATACGGCAGCAAGGAGGAACCGTGGCGAACGCATCGAACGCAACGCCTGCAGTGATTGCGGCGCGCATCGTCGATGCCGTCGGCGGCCCCGCGAACATTACCAGCCTGACCCATTGCGCCACGCGACTGCACTTCGAACTGGCCGATGCCGGCCATGTCAACCAGCACGGTCTTGAATCCATCCCCGGAGTCCTCGGTGCATTCCCGCGAGCCGGCAATCGTTATCAGGTCATCATCGGCGGAGCGGTCGCCTCGGTGTACGAGCAGATCGTTCGGCTGCGGACGGCGCGATTGATGCCGGCAGCGCAATTGCCATCGGCAGTGATGCAGTCAGCGTCGCAGTCAACGCAACCCACTCAGTCAATGCAGCCCACTCAGCCAGCGCAGCCCGCGCAGTCAGCGCAATCCACACAGCCCACGCAACCCGCGCAGTCCGCGCCGTACCTTTCCGACGATGCCGCACCATCGCGCGATACTGCCACCGACGCCGAACAAAGTTGCGGCCCATCCAATACATCCCGTCACTTCACGCCTCGTACCGTCCGCGAGTGGGGCAGTGCCGCCCGCGCTTGGGCTGCCGCGTTTTTCGACTACCTGTCTGACTCGTTCCGCCCGATTCTGGGTGTACTGCTCGGTGCCTCGCTGGTCATCGCCATCGTCAACGTGATCGTTGCACTCGGCATCGTGCCTGACGGCGAGACCTCCGCCGGCTGGATACTACTCAGGGCGATTTGGGAGGGTGTGTTCACCGTTCTGCCGATTATGATCGCCTACAATGCGGCCAAGAAACTGGACGTCGACCCCTGGCTCGGCGGCGCGATTATGGCCGCGCTGATGACCCCGCAGTTTACTGGCGTGATGTCCGGAATGTCCGGGACGTCCGTATCCAGCGACCTCTCCGGGGCGATTCAATGCTCGGCCAACGCCGTATTCGGCACCGAAACCTGCACCGTGTCGGCGTTCGGCATACCGATTCAACTCAACGACTACGGCGGCAACGTCTTCGTGCCGTTGCTCATGGCTGCCGTGCTCGCCGTGGTCTACCACGGGTTGAAGCGCGTCATTCCCGACAGCGTACAGCTGGTGTTCGTGCCATTCCTCTCACTGGTCGTCGTTTTTGCGCTCACCATACTGGTCATCGGGCCTCTGGGAATATGGCTCGGCGGTGGGCTGGGAGCGGCCACAGCATGGCTTAACGCGCACGTGCCGTTCCTATTCGCGCTCATCATCCCGATGCTCTACCCGTTTCTCGTGCCGCTCGGTCTGCACTGGCCGTTGAATGCCCTGATGCTGATGAACATTCAGGCGCTCGGCTACGATTTCGTCCAAGGTCCGATGGGTGTATGGAACTTTGCCTGCTTCGGTGCCACCGCTGGCGTGCTCGTGCTGGCCGTACGCGGCAAGGATTCGGCCATGCGGCAGACCGCGGTGGGGGCGTTGCTCGCGGGATTGCTGGGTGGCGTTTCGGAACTGAGCCTGTACGGCATCCATCTGCATCACCGCCGCGTCTACCGCTGGCTGCTCGCCGGCTGCGCGGCCGGCGGCGTGACCAGCGCGGTGCTTGGCTGGCTGTTCCCGTCCGTGCTGCCATCCGGTCAGATGGTCCGGGGCGTCACGACTACGGCGTTCGCCTTCTCCTCGTTGCTGACGATTCCGGTGTTTGACAGAATGTGGGTGTACGCGCTGTCCATCGCCGTTGCGTTTGTAATGGCGATGGTGCTGACGGTGCTGTTCGGGTACCGTACGCCGCCGCGCGCCACGGAGGCGCAGATGGTCTCGGCGGGCGAGAACGTACGCTCGCAGGATGCGGTGAGAGGGATTGGCGCGACATCGTCGGATGCGGAGTCTGCGGAAGATTCCCCATCGCGGCCTGCCTCCGATCGGACTCCTGACTCCAACGCCATCCTGTCGCCGGTCGCCGGCCGGTTGATGAATCTGGAAGCGACTGGCGATCCGGTGTTCGCCTCCCGCGCGCTGGGGGAGGGTGTAGGCGTCGTGCCGGAGACGACCGGTGAGACAGCCGTGCTCGCACCGGTCAGTGGCATGCTGAAAACCGTGGCCCGAACCGGCCATGCCTTCGGCATTAAAACCGATGGCGGCATCGAGGTGCTGGTTCATATCGGCATTGACACCGTCGATATGGATGGTGAGGGATTCGCTGTGGTCGTGGCTAAAGGCGAGCGGATCGCGGCGGGAGAGCCACTGGCCACCGTGGATTTCGGCAAAGTCGCGGCGGCCGGGCACAGCGTTGTGGTGGTGGTGACGGTGGTCAACGCCGCTGAACTGACCGTGGTCACGCCGTTGATCGGCGACGGTAGCGGCGACGACAACGGCGGTGACTGCAAAACCGTATCAGCCGGCAGCCCGATCATCGATGTGGAACAATGACGTTGCGAAAGGATGCCATGGAAATACTGCGAGTGTTCAACAACAACGTCGTGCTCGCCAAAGGCGGCGACGGCGGTGAGGTGATTCTCACCGGCCGTGGACTGGGGTTCCAGGCCAAGCCGGGGCAGACGGTCGACGAGTCGAAAGTCGTGCGCACCTTCGTGCCGTCGGACGGGCGTGACCCGGACCATCTGGCGCAGATGCTGGCGGACATTCCGCCCGAAATCATCCGCGTGGTCGTCGAATCCATGCAGGAAGCCGGACTGGGGGAGCGCGAGACCGGCAGCACCACGCTGGTCATGGCCCTGTCGGACCACGTGGCGAATGCGGTGGAGCGGGTGCGGCGCGGCATCGACATCACCTACCCGCTGCTCGGCGAGGTGAGCAACCTGTACCCGCAGGAATACGCGCAGGGGCGTGCGATGCTCGCATCGCTCAATGCACGGCTCGACGTCACGCTGCCGGACGGCGAGGCCACCGCGCTTGCCATGCATCTGGTCAACGCCGGCTTCGCCACCGGCGACCTGTCCTATACGTACACGATGACGGGCGTGATCCAGCAACTGCTTGACATCATCGACCACAGCTACGGCATCACGTTGGACCGCAGTTCCGTGAACGTGGGCCGGTTCATCACCCACCTGCGCTACCTGTTCGTACGCATCCACCAGCACCAGCAACTGACGGACGAGCCGGCACCGGTGATGAAGGTGATTCGTGAGTCCTACCCCGCCGCGCTACGATGCGCGCGAACCATCGCCTCCCTGCTCGAACTGCGCCTCGACACGGATATCAGCGACGACGAAATCGCCTATCTGGCAATGCACGTCGCCCGAGTCACCGGCCACGCATCGTAGCGGATCAGCGAATCGGCTCGAGCGTGCCGGTCATTTCGGCGAAATCCGAGGTGGCGTTTGAGGCAGCGGCCTGTGCGGTCTTTTCCAGCGCGGAGGCGTCGGGTACGCGCACGATCAGCGCGCGATGATCCACTGAGAAACGAATATGTTTGGTCTCCGGTAGCATGTCGCCGTCCACCTGCGCTTTGGCCGGCTTTTCCAATGTGATTTCGGCACTGACGCCCTGAACCTGTTCGATGGTCGAGTTCGTGGACAGCGGGTTCTGTTCGGGCTTGCCGATGATCGTCTGGTGCACCACGTCGCCGAACAGGTTGGCCCAGCCGAGGATGCCGCCGGTGGTGTCGATGATTTCGAAGTCCAGCAGACCATCGTCATAGGATGCCGCCGGCATCAGCGAGAACATGGGAATCTGGCCGCAGTTGCCGGCCATCACCGTGCGGAAATCGAGATTCTTGATGGTGTGGGTCGAGCCGTCGGCGCTGGTGACTGTCAGCGTGCCGCGGAACTTCGGCGCGAACAGGTTCTTCACGCCGCCCACGAAGTAGGCGAGCCAGCTGATGTTCGCCTTGAGCTCGGGGTTGGTGTCGTCGATCATGGCCGCATCGAAGCCGATGCCGGCGATGATGAGGAAGGCGTGGCCGTGGTCGTCCTCCGGGTGGTCGAGCAGGGTGAGACGGCCCATGTCCACCAGGCGGGAGCCGTGGGAGGTGGCCACGGTCAGCGCGGCGTCGATATCGTCCACGGGAACGCCCATATTGCGGGCAAACAGGTTGCCGGTGCCGATGGGGATGATGCCCAGCGCATGGCCGGTGCCGGAGACGGCGCTCGCCACCGTGCGCACCGTGCCGTCGCCGCCGACCGCGATCACCACGTCGGCGCCGTCCTCCAGCGCCTCAAGCGCGCAGACCCTGCCGTCCTTGTCAAGCTGGGTGTCGTAGAAGCGGATGCGATTGAGCCCCTTGGCCTCGCAGAACCTCTGGATATGCAGCCTGCGGGCTTCGGCCTGCGGTTTGGACGGATTCACGATGAAGGCGTACTGCACCTCGTCGTCCCGGCGCTTCTCCAGCGTCTGAGCCAGCTTGCGGCGGCGCTGCGCGCGCAGAGCGATGACGATGACGGCGATGAGCACCACCACAATGGCGATTGCGGCGATGATCAGAAACACGGTGAGGGCAGGCTGAGGCATGGCTCCTATTGTTATCGGTGGGGAGGTCGTTTGCGGCCATGGTGCGCCGTACGTGAACATTTCCTGCACGCAACAGCCCCGTGGGGCGTGATTATGGTTCAATCGCGTCTCATCTGACGAAATTGGCCGGGTGGACCCGTCCGCGGACTTTCCCGGGCTTCCCTGTGATTTCCGCGTGACTCCCGCGCATTCGGCCATTGTCGGTGTCTGCTTACGCGGCTAGTCTGGTGCCCATGCTTGATATTCAATTCATCCGTGAACACACCGATATCGTCAAGGAATCCCAGCGCAAGCGCGGCGAGTCCGTGGAGCTCGTCGACGAAGTGCTCTCCTCCGACACCGCACGTCGTGAGGCGCTGAAGGCCTTCGAAGAGGCTCGCGCCCAGCAGAAGGAAATCGGCAAGAAGGTCGCCTCCGCCCCGGCGGACGAGAAGGCCAAGCTCATCGCCGAGACCAAGGAACTGTCCCAGAAGGTCTCCGAATACAAGTCCAAGGCCGATTCCGCAGCCGAGGAATACACCACCGCCATGTGGAAGCTCTCCAACATCGTGGAGCCCGAAGCTCCCGAAGGCGGCGAGGATGACTACGTGGTCGTCAAGAAGGTTGGCCAGATTCGCGACTTCGCGGCCGAAGGCTTCGAGCCCAAGGACCACCTGACCCTCGGCACCGGCGTGGCCGGCATCGATATGCGCCGCGGCGTCAAGGTCGGCGGCTCCCGCTTCTACTTCCTGCGTGGCCAGGTGGCCCGCATGCAGATTGCCATGCTCACCATGGCCGTGGACCAGGCCGAAGAGCACGGCTTCACGCTGGCCATCACCCCGACGCTGGTGCGCCCCGAGGTCATGCGCGGCACCGGCTTCCTGAACTCCCACGCCGACGAGATCTACCGTCTGCGCGAGCCCGATGACCAGTACCTGGTCGGCACTTCCGAAGTGGCGCTCGCCGGCATGCACGAGAACGAGATCCTCGACCTCGGCAACGGCCCGCTGCGCTACTGCGGTTGGTCCTCCTGCTACCGCCGCGAGGCCGGTGCCGCAGGCAAGGATACTTCCGGCATCATCCGCGTCCACCAGTTCGACAAGGTGGAGATGTTCGTTTACGCCAAGCAGGAGGACTCCTACAAGGAGCACGAGCACCTGCTGGCCATGGAGCAGGAGATGCTCGCCAAGGTCGAGGTGCCCTACCGCATCATCGATACCGCCGCCGGCGACCTCGGTTCCTCCGCCGCCCGTAAGTTCGACTGCGAGGCTTGGGTGCCGACCCAGGGCCGCTACCGCGAGCTCACCTCCACCTCGAACTGCACCGAGTACCAGGCTCGCCGCCTGAACATCCGCGAGCGTATGGAAGACGGCGGCACCCGCCCGGTCTCCACCCTGAACGGCACGCTGGCCACCACCCGTTGGCTGGTCGCTATCATGGAGAACCACCAGCAGAAGGACGGCTCCATCGAGATCCCGAAGGCCATGCGCGCCTACATGGGCGGCAAGGAAGTTATCGAGCCCACGAAGTGGGAGGCCTGAGTCTCATCGTGCTTTAGCTCCCTCTGATGAGGGAGCTGTCAGCGTAGCTGACTGAGGGAGAGATTACTGAGGGAGAGATCGCTGATAGCCAGCAGGCGAATCCAAGACCGACCGCACTGCCGAATATCAACATCCCTCCCTTCTGTATAATGAATACTTGCGCGTGTGAACGCGCATCAGGACAGGTGTCTGAGCGGCCTAAAGAGACGGTCTTGAAAACCGTTGAGGGGCAACCCTCCGCGAGTTCGAATCTCGCCCTGTCCGCGAACCGAGGCCTGGGCAACATGCCCAGGCCTTTTTTTCTTTTTCTGGAACCTGTCTTCTTGATTGCCACCGGGGTGCTGATACATTGGTTTGTGATGCCGTAACATGCGGTGTCCCCGTTGATATGACGGGCCGATCGGCGTGAGCCGATAAGAAAAGGCCCGACGTTTGCAGCACCGGGCCTTTGCGTTGATTACCGGCTTGCGCCTTTAATCAACAAGGTTGCAAGATGCAATCATATCACGATGCACGGTAGTCTGACCGTGAACGGGCGCACCGTGATCGTCCATGTGGGCGATGGCGAGGCGAACGCCACGGTTGACGGCACGCACTTCAACGTGCGTAGCCTGTGGTAGCTCTACCAGTTGCTGAGACTGCTCGTGTAGCGTCTCATTAAGGCGCGGTGCCCCCTGGTCGGGTATCGCGCCGGCGACCTGAAAACCGATAATGTTGGCAAGTGCTTGCAATTTGCGGTGGACGATTGCAAGCTAACGTCTTGGATTGTTGCCGCTATCCAATATCTCATTAGGTCTACCGGCGGACCAAAAGTACGTTGCTTTGTAAGGGGAGTTAATGAAATAAACAAATCCGCGCAATCGAGCATCGAACCGGTTCAATGCTACTCGCCTCAACGGGACGCGCGGTAATTGTTAGCTAAGTTGACAATAAAAGAATGAGGGCATACATTAGTAATCAGTCATCACACTGAGATGATGATTTCACTACGAAGGAGTAGAGATATGGTATCTCGCAATAAGCGCATCGTGGCTGCTTTTGCCGCGGTAGCAGCAATGGGAATGGGCTTGGCCGGTTGCGGCAGCGACACTGCCGGCGACACGAAGACCACCGATGATGGTGGCGTGGTCAACATCACCTACATGCACCGTCTGCCGGATTCCGAGGGCATGACTCTGGTCAACGACATCGTTGCCAAGTGGAATAAGCAGCATCCGGATATTCAGGTCAAGGCCACCAAGTTCGATGGTAAGGCCTCTGACATGATCAAGAAGCTTGAGACCGACGTCAAGTCCGGCGAGGCTCCGGATCTGGCTCAGGTCGGTTACGCCGAGCTGCCTGAGGTCTTCACCAAGGGTCTGCTGCAGGATGTGACCCAGTATGCCGAGCAGTACAAGAACGACTTCGCATCCGGCCCGTACAGCCTGGTTCAGGTTGGCGGCAAGGCTTACGGCCTGCCGCAGGACACCGGCCCGCTGGTTTACTTCTACAACAAGGCTGAGTTCGAGAAGCTCGGCATCACCGAGATTCCGCAGACCGCCGATGAGTTTATCGCCGCTGCCAAGACCGCTGCCGCCGCTGGCAAGTACATCATGTCCTACCAGCCTGATGAGGCCGGCAACATGATCTCCGGTCTGGCTGGCGCCTCCGGTGGTTGGTACAAGGTGAAGGGCGACTCCTGGGTCGTCAACACCGAGACCGATGGCTCCAAGGCAACCGCTGACTTCTACCAGCAGCTGCTCGACGCCAAGGCAGCCACCACCAACCCGCGTTGGGATCCGTCCTTCGATGCATCCATCAAGGATGGCTCGTTGATCGGTACTGTGGCCGCCGCTTGGGAAGCCCCGCTGTTCATGACCTCCTCCGGTGGCACCGGCTCCGGCGAATGGCAGGTCGCTCAGCTCGGTGACTGGTTCGGCAACGCTGGCAAGACCGGCCCTGACGGTGGTTCCGCCGTGGCCGTGCTGAAGAACTCCAAGCACCCGAAGGAAGCAATGGAGTTCCTGGATTGGTTCAACACCCAGGTTCCTGATCTGGTTTCCCAGGGCCTCGTGCCGGCTGCTACCACTGAAGACGCTGAGACTCCTTCCGAGTGGTCCACCTTCTTCGGTGGTCAGGACATCATGAAGGAATTCAAGACCGCTAACAACAACATGGGTGACTTCACCTACATGCCTGGCTTCTCCGCAGTCGCCGCCAAGATGAACGAAACCGCCGCCAAGGCCACCGATGGCTCCGGCAAGGTTGCAGACATCTTCTCCGACGCACAGACCACCTCTGTGGATACGCTGAAGAACTTCGGCCTGTCTGTTTCCGAGTGACATTAACGGTTAGGGTTCCTTCCAGCCGCTGATATCCTCAACCACACATCGAAAGGCCGGAGCTCAACACTCCGGCCTTTCCTTTTACTCGAGTTCGGTTCGTCATTAATTGTGTTTGATCTGACTGCATCGATTCGAACTGCATTACGTACTTTCTATTTCTCACTGTTCTTTTGAAAGACAGGTTTCCCTATGACTGCAACAACAAAAACGGCGAAGACGGGGGTCGCCAGGCGTGCCGATAAGCCAAAGGCTTCTGATGCTGTGAAGCGTGAGAATCGTACCGGCTGGGCCTTCATGGCACCGTTTGGCATCCTGTTCGCTCTGGTATTTATTCTTCCCATCATTTGGGCTATTTATTCCAGCTTCTTCCGCCAGGTCACCACGGGCGGTGGCGCATACGGCGGCGGGGAACTGGTCGATAAGTTCGTCGGACTTCAGAACTTCCAATACGTTATTACTTCCGGCAACTTCTGGGCTGGCGTGGGCAGGGTAGTGCTCTACACCGTGATTCAGGTGCCGGTCATGATCATCGCGGCACTTGCTCTGGCAATGCTCATCGATTCCTATATCGTCAAGCACATCACCGCATTCCGTCTGAGCTACTTCCTGCCGTACGCCATTCCGGGCGTGGTCGCATCCATCATCTGGGTGTACCTCTACAACGGCCAGATTTCCCCTATCGTTAAGGGACTTGCCGCCATCGGCATCAAGGTGAACTTCTTCGGCGACAATGTGGTCCTCGGCTCTATGGCCAACATCACGACCTGGACCTTCACCGGCTACAACATGCTGATCTTCCTCGCCGCACTGCAGGCCATTCCGCACGATCTGTACGAGGCCGCACGCATCGATGGCGCCAGTGGCTTCCAGATCGCCATGAAGATCAAGCTGCCGAACGTGCGTGCAGCCGCCCTGCTTGCCATGCTGCTCTCCATCGTCGGCACCATCCAGCTGTTCAACGAGCCGCAGGTGATGTCGATTTCCGATCCGAGCATTTCCAAGTCGTACACGCCAATGATGATGGCCCTCAATACCTCGCAGGGCACGCTGACCCCGGGTGGTGACGGACCTGCATCCGCTGTGGCCATCGTTATGGCACTGATCGCTGGCGTACTCGCCGTGGTCTACACGCTCGTTGAAAGGAAGGTGAACGCAGAATGAGCACCGTAGAAGCTACTGATAAGGAATCCCGCGCGGTCGCACGCGCTCGTAAGAAGGCTGACAGGATTCGCGACAAGCATGCCAACGACCTGCCTCGTTCCATGCAGCCTTCCGCGCTGGTCAAGACCATCACCATCGTTGTTCTGGTCTTCGCGCTGATCTACTTTCTGTTCCCGATTTACTGGGCCATCATCGCCTCGACCAAGACGCCGAGCCAGATGACCGGCAGCAACGGTCTGTGGTTCGCCGTGGGTCTGAGCGATTTGCCTGCCGCCATCGCCAAGAACTATGGCACGCTGATTGGTTGGACCCGTGGCCAGTTCTGGCGCTGGGTGCTGAACTCCCTGATCTACTCGGGTGTTTCCGCTCTGGTGGGTACGCTCGTGGCTGTGATGGCGGGATACGCTACCGCAAAGTTCAACTTCAAGGGTAAGAACCTTGCCATTGGCGTGATTATGGGCTGCATGCTGATGCCGGCCGCTCTGCTGACCATTCCGCAGTACTCCATCTTCCATGCCATGCACCTGACCAACACGATGCTCTCCATCATCATCCCGTGCTGCGTCTCTCCGTTCGGCTTCTTCCTGGGCCGCGTATACGCGCAGACCTCAGTGCCGAACGAGCTGCTTGAGGCGGCGCGTATCGATGGTGCAAGCGAAGCTCGCATCTTCTTCACCATTGTGTTGAGGATTCTGGCTCCGGCAATGGTCACGATCTTCCTGTTCCTGTTCGTGGCCACTTGGAACAACTTCCTGCTGCCGTTGATGATGGTCTCTTCCGACACCTTGAAGCCGGTGACCTTGGGTCTGTACGGCATGGTCTCTCTGGCTACCTTCACTGATCGTGGCGCTCTGATGATGGGTGCTCTGCTCGGTGTGCTGCCTGTGATCGTGCTCTTCCTCGGTCTCCAGCGCTACTGGCAGGCCGGCCTCGCCGCTGGTGCGGTCAAGGGCTGACGCGTTAAGCGGACAGCCCGGTGGGCTGTCTGTAGCGTCGGCCCGAGCGAGGCGGTAGCCGAGCGAAGGCAGCATTGAGTCTCGCCGTAGGCGAGTCCTTAATTGCAGGGGCCGAAGGCGACGCGTTAAGCGGACAGCCTAAGACCAATAATTCCCGCCGTCCGGTGCCTCGTGCTACTCCTTCCGGCGTCGGACGGCTTCTCAACAATAAGTAGCACGCAACCATACCGATCCAGAGCCTTCCTGATTCTTGTCATGAGATTGTCGGTGAAACTGACCGGGAAGCTCCGGTGATGTTCAATTCGCTCTTCCGGCGTTGCCGTGGGGCTACTCTCAAGGATTTATACAGTCAGGATCCTGGACGCCCGACGGTTGTGTCGGATTCTTGTTTTATATGCATATATTGTTTACAATTTAATTATCCAAAAAAAATAATCAATGTCCTCAAAGGAGAGACTATGACTAGCACCGGCCGCTTCACCTTGCCTAGCGAGGAGAATTTTGCGGAGAAGACCAAGGAGCTTGCCGAACTGTGGGGAGCAGACGCCATTCGTAACTCCGATGGCACGCATCTGGATGAGGCTGTGCTTGCCTTGGGCAAGAAGATTTACAATGCGTATTTCCCGACTCGCGCGCATAACGAGTGGATTACGCTGCATATGGATGAGACGCCACAGGTGTATCTGCTGACCGATCGCATTCTCGCCGAATCGGATACGGTTGATATTCCGCTGATGGAAAGCTTCTTCGCTGAGCAGCTGAAGCCGAATCGTGATGCCGACCCTCACAAGTATTGGGAGGTTGTAGACCGCACCACCGGCGAGGTCGTCGATTCGGCGAACTGGACGCTTGACGCGGACGAGGACACCGTGCATGTGAGCGGCGTTGCCGCATGGCATGAGTACACGGTGAGTTTCCTGGCCTACATCATCTGGGACCCGGTCGAGATGTACAACCATCTGACCAACGACTGGGGCGACAAGGAACACGAGATCCCGTTCGACATCTACCATCCGGCCACCCGCAAGTTCGTGTTCGACACGTTCGAGCAGTGGCTTAAGGACAGCCCGCAGACCGATGTGGTGCGATTCACCACGTTCTTCTACCAGTTCACGCTCCTGTTCGATGAAAAGCGCCGCGAAAAGGTCGTCGACTGGTTTGGTTGCGCCTGCACCGTAAGCCCGCGTGCGCTGGATGATTTCGAAGCCAAGTATGGCTACCGCCTGCGCCCGGAGGACTTCGTGGACGGCGGTGCCTACAACTCCGCATGGCGCGTGCCCAGAAAAGCCCAGCGCGACTGGATCGACTTCCTCTCCGGCTTCGTGCGCGAAAACGTCAAGCAGCTCGCCGACATGTCCCACGCCGCCGGCAAAGAGGCGATGATGTTCCTCGGCGACCAGTGGATCGGCACCGAACCGTACAAGGACGGATTCGACGAACTCGGCCTGGACGCCGTGGTCGGTTCCATCGGCGACGGCACCACCACCCGCATGATCGCCGATATTCCGGGCGTCAAGTACACCGAAGGCCGCTTCCTGCCGTACTTCTTCCCCGACACGTTCTACGAGGGCAACGATCCGAGCATCGAAGGCCTCGACAACTGGCGCAAGGCCCGCCGCGCGATCCTGCGCTCGCCGATCAGCCGCATGGGCTACGGCGGCTACCTCTCCCTGGCCGCCAAGTTCCCGAAGTTCGTGGACACGGTGACCCATATCGCCAACGAATTCCGCGACATCCACGACCGCACCGGTGGGGTGGCCGCCGAAGGTGAGCTCAACGTGGCGATTCTGAATTCCTGGGGCAAGATGCGCTCCTGGATGGCGTTCACCGTGGCACACGCCCTGCCCAACAAGCAGACCTACTCCTACTACGGCATTCTGGAATCCCTGTCCGGCATGCGCGTGAACGTGCGGTTCATCAGCTTCGACGACGTACTCGCGCATGGCATCGATAGCGATATCGACGTAATCATCAACGGCGGCCCGGTCGACACCGCATTCACCGGCGGCGATGTGTGGACCAACCCGAAGCTCGTGGAAACCGTGCGCGCCTGGGTGCGTGGCGGCGGCGCGTTCGTGGGCGTGGGCGAGCCGAGCTCGGCACCGCGCTTCCAAACGGGCCGGTTCTTCCAGCTGGCCGACGTGATTGGCGTGGACGAGGAGCGCTATCAGACCCTTTCGGTGGACAAGTATTTCCCGCCGGTGGTGCCGGACCACTTCATCACCGCCGATGTGCCGGTCGACCCGGCGGCCCGCGAGGCTTGGGAGCAGGCCGGCTACCGCATCCCGCTGAGCGGCTGCGGCGGCGGCCAGTCCATCAAGCCGTTGGGCGGCATCGATTTCGGCGAACCCGTGCTCAACACGTATCCGGTCAATGAAAACGTGACCCTGCTGCGCGCGGACGGCGGCCAGGTACAGCTCGCGACCAACGATTATGGCAAGGGCCGCGGCGTGTACATCTCCGGCCTGCCCTATTCGGCGACCAACGCCCGACTGCTGGAACGCGTGCTGTTCTACGCTTCCCACAACGAAGACAAGTATGCGGCCTGGAGCTCGTCCAATCCGGAATGCGAAGTGGCACACTTCCCCGAGCAAGGGCTGTATTGCGTAATCAACAACACCGATCAGCCGCAGAAGACCACGGTGACTTTGGCCGACGGCACCACCGAGGACTTCGACCTGCCTGACAGCGGTATCGCCTGGCGTGAAGCCTGATCCCACGTTTTGGAGAACGGACCCATCATGACTGAAAGCAATGAAGTTTTATTCGGCATCGCCTCGCATTTTGCGCTGGAAGGTGCCGTGACCGGTATCGAACCTTACGGAGACGGCCACATCAACACCACCTATCTGGTGACCACGGACGGCCCCCGCTACATCCTCCAGCAGATGAACACCAGCATCTTCCCCGATACGGTGAATCTGATGCGCAATGTCGAACTGGTCACCTCCACTCTCAAGGCTCAGGGCAAAGAGACGCTGGACATTGTGCCCACCACCTCAGGCGCCACCTGGGCCGAGATCGATGGCGGCGCATGGCGCGTCTACAAGTTCATCGAACACACCGTGTCCTACAACCTCGTGCCGAACCCGGACGTGTTCCGCGAAGCCGGCAGCGCATTCGGCGACTTCCAGAACTTCCTGTCCGAATTCGACGCCAGCCAGCTGACCGAAACCATCGCCCACTTCCACGACACCCCGCATCGTTTCGAGGACTTCAAGGCCGCCCTCGCCGCGGACAAGCTCGGCCGCGCCGCCGCATGCCAGCCGGAAATCGACTTCTATCTGAGTCACGCCGACCAGTATGCCGTCGTGATGGATGGGCTCAGGGACGGTTCGATTCCGCTGCGCGTGACCCACAATGACACCAAGCTCAACAACATCCTCATGGACGCCACCACCGGCAAGGCGCGTGCGATCATCGATCTCGACACCATCATGCCCGGCTCCATGCTGTTCGACTTCGGCGATTCCATACGCTTTGGTGCGTCCACTGCTCTGGAAGACGAAAAGGACCTCAGCAAGGTGCATTTCAGCACCGAGCTGTTCCGCGCCTACACGGAAGGCTTCGTGGGCGAACTACGCGGCAGCATCACCGCGCGCGAGGCCGAACTGCTGCCGTTCAGCGGCAACCTGCTCACCATGGAATGCGGCATGCGCTTTCTCGCCGACTACTTGGAAGGCGATATCTACTTTGCCACCAAGTACCCCGAGCATAATCTGGTGCGCACCCGCACCCAGATCAAACTCGTGCAGGAGATGGAGCAGAAGGCCAGCGAAACCCGCGCCATCGTAGCCGACATCATGGAGGCTGCCAGGTGAGCCGTCAGCCGAACCATACCCGAACCAGCATGATGGAGGCAGAGCAATGAACGATCAGCTGACCGAGGTATACGCCAGCATCGACGCCCTGATCGATTATGCCTTGGCCCATCTTGACCTTGACCCACGCAACGCAGACTGGACCCGCAACCAAATCTTCGCCCTCTTCCGCCTAGATTCCTACCCCGGACCCAAAACCACAACGTCGGCGGCGTCAGTGTCAGACGTAGTCCAAGACATTGTTGGCAGCCGAAGCCAGGCCCCCTATGGCGAAAAGACCCCCGACCCCCTGCTCGCCGCCTTCCGCGCCGCCGCCACAACCGCCGGCCTTTTCAAGCCGGAGGAAGGCCCGGCCTACGCCGACACCATCATGGGCATCCTCTCCGCCAACCCCGCTGATCTCGACGACCGATTCCTGCTCGTCGAGCACCGGGATGGCGGCATGGCCGCCATGCAATGGTTCTACGACTACTGTGTGGCCAACAATTATGTCAAGCGTGCCCAGCTCGACCGGAACCCGCGCTTCGACTCGCACGGGCTGACGGTGACCATCAACCTCGCCAAACCCGAATTCAAGAACATGAAGAAGGCGGCGGCCGGCAACGCCGTGGCCGGCGGCTACCCGAAGTGCACGATCTGCCATGAGAACGAGGGCTTCGCCGGACGTGACAAGCGCACGCTGCGCACCTTGCCGGTCACGCTCGGCGGCGAGTCATGGTTCTGGCAGTTCTCGCCCTACGGCTACTTCGACCAGCACGGCATCTGCGTGAACACCGACCACACGCCGATGCATGTGGACCGCGACACCTTCGGCCATCTGCTCGACTTCGTGGACCGTTTCCCCGGATACTTCCTCGGATGCAACGCCGCGCTGCCTCGCATCGGCGGCTCGGTGCTCGCCCATGACCATTACCAGGGCGGCGGCGAACTGCTGCCGATGCACAAGGCCGCCACTTGGGCCGCCTTCACACTTGCCGACTATCCGGACGCCGTGGTTGAAATCCTTGACTGGCCCGGCACCGCCGTGCGCGTGGTGTCGAAGAGTCGCCAGAGCATCATCGACGTATCCGACATCATCCGCGAGGCATGGGTCGGTTATGACGACGCGGCGAACGGCATCGCCAGCCATGACGCGGATGGCAACCGCCAATCCGCCCTCTCGCCCAGCGCGATCATCACCGAACGCGGCTATGAGATGAGTCTCATCTTCCGCAACAATGCGATCAGCGACGAGTACCCGGAAGGTATTTTCCATGCACACCCCGAATACTGGCCGGTCAAGCAGGAGCCGATCGGACTGATCGAGGCCCAAGGCTTGTTCATTCTGCCCGGACGGCTCGTCGACCAGCTCGGCATTGTCGAAGAGGCGCTCGCCGAAGGCCGCGATTTGCCCGATGAAGTCAGCGAATTCAGTCTCGAATGGGGCGAACTCGCTGAAACGTTGGCCGGAAACCACGACCGCGAGGCCATCCGCCAAGCCGTACACGACGAGCTCGGCAGCGTCTGCTACCGCATCCTCGGCAACACGGCCGTCTTCAAGCAGAAAGCCACCACGCAAACATTCCTCGAAAGCCTTGGTTTTGCCGCTAGGTGAAACAGGTCAAGTGAAGTAAGCTCAATACTGAAGGAAAAACCGAAGGCAAGTCCTTCCAAAGGAGGGAATATGACTACTGTTCTGGTTACGGGCGGTGCTGGATTCATCGCCACCCACACCGACATCGAACTGCTCAACAAGGGCTACGACGTTATTTCCGTAGATAACTACGGCAACTCGTCGCCCGTGGCGCTTGAGCGCGTCGAGCAAATCACCGGCAAGCCGGTCAAGCGTTACGACGGCGACGTGCGCGATGAGGCGCTTATGGAACGCGTCTTTACCGAAAACAACATCGACTGGGTCATTCACTTCGCCGGTCTCAAGGCCGTGGGCGAGTCCGTGGCCAAGCCGATCGAATACTACGACAACAACCTGTACTCCACGCTTGTGCTGCTCAAGGTGATGAAGAAGCACAACGTCAAGAAGATCATCTTCTCCTCCTCCGCCACCGTGTACGGCACGCCGAAGGAATTGCCGATTACCGAGGAGACGCCGACCGGCGGCACCACCAACCCGTACGGCACCTCCAAGCTGTTCCAAGAGCAGATTCTGCGCGACGTGCATGTGGCCGATCCGTCCTGGACCATCGTGCTGCTGCGCTACTTCAACCCGGTCGGCGCGCACGAGTCCGGCCTGCTGGGCGAAGACCCGAAGGGTATTCCGGCGAACCTCACCCCGTACGTGGCCAAGGTCGCGGTCGGCGAGCTCAAGGAAGTCCAGGTCTACGGCGACGACTACGACACGCCCGACGGCACTGGTGTGCGTGACTACATCCACGTGGTCGACCTGGCCAAGGGTCACGTGGCCGTTATTGACCACATCGACAAGGAAGGCGTGTTCGTCTACAACCTGGGTACTGGCCACGGCTACTCCGTGCTTGAGGTTATCAAGGCTTACGAGAAGGCCGCCGGTCATCCGATTCCGTACGCGATCAAGCCGCGTCGCCCCGGTGACATCGCCGCCTGCTACGCCGACGCTTCCAAGGCGGAGAAGGAGCTTGGCTGGAAGGCCGAGCTGACCATCGACGACATGGCCGCCTCCTCCCTCAACTGGCAGACCAAGAACCCCAACGGTTTCCGCGACGCGGAGTGATATGAGCAGATGAGCTCCCTCTGATGAGGGAGCTCATTGTCGTTTCATCACACGATGCGCCTATCGGCGGCCCAGCGGGTGAGCTCGGTGCGATTCGAAAGCTGAAGCTTTCGCAGCACCGAGCTCACGTGCGTTTCGACCGTCTTGATCGAAATGAACAGTTCGGCCGCCACCTCTTTATACGTGTAACCACGCGCGATCAGCCGCATGACCTCCTGCTCGCGGGCGGACAGCCGGTCCAGCTCCTCATCATGAGCCCGTGCCGCACCATCAGCGCCGCCATCAGACCCCGCCGCCGGCACACCCTGGAAGGTCGAAAGCACAAAACCGGCCAGTTTTGGCGAGAACACGGCATAGCCCTCATGCACCTGCTTGATGGATGAAATCAAATCAGCGCCGGTAATCGTCTTGGTTACATAGCCCTGGGCGCCGGCGCGAATCACCGACCCCACATCCTGCGGCGCATCCGAAACCGACAATGCCAGAAACACGGTAGTGGGGGAGTAGGGCCGCGATTTGGCGAGGATCTCGGCACCGCCGCCACCCTCGCCGCCGGGCACATGCACATCCAGCAACACCACCTGCGGCTTGGTCTGTGCGATCATCGCCACCGAACCGGGCACGTCCGCCGCTTGGCCGACGATATCGAAGGAATCGCGCAACGTGGCGATTACGCCCGCACGGAACATCTCATGGTCATCGACCATGGCCACACGAATCTTGGCTGTCTCGTTCTCGCTCATCGATGTTCTCCCTGCGCCGCTTTCAGCGCGATCGGCATATGCATTCTGACCTCGGTGCCCCAGCCGGCCCTGGACACTATCTCCACTGTACCGCCGCGCCGTTTGATGCGGCCGATAATCGATTCGCGGATGCCCAGCCGGTCGGGTGGAATGGCGTCCATATCGAAGCCTTCGCCATGGTCGCGCACGAACACTTCAACCATCGTGTCGCTGGCCTCGCAATACAAAGACACCGGCTCGCCGCCATGCGTGACCGCATTGACCAACGCCTGACGGGTGGCGTCCAGCAGCGCATCGGTCTGGGCGCTCGGCCGCGCGTCGCCCACGGTGACCACCTCAATCGGCTTGCCGTGCTCGTCCTCCACCTCGGCGGCGATCTGCTTCAATCCGGCTCCCACCGAACGATCCGATGTGGAACGTTCCTGATACAGCCATTCGCGCAGCTCGCGCTCTTGGCTACGCGCCAGGGCGAATACGGTGGTCGGTTCCTCGGAGTTCAGCTGAATCAGCGCCAACGTTTGCAGCACGCCATCATGCAGATGGGCGGTCATGTCCGCGCGCTCCTCTTCGCGCTCCTTCAATGCCTGCTCGTGGGTGAGTCGTTGCAGCATCGCGTTCGCCCACGGCATCACCGCCACCACGATACCGACGATCATCACGAATCCGCTGGCAACAATGCGTCGAGGAGAGGTGCCCCACCCAGGAATGCTGACATTATGCACATACAATGCCCATCCCATGAAAATCAGTGCGATGCCGCCCAACATAGACAACAGCTGCGTGCCTCGCGGACTAAGATTCATCCATGCCAGTGCGATGCCGCCCAACCCTACCAGCAGCGGAAACACAATCTGGACATCCGCACCGGTGCTGGTGAGCAACAGTCCAGTGGCCATCAACGCGAAACCGGCCAATGCCACGACGGCCGGTTTCGGAGCACGTTGGATGGCCTCGGACAATGATTCCGGTGCGGCAGCCGATTCGTCGTCATGAGCGGCAAGTGGCTGATTGCCTCGCGCAAGCGGCGCCTGATCAACGGGCACTGTGCGAGCCGCAGCCGCCACCGGGTCTCCGGCAGGCATGAACACCCACAGGAATACATAAGCGATGATGCCTGCGCCGTAGAGGACGGTCAGTGCGATGAACGCAATCCGAACCCATGCCACGCCGATGCCCAAGTGCAGGGCGATGCCCTTGCACACGCCGGTGAGCCAACGGCCCTGCCGGGGGCGCATCAACGGCATGCGCGCGGGCAGCAATGGTTCGGGAGATGACGTCATACTCCTATTGTGCCGCGCTCAGGGCGTTACGGCCGGGGTTTTACCCGGTGTTCAGGGAACAATCAGGGTGTTCCCCGAGCGTTGTGGCAGTGGTCGGGCGGTGTAATGGAATCATGAGCAATCCAAACGCGAATCCATATCAGCCACAGCCGCAGCCTGGTCCGCAAAAAAACAAGACATCGCGACGCTTCTTCACTTGGGTGCGATCCAGTGGACTGGTTCGCGGCGACGACCGGTGGATCGGCGGCGTATGCAGCGGCATCGCTTTACGGCTTGGCTGGAGCCCCACATTAGTACGTGCGTTGGTGATTGTATGTACATTGTTCTTCGGTTTTGGCGCAGCTCTGTACGCACTCGGCTGGTTTCTGATGCCGGATGTACGCGATGGGCACATCTTGGCCGAGGACCTCATTGCCGGCCAATGGGACTGGAATTGTCTGGGATGCTTCCTGTTCCTCGCCGTGGCAATCGTGATTCCAGGTGCGGGGTGGGGTTGTATTGCGCTCGCCGCCTTAGCGCTATGGCTGTTGGCCAAAAGCGGCATTCGCCAGCAGGAAGGGTACGGATTCGGGGCATCTGCGCCGCGACCGGTTTCACAGCCTGTGTCATATCCAGCTCCACAGCCTGTCTCATATCCAGCCGCGCAACCAGTACCTCAATCTCCTTTGTATTCAGCTCCGCAACCTTTTCCACAACCTGTTTCACAAACCGCGCCTAGTGTTTCACAGCCTGTTTCACAGCCTGTCTATCAGTCGATGCCCAGCGTGATGCCGGGTACTGTGCCCGGCGCGATGCCCGGCACAGTACCCAACGGGCCGTTTGCCCCCGACCGTATGAATGCGACGGCCTATGCCCCCACCGAGTCCAAGCGCCGCAAGCCGGCGGGCCCAATCGTGGTCTTGAGCATACTGGGCCTTACCTTCCTCTCCTTTGCCGGTCTGATGGGACTGATTTGGGTAAACGACATGGGCATTATCGGCATTATGCGTCTGGGCACCATCTGGATTGCCGCAGTATGCATAGTGATGGGGCTGGTGGTCATCATTCTCGGATTCAGAGGACGGCGTACCGGTGGTCTGATTCCTCTCGGACTGGTTGCCGGTGGATGCGCGCTCTGCATGACCATCGTTTCAGGCACGTATGGCGTGTACTACCGTGATCTTGGTGCCAGCGGCATCAATACTGTTGTTTCACTGAGCCAATCTGTCAGTGCGAGAAACAGCGACGGCATGAACGATGTGCAAAAGGATGGCATCTTCGTTGCCGATGCCAGCGATGCCACGTTTGAAACATTGCAGCAAGGTGTGGCGTTCAGCGGTGAAAACTACAACACCGATCAGGCAATCATTGATTGGTCCGATTGGGACAAGACACATGGACCGCACACGGTGAAGATGCTGGATGGCAAAACTTCCATCAGTAATTGCCCGGTCGGTACCATCACCATAGCCGCAACACAGGCGCAAGTGCATATCGTTCTGCCGGATTCCTGCACTTACGCCTTCGGCACCGCCGACTCCTACTACTCCACTTCGAGTGACGTTGGCGGCAAATACGAGATGGTATACAACAACTACATGGGTCCAAGCTTTGTTTTCTTCGAAGCTGAAAGTGCCACCAATGGGCCTGATCACGAATGGTTGTATAAGGAATCCGCCATGCCGGACAACGGCCCAGAATTAAAAATCAATATTCCCTATGTGGTGGAAGCACGTGTCAACGTGGTGTACGCCTCCGATTGGGAAGGCTCTACGTTCCAGCCGCTTGCCGATATATACGACGGCAACAGTACAAGCAAGAACACAACCGAACAATCGGAATGATCAAGCCGTTGCAACTAGGAGATGGAATCATGACTGATGAAACCAAGGAATTCGCCTCCATTGAGGATGCGACACCGACCACGGCCATACCTTCCGAAACCGACGCGACCACCGCGACCACAACCATGGTGACCGTCGATGACCGAACCGATACCACGGTGCTGCCATCCGCAGCGGATGATGACGAAACGGCTGTGCTGCCCGTCCCCGACAATCATGCGGATGCGTCGGTCTCGGATGTGGATACGCAGGCAACAGCTGCCTCTCCATCGCCCATCGAACCAACCACAGATCGGATTGCCCTGGAAACAGTTGCCGATGCCGTGGAGGGAGATGGTGGGCCGATTCCATCTGCCGATGATGTGCCGATGTACGCAGCATCTTCAGCACGACCTCCCTATGGGCAGTCTCAGACCGCCGGCAAACCATGCCAGCCTGGGGGGAGCGCCAAGAACGTCCAGAGCGCCAAGAACGTCCAGAATGCTAAGGATGTCAAGAGTGCCAAGAACATCCAGAAACAGAGCACCAGCGCGCCTACTGTGGTATTCGGACTATTAGGCGTGATTATCGGCGTGATCGCGCTGGTTTTCGGGTACATATCTCCGGATCGGATGATTTCGTTGTTCTCGCCGAATCCGCAATTGCTGACGGCTATTATTTGCGCCGTAGTGGGACTGATTCTGGTAATAGTGGCCGTTGTATGGGCCATAGTCGGTGCCGTCAAGAAGAGAAAATAGCGTTACAAACCATTGCATTACGGTCCCAGTAGAAGCACATTATGACGGGAGCCGACCGATAAGAGCCGACCGTTCTATGCTGATGGGGGGGGGGAGGCATAGTAACTATGAAGCGGATTTCGGTGCGGCGGGTAGCGAGCGTCATCGCCACCGCGATGGCGATGACGCTGGTATTCGCCACACTTGGCTGGGCGATGATGCCGCAATGGAACACACGGCCCTACACCAAGCACATCGCTATCGCTTCTGCCGACACCACCATCACCCCTGCCCATGCGAACATTCCCCACGAGGGGCGATATCGTACGCGTGAAACCCGACTATCCATCAAGACCGGCGACGGCGTCACGCTACCCGCCGTACTACGTGAACCGGTCGACGCTCCCGGGCCACGCCCGGCTTGTCTGTTCATTCACGGGTCCGGTACCAGCGGTGCCGAGGATTTCGGCGATATCGCCAACGCCATGGCCTCTGCCGGCATCGTGACCTTGGTGCCGGCCAAGCGCAACGACAACTACACCGTGCTGCATCGCGACTACCCGCGTTTTGCTCGCGAATACGGGCGTTCGCTCGACGTGCTGCGTGGCATAAGCGGCGTGGACCCCGCCAAAACCGGCATCTACGCCGAATCCGAAGGCACCTGGATCGCCACGATTCTAACCTCGAAACGGCAAGACATTGCCTTTGCCATACTTACATCCGCACCGGTGTTCAATGGACGTGAGCAAATGGCCATGGCTGTCAGCGCCTATACGCATGAGGCCGGCGCGCCCAAGCCCGTGGTCAAAGACATGGCCAAATTGATGTCGCTGGACTACGCGCCATTCGATCTGGCCTATGCCGACTTTGATGCCGACCGGTATCTGAAATCCCTCACCATGCCGGTGCTGGTGAACTACGGCACCTACGATACGGCCATGCCCATCGAACAGGGGGCGCAGCGGATCATCGCCACGGCCAACAAGTCCGGCAACGAGAACGTCACCGTACGCTATTTCGCCGGCAACCATCAGATGCGGGCTGGTGAGGGCTTATTCACCCCGAACCTGCCATTGGCCGAAGGCTATACGCAAGCGCTGGAAAATTGGGTGAACGGTGTGACTGCCGGAACCAAAGCCGATGGATGGGCAACGCCCCAAGTCGCCGGTGCGACACCTCACCAGCGCTTCGCCGCGCCGCAACGTACCAGATCCGGTATCGTCGGCTCGCTCGGCGTGCTGGCCGGTCTGATGGTGGCAGGGCCCGTGCTGATCGTGATGGCGGCGATATTAGGTATTGGCTTGACTGTGTTTTCTTGGCTACAGACGTTGCTGGCCGGGCGACGTAGTGTGGCGACTGTGCGGGCCATGCATGCGACGCCGAGTGGGCTGGGAGCCGCCCAACAGCGTACGTTGCACGGCATTGCCGGCTTATCTGCCGGTATCGGCACAGCGGTGATGGTGATTACTGGGCTGTTGTACGGCTATATGAGCGCCGTAGGCGTATCGGCTGTATTGGTTATGCCTCAACCGCGGCTGTTTGCCGTCGGATGGGTGGTGCTGCGAATAGCGACCATGCTGTTGGTGGTGCTGTTTGCTTGGGAAATGGAACGTGTCTGGTATTGCCGCGCCGATATCGTCGGTGTGCGGCGCGTCATATGCGTGATGGTAGCGCTCGGCACTCTCGCCACACTGATGACACTGGCATTTTGGGGCCTATTCTCGCTGTAATTCTGCCGATGTGCGCTGGTAAATGGGGCCTGGCGGGCAGGCTGCGTTGGTGGTCTGGGTGTGGGGCGATCGGCAGATTGCGTTGGCCTGGGTATGGCCGGCCGACGTACATCAGTCGGGGTGTCCGATACACAGTGAATGGCTGAGTATTACGCTTGGGAGGCTTCGGCCTCCTCTAAGGTGTCGAAACCGCCGAGCTGGACTGTGTGCAACAAGGTTTCCTCAGTGATATTGCGTTGCGGGCTGGCTGCGGCGCGCTCGCCAATCATCGCTTCGTAACGTTCGAAGGTCTGGTCGGAATACGTACCAAGCTCGCCGCGCAGATAGGTTTCGAATGAGGTGGCAGATGGTGTGTCTTCGGTGGTGGTGAGTGCGCGCATCGCCTCGCCGAGCTTGGGGTAGCGCTCGCGGAAATCCTTGGCCCAGGCGACCTGCTGGGCGATGACCTGTTCCTGACGGGCCGCGCGCTCTTCAGAGAGACGCGGAATATACGGCTCTATGTTCTTCGTGAAATTTTCCGGTGCGGTGGAGGCCATCATGCGGCCGTATTTTTCGGTCACGAGGTTGCGGCCCACGTGGTCGGCCGCGTCAAGATCAGCGGCATAGCTGGTGAGTAATGGCCGCTCCCATGTGAGGAACTGGGCCAACCGCATCTGGTGGAACACCGGCCAGTTGCCTTGGCATGCCGCGCGTCCACCCTCATTGTTGGTGCGCTGGAACTGATCCCATTCATGACGCACAATAGCCTCGCGCAGTTCATCATCAGTCAGTTCGTTGGTCATCGACGTTCCTTTCACTGATACCTCCCTCTGATGAGGGAGGTGGCACGGCGAAGCCGTGGCAGAGGGAGCTTGAATCTACAAACTTTTAAGCACCGGATCATCAGAGGCGATGTGGTCCTCGACATACGGGCGCTGCCATTCGAGGAAGGTCTCGCCGGACGTGGTCAGGTGTTCGCGTTTGAGTTCCTTGACGATATCCACCGCAATCTGCTCCACAATATCGTTGATTTTCTCGATTGCTGGAGCCGCGCCCTTGCCGCCTTCGCCAAATCCGGCCCCGCCATAGCAGGCTGCCGAACTCAATCGCATCACGGTTTCCAACTGTTCGCCCACGTTCGGCAACAGCGCGAACATCGAGCCAGACAGCTTGCGCAATGCTGCGAACTGCCACTTGTAATACGGCATATAGCCCACCACCATCGGCACGTTAACCAGGAACACCAACGAGGCGGTGGCCTGCACGAACTCGTGGATGGACAGCCATGCGGCCGCGCCGTCGCCGCGCTTCAACGAACGCGGCAGATTATATTGACCGGCCTGGGCGATCATGCCGAGTCGCTTGGAGATCAGCGCGAGCCGCACATCGTCGGGCATGTTCTTGAACCCTTGGCGCGTCTTGGAAAACAGACCGGTGGGATCGGCGAACACCTCGCCATTGGTGGCGGCGGCCAAGGTCGATTCCTGAAGCATTAGCCACTCATGCGGCGCGGTCTGCGCCGGCGCAGTGCGATACCCGGTGATCGACTCAAAGAAGTCACCGATGCGGAACACGCCGTCACGGCGATTCGCGCCCTGTGCGCGCGGCGTGACGGGGGAGAGCGGTGCATCAATCGGAGTCGTCATCGCTTCCGCCACATCAGAGGACGCCGCGCCTGACTCGGCAGTGGCGGTATCGTCCGTAGCGGTGCCGGGGGTGGGTGCGTTTGCCGCATCGGGTATGACGGTGGAGCCTGCACCTGCGGAGGGGAATGCTCCGGAAGCATCGGACCTGGCATGCGCCTCGAACGTCACGCGGCCTTGCGCATCCACGCTGAACTTGCGCGGCAGTGCCTCGTAATCGACCTCAAGTTGCTCGCCGATCGCCGCGTAATCCTCATCCGTAAGCCACAGGCAGAAGCGCGGGCCGAAATCGTGGTCCTGCGAATACGCATCATCGAATCCGTAGCATTCCGAGCCATGACCCACCAGACCGGCGGCGATACGCCCGGCATACTGCGGATACTTCGCCGCAATCATCGGCTTGCCCATCTGCGTCCAGAACGCGCGGGCCAGCTTCAGTCCGGACACCGGGCATGCGGAAACGGCCTCGGCCGCGCCCGCAGAACCGGTCGACACCGAAACGGTGGATGGGGAAGATGCCGCGTTCGCACCGGTCTTGCCCTGTGCCGGGCTGTTCGGCAGCCGCGAGCCGGACTGGGGCAGCGCGCCTGCATCGCCGGCAACACCTGCATTGTCAACCGTCACCCCGGCCTGCGCCGCCGCTTCCTCGGCCTGCCGCAGATTGTCGGCGGTGATACGCCAGTAATCGGTGTCCTTGCCGTAACATTCCTCGATCACGGCCAGCGCATGCCGGTATCCAGTAACCGCATCCGCATACCGTCTCTCGGCAAAGCACACCTGCGCGAAGCCCGCCAGTGCGGAGGCATAATGCGCGGAATGTTCCAGATGGCCGGTGCGATAGATTTCCAGCGCCTTGGCTGCATGCCAATGCGCGTCCTCCAACTTGTGTTCGGTCAGCAGGGTCAACGCCAGATTCGTGTGCGAGCTGGACACGTCGATATCCGCGTCCGGGTTCACGCTCGAGGCTTCGATAATGCGCAGCGCTTCACGCAACTCCAGTTCCGCCTTGTCGGGCCGATTCGTCTCGCTGTAGAGCATCGACAGATTGTTGTGCAGTGCTGCGAGCCTACGGTCGGTGGGCGCCAGCGAATGCCGGCAGACACTCTGCGCCTGATGATACAAATCCTCGGCCTGATCGTATTGTTTGGCCGCGCGCATCGAGGTGGCGCAATTGATTAGCGTGATGGCCCACGCCTCGGATGTGCCGGTGGTCAAGCCCATACGAGCGGCCAGTTCCAGCGCTCGCTGCACAATCCACTGATTCTCCTTGTGCCGACCTTGCGAGCGATAGAAGCCCATCGTTTCGTTGAGCACGGTGAGCAGTCCGGCCTCGTCGCCGGCGTTTTCCGCGTCCACCATCGCCTGTTCCAAGTACGGGCCGGCTTCGGTGGCGGCCGTGTGGCGATCGAAAATCGCGTCCAGTCCGTTCAGGAATTGTTGGGTATCAAAGGTTGCGGGCGATTGATCGGCATCGTCCGCAACCTGGTTCGCCGTGGAATCGGCACCTTGTGCTGCGGCCGCCGCATCGGTGTCGTCGGCATCGTCTGGACCATGCGCGAATTGCGCGGCGAATTGTTTGAGCAGTGCTTCCTCATCCATACCGCCAGACCTCCCTGAATCGTGTCTGATTTCAGTCTATTAATACTGTGAACAAACACGTCAGGGAGTTTGCTGTGAGCTTGGTCTCAGTCCACCTTGGTTTCGCGCAAGCGGTGAATGGCGTCGGTATCGGTTTCGCAGCGCCACGAGTAGAAGGCCAGCAGCCCTACGGCAAGCAGAGCCAGCGGCATACCGCCCAGGCCGGTATAGCGATAGTTCATCGAGAAGGTGGTGAGCATCGCGCCGCCGACAATCGAGCCGATGGCATTGCCGAAGTTAAACGCCACCTGTACAGCCGCGCCGGCGATCAGCTCGCCGCCGCCCTGGCCGGCTTCGGTCATCAGCAATTGCTGTGGAGCGGAAGTAAAGAACAATCCGATGGCGATCCAGAACGTCAGTACAGCGGTCATCGGCTGATTACCCGGAGTGATAAGCACCAGCAACAAGCCGAGGCAGGAGATGGACTGACCTATTGCGGCCGCGCCGGCATGCCTCCAATGGTCGGTCAGACGACCTCCAAGCAGACCGCCGATGACCATACCAAAGCCGGCAAGCATCATCAGCATCGGCACCAGGGAAGACGACCATCCGCCGGTTTTCTGCAGCCAAGGGGAGACGTAGCTCCACCAGCAGAACACACCGGCATTGCCGGTGAACACGGCGGCCAAAATCACCCACGGGCCACGGCGGGTGAGGAACTTGAACTGACCGGCGATGCCTGCGTCCTTGATCGGTGCAACGTACGGAATCCACGCCGACGCCAGCACAATCGTCATTGCCGCCCAAGCGGCCAAAATGCCGAAGGCAAGACGCCAGGAAAGGAACTCGGCCATCAAGGTGCCCGCCGGTACGCCGAGCATATTGGCCACGGTCTGTCCGGTGACCATCACGGATACGGCCTGCGCCTCCTTGCCTTCCTCCGCCAGAGTCTTGGCGATGAGTGTGGCTGTGCCGAAGAATGCGCCGTGCGGCAGGCCGGCGACGAATCGTGCGACGACCAGCATGGCGGCATTGACGGAGAATGCGGAAGCCAGATTGCCCACCAAGGCAATCACCATAAACAATATGATGAGGTCCTTCGGCGGCACCTTGCGGCCGAATACCAGAATCAGTGTGCCGAAGCACACGCCGATCGCATACGCGGAAATGTAATGGCCTGCGGTGGGGATGTCCACGCCGGTGGCGGCCGCGGCCTGCGGCAGAATGCCCATCATCACGAACTCGGCGGCACCGAGAATGAACGCGCCCGAAGCCAGTGCAAGCAGACTCTTCTTCATGGTTCCTCTAATTACTTCAGTATTACTTACAAAAACAGTGCGGCAATCGATTGATTCGAGCGATATATTACGGTGGTCCGCCAACAAATACGGGGGCTTGCCGTGATGTGGTTTGTCGCTGTGTGCGGCGGGTTGTTTACCGCTGTTCGATCGCTTGGTTTGATTGTTGGGACAGGAAACGAAAAACCGGATTGCTGATTTCTCAACAATCCGGTCCAGTTGTCGGGCTGGCGGGATTTGAACCCGCGGCCTCTTCGTCCCGAACGAAGCGCGCTACCAAGCTGCGCTACAGCCCGTTTGGCAACAGATGTAGATATTACATTGTGGTGGTGGACAATGCAAATCGGCATGTCGCGAGTGTTGCGTGATGGTGGATTCGCCATGTGTACAGGTCTCTCAAGCCTTGTGCAGGGCCGGTTTTGCGTCATGTGAGCGGGTGTTCAGATGGCCGTGCGGTCTGCCGGGCTCATAATCGCCGGCCTTGCGTACACTGATGAATCATGGCTGAAGTTGTCGAAAATACCGAAAACACTGAGAATGAAACCCCGGCCGTCCCGCAGATGAGCACCGTCGAACGTGCGGAAATGCTGCTCAAGCAGGACGCCACCATCCGCGAGAAGATCAAGTCCGGTGCCACGCTGGACGAAGCCGTGGACCCCTCCAACAAGGAGTTCGGCCCGCTGGCCCACCCCGAGCAGGTGCAGATGCGCGTGGCCAAGCGCGCGATGATGCTTGAGGCCGGCATCGCCCCCTACCCGGTGCACTTGGACGTCACCGACACCATCGAGGCGGTCCGCGCCAAGTATGACGGCAAGCTCGAGGCTGGCGAAGAGACCGAAGACATGGTCGGCATTGCTGGCCGCGTGCTGTTCCTGCGCAACGCGGGCGGCCTGTGCTTCGTGCAGCTGTCCGCCGGTGACGGCACCAAGATTCAGGGCATGATCTCCAAGAAGGAGATTGGCGCCGATTCGCTCAAGCAGTTCAAGCAGCTCGTCGACCTTGGCGATCACTTGTACCTCAAGGGCCGCGTCATCGCCTCCAAGACCGGCGAGCTGTCCGTATTCGCCACTGAGTGGGCTATCGCCTCTAAGGCCCTGCAGCCGCTGCCGGCCCTGCACAAGGACCTGAACGAAGACACCCGCACCCGCAAGCCGTACATCGGCATGATCGCGGACGAGAACATCCGCAACATGGTGCGCAACCGCTCCAAGGCCGTGGCCTCCCTGCGCCGCACCTTTGACGACCACGACTTCCTCGAGGTCGAAACCCCGATGCTGCAGACCCTGCACGGTGGCGCGGCCGCCCGCCCGTTCACCACGCACATGAACGCCTTCGACCTTGACCTGTACCTTCGCATCGCCCCGGAACTGTTCCTCAAGCGCTGCCTGGTCGGCGGCATCGATCGCGTGTTCGAAATCAACCGTGACTTCCGCAATGAGGGCGTCGACGCCACGCACGCCCCCGAATTCACCATGGTCGAGGCCTACCAGGCCTATGGCACCTATGATTCCATCGGCCAGCTGGTCAAGGAGCTCGTGCAGAAGACCGCCATGGACGTCTACGGCTCGCACAAGGTCACCCTGCTCGACGGCACCGAATACGACTTCGGCGGCGAATGGAAGACCATCAGCATGTACGACTCCCTGTCCGAATCGTTGGGCGAGGAGATTGTGCCGAACGGCGGCCCGGACGCCCCCGGCACCTCCGTTGAGCACCTGGGCGCCATCGCCGACAAGCTCGGCGTAGAGCGCGACGACGTGGAGAACCACGGCAAGCTCGTCGAACACCTGTGGGAGCACTTCTACGAGGACAAGCTTTACGAGCCCACCTTCGTGCGTGACTTCCCGGTCGAAACCTCCCCGCTGGTCAAGGGCCACCGCACCAAGCCCGGCGTGGTGGAGAAGTGGGATCTCTACGTGCGCGGCTTCGAGCTGGCTACCGGCTACTCCGAGCTCAACGACCCGATCGTGCAGCGTGAACGTTTCGTGGCTCAGGCCAAGGACGCGCTCGCTGGCGACGAAGAGGCTTGCGACATCGATGAGGACTTCCTCGAGGCTCTCGGCGTGGGCATGCCTCCGGCCGGCGGTATGGGTATGGGTATTGATCGACTGCTTATCGCCTTGACCGGTGCCACGATTCGCGAGACCATCACCTTCCCGCTGGTCAAGCCGCTCGTTGGCTGATTAGGCATACTCTGGCTCCCCTCAGAGAGGGGAGCCGAGTTATATATGAAAGGGATTGCTTATGTCCATCGGCTTGTGGGTTCGGGGCGCGCGTCCCAAGACCTTGGCCACTTCCATCGCGTCGGTGACGGTTGGGGCGACGATGGCATACGCGCATATCGAGCAGTCGGGCACCTGCATCGCAATATATCCCGAACCGGCCTCCTGCGCCACGGCCCGTGAACAGCAGACCCTGCTGATGGACCGATTCTGGCCGGTGACCATCCTGTGCCTGCTAGTCGCGCTGTTCCTGCAAATCGCCGTCAACTATGCGAACGACTATTCCGATGGCATCCGCGGCACTGACGCCGGGCGTGACACGGACGAATCGAAATCAGGCAAACCCCAGCGACTGACCGCATCCGGACTGGTACCGGCCAAGCATGTACTGTTCGCGGCGATGATTTGCGCCGCCATCGCCTGCATATGCGGCATTGCCGCTATCGTGATTTCCCAAGCTTGGTGGCTGTTTGCCGTGGGTGTGGCCTCCTTGCTGGCCGGCTGGTTCTACACCGGTGGCAAGCATCCGTATGGATACGTCGGGCTGGGAGAAGTCGGCGTGTTCCTGTTCTTCGGCTTGGCTGCGGTATTGGGCACCGAATACGCGCTGTGCGGCACGGTGGACGTCGGCGGACTATTGGGTGCTGTGGCGGCTGGCCTGTTCTCCTGCCTGATCATGATGGTGAACAATATCCGTGACATCGACGAGGATCGTGAGCATGGTAAGTGCACGCTGGCCGTACGGCTGGGTGAATCCGGCGCGCGTACGCTGCTGATTGTGTGCTGCGTGGCCGCGTGGGCCATAGCCCTGCTCATGTGCGCGACCCTATGGTGGCCGTGGGGCGCAGTGCTGTTGATCTCGGGCGTCGGAATACCTGTGCGCATGGTCTCCAGCGTGAATAAACGTCAATTCCGCCCGGCTCTGCCCGCCGCCAGCTTCCAGACCTTGCTGTTTGCGGTGGTGCTGGCGGTTTCCGTGACGCTCTGAGAGCGAAATAATAAGACGAATACTCGTGTTTGGGCGCACGCGGCTGTAGACTGAACCGTATGACTTATAAACTAGTACTGCTCCGTCATGGACAGAGCGCATGGAATAAAACTAACCAGTTCACCGGCTGGGTCGACGTACCGCTGACCGAGCAGGGTGAAGCCGAAGCCAAGCGTGGCGGCGAGCTGCTCAAGGAGAAGAACGTCCTTCCGGACATCGTGTTCACCTCCCTGCTGCGTCGCGCCATCAACACCGCCAACATCGCTCTGGATGCCGCAGATCGTCTGTGGATTCCGGTTCAGCGTGACTGGCGTCTCAACGAGCGTCACTACGGCGCTCTGCAGGGCAAGAACAAGACCGAGATCCGCGAAGAGTACGGCGACGAGAAGTTCATGCTGTGGCGCCGTTCTTACGCCACCCCGCCGCCCGAGATCGACCCGAACGACCAGTACGCCCAGAACAACGACCCGCGCTACGCCGGCGATCCGGTTCCGGAAGCCGAGTGCCTGGCCAACGTTGTTGAGCGTGTGAAGCCGTACTTCGAGTCCGCTATCGAGCCGGAGCTCAAGGCCGGCAAGACCGTGCTGATTGCTGCCCACGGCAACTCCCTCCGCGCCATCGTCAAGATGCTGGACAACCTGTCTGAGGAAGAGATCGCCAAGGTCAACATCCCGACCGCCATCCCGCTGCTCTACGAGCTGGACGAGAACTTCAAGCCGATCAAGCCGCGTGGCGAGTACCTGGACCCGGAGGCTGCTGCTGCCGGTGCCGCCGCTGTCGCCGCTCAGGGCCAGAAGTGAGCCTAAGCCGCTAACACGGTACAAGCTGTAAGGGGAGTCGCACATAACGTGCGGCTCCCCTTTGCTATGCCTGCCAAATCCCCCATGGGGCGGTGATTACCCCATGGGGCGGTAAAACCCTCATGGGGCGGTATGCCAGAATGGCTTAATTCCGCGGTTTCACATATCCTTCAAACCGCCCCATGGGCAAGTTACCGCCCTATGGGTGTTTTGCCGCCCCATGGATATGCCGGTGTACCGCCCAAAAGCAACAAAAAACGGCGTCCAGCCGTAGCCGGATCGCCGCTTTCGGGCATCCTCCTCAAACCACAGGAGAACAAGTGTTCAGTTATTCGCCCAATGTGAGAACAAGTCCCAATCAGTCGATGTCGGTGCCCTCGTCGCGGGTCGGCTCCTTAGTGGGGTCGAAGCCGGAGACGATGTACACCACACGGCGGGCGGCGGACACGGCGTGATCGCCGAGACGCTCCAGGAAGCGGCCCAGCAGCACGATATCCACGGTCTGCTGACGGGTGATGTCATCGGACAGCGCTAGATCGAAGGTCTGGTGGTGCAGATTGTCCAGCTTGTCGTCAGCCAGGATGATGGCCTCGGCGGTCTTGGCATCGCGATCGAAGAGCATGGCCACCAGCTGGTCAGCGGTGTTGTCCAGGAAGTCGATCATCTCGGCGAACACCGGTTGAGCGGATTCAGGAATCGCGGCGGCCGGATAGGTGCGGCGAGCGGCCTCGGCCACGTGGCGGGCAAGATCGCCCATACGCTCGAACGTGGAAGCCAGACGCATGGTGGAAACGACCACACGCAGATCGGTGGCCACCGGATTCTGCTTGGCGAGCAACTTGACGCACTGGTCAATCACAGAGGACTCCAGGGCATCGATTTCGATGTCGCCGTCAATCACAGTCTGTGCGGCTTCAACGTCCTGATTCAGCAGGGCTTCCCCAGCTCCTTTGATCGCCTTGCGTACGTTCTGCGCCATACGGTCGAGGTCGTCAGCAACCTGCTTCAGCTCCTCGTTGAAAATAACGCGCATTTCTCTAGCCTTTCATGCTTGCTTATTGCAACCTGTACCAGTGTATTATTCCAGTACTTGTTCCCCACTTCAACGTAGGTAATGGCAACCTCAAGTTGTTCTACTGTTCATTGGGTTGTTCACCTGAAATTCATGTTACCGGCGTGCCGGCAAACCGCAATCCCGGCGTGTGGTGTGAAAGAATGGGGGCATGACACAGATGCCGCTCGTCGCCGCGATTGCTCTTATTGTCACGGCTGTTTTATTTGTGGTAGGAATCATCACGCTCATCGTGGGATTTGCGACACATCGAGTGTCCATGGAATCGCCGCTGGCCGATGATGACGACAATGACGATCTGTCCGACGACACCGCCACGCTGCTGTCCATGCTGCCAGGTGCGTCCGTGGTGGTCGGCGAGCACGACGAGGTGGTCCGCTGCAATCCCGCCGCCTACCGCCTGGGTGTGGTGTCAGATGACGCCATTGCCCAGCAGCATGTGCTGGATGCCATTCACGAGGCGCGCAAGTCCGGTGGCAAGCGCCAGTTCGACTTGACCACCGATACTCCGGAGCGGTACGTCGCAGACCAGAACAAGGGCGATCACGTCGCCACGCAGTCCGTCCACCGCCCCAACTGGCTGAAGGTGACTGTAGGGCGTATCAACGAGCAGTTCGTCATCGTGTTGATTACCGATGTCAGTGATGTGATTCGTTTCGCTCAAGTGCGTGACTCGTTTATTACCAATGTGTCCGAGCAATTGTTGGGCCCCACTGAGGCTCTGGCCAAACTCGCCGATTCGCTGGAGTCCGGCAATCTGGACGAACAGCAGGTGGCTGCCGACGCTCGCCAGGTGCGTTCCAGCTGCAGCAAGCTCAACCACATGGTGTCTGATTTGCTGCTGCTCATACGCGCGCAGGAGCCGATTACGCCGTCTTCCGCCAACCGACTGAACGTTATGGAACAGCTCAGGGCCACGGCGGCGCGACTGGAGCCGCAGGCAGCCGAGGCTGGCGTGCAGCTGAACATCAAGGGCGACGATGATCTAGTCATCAATGGTGAGGCGGACCAGATCGACAGCGCCGTGACCAAGCTCATCGAAAACGCCATCGGCTATTCCAAGGAAAATGGCGTGGTCAGCGTGTCCGCATCCAAAGACAAGGATGGCGACCGCGCGGTGATTCGCGTGATTGACCAAGGCACGGGCATCGCTAAGAAGGACCAGGCGCGCATCTTCGAGCGGTTCTACCGGGGCGTGGAACAGAGCAATCGCACGGCGGATGGCGTGGGCCTAGGCTTGGCCATCGTCAAGCATGTGGCGCTGACCCATCATGGCGATGTGACCGTATGGAGCGCGCCCGGGCAAGGCAGTACGTTCAGCCTTACGTTGCCGTTGGCGCAGTGAGGTAAGGAATTGGTGGCATGCCTTGCATGCCACCAATGCTGTTTGATGAGCGACCTGCGGCCGCGGTCTCTCCCTCAATCAGCTACGCTGACAGCTCCTGTCATCAGAGGGAGCTTGTGTTGCGTTACTGTCCGAGGCGGCGGTAGTCCCAGCGGTCGAAGTATTCCCAGACCAGCAGTAGCAAGCCAATAATGACGCCGGCCACGCACATAATCACCAACGGCATTACGCTGTAGCCCACGGCCAGCAGAATCAGCACGACAATCAACGCCACAATCCATAGACCGGTACCGATGGCAAACACCTTACGCAGATCCACCCGTACGGGCTTGGGTGCGGGTTTGCGGACGGCAGGGTCAATGAGAGGTGCGAACTTCATACTCATGCACTGTAGTAAGAGTAGGGAGGGGCGTCAAACATCCCTCCCTACGATTTATTCAATCGGCATCAGTCGAGACCGATCAATGTGCATGGCATATATGGTCGGCAATGCGGGGCATATATGCCATCACAGGTGCTCGACCACGTAGTCGACGCACTTGGTGAAGGCCATGACATCAGCCGGTTCCACCGAGGGGAACACGCCAACGCGCAGCTGGTTGCGGCCCAGCTTGCGGTAGCCGGCGGCGTCCACAATGCCGTTCTCGCGCAGGATGGACAGTACCTGAGAGGCCTGGACTCGCTCGTCCAGATCAATGGTGACCACGGCGTTCGAGCGTGCGTCCGCATCGACGACGAACGGAGCGGCGTATTCGGAGCGCTCGGCCCACGAGTACAGGATGGATGCGGACTTGGCGCAACGTGTGGTGGCCCAGGCGAGGCCGCCGTTGTTGTTGAGCCAGCGAATCTGGTTTTCCATCATGATCAGGGTGGCCACGGCGGGCGTATTCAGGGTCTGATCCTTGCGGGAGTTGTTCAGTGCCGTGGTCAGCGAGAGGAACGGCGGCACCCAGCGATGTGCGCCTTCCAGATGAGCGCTTGATTCGACGCCTGCCGCACGATCGATAGCTTCGGGGGAGAGGATGGCGACCCACAGACCGCCATCGGCACCGAAGGCCTTCTGCGGTGAGAAGTAGTAGACGTCGGTCTGGCTGATGTCCACAGGCAAAGCGCCGGCTGCGCTGGTGCCGTCGATGACGGTCAAGGCACCAGCTTCACGACTTCCGGCCACGCGGCGAATCGGGGCGGCCACGCCAGTGGAGGTCTCGTTGTGAGCCCAGCAATATGTGTCCACGCCCTCGGTGAGCTCAGGCAGACGGTAAGTGCCCGGCTCGCCGGGGAACAGCACCGGGTCTTCAAGGAAGGGTGCGTTCGCGGCGGACGCGGCGAACTTGGCACTGAACGAGCCATACGTGCCGAATGCGGCGCGACGGGTGATCAGCGAAGCGCAGGCAATCTCCCAGAACGCGCTGGCGCCACCGTTGCCAAGCGCCACCTCATACCCTTCAGGCAGGTGGAAGAACTCGCGCAGACCTTCACGAATCGAAGCGACCAGTTGCTTGACTGGTGCCTGGCGATGTGATGTGCCAAGCAGGGTGGTGGCGCCGGCGTCGAGCGCGGCGATCTGTTCGGGGCGGATTTTGCTGGGGCCGGAGCCGAAGCGACCATCTTCGGGCTTCAGCGACTCGGGAATACTCAGTGTGATAGTCATGGTTTCAAGGGTAGACCAGTGTTGGGGAATATCGCGGATAATGCTCGGTGTGCGGGATTACTGCGGGGTTACTGCGGAATTCCGGGTGCCGGGCGGCAGTGGTGGCAATGCGGAATGCAGTGCAGAATGTACGCAGCACATCATGGTTACGGTGTGTCGGAATGACATGAGTTAGTGATTCTTCCGATAACCGGATAGTGAGGTTCGTGAACGGGCGGAAACAAGGCAGTTTTTTCACCCGGCCGCACGGTTACGTAAATCGTTTGACACACCCGGATGGTGGGGGATCACATTGAGGATTGACCTCTGTTCGTTGTACAGTACTCAATTGTGACGGTCATACGAGGTCATCGAAATGACCCCGCCGAACCCATCCAAGGAGTTAACGTAGTATGAAGCATGCTTCGCATAAAGCGACCACGGTCTCGCGCCAGAAGTTCAGCTTAGCGAAGGCATTGTTTGCCTCCGGCAAGGGTTCTCATTCCGTTCGTGCTGTGCGTGCGGTGCAATCCGCTGGTAGCGACGCCGTTGTTTTGGGGCTTGATCCGGCCATTGCCGAGAAGATCAACGAAATCGCTCCCCAGACCCGCCGTTCCATTCGTGAGGCCGCTCGTGCCGCTGAACGCCGTAGCCATATTCTTGCCTCGGCCTCACTGGCCGCTCTGGTCGGCACGGCCGCAGGTGCTCTCGCGTTTTCCAACAATGAAGACGCCACGAACTCGTTCGTGGCTGATCCGGCCACGACGACCACGCAGATTAAGCGCATCAGCGATGTGACTGCGGCTTCTCGTTCCGAAGCGCGTACTGATTTGAGTTCATCCTCCGTTACCGCACAGTCCACCAATGAAGGCGGCTGGGGGCTGAGCAATTCAGACAGCACCTTGGACGCCAAGCTGATGAATCGCAATAATGCGAACAATCCTGTGGTGTCGGCTCTCGTGGATGCCGATGGCGATGCTGTGCCGGCTGGCTTCAACCCGAACCATGCCGTTGGCACCAACTCCAACAACTATCCGTGGGGTCAGTGCACGTGGTACGCGTACCAGCGTCGTGCCGAACTGGGCCTGCCTTCCAGCGGCAACTTCGGCAATGGTGGCGCGTGGGCGGCGTCAGCTTCCGCTCTGGGCTATTGGGTGGACAACACTCCTCGCCATGTCGGTGATGCTGTGGTGTTCGCTCCTGGCCAGGCCGATGCCGATGGCGCGTACGGCCATGTTGCCGTTCTGGAAAAGATCAATGCCGACGGCTCCATTGAGATCTCCGAATCCAATGCCAAGGGATTGGGTGTGATTTCGACCCGTACGTTCAGCGCCGCCGAAGCCGGTAAGTTCCAGTACGTTCACTACTGATTCATTTCATTGGCTTACATTCGGTGATTACTGTTCGGATGTGACGTCGCCCTATCGGCAATCGTTCGCGCGAAATGACATTTCAAGTGTTGCGGCCGCGTATTAGTCCGAACTGACCTGTGCCGACACGCCGATATATCCCAATAGCTCCGGGGTGTTTTATTTCTTCCATCCTGTACGAGTTAATGCGCACCGTGTAGGGTGATGGTTCTATGAAGACCAAAACTGTAGCTTCTTCCATTGTTGCCGCGATTGTCTCCTGTGCCTGCTTGTTTATGTTTGTTCCTACAGCAACTGCAGCTGAGGGTGTTACTGTGACTTCCACCAAGTCCTTCCCCTCGTACACCCAGGTGCGCAAAGATCTGACGACTGAAGCCACTGCCACGAGCGTTGAGGACAATGCTGATTGGGGCGGCATTGAGAACCTCGATGTGCCGCAGACGGAATCTCAGGCGGAAAAGGATGCCGCAGCGGCCAAGAAGGCTGCCGAAGAGGAGGCCGAGAAGCAGGCGGAGGTCGAGGCTCAGGCGACCCAGGAGCAGGCCAACGCCGCGAGCCGTAATGAGTCTCGCTCTTCTGTTACTTATTCCGATGCCAGTGGTTCGGTTTCCGCTGGTGCCGGTGCCTCTATCGACCGTGCGTATTCTTTGATCGGACAGAGCATGGACTGCACCGCATTGGTCAGTCAAGCGTTGGCGGCCCGTGGCATTAACTTCCACGGTTGGCCTGAAGAGTACGTCAATGTTCCTGGTGGCCACGTAGTCACAGACGGATCCCTGCAGCCGGGCGATATTCTGATTTATGCCAACACCGGTGGATGGAACGGTGGTGCACACTACGATCATGTGGCGTTGTATGTCGGCAACGGTCAGGCGGTCCATGGTGGATGGAATGGCTATAGCGTGGCTCTCGCTAGTGCCATGACCGAAAAGCTCACCATCGTGGTGCGTATCCCGTGATGCAGTCTTATTGATTGATTTATTGCAGGCCTCGGATGCCGATCGGTATCCGAGGCCTGTTGCGTTCTCCTGCCGAATGATGCACCCGCGACATCATCTTCGAAATGCTATTCCTGTTATGAAATCGACCCATGTGTGCTAGTGTATGGCGTTGATGATGAGCGTTAAGACTATTATTTCCACATCAGTGGCGATTATCGCCACGGGTGCCATGTTTGCGTGCGTAGCCCCGTTTGCCTCTGCCGATTCCGCGCAGACGAGTGCTGTGGTGTCCTCACGTTCTTTCCCGAAGGCGAGTTCGGTGAAGAAGAATTTGTTCGCCGAATCCACCTCCACCTCGGTTGATGAGAACTCTAAATGGGGTGGCATCGAGACTCTTGATGTGCCACAGACCGAGTCTCAGGGCGAGAAGGAAGCTGCTGCTGCGGCGGCTGCTCAGAAAGCCGCTGATGAAGCTGCTGCAGCCCAGTCCGCTGCTGCTGCGGCAGCCAGCCGCTCTGAACAGCGTGCGTCGATTCCACAGGTTGACTTGGGTAAAATGACTGGCACTGGCGCTGAGCTTGCTAGCTTCTCACTGAAGTTCCAAGGCTATCCGTATGTTGCCGGCGGCAACACTCCGGCAGGATGGGATTGCTCCGGTTTTGTGCAGTACGTCTTCTCCCAGTTTGGCATCTCCCTGCCTCGTACCTCTGGTGCTCAAGCCACCGTGGGTACTCCGGTCGCAAGCTTGGCGGATGCCAAGCCGGGTGACATTCTTGCGAATGGTACTCATGCGGCCATTTACATCGGTAACGGACAGGTGATGAATGCTATGAACCCGGTGCAGGGAACGGCAGTAAGCGACGTTTCCGTATTCGGTGGAGCTGGATATTCCATTCGCCGCGTGATGTGACAAGAATTATGCGGTAAGCGAATTCGTATTAAGGCACGTCCTTTGGGGTGTGCTTTTTTTCGTATACGCGGATTTCTTTTTGAGCGGAGGATACCGGCCAAACCGAGTGTCGCGGGGTATTGTTGAGATACGCGGTATTCGTGCCGCAATAACTTCAAGGAGGTCGTCATGATTAACGACAAGGCTATTCTCGTCGGCGTTGACGGGTCGCATGCCAGTTACAAGGCAACATGGTGGGCCGCGAATTATGCAAAGCACGCGGGGCTGACGCTGCAGATTGTCTGCGCATATTCCCTGCCGAGCTATGCCGCCGTTTCGTTCGATGCCACTTACACGGCGATGGGGGACGATAACGCCGCGCATTCCGATGCTCAGGAGATTCTGTCCAAGGCCAAGGCCATCGCAGACGAGCAGGGCGTCGAAGCCGCCACACTGATTGTTACCGGAGATCCGGCATCGGTGTTCGTCGAATTGTCTCGTAACTACAATCTGATCGTCATTGGCAACCGTGGCAAGGGCGGTCTGGCCGAGCGCCTGCTGGGCACTACGTCCTCATCGCTGCCGGCATATGCTTACTGCCCGATTGTGGTGGTGCCGTACACCGATGATGACGGTAACCTGATGCACCTGAACAACACGATCACCAAGGTGGCCGTCGGCTCCGACGAATCCAAGTGGGGTCTGAAGGCGCTGGACATTGCCGCCGACTTCGCCACGTGCTGGGGTGCGGAACTGGATGTGATTTCCGCTGTGCCGAACCTGAAGGGCGTGGATGGCGAGGACGCCATCATGGAGTCCTACAAGGACGATCTTGAGGTGCGCATCAAGCCGTTGCAGGAATCGCATCCTGATCTGAAGATCAACAAGCAGATTGTTTCCGGCCCGGCCGTGAGCGCCCTGACCAAGGCCAGCTACGATCACGATGTGGTTGTTGTCGGCTCCCGTGGTCGCGGTGGCTTCACTGGCTTGCTGCTGGGCTCCACCAGCCAGGGCCTGCTGCAGCATGCGGTCGGCCCGGTGTACGTGGTGCCACGCAAGTATGTTGAGGCCGCGGAATCGCGTCTCGACACCGTGCCGAGCTCGCCCGCCGAAGTGCCTGCCAAGTCGCTGGAGGAGATTGCCGGCGTCGAGGAGATTCCGGTGTCCGCAGCCGAGCCTGAAGTCGCCCAGCAGATCGAAAAGACCATCGATCCCGATCGCCAGTAAAGTCCGAATATACGGAAAGAGGCTCCCGCCAGGGAGCCTCTTCAATTTATATCCCGTCTCAGTGCTTGACGGTGACGTTCATGCGCACCGGGGTCTCCTGCACGTAGGTGTGCTTGACCGTGCAACCCTTGTCGATATGGCGGGTGACGCGCTCCTTGAGCTTGTCGGCATCCTCCTCGGACAGACCGGCGTCGGAAGCATCAATCACCACCTGCTCCTCGAAACCGGTGTAGGCGTCATTTTCCGGGTCGTACGTGCCATCCACCACAATCTTGGCACCCTTGCCCTCACCCAGCGTATGTTCGATGGCGAACTGGCTGGACAGCGCGGCGCAACCGGCCAGCGCGACCTTCATCAGATCGCCCGGCGTGAACTGGCCACGATCCTTGCCGAACTTAATGTGTGCGCCATCGTCGCTGAACGCATCCCACGAACCGTCCTTGTTACGCTCAACCCACAGTCGCTTACCCATAGCTGCTCCTTTATTTTCAGCCGCCGGCGATCTGGCCCATCGCCATGCCAGCGGGGGAGCGCGGCACCTGGCCGCTCTCCCGCATCAGTGGACTTCTCTATTATGCCCCTAAGCTACACTGGTGCACATGGCTTTGACCGAAGAACAACTCGCAGATATTCGCTCCCGTATCCCCGCACGTCCCGAAACGGACATTCCGATGCCCTATGAGGACCTGGTGCGCAAGATCCTGACCGAAGGCACGCTGAAGTCCGATCGCACCGGCACCGGCACGATTTCCCTGTTCGGCCAGCAGATGCGCTTTGACCTGTCGAAGTACTTCCCGTTGCTGACCACCAAGACCGTGTTCTTCAAAGGCCTGGCCTATGAGCTGCTGTGGTTTTTGAAGGGTTCCTCCAACATCAACTGGCTGCTGGAGCACAACGTGCATATTTGGGATGAGTGGGCGGACGAGAACGGCGATCTGGGCCCGGTCTATGGCGTGCAGTGGCGTTCCTGGCCCGCGCCGACCCCCGAGGACCCGAATCGCACCATCGACCAGATCTCCAATGTGCTCGACCTCATCAAGCATCATCCGGATTCGCGCCGCATGATTGTCTCCGCGTGGAATCCGGCCGAGGTGGAGAAGATGGCGTTGCCGCCCTGCCACGCGCTCTTCCAGTTCTACGTGGCCGACGGCAAGCTAAGCTGCCAGCTGTACCAGCGTTCCTGCGACATGTTCCTCGGCGTGCCGTTCAATATCGCCTCCTACTCGCTGCTCACCATGATGATGGCGCAGCAGGCCGGGCTCAAGCCGGGCGAATTCGTCTGGACCGGCGGCGACTGCCATGTTTACGACAACCACGTCGACCAGTTCCTTGAGCAGCTGGGCCGCAAGCCCTACCCGTACCCGACCATCGAGATCCGTAAGGCCGATTCCCTGTTCGACTACCAGTATGAGGACTTCAAGGTCGTCGGCTACCAGCATCACCCCACTATTAAGGCACCTGTTGCGGTCTGATGCTGATTACCGTTTCGTGGACAGCGAATACTGTGAAGGTGACGGCCCCCGAGTCTTCGCTGTCCACTACACTAAGGCCCAGTTCCGCAATCCAGGAGGAGTAAGCGAAATGGAGCATGACAGTAGCCGTAGCGGCTATCACGAACCCGAGCCCGGATCTGCCGGGCTGTCTGCCACTGAAGAAGACTGGGGTGACGATTATCCCAAGACCTTCTCGGTGAATCTTATCTGGGCCGAAGCCCGTGACAAGGAAGGTCGCGCCGGTGCCATCGGCCTCAATGGTGGCATGCCTTGGCACTGTGCCGAGGATATGAAGCATTTCAAGGAGCTGACCGTCTCCCATCCGGTGATTATGGGTCGTAAGACCTGGGAATCGCTGGGGGGCAAGTACCGGCCGCTGCCCAACCGCGACAACATCGTCGTTTCCCACGATCCGATGTACCGTGCGCCGGGGGCCACTGTGGTCACCAGTCTTGACGACGCGCTCGATATGGCCCGTCAGGAGGCGATTCCGGACGACGGTCTGGACCGTTCGGAGATTTGGATCCTCGGCGGCGCCCAGTTGTTCGCCAAGGCTTTGCCGTTCGCGGACAAAGCCTATGTGACTGATCTGGCCGCCACCGTGGATGCCGACAGCTACGCGCCCGATATGGCGTCGCTGGTCGAGGCCGGGATGTGGCGGGAAGCCGAAGTGGGCGAGTGGCATACGCCCGCCAAGGAGGAGTCCGGCATCGATTCCTATCGTTTCCGTATCTTGGCCAAAACCAAGTAAGCATGCGAATCCGGCTTATGCCCTTTATAGCGGCATGAGCCGGATTCATATTCATTCGACCCCAACAATACAGTCGGGCCGTGTGCGGCCCGGTGAAGCCCGATTGAGGATTGATTCAAAGCTATGAGCAATACCCAGCCCTACACCGTAATGACCGTCTGCACCGGCAATATCTGCCGTTCGCCTATGAGTGAGATCATTCTGCGTCACTTCTTTAATGAGCGCGGTCTTGGCGACCAGGTGAACGTGGAATCCAGCGGTGTGTCCGACGAGGAGTGGAGCCACCCGATCGACCCGCGTGCCGTGCGCGTGCTACGCGAACGTGGCTATGGCGATGAGATTCCGCGTGACCACTTCGCACACCGCATCTCGCGTGAGGAAATCGACCGTACCGACCTGTTCCTGCCGATGACCGCCTCCCACATGCGCGCCCTGCTGCGCATGCTGCCGGCCGGCAAGCGCGCCGAAGTGCACATGTACCGCAGCTTCGACCCGAATCTGCCCAAGCCGAAGCCCGGCCGCGAAGATCAGATCGATCTGGTGGACCCGTGGTACGGCGGCAAGCACGAGTTCGAGGTCGCCATCGACCAGATTGAGGAAGTCGCCCCGTACATCGTCGATTGGGTGGCGAAGCAGCTGTAGGAATCGGCCTGTGGCCGATGCTGTGTGTTTCGCAGTCTTACGACTGCGGGTCTCTACCTCCGTCACCGCTTCGCGGTGCCGCCTCCCTCGTCAGAGGAAGGTACAGAAGATTACCTCCCTCTGTAAGGGAGGTGCTGAGCATAGCGAAGCGGAGGGAGAGACTAACGAGTCGGGTGCCTCAGAACACCAGTTGCACCAGCAACATATATACAATTGTGCCGCCGGCGATTGAAAGCAGCATATTGCGTTTCCATACGTGCAGCAGCACGATGACGGTGCAGGCGATGAGTTCCGGAAGGCCGTGTGAACCGGTCAGAATCGGGGTGTTGCGCAGTGCGTATACCACCAGTAGACCGGTCATCGCATAGGGCAGGACCTGGCCGAAATACTCGATGATGCGCGGCGGCTGCTTGGACTCGGGAAACACCAGAAACGGCAGAAAACGGGTGCACATCGTGCCCAGCACCACCGTCACGATAGTGATTGCGCCTTGCCAGATGGTCATCGTCATCGCGTCTGTCCTTCCTTCTGCTGGTCCGCTGCGTGGCTCATGGCATGGTCTGCCGTGGCTTCCGGGGCGTCGGCGGCCGGCCGCAACACGTCCAGATGCGGGCGTAGCGCGACGAACAGTATCAGCATGGCGATCATTGAGGGAATCATGAAATCATTGGCCCCGAATATCAGCAGGCAGGCCAGTGATGTCAGCACACCGATGACGGCGGACAGTCGCTCGCGATGCTTGCCGTCGAGCCACTGATCGAGGAAGATCACCAGAAACAGCGCGGTCAGTACGAAATCAAGACCGTCGGTATTGAACGGCAGATGCGCGCCGATCAGCCCGCCCAGTGTGGCGCCGGTCACCCAATACAGCTGATTGCACAGCGTAACCCAGAAGTAGAACCAGCCACGGTCGATGCCGGCGGGGATTTTCGCGGTGGAGTTGATGGCAAAAGTCTCGTCGCACATACCGAAAATCAGGTATGGGCGCTTCCAGCCGAGCCCTTTGAATTTGCCGAGCATGGATAGTCCATAAAACAGGTGACGGGCGTTGACCATCAGGGCCAGCAGAAAGCCGGCGAGCGGGTTGAACGCGGAGAGCAGCAGATTCACCGTGACGAATTCCATTGAACCGGCGAAGATGAACGCGCTCATACACATCGGCCATACGAAGGAGAAGCCTTTGGTGCCCATGAGAATGCCATACGAGGCGCCGAGAAACAGGAACCCCAGGCAAATCGGTATGGTCAGCGGAAACGCCGCTTTGAGCGCCGGCAGCCAGGCGTTGGTGTTGGTGTTGGCGGTGTCTGCCATGTGGATGATGTTCTCCTTGTACAACTGGTCTGCCGGCCGATGTTCGCCGATGATGCCATATGCGGTTATACACGCATGGTGTCGATAAACGGGGTGAGGGTGGCGTCGGGACCCTGTGCGCGAAGTCACAGTGTGGAGGATGTCACATCGTCTACGGTGGGATAGTCCTTGTGGCGGGCGCGAACACGTGCTGAGATGAAACCATGAGCACATATCAAGCGGGCCGAATGCTTTCAGACCTGGTCCCGCGAATACGAAAAGACCTCGGTCGCTATGACCGGGGTCTTTAGTGAAGTACCCCCAGAGAGAGTCGAACTCTCGTTGTCAGATTGAAAGTCTGGTGTCCTAACCGTTAGACGATGGGGGCGAACAACTCGAATTACTTTACGGGAGGTTGTTCGGTTATGCAAATCGACGGCATTTCGGCGTGTCGCAATCAGTTCAGGGTAACGGCCTGATAGGTGAAGTCATGAATCACGCGGCCGGCGGCCAGGCCCTTCTTCTCGAAGTTGGTGAGCACGCGGCCCTCGAATCGCTCGGATTCGGTGAAGTCGGCGTGCGGCATATCGGCGGCCATGTCGGCATTGCCCTTGCCCACGTGCTCCAGCGGCAGGCTGACGGTTACGCTGCCCAGGTTCTTCCAGCCATCGAGGCCGTCCATCACCTCGTGCACGTGCAGGGCATAGTCCTCGATGTCGGTGGCGATACGCCAGACGCCGTCTGTGACCAGCGCGCGATGAATGTCGCCGGCCATGGCCTTCTGCACGATGCGGCGCTTGTGGTGCTTCTTCTTGGGCCAAGGGTCGGGGAAGAAGGTCCATACCTCGGCCACGGTGCCGGCCGCGGTCACCTTGAACAGCTCGGGCGCATTGACCTGGGCCACGCGAATGTTGGTCAGCCCCTGCTTGCCGGCGAGCAGCAGCGTGTGGGCCACGCCGGGGTCATAGACCTCTAGAGCAAGGAAGTTCGTCTCCGGGTGGGCTGCGGCTGCTGCCACCACGTTTTCTCCCTGCCCGGTGCCGATTTCCACAATGAGCGGATTATCGTTGCCCCATGCGGACTCCACGAACGCGCGGTCGAGCGTGACGCCTTCGCGCACGTCCAGCAGGTTGCCGGCCGCAATATCCAACAGATATGTGCCGGCATAGTTGTCCCATGCGCGCTGCAGGCGATCGTCCAAACGTCCGGAGCGGCGTACGAAGGAGAGCACCTTGTGCAGGGGGTGCGCCGGTGCCTCGGTGTGGTCTGTGCCCATCGCGGCGACGGGATCGATTGCTGTGGATTCGGGATTGGTCATATATTCCTCGGATTTTCCTTGTGCGCCGCACCGCTGTTCATTCATTAGGTCGATTTGGCGTTCATTAGGTAGGTGGTGTGCGATACCAACCACCATATCAAGCCGTTTACCCGGTGTCCGTGCGGGCCGGCTCCGGGCCGACCTACCTAATGAACGCCAAATCGACCTAATGAATGCAGATATTGCCGGACGACACCACCGTTTTGTGCGATTATGTTCGTGTGATATACTCAAATTGTTTCAAAAGGTAACAAAGCGGACCAAAAGTGAACAGCCGCTGAACTCCCCACGGCCGACACTTGCAACCCGCACAAGGAAAGGTCAACTATGACAGTTCTCGTCACCGGCGGCTGCGGCTACATCGGCGCTCATGTCGTTCACGCACTCCATCAGGCCGGCGAAAAGGTCGTTGTCGTCGACGATCTGAGCTACGGCAAGCCCACTCGCATCGAAGGCTCCCGCCTGTACGGCATGGATATCGCCGCCCCGGGCGCCGGTGAGCGTTTGGCCGAAATCCTCGATGCCGAAGGCGTCGACTCCGTGATCCACTTTGCCGCTCGCAAGCAGGTCGGCGAATCCGTGGAGAAGCCGCTGTGGTACTACCAGCAGAACATCAACGGCATGCTCAACGTGCTCACCGGCATGACCCAGTCCAAGAACGCCAAGAAGCTCGTCTTCTCCTCTTCCGCCGCCACCTATGGTGTGCCGCCGGTCGATGTGGTGCCTGAGGACGTCGTCCCGATGCTGCCGATCAACCCCTACGGCCAGACCAAGCTGTTCGGCGAGTGGATGGCACGCGCCTGCGAGCAGCCGTTCGGCATCCGCTTCTGCGCGCTGCGCTACTTCAACGTGGCCGGCTGCGGTCCGGTGGAGCTTGAGGATCCGGCCATCCTGAACCTCATCCCGATGCTGTTCAATCGCCTCAAGCAGGGCAAGGCTCCCGCCATCTTCGGCGACGACTACCCGACTCCGGACGGCACCTGCGTGCGCGACTACATCCACGTCTCCGACTTGGCCGACGCCCACATCGCCGCCCTCAAGTACCTCGACCGTGACGAGCGCAAGTACGACGCCTTCAACGTCGGCACCGGCGAAGGCACCTCCGTGCGCCAGATCGTCGACGAAGTCAAGAAGGTCACCGGTCTGCCGTTCACTGAGGCTGTCATGGCCCGCCGCGCCGGCGACCCGCCGCACCTGATCGGCTCCCCGAAACGCATCAACGAGGAGATGGGCTGGCATGCCAAGTACGACGTGGAAGACATCGTCAAGTCCGCGTGGGATGCCTGGCAGGCCAACCCCGAACACCACATCGACGTCGACACCTGGAAGCAGGCTGACTGAGATTGACGGTCACTTTGCGGTGGATGCCGCGAAGCGTTTCCGTCCATAAGGGCGTGGCCGGGGTTCCGGTCGCGCCCTTCGTCGTTTTGTGGATGTTTGTGACAGACGTGTTCGCGTGCTGGTGATAGCAAAAACCTTGAAATTATGCGGAACACGCCGAAGTTTGCATGACTGGCGAATTTCAGTAATATATACATCTGTTGCCTCACGCAAGTGAGAACAATGGCCCCGTAGCTCAGTTGGTTAGAGCGCCGCCCTGTCACGGCGGAGGTCACCGGTTCAAGTCCGGCCGGGGTCGCTGGAATGGTTATGAAGCCCGGATTATCCGGGTTTTTGACTGTTCATGGCTCTGTAGCTCAGTTGGTAGAGCGAGCGACTGAAAATCGCTAGGTCAACGGATCGACGCCGTTCGGAGCCACCATAATGAAGCCCCGCCTTGTGCGTGGCTTTTGCATATCCGTCGCGTACCTACTCCGGCGGGGGTTATAGGCCAAAATGGCGGGCTGGCCGGTCAATGCAAAGGCTCGCGTTCGCCAACAACTGTCTTCCTCGCCGCAACTACGCACGCCAACAGCACCAATGCGAACATCGATCCGAACAGCAACCCGGTCTTAAGACTGTCGCCATTGGCAGAGGCCACCAGTCCCACTACGGCAGGGCCGCCGGCGCATCCGAGGTCGCCGGCCACGGCTAGTAGCGCGAACATCAGCGTACCGCCACCGGGCATGGCGTCTGCAGCCATCGAGAACGTTCCGGGCCACATAATACCCACTGAAAAACCGGTGAGCGCACAGGCAAGCAGACCCAGTACCGGTGCCGTGGTTAGGGCTGCGGTCAGATACATGGCCACGCACAGTACGGAACTGCTGGCAATGAATGCCGTGAGATCCAGTCGATGCCCCAGCACTCCGTAAATCGTGCGGGACAGGCCCATCATCAGGGCGAATGCGGCAGGTCCCGCCAAGTCGCCAATCACCTTGGTCACGCCCAGACCGGACTCGGCGAACGCGCTGGCCCACTGGCTCATGCCCTGTTCGGCCGCGCCCGCGCACAGCATCATAAGGAACATCAGGTAGAACACCGGCTTCTTCGACAAGTCGGCGAACCGCATGGTCGCCGTGCCTTCCGGCACAATGCGCGGCATGGGAGCGCCAGCGAACATCGCGATGCCGATGGCAGGCACAATCGCCCACAAGCAAGCGAGAACCGGCCATGAGCCGGTGCCGAACGCAAACAGAAACAGCGTGGAGATGGCCACGGTGCCGAGCTGGCCCCAGCAGTAGAAGGAGTGCAGCAAGCTCATCGCCTTGGCCTTGTGTTCGCTCGGGCAGGCCTCGACGATGGGGGAGACCATGACCTCGATGAGTCCGCCGCCGAGCGCGTAGAGGAAAATCGCCGCCAGAATCGCGAGATACGGGTCCGGCACGCGGGTGGGGAGCAAGCCCAACGCCAGCAGTCCGGCAAGGGCGGCCAGGTGGGCGGCGATAATGCACGGCTTGTATCCGATGCGGTCCACGAACTTGCCGGCCAGCACGTCCACGACCAGTTGGGTGACGAAGTTGACGGTGATGAGGGCGGAAAGCCGCGCCATGTCGATGCCGAGTGTCGCCGCGAACGTGACGAACAGCAACGGCATGAAGTTATTGATTACCGCCTGAGTGATGTATCCCACGAAGCAGGCGGTGACAGTGTGGTTGTAGTTCGGGGCTGTGGCGCTCATAGAGTCAGTATTGCAGAAAAAGCACCCGCGAAATGCGCGTGCGAAGAGAATCGTGTGGGACGGCAGATGAACAATGGTAAAAACCGCGTGCCGTCCCACAAAAAGGAATCAGGCCTGCCACCATTGGCGCAGGGGGTACCACTTGCCGTCCGGGTGGGCCACGCGATCCGGCTTGACGGCCAAGAACTGGTGAATCTGGATGCCGTCGAGCTCGAAGTTCAGAGCGCAGGCGGCCATGTACATACCCCATACCTTGGCGCGTTCAAAGCCGACCTGCTTGACCGCGTCGTCCCAATGCTCGGAGAGGTTCTGGTTCCAGTGATGCAGGGTGAGCGCGTAGTGCTGGCGCAGGTTCTCCTGATGCACCACGTTGAAGCCGGCGTCATGGATGCACGATTCGATGAAGCCGGGCGCGCCGAGATCACCGTCCGGGAAGATGTAACGGTCGAGGAATTCGTCGGTACCGGGCTTGCCGTGAGGCTTGTCATGGCTGATGGTGATCTGGTGGTTCAGCAGTCGGCCCATCGGCTTCAGAAGGCGGAACATCTCTTCGAAGTAGCTCTGGTAGTTCTTGACGCCTACGTGCTCCATCATGCCGATCGAGCAGATACCGTCGAAGTCGTGCTCAGGCACCTCGCGGTAGTCCTGCACACGCACTTCGGCCAGATCCTGCAGCCCTTCACGGGCGATCCATTCGTTGGCGTACGCGGCCTGTTCCTTGGAAAGGGTGACGCCGAGCGCCTTGATGCCGCGACGGGCGGCGGTGATGACCATCGAACCCCAGCCGCAGCCGATGTCCAGTAAGCGCTGGCCGGGCTGCAAGTCCAGTTTGTCGAGAATCAGGCGCAGTTTGTTGGCCTGTGCGTCTTCAAGGCTCATGTGTTCGTTGTCGAATACCGCGCAAGTGTAGGTCATGGAGGATCCAAGGAAGTCGGCGTAGAACTCGTTGGACATGTCGTAGTGGAAGCTGACGGTTTCCGAATCGGCCTTTTCGGTGTGCGGCATCAGGCCACGCTTGATACGGGCGAACTTGCTCGGGCCCTCGGTGGCGGGCACCGGCGGCTTCTTGAAGCCATGGCTCAGGATGCCGGCAGATACGCGGGCAATTGATGTGGGAGTGAGTGGGCGAACGTATTTGGACAGCGACACCAGCTTGCGCATCGCCGGATACGGGTCGGCGTAGTCAATGCCGTCCACGTCGAAATCGCCCAGAATGTATGAGCGCACGATGCCGATTTCATTCGGGTGCGCGAGTAGCTGGTACATGCAGTTCGGCGTGGCGATTTTGACCTTCAAATCCGCGTCTGCCGGGCCGAAATGCGAGCCGTCGAAAGCGTCGATACGAACGGGAGTGGCGGGGTCGAGAAACAGGGACGCCATCTCGCCGACCGTCATAGCCTTGCCATTTGCCATTATCTACCTCATTCTCTTATGATGATCACCCCAACTGTCGAGGTATCTTAGTCCTCTTCAGGAGACTGAAACCGTTGAATACACCATCTGGTGAACCAGTTCGCGTTCGGCTGATGAAGCACGAATGGAATTAGGCATCTCGCATATTGATTGCGCTACGCGCGAAGTAAGCGGATGAGAGACGAGTTTCTCGGAGAGCGTCAGATGACTCCGGAAAATGGTCTTATCGTTGAGATTTCGGGCGATGGAACTGGTTTGGTCAATGGACAATAATTCGACAAGTGCGGAATTCCGCCATTTCTTGCCATTATTTTCAGTGTTGTTCTTTCAGCGTGTTTTCAGGTGAATGCTCATGCGCGGAGTAGACTGGGGAACCGTTGGACCACTCAAAGACAGAGTGGACCACCAGTTAAGACACTAGCTCAAAAGGAGAGCCCCTATGGTGTACCGCATGATTTTCAACCAGACTGCATACTTCGGACGTGGCGCGATCAAGGAGATTCCGGCCGTCGCCAAGCAGCACGGCTTCACCAAGGCATTTATCGTCACCGACCCGGTGCTGCTGGAGACCGGCACCGCCGAGAAGGTCACCAAGGTTCTGGATGAGGCCGGCCTGCCGTACGAGGTGTTCTCCAACGTCAAGCCGAACCCGCCGGTCGAGTGCATCAAGGACGGCGTCGCCAAGTTCGCCGAGTCCGGTGCGGACTTCCTGATCGGCCTGGGCGGTGGCTCCCCGCAAGACACCTGCAAGGGCATCGGCATCATCACCGCCAACCCGGAGTTTGCCGATGTGCTCTCCCTGGAAGGCGTTGCCGACACCAAGAACCCGTCCGTGCCGATCTTCGGCGTGCCGACCACCGCCGGCACCGCCTCGGAGACGACCATCAACTACGTGGTCACCGACACGGCCAACAAGCGCAAGTTCGTGGCTGTCGACCCGCACGACATCCCGATCGTCGCTTTCGTGGACCCGGATCTGACCGACTCGATGCCGCGCGGCCTGAAGGTCGCCACCGGACTTGACGCCCTGACCCACGCCATCGAGGGTTACATTACCCCGGGTGCCTGGAGCCTGTCCGACTGCCTGTCCATGCAGACCATCCGCATGATTGCCAAGAACCTGGCCAAGTCCGCCGACGGCGACATTCCGGCCGGCGAGCAGATGGCCTACGCGTCCTACATCACCGGTATGGCCTACTCCAACGTGGGCCTCGGTCTGGTGCACGGCATGGCTCACCCGCTGGGCGGCCGTCTGGGCGTGGCCCACGGTGTGGCCAACGGTATTCTGCTGGCCCCGGTCATGGAATACAACAAGGACTTCACCGGTGAGAAGTACCGCGACATCGCCGATGCGTTCGGTGTTGAGGACGCCTACACCGGCGACCTGGAGAAGGTGCGCGAAGAGGCCGTGCAGGCCGTCCACAAGCTGACCGTGGATCTGAAGAACCCGACCACGATTTCCGAAGTGGGCGCCACCGAGGCCGACCTTGAGCCGCTGGCTCACGATGCCTTCAACGACGTGTGCACCCCCGGCAACCCGCGTCAGGCAACCGAAGAGGACATCCTCGCGATTTACAAGTCGCTGATGTGATCAGTCAATGACAGTAAACATTAGCTCCCTCTGATGAGGGAGCTGTCAGCGTAGCTGACTGAGGGAGAGAAGTTGCGGCGTAGCCGCTGAATAATAGGTATCGGCCTGCGTCCGATTCAATGTTTTAGCGACTGCGTCGCAGTCTCTTCCTCAGTCTCACTTCATTCGACAGCTCCCTTATCAGAGGGAGCTTGCATAAGCAGAGGGGGCTCGTATATCTAGCTACTTTTCGTGCTTTTCGTCGTAGACTTCGTCGGTGGGGGTCTCGTCGTACAGCTGCTTGCCTTGCGCCTCCGCCAGTTCCATCTGCTCGTTGATCCACGCGGCTTCAGCCGGATTGATATCCGCGGAATTCAGCACTTTCTGCCACACCGGGTAGAACATATGCATCGCCGGATACATGGCGGTGAACAACACCTCCGGCTTATGCGTGCGCGTATGTTGCGGATGCGCATCAAACGTATTCTTAAAACGTCGCATGTAGCTCAGGAACGAACTCAACGACGTATCCATCCGTCGCGCACTCATCGCGGCGATCATGCGCGGCGAGTACACGGTTTTCAGATCCTTGCCCATCAGATGCAGGGAAATATCGATATCCTCATGCATCACATCGGCCTTATCCCGGCAGACCTCATTCACAATCTGATGCCAGGCCGAAGCGCGCAAGGCCATATTCGAGCCGAACAGCAGCGGCTGGCCGCCATCGGCACGGTAGATTCGCTTGCGTAAGGAATTGTCGCCTTTCAACCCGAAATGGCGTGAGGGCATGTCGTAATACATCACCGGACCAGTGGCACCCATCGCGGCCGGGTCTTCGGTGAAGATGCCGGAGACCACCTCCACCCAGTCAGGCCGGATCATACAGTCGGCGTCAAAACGGCCCAGCACATCGCCGGTCGCGGCGTTCAGGCCAAAGTTGCGGGTGGGAATCAGCCCCTGTTCATCGTTCTGGTGCAACAGTTTGACCGGGGCCTCAGGATGTTCGGCAATGAACTGTTCGACAACCGCACAGGTGTTGTCCGTAGAACGATTGTCCACCACCAGCACCTCATGCGGCATGATGGTCTGACGGGTGGCGTTCAGCAGGCAGTCGCGGATGCGTTCGGCTTCGTTCCACGCTGGGATGATGATCGAAACGTTGAGCATAACATCAACAATAGAAAAGCGGGTGTACGCCGCCGGCGTATCCGAGCTTCAAACCCCTCGCTACAATGGGGAGCCATGAGCGAACGCGTGCGAAACGTAAACAGCACCGACACGTTGAGAACCGGTGCCGCAGAGGCCGGGGCAGACCCGGACGACGAGAATCGTATCGACTTTGGTACTTTGTTCCCCGCCAAGGGAGATTCCCGTAGGCCACCGGAATGGTTCGGCCGCGCGCTGCTGTATGTGGCCCTTGCCGTCATCGTATTCATGTTCTGCTGGCGCTCGTGGGGCGACATCTCCTATCTAGTGCTCGACATCATCATCTCGCTGTTCCTGGCGCTGGCCGTCGAACCGTTGGTGGTGGCGCTGGTGGCTCATGGCTGGAAGCGTGGCGTGGCTTCCGCCGTCAGCTTGGTGGGCGTGGCCGTGGTCGTGGGTGTGCTGCTCACGCTATTTGGCAACATGTTCGTACAGCAGATGATTGCCATGGTCCGCGGTTTGCCGGCCATGTATGAGCAGATTCGTGAGTTCGTGGACCAGTATGCCACGTTCAAGATGCCGGAAATCAGCAATCTCGGCATGGAAATCTTCAACAATATCCAGACCTCGTGGGTCACCGATTTTGCCGGTACCGCCATGAGTACGGTGGGCGGCCTGTTCTCCTTCCTGCTGAACCTCATGACCGTGGTCATGACCACGTATTACATCTCCGCCGCCGGCCCCAAACTGCGCCGCTCCTTCTGCCAGTGGCTGGCCCCCAACACGCAGCGCCGATTCCTGCTGGTGTGGACCGTGGCCCAAGGCCAGATTTCGTCCTTCCTGTTCTCCCGTTCGATTCTGGCGTTGATCAACGCCACCTGCACTGCCATCTTCTTAGAGATTCTGCATGTGCCCTACTGGCTGCCGTTGGCCCTGTTCTGCGGCGTGGTGTCCCAGTTCATCCCCACGGTCGGCACCTATATCGGCGGCGCGCTGCCGGTGCTGTTCGCTTGGGGCAACCGCGGATGGACGTACGCCGTGGCGGTGCTGGTGTTCATCATCGTCTACCAGCAGATCGAGAACCTGATTCTCTCGCCGAGGATTTCGCAGCGCACGATGGATATCAACGCGGCCGTCGCCTTCCTCGCGGTGCTGGCGTTCGGCTCGCTGTTCGGCGCGTTTGGCGCGTTCCTGGCGCTGCCGGTCACCGCATCGCTGCAGGCCATCTTCCGTGCGTACACCAAGCGCTATGAGCTGATTGACTCACCACTGATGAACGATCCGACTCCGGAGAAGAAGTCCAAGATCGTCGAGGCGTCCGAAGCGTTCGGCGAGCATGTGCTGCAGCCGATCGGCGAGCACATGCCGCGTGCGGCCAAGGGGTCCACCAGCCGTGTGCCGATGAATGAGGAACTGCGTTTGCTGCAGGAACAGATCTATGCGATTCCGCCACACGAGACGAAAGAATCCGATTTGGACGATTCCGCCACCGTGGCGATTCCGCAGCGTGGTGCCGCGGATACGCAGCAGTCTGAGCAGCCCGAGCAACGCAAGCAAACCAAGCAGTCTGATCAATCTGCCTCCAGCAATCCTAGGGCAGGGTGGCGCTGATGACTCTGCTTTCCGTACTCGATATTCTTCTGATGATCGTCGGCGGTGCCGGCATGATATATCAGGGACTGTGCATCGTGATGTCCCTGTTCGCCAAGCCCGTGCGCTTCCCCGACGCCCCGATGACCAACCGGTATGCCGTGCTGATCTCCGCGCGCAACGAAGAAAAAGTGATCGGCAACCTTATTGGGTCGATTCGCGATCAGACCTACCCGTCCAACCTCATCGACATCTGGCTGGTGGCCGACAACTGCACCGACAACACCGCCGACGTGGTGCGGTCTTTGGGCTGCCATGTGGTGGAACGCCACAATCTTGAGCTGGTTGGCAAGGGATATGCGCTGACGTATCTGTTGGGGCATATGCTCGACATCGGTGTGGCCGATGATTATGAGGCCTACTTCGTGTTCGATGCCGATAACAAGCTGGACAAGCACTACTTCGAGGAAATGAACAAGGCGTTCTGCTCCGGATTCAAGATTCTGACCAGCTACCGTAATTCGGTGAATCTGGCGGATAACTGGGTGTCTTCTGGTTCTGCGCTGTGGTTCATCCGTGAATCGCGATTCCTGTCTAACTCGCGTATGATTCTCGGTTCCTCTTGCCATGTGGGCGGTACGGGATTCATGTTCTCCCGCGAGGTGATGAAGCGGAACAAGGGATGGAAGTTCCATCTGCTCACTGAAGATCTTGAATTCACTATGGATTCGATTCTGCATGGCGACCGCATCGGCTATTGCGGTACTGCGATCCTCTACGACGAGCAGCCGGTTACCTTCTCGCAAAGTTGGCGTCAGCGTTTGCGTTGGAGCAAGGGATTCCTGCAGGTATTCCGTTATTATGGCTCGGCATTGCTGAAACGCGCGGTTCGCGAACGTGATTTCTCCTGCATCGACTTCACATTGATGCTGTGTCCGTTTACCGTGTTGGGCGCGATTCGCGCGGTGATGGGCTTGCTGTTCGCCGCGTGTGGCTTCGTGAGTTGGCCGAGCCAGCTGCAATCGCTGGCCGATTGGTCCAGCGGCATCATCATATCGGTGTTGGGCCTGATGGCATTGGCTGCATTGACCATCATTGTCGAGCGCGACCAGATCGGTGCCACGAACAAGGAGCTGCTCGCCTATGTGCTCAGCTTCCCGATTTACATACTCAGCTACGTGCCGATCTCCTTCCAGGCCATCTTCGCCAAAGCCCAGTGGAAGCCCATCGCGCATAAGGGTTGACCGAGTCCGCTAGTCCGGAGCTGCTCAGCGGGGCAATCCAACAGCAACCCGGGGGTTTGCTTCGCTGAGGGTTGACTGGTGGGCTAGAGTAGATGTATGAGCTTAGACAATACTCAAAGGAATGTCGGATTTCAGCCGCCGATGATGCCAGCCGCCGCCCCCGCGCCTGCACAGCCGTCGCAACCGCAGCCACAAGCATGGCCGCCGAATCCGAATGCGGCGGTGTCCATTCGTGGCCTGTTCAAGCACTTCGACCGGAAGATCGCCGTCAACGGACTCGTGCTCGATATTCCGGTCGGCTCGTTCTATGGACTTGTAGGCCCCAACGGCGCCGGCAAAACCACCACGCTCAATATGGTGACCGGTCTATTGGTACCGGACGCCGGCACCGCCATGATTTTGGGCCATGACGTGTGGAGCGACGTGAACACGGCCAAGCGCATGATCGGCGTCATGCCCCAGCCCGACCAGATCTTCGACCGACTGACCGGTTTGCAATTGCTCGTCTACTCCGGCATGCTGCGCGGCATGAGCCGCGATGAGACCACGCGTCGCGCCCAGGACCTGCTCAATGCTTTCGACTTGGCCGGGGCCGCCAACACGATGGTCACCGATTATTCGGCCGGCATGACCAAGAAGATCTGCCTGGCCTCCGCGATGATTCATAGCCCGCGCATTCTGGTCCTGGACGAGCCGTTTGAATCCGTGGACCCGGTGTCCAGCGCCAACCTCAAAGACATTCTCATCGAATACGCGAAGACTGGCGGCACGGTGATCATCTCCTCACACGTGATGGCATTGGTCGAAAAGATGTGTACGCATGTGGCCGTAATCAACGACGGTCTGGTATGCGCGGCTGGCACGGTGGACGAGGTCGCTGCTGGCGAAGAACTCGAAGACCGCTTCCTGCAACTAGTCGGTGGCCGCCACGAAGCCGCCCATCTCGCGTGGCTCGATGGCGGGCAGGCCCAAGCCCAAGCACCAACTTCGGCCCAGACGATTCAGCCGATTCTGCCTACGCCCGCCACACCCACCGATGAGGCCCGCCAATGATCAAGACCGCCATCACCCTGGTCCGCCTGCGCTGGACGCTCACGCTCGCCACCCTGCGAAAATCGGCGTGGCAGACCGTCGCCTATGTCTTTTCCGCTGTACTCGCGGCCGGCACCATCATCGGCACCGGCGTGCTCGCATGGTTCATCGGCATACTGCCGCCCTTCACCGTGAACGCGGATGGCTTTCCGCTGAACATCCTTGGTCCCGGAGGCATCGTCAACATAGTCGTCGTGCTGGTCGGCGCGACCATGACCATCTTCATCGGCTTCATCCAGCTCATGATGCTTGGCGAAGGTTCCACCATGAACCCACGCAAATTCGCGATCTACGGCATCGCCGACCGCAACCTGCAATTCGGCTTGCTGCTTTCCGGCCTGTCCGGCATCCCCTCCCTTACTGGCGTGGCCTCACTGATGCTCTGGACACTGGCCTATCGGCATATGGGACCAGCCGTAATCATCAGTTCCCTCCTCGCCGCAGTGCTGGCCGTCATCACCATGATGAGCATCTCCAAACTGGTCATCGCCCTATCCACCACGCTGGTGACCAGCAAACGCGGCAAAGGCGCGTTCTACATCTTCATCGTGCTGACTTTCGTCATCATCTGCCAGTTGCCGAACATTCTGGTCAACTCCGGCATAGCCTTCAGCCTCAACACCGAGACCTGGGGCGCGGCGACCGCCATCGCCGCATGGACGCCGTTCGGTGCGGCCTTCCAACTGCCGTTCGACGCGCTTACCGGAGCTTGGGCGGTGCTGATCGCCCGCATCGCCATCCTTGCCGTCACATGGATCGTCTGCTTCGCCGTATGCACTTGGTGTCTGAGGCATGAACGGCTCACCATCGGCGCAAACAGTCCGTCCGAGACCGCCAAAGGCATCGGCGCATTCGCATGGATGCCCGATTCGGCATCCGGCGCGGTGTCCGCACGCCTGATCACCTATCTCAAACGAGACCCCCGCCAAGCCATGACCTTCGCCATGCCGGTCCTGTTCCTGATCATCTTCGCCTTCCAGGCGCACGGCATCAGCGCGGTCGTCTGGCAGTCGCTGATCTGGTGTGGCTGGTTCATGTCAGTGGTGGAAAGCAACGGGCTCGCATATGACGGCCGCGGCTTCACCATGGAAGTCATCGCCGGCGTGCGTGGCCGGACCGACAGAATCGGCCGCGTGCGCGTCTACGTCGGCATCATGGTCGTCTACATGGTGCTGCTCTATCTCGCCGGCATCGTGCTGGTCGGCGCACTGACCGGCCGCTGGGCGCAGCCCGATGACCTCGTCACCGGCCTGATCTTCCTCGCCGTGGGCATGGGCGTCGCCTTGAGCGGCCTGGGCGTGGCCGAAGTCACGTCCTGTGTGCTGATGTACCCGGTCGCCTCAATGGACAAGCCGTTCTCCGCGCCTCAAGGCCGCGCCATGGCCCAAGGCTTCTTCCCGTTCGTCTACGTGCTTGGCAGCCTGCTGCTGATGCTGCCCACCGGCATCGTGGCGCTGGTCATGCTGCTGACGGGAGCCGAAGGCGGCATATGGCTGGCGATTATTCCGGTCGCACTGGCCAACGGCATCGGCATCCTGGCACTCGGGACATGGCTGGGCGGTAAGCTGATGGATGCGCGAATGCTTTCGATTGTGGCAGCACTCGACTCGTTCGCCTCATTGCAGAAATGATCGCCTTGGCATAAGGAGCACGATGGTATCTACAGCGGTATCACGCCGTCAGCGGCGTGAAGCGCAACGGCGGACCCAACGATCGCATCGCCGAACACTGACCGTCATCATTTCCGCACTGACCACCATCGCCCTGTTCGCGGGGTACTGCGCCGCCGACATCACCGACGTGGCCCCCGGATTATTGACGTTGAAGCCCGTCGCCGCACCTGTTTTTGCCGATCCAGCCACCGCCAAATCAGGCGGCACCGTCGCCGGCACCTTGAACGCGAACAAGGCCATTGATTCCACGGCCGCTTCTGCGCTGGTCAACGAATTGCTGTCCGCGCAAGGCGTGGGAAACGATACGTCGGTGATCATTGAAGACGCCCAAGGCACCGTCGCTGCCGAACATGAGTCGAACACTCCACGCGAGCCTGCGTCCACACTGAAAACGCTGACCGCGCTCGCCGCCTCATCCACCCTGAATATGGCATCCACCTTGGATACCCAAGTGTTCCTCACCCAATCCGATGACGGCACCAATACGTTGACCCTCAAAGGCAATGGCGACATGCTGCTGTCTGCAGGCGATTCTGACGCCAACCATACCAACGGACGTGCCGGTCTGAACACCTTGGCCAAGGCCACCGTGGCCGCGCTCGCCCAGCGAGGCATCACTTCCGTCAATCTCGAGTACGACGACACCCTATTCGGCGACTCACGCATTCCGGCAGGTCTGTCGGAAGGCGGCGCAGTCTTAAGCGACTACACCGTCTACTTCACGCCGGTCTCATCAATGGCGATTGATGGAGGCCGCCAATACACCGCCGATACGCCTGCGCCGGCCGACCCCGATGATTCGGCCGGATACCCGGAACTGTCCCAGCACGCCGCCAGCGACGTGGCCACGAAATTCGCCGAACTGCTCCAATCGAACGGCATAGCCGTTACCGGAGACGTGACGGCAAACACCGCTCCATCCGGTGAAACGCCTTTGGCTTCGGTGAGTTCGGCAACACTGTCCGAAATCATGGCATACACGTTGCGGCATTCGGACAATACGCTGGCCGAGGAGTTCGGCAGACTCACCGCCTTGGCGAAATCAGCGACAAACAGTCCTGAAGGCGGCACGGAAGCGGTCAAATCCACTCTGAACGATCTCGGTCTCGACACATCCGGTCTGACCATGGCCGATTGCTCCGGCCTGTCTCCCGGCTCCCGGCTCACCGTACGCACGCTGGCGGCCGTCCAACAACGTAATCTGACCACCGAGAGCGGTGCTGCTGGTGCGGAAGGTCTATCCATCGCGGGATTGGTGGGCACGGCGCAGGATCGGTATACGGATGATGCCGTGGCTGGTCTGCTGCGCGTCAAAACCGGCAGCCTCGGCACGGTTACGTCGATGGCCGGCAATGTGTCCCGCACCAATGGGGGAGCGTTGTCGTTTGCCGTGGTGGTCAACAATCCTGAGGATTATGCCGCCGCGCGTAGCGCCATCGACTCGTTTATCACCAAGCTCGCGGGGCTGTAAAAGAGGCATCAAGGGCCATCAAGGGCTATAAAGGCCGTAAACGTCCATAAACGCACGAGTGCCTATAACCAGAAAAAAGGTGGTGAGTACATGGCATATTCCGCACGATTGCGCAAGGCCGTAGGCGCGGTCCGCGCAACGCTGAGTGCCGTGGAACTATGCGATGTGCAGGCTCCCGAATTCGCGCAGCATGGGGACCATGCCGTTGCCGCCGATGCGCCGCTCGTGCTCGTGGCCTGTTCAGGCGGGCGCGATTCGATGGCACTGGCTGCGGTGAGCCATATCGTATGCACGTCCATGGGCGTGCGTTGCGGTGCCGTGATTGTGGATCACGGCTTGCAGGCAGGCTCCGAACAGGTCGCCAGCGAGGCCGCGGATCGTTGCCACGCGTTGGGACTGGGCCCGGTCATCATGCGCAACGCAACCGTACAGGCGCGCGGCGAGGGCCTCGAAGCGGCCGCACGGCAGGCCCGGTATGACGAGCTGTGCGCCGCGGCGCATGAATCGGGTGCCATTGCCGTGCTGTTGGCCCACACTATGGACGATCAGGCGGAAACCGTATTGATTGGCCTGCTGCGCAGTCGAGGCGTGGATGCGTTGGCTGGCATGCCGCAGGTCTTCACACGCAGTGGCGCGACTTTTGCGCGGCCACTGCTTACCCTTACTCGAGCCGAAACCACCGGCATCTGTGAAGACTTAGGTGTGGAATATTGGGATGACCCCACCAATGGCGATGCGGTAGACGGCGAGTTGCCGAACGACTATCCGTTGCGCTCGCGGGTGCGTCACGACCTGCTGCCGGCCATCGAACGATTCGCTGGATTCAATGTCACCCGCCATTTCGCCGAAAGCGCACAGCTGGCCAGAATGGATAAGGAGTATCTGGATCAGCGATCCGACGAGGTGATGGGGGAGGCGGTTACGGCAGTTGACCGGCCGGCATCGTCGGCAGCGGTATCGACCGATACGCCACGAGCCTGTGCTGCAGACGATACCAACGATTCGGGCCATGGCATCGGCCTGATGATCGGCGTCAAACGTATTGCACGTGAGCCAGAGGCGATTCGGTTGCGGGTCATCGCTCACGCGCTGAGCCAGGCCGGTGTGAACGCCAGTGCCGCCCAGATTGCCGCCATCGACCGGCTGGTCGTCGATTGGCATGGCCAAGGCGGCGTCTCACTTCCCAGAGGTTATTCAGCCAATCGCAAGAAACACGTCATTCGCGTGTGCCAAGATGGTGCGCATGCGAATCGCTGACGTTGAGGAAGATATTGACCACGAGCTGGTCAGCAAAGAACAGATCGATGCCAAGATCCACGAGATGGCCGCTCTCGCGAGCGAGGATTACCGCGATAAGAATCCGCTGCTCGTTGCGGTGCTGAAAGGGGCCGTGAATACGCTGGTCGCATTCACCCAGGCCATGAGCATTCCTGTACAGATCGACTTCATGAGCCTGTCGAGCTATGGCTCGGGCACAGTGTCGAGCGGTGAGGTCACAGTCAGGCAGGATTTGTCCGCCGATGTTCGCGGACGGCACATCTTGATTGTGGAGGATATTGTTGATTCAGGACACACGCTCGCGTGGCTGGTCACAGAACTGAAACGTCGTGGTGCCGCTTCCGTGGAGGTCTTCGCTTTGCTGAGCAAGCCCTCCCGCCGAGAGGTGGACGTTGATGTGAAGTACGCCGGCTATGAGATTCCGGACGAGTTCGTCGTCGGCTTCGGCCTCGACTTTGACGAACGCTACCGCAACCTCGATTCGATCGCGGTCCTCAAGCCGTCCGTCTACCAAGGAGTGCAAGCATGAGCTTCCCGCAAGGGCCGGGTAACGGCAATAATCCGAACCCGAACAACAACCGTAACAACGGCAACCCGTTCACCAACCCGTTCAACCGTGGCAATAACGGGAACAATGGCAAAGGCAACAACAACGAGAACCGCCCGATATGGCAGTCCCCTTGGCTATGGGGTGCCGTGCTCGTGGTCATGGTCGTGCTGATGTTCCAGATGTTCGCCGGCGGTGGCACCAAAACCATCGATACTAAAGATGGTTTCGCGCTGATCAATCAGGGCAAGGCCACATACGCCGAGATCACGGACAACAAGCAGGTCGTCCGCCTTGAGCTGAAGAATGACTACACCAAGAAGAACGCCGACACCGGCAAGGTGACCAACTACGGCAAGAACGTGCAGTTCTACTACACCTTCGCCCAGGGCGCACAGGTGGCCAAGGCCGTGGAGAACGGCGATCTCGAAAAGGGCTGGACCTCGAATATCGAGCAGACCAGTGTGATGAGCTACCTCATCACCTCGATTCTGCCGTTCGTCATCATCCTTGCCTTGTTCTGGTGGCTGATGAGCCGCATGGGCGGTGCCGGCGGCATGCTCGGCATGGGCGGCAAGAAGAACAGCGGCAAGCTGCTCGAGGGCCAGACCCCCACCACCAAGTTCGCCGATGTGGCCGGTGAAGACGAGGCCGTGGCCGAAGTCGAGGAAATCAAGGACTTCCTCAAGGATCCGTCCAAGTACAAGGCGCTGGGTGCGCGCATCCCGCGCGGCGTGCTGCTGTACGGCCCTCCCGGCACGGGTAAGACGTTGCTGGCCCGAGCCATCGCAGGTGAGGCCGGCGTGCCGTTCTACTCGATGGCCGGCTCCGACTTCGTCGAGATGTTCGTCGGTCTCGGTGCCTCCCGTGTGCGTGACCTGTTCGATGAGGCCAAGAAGAACGCTCCCGCCATCATCTTCATCGATGAGATCGATGCCGTGGGTCGCAAGCGTGGCTCCGGTATGGGCGGTGGCCACGACGAGCGCGAGCAGACGCTGAACCAGCTGCTCGTCGAGATGGACGGTTTCGACAACGACACCAACCTCATCATCATCGCCGCCACCAACCGCCCTGACGTGCTTGACCCCGCTCTGCTGCGTCCGGGTCGATTCGACCGTCAGGTAGGTGTGGCCGCGCCTGATCTGGAAGGCCGTGAGGCAATTCTGAGGGTGCACGCCAAGGGCAAGCCGTTCGTACCGGACGTCGACCTGCATATGGTCGCCGTGCGCACGCCGGGCTTCACCGGTGCCGATTTGGCCAACGTGCTCAACGAAGCCGCGTTGCTGTGCGCCCGTGCCGGTGCCCAGTTGATCGACAACCGCGCCATCGACGAGGCCATCGACCGCGTTCAGGCCGGCCCGAAGCGCAAGTCTAAGGGCATGGCTCTGGAAGAGCTGCGCAACACCGCATACCACGAGGGTGGCCATGCGCTGGTGGCCGCCGCCTTGAACAACACCGATCCGGTGACCAAGGTGACGATTCTGCCGCGAGGCCGCGCCCTCGGCTACACCGCCGTCATGCCGACCTCCGACCGCTACTCGCAGTCGCGCAACCAGCTGCTCGACCAGATGGCCTACGCGATGGGTGGCCGCACCGCCGAGGAAATCGTCTTCCACGACCCGACTACCGGTGCTTCGAACGATATCGAGAAGGCTACGAGCATCGCCCGTACGATGGTGATCGAATACGGCTTCTCCGATAAGCTCGGCGCCATCAAGTGGGGTTCCGACGACGATCAGACCACTGTGATGGATGGTCTGCAGCCGCGCAAGTACTCCGATCGTACTGCTGAAGTAATCGATGACGAAGTGTTGAAGCTGGTGGAGACCGCGCACACCGAGGCATGGACCATCATCAACGACAACCGCGAGATTCTTGACGAGCTGGTCCGCCAGCTGCTGGTCAAGGAGACCCTGAACGAGAAGGAACTTGCGGCGATCTTCGCGCCGATCAAGAAGGCTCCGGTTCGTCCGGTGTGGCTGTCCAACGACCGCCGCCCCGACTCGGACAAGCCGCCGGTGGAGATTCCCGAAAGCCTCAAGCGCTCGGTCGGCATGAAGCCGGAAGAGTAGACACGATGACGATTCGGCCCGACCTGTTCATGTGGTTTCTCACGTACACAGGCCGGGCCGACGTCGTTGTGGACAATGACAAGGGAGAGATGAGATGAACGAATATATAGAGTCTTGCCAGCGGGAGAAACGCACATACGACGAGGAAGGCGTGCGCGAAGCCGTACGCCTGTTCCTGAAGTCGATCGGCGAGGATCCCGAGCGCGAGGGCCTGGTGGAGACGCCCGATCGCATCGCCCGCGCGTGCCGCGAGCTGTTCGCCGGTCTGCAGGCTTCCCCGGCCGATGTGCTGGAGAAGCACTTCGACGTGGATACCGACGAGCTGGTGCTGGTCAAGGACATCGAACTGTATTCGGTGTGCGAGCATCACCTGCTGCCGTTCCACGGCGTGGCCCATGTGGGCTATATTCCCGCCAAGGACGGGGTGATGGGGCTGAGCAAGCTCGCCCGACTGGTCGAGGTGTATGCCCGCCGTCCGCAGGTGCAGGAGCGACTGACCCAGCAGATTGCCGACGCCCTGGTCGAATACGCTGGCGCCCGCGGCGTGATCGTGGTGACCGAATGCGAGCATCTGTGCATGTCGATGCGCGGCATCAAGAAATCCTCCGCGCGCACGGTGACTTCGGCGGTGCGCGGCATGCTGCGCAATCCGGCCACCCGAGCCGAAGCCATGAGTCTTATTCTGGGTAAGTAGCGTTCGGCAAGCCCTCTGACAAGGGAGTTCACCTGCATGGAAGGAGAACCAATGACTGATCTGCAAGCGTTGCGCGACTCGTCGCGCACCATGGTGATGGGTGTGCTCAACATCACCGAGGACTCGTCCTCGGACGGCGGCCTGTGGCTGGACCCGGCCAAGGCGGCCCAGCACGGGCGCGACATGATGGCCGCCGGCGCGGACATCATCGACATCGGCGCCGAATCCACGCGCCCCGGCGCCAAGCGCGTGTCCGAGGCCGACGAACTGGCCCGCATCACCGGTGCCGTCAAGACATTGATTCCGGCCGGTGCCATACTGTCCATCGACACCACGCGCGCATCCGTGGCCGCCGCTGCGCTGAGCGAGGGCGCCCAGATCATCAACGACGTCTCCGGTGGCACGCTGGATGCCGAACTGCCGCATGTGGTCGCCGACCACGACTGCCTGTACATCGTGCAGCATTGGCGCGGTTGGCTCGCCGGCTCCAAGGGCGCGAACCCCGATCAAGACACCTCCGTCTACGAGCACGGTGTATTGACCGACGTACACGACGAACTCATGCGCCAAGTCGACGGTGTGCTGGCCGCCGGCGTAAAGCCTGAGCGCATTATCATCGACCCGGGCCTGGGCTTCTCCAAGCCCGGCATCGAGCACAACCTGCCGCTGCTGACCGGACTCGAGTCCTTCCGCGCCACTGGATATCCGGTGCTGATCGGCCAGTCCCGCAAACGCTTCATCTCGGCGATGCTTACCGAGGCGGGCGCTGCCGGTGCTGATGGGCCGATCATGTCCCAGCGCGATGACGTGACCGCAGCCTTGTCCGCCCTGTCCGCCGAACATGGTGCATGGGCCGTGCGCGTACACGACGTGGCCAAAAGCCGCGCCGCCGTCATCGCCGGCAACACCTGGCGCGAATACGCATGATTCCCCTGGCTCCCCGTTTTGGTTGCTTCTAGGCCTTGGCTCCCCTCGGGCGAGGGGAGCTGGCGCCGAAGGCGACTGAGGAGAGCATTTGAGCAGAAAGCCTTACCAATGGACACCATCACACTTACCGGCGTACATGCCAACGGCACCCACGGTGTGCTCGCCTTTGAACACGAACGGCCACAAACCTTCGTCGTGGACGTCACCCTGCACCTTGATCTGGCCGCAGCCGGTCAATCCGACGATCTCAACGACACCATCGATTACGGCCGTGTGGCCAAGGACATCACGGCTGTCATCGAAGGCCCTCATGTGGACCTGATCGAGCGTCTGGCCCAACGTATCGCGGACGAGATTCTTGCCGATGCGCCGGCCGTCGCCTCCATCGACGTCACCGTGCACAAGCCTCACGCACCCATCGTCGTGGCTTTTGCAGATGTATCGGTCTCCATCTCGCGCGTGCGTGCCACCGATAATGGACGCACTGCTGAAGAGCATGCCATCCATAACGCGGTGGTGGCCTTGGGTGGCAATGTGGGCGAGGTGGAATCCACCTTGCGAGCCGCCGTTCGGGAGATTGACGCGTTGCCTGGCACACAGGTGACCGGTATCTCACCGCTTTACCGCACAGCCGCGTGGGGCATGGCCGACGGTACGCCGGATTTCCTGAACGCCGTGGTGGAGCTTGAAACCACAATGGGCAGCCACGAATTGCTTGCCGCGTTGCAAAACATCGAAGCGAGCCATGGACGAATTCGTGAGAATCATTGGGATTCCAGGCCGTTGGACTTGGACATTATCGACTTTGATGGCATCACCAGCGCGGATCCGGATCTGGCATTGCCCCATCCGCGTGCTTGGCAGCGTGCGTTTGTGCTGGCTCCTTGGTTGGCATTGAATCCGAACGCCAAACTCGCCGGAGCCCATGAGGGGCCTGTGGCCGATTTGCTGGCCGCCGCGCCGGACCGTAACGCCGTGCAGCTCGAGAGCGAAGACTGGATGCTCGGCGGGCATGCAGTCAAGCAAGAATCCGCGTCGGAGTCGGCACCCGTCTCACGCAAGGCGATTATTTCGCTGGATTCTACCTCGCAGGATGCCGAACGGCTGTTCCGTGAAACCATCGTTTCCATCGACAGTGTTCCTGGCAATCAGGTACAGGGCATTTCGCCGCTCTACCATGTCAGCCATTTCGACGGCCCGGACGCGATGAGCGCGGTCATCCAAATCGAAACCAAGTTGCCGCCCGCCGACCTGATTGCCGTATTGGGCAGCATCGAAAGCGTTCATGATCTGGCAGTCGACCTTGACCTTGTTGACATGGAGGGCGTGACTTCCGACGAGCCCAACTGCAGCATCCCTTGGCCGTCGGCCCGTAACCATGCGTCGGTGTTGGCACCTTGGCTGGATATGGACCCGAATGCTACTCTGGGCGGCGACCCGGTGGCCTTCCTTTTGGCCATGGCACCGGATGCCGGACAGGTCGGATTGCTATCGGACAACTGGATACTGTCGAACAGTTGAGCTGATGGCAGAACCAGTTACGAACGGTAGGCTAGAAACCAGACGGTGACGGACCGGTATCTGACCTCGAACAGCCAGGCACGGCAGTGACGAAAACCAAATCAAGATGAGCAGCCTAGGAGCGAGGGCCGTTCGCAAACAGCAAACAGCAACGCAACGATAAGGAGGCCGGACATGAAAACACGGCGAACACCATGGTGGCAGTATGTGATCGGTGCCGTGCTGGGCCTGTTGGCGGGTATCGGTCTGGCCTCCTACGGCGAAAGCTCGGGACTGTCACTGATTGGTGCGCCTCGGATTGTGACCGGATTGCTGGCCGTGCTGGGCGTTATCGTGCTGATCTTGGCCCTGCAAGTGCATAAATACGCGAATACCGACCCCAAGAAGCGTCCGCATAGCTTCATCAATCCCACTATCGCGGTGTATACGCTGGTGCTGTCTAAGGCACTGGGATTGGCGGGCGCAACGCTTGCCGGCTGGTATGGCGGTCAGATTGTGATGAGCCTGAGCCATATTGAGGCGGATTTTTATGCACACGCCGTCACCGAGTGTGCAATCGCGGCCGTGGTGTGCATCGCCGACATGATCATCGGCATTATCGGCGAATGGTTGTGCCAGCTACCGCCGAACGAAGGCCCCGAAAACCCGAAAATCAAGGAAGCCAAGCGCCGTAGCGACATAGCCCAGGCCTACAAAAGATAATCCGTGATAAGCCCCCTCTGACGAGGGGGCTGTAGGCGTAGCCGACTGGGGGAGAGAAGAAGAAAAAACCACACCATCGGCCAAGCCGATTCCCGCTATTCCTGCGGCACGCGAACCATAGCTTCCTGAGCGATGGCCGCCACCAAGTCGCCATTCTGCGCATACACTTTGGCGATGCCGAGTCCGCGTCCGTGCGCGGCGATAGGCGTATCCTGCACATACAAATGCCATTCGTTGATATCGATATCCTGATACCACCACATCGAATGGTCGATGGACGCATAGGAAATGCCCGGTGTGGAAATCGACAGTCCGGCGCGGCGCAGCACCGGCTCCATCATCACCTGATCGCAGCCGAGTGCCAGCATCGCACGATGCATGACCTGCGGCACATCGACGTGGCCATCGGCCTTCATCCACACCATCTGCTTGCCGGAATCATGCTCGGCGGAATCCTTGTCCGCGCGCAGCATCACGGTCGGTGTCACGTGGCGGATATCGAACGGCGATTTCTCGGCATAGTAATTGGCGAACGGCGACTTCTCGGCGAACGGCTGCATGAGTTCTTTGGCGGAAGTCAACGTTTCGGGATCGGGCAGGTTTTCCGGCATCGGATCGGCAAATTCCACACCCTCTTGGCCGGTCTCCTGGAAGGAGGCGATGGCCGTGAGAATCGACCCCTCGGCTTGGGTGACGTTGACCCGACGAGCGGAGAACGAGCGGCCGTCGCGAAGGTTCTCGACGTCAAACAGCAGGTCTTGACGAATATCGCCGGCGGCAATGAAATAGCCATGTACCGAATGCGGCAGGCGTGAAGGGCCTACTGTTTTGGACGCGGCGATCACCGACTGGGCGATGACCTGGCCACCGTAGACGCGGCCGGTGGGGAAGTACATACTCTCGCCATTGATATATGTGTGATTGCGGTAAGCGGAAGGCTCGCCCAACTTCAGCACCTTCACCAGATGGTCCAATGGAGTTACGGTGGTTGCCTGAGCCATGGCGTTCCTCGATTCTTGTTCTGCTGTGTTCAGTATTCGGTTATCGTATTCCAACCTATGGTTGGCAGTCTATCCGGTGGGGGTTAAGAGTTCCGGGAGCGAAATGTAACGAGACTGTTTGGAAGGTAAACGGTGGGTTATGCGGCGCATTGCCGCTACGTTGCTGCTGCGCTGCCGGTGTGTTGCCGTAGGCGACTGTGGGATTTTATGGGATGCGGGGCGGGGCAGTCATGGGGGCAATTATGGGAAAGCCGCCCCTGAGGGACGGCTTTCGACGTATAAAGCGCGTTGTGGCACTAATGCCGGCGTATCTCAGCCGCGCACAAGCTTCTTGTGCAGGCGGTGCGGGCGGGCCGCATCTTCACCGAGTCGGGCCACCTTGTTCTCCTGGTAGGCCTGGAAGTTGCCTTCGAACCAGTACCACTTGGCCGGGTTGTCGTCGTCGCCTTCCCACGCGAGGATATGCGTGGCGACGCGGTCGAGGAACCAACGGTCGTGGGAGATCACCACGGCGCAGCCCGGGAATTCGAGCAGTGCGTTTTCGAGGGATTCCAGGGTCTCGACGTCCAGATCGTTGGTGGGCTCGTCGAGCAGCAGCAGGTTGCCGCCCTGCTTCAGGGTCAGGGCCAGGTTCAGACGGTTGCGCTCACCACCGGACAGCACACCAGTCAGCTTCTGCTGATCGGCGCCCTTGAAGCCGAAGCTGGCCACATAGGCGCGGGTCGGCACCTCCACACCGGCCACCTCGATGAAGTCGAGGCCGCCGGACACGGCTTCCCACAGGTTCTTGTTCGGATCCAGGCCCTCACGGTTCTGGTCCACGTAGCTGATTTTGACGGTGTCGCCGATCTTCAGCTCGCCGCTGGTCAGCGGCTCCAGGCCCACGATGGTCTTGAACAGCGTGGACTTACCCACGCCGTTCGGGCCGATTACGCCGACGATGCCGTTGCGCGGCAGCGTGAAGGACAGGTCGTCGATGAGCACACGCTCGCCGAAGGCCTTGTGGATGTGGTTGGCTTCCAGCACGGTGGAGCCCAGGCGCGGGCCGGCCGGGATCTGGATCTCGGAGAAGTCGAGCTTCTTGTTGTTGCGTGCCTCGTTTTCCATCTGGTCGTAACGCTCCAGACGGGCCTTGTTCTTGGCCTGACGGGCCTTGGGGGAGGAGCGCACCCAGTCGAGCTCGTTCTTCAGTCGCTTGGCGAGCTTGGCGTCCTTGGCTCCCTGGATCTCCAGACGCTTGGCCTTGGTCTCCAAGTAGGTGGAGTAGTTGCCCTTGTACGGGTACAGGTGGCCGCGGTCGACCTCGCAAATCCATTCGGCCACATTGTCCATGAAGTAACGATCGTGGGTGACGGCGATGACTGCGCCCTTGTACTGGTGCAGGAACTGTTCCAGCCACAGGATGGACTCGGCGTCCAGGTGGTTGGTGGGCTCGTCGAGCAGCAGCAGGTCCGGGGCCTCAAGCAGCAGCTTGCACAGGGCCACACGGCGGCGCTCGCCACCGGAGCACACGTTGACCGGGGTGTCCGGGTCCGGGCACTGCAGGGCGTCCATTGCCTGCTCGAGCTGGGAGTCGAGGTCCCAGCCGTCGGCGGCGTCGATCTCGGTCTGCAGCTTGCCCATCTCTTCCATCAGCGCGTCGAAGTCGGCGTCCGGGTTGGCCATTTCTTCACCGATCTCGTTGAATCGGGCGACCTTCTCGGCAATCGGGCCGAACGCCATCTTGATGTTCTCGCCCACGGTCTTGGTGTCGTCCAGCGGCGGCTCCTGCTGCAGGATGCCGACCGTGAAGCCCGGGGTCAGGCTGGCCTCGCCGTTGCTCACGGTCTCCAGGCCGGCCATAATCTTCAGCAGGGTGGACTTACCCATGCCGTTCGGGCCCACGACGCCGATCTTCGCGCCGGGCAGGAAGCTCAGGGTCACGTCATCGAGAATCACGCGGTCGCCGTAAGACTTGCGGGCCTTGATCATCTGAAATACGAATTCTGCCATATAAGTGTCTTATCCTGTCTTATCGTTGCAATTTCAACGTTTTGCCGGGCTTGGATTCCGTGATGACACACTGTGGAACGATGCGTCCGGTTTCGGGGGTTTCCGAACGACCCGTTTGATGCCGCCCGTCCCTGGATTTCCGTGTCATCGCGGCGCCTCGGTCCCAAGCAAAAGCACCTTGTGGATTATCCCATATCCCATCGTCATGCCGCAACGGCGGATCTCCTGTAAGTACATTTGGTGGCAGTTTGGTCATGCGGCGAGTTGGCGTCGCAATATCTTCGGATAATTCTGTCTGAACATGCGCCGGTCGCCGCATCTTGTGGTCGGTTTTGGCGCTTTCCCTGGCTTTGAATTTCAGTGCGGTCAGTTCGATGGTGCACATGAGGCCGGCGGTCTGCTCGAGATGATAATCCTTGGGGCCGGCCTTGCGATAGACGACTGCCTCCTTGGCGAACGCGTAGATGACGGAGGCCTACAATGCGTTGGTGACGACCTGCTGTCCGTTGTCATAGTGGATCTTGATGGTGTCGTACGACTGAAACCGGTCGAGATGCGTCAGCAGGTAGTCAGCCAAGATAACGCCCGTCTTCTTGCGCAGATTCGGTTGTGGGTTCCGATGAAAAGGACATGGCCCGGCTGTGGTGCGATTTTCAGTCGCTTGCACATGAAAACCGCGATTGGAAAGAAGGCCGGAAGCCATGTCCGATAAAATCATACGGTTCGACGACGCCATGTTCGAGTCGGCGGTGATCGAGCGCTGCCGGAGGCGCGAATCCAGCGTCGAGGAGGCGCTGATGGAGATGTGACTCGCGGGCGTGAGCACACGCAGGGTGGACGACACCGGCCGGCTGCTGTGGGGCGAGCGGATGCCATCCCGGACATTGAGCGACAAACTCAAGAAGATCCACAAGGAGATCGACGAGTGGCGGAAACGCCCGTTGGAATCCGAGTACCCGTACGTGTTCGTGGACGGCGTGCGGCACAAGCGATCCCGGGGCGGGCGCGTGGAGAACGCGGGCGTCCTCGTCGCCATCGGCGTCAGCAGCCGCCAGATCTCGTTTCAGTTGGGCTTCGAAACGGTTCTTGTCCCCATCGAACTCGCTTCTGCGGTGCGCGAACGTCACATACGTGAATGGCGGGTTCCTCGCCAACGTGAAAAATGCGATGAAGAGACGTTTGCGGTCGGTCGTGGACGGGATCTCGTAATCGTCGTGGCCGTTGAACAGCGGGCCGGCATGGAAAGGGATGTCGGGCAGGGAGGCATCCGCGAGGTGTTGTTCGTAGCGTTCGATATGGGGATTGACCGGCTTGGACTGGTCGCGGAACATCAGGGTGATGGGGTGGTACTTGGACAGTTTGCCCCATCTGCCAGATTCGTCGACCATGGCGTCCAGCTCGCTCATTGCTGACTCCCGGAGAAAAAGAAGTGCCTGGCTCTGCGATACGGGGCTCCAGAGCCCGCCGCGCTGTCTTGAACCGCCGTCCGCCGACGTGGCGTTGACGCTCCGAACCAATCCTGATTCACAGTTGGATCACCTTGACGTTGATGTGGTTACTGAGTAACATCGGTATTACATTACTCAGTAACCATATCGAGAAGAGGTGCTCATGGCCGCCGCAATCAACCGCGCAATGCCGAGCCTTACCTGCCTTGACACCGGGGAACGGGCGATATTGACGATCGTCGACGCGACACGTACGCATGGCGACGGCGCGCGCAGGGTCGTCGCTCTCAGTCATGCGAATCTAATACTTCGCTCCGGGGAGTTCGTGGCCGTAATGGGACCGTCCGGTTCGGGCAAGTCCACGTTGCTCAACCTTGCCGGGGGATTGGACACGCCGTCTTCAGGCAAAGTGCTGGTCGAGGGCCGCGATCTCGCTTCGCTGAACGTTGCCCGGCGTGCCGCGATTCGACGGCGGTCGATTGGCTACGTGTTTCAGGATTTCAATCTGCTGCCGTCGTTGAACGCCATCGAGAACGTCTCGTTCCCGTTGGAACTGGACGGCTGGCCAATCCGCAAGGCGCGTAAGGCCGCATTGGAGGCCTTGCGAGAGACGGGCGTCGCTGAACTGGCGCTCCGTCAGCCTGAGGACATGTCGGGAGGTCAGGCGCAGCGTGTGGCCATCGCCCGAGCTTTGGTGGGCCGACGCCGCCTGCTGCTGGCCGACGAGCCGACCGGCGCATTGGATTCCGCTGCCGGCACGAAGGTCATGGAGGTACTGCGCAGCCGTGCCGACGCGGGCTGTGCCGTGCTGATGGTCACGCATGAACCTCGCTTTGCCGCTTGGGCCGATCGTACGGTGTTCATTCGCGACGGTCGCATCACCGACGAGACAGGAGCGACCGACTTTGACGAACTGTTCACCTGCGATGGTGAGGATGATGACGATGCCGGCGATGCGCGCAACAGCTCGCAACAGAACTTTCGCAACAATCCCGGGGAACGGTGATATCGATGCTCTTCAATTTTCCGCGTCGCCGCGTCGCCGCGCGTCTTGCCTGGCGCGATATGACGCGACACAAAGCGCGCAGCATATTCGCCACATTGTTGGTCGCATTGCCTATCGCCGCGCTGGTGGCGGGGCTGGCGCTGCTGACAGGCACGCCGAATTCCCGTCAGCGTGCCCTTGCCGCCATTCCTCGGAATGCGCAGGCGGTGCTCACCGCCACCGCGGTGCTCAACACAGGCCAGCCGTTCATGCAGGCGCCCGAGGGGGCTTCGCTGTGGGTGGACAGTCCCTCTCAACAACCCGCGAGCGCGGCGAACATCGCCGCAATCACGCCCGACCAGGACGCCCTGCTGCGGTATTGGGATTCGGAAACGCTAATCGCCACCGCCGGCGGCGACTTGCAGCCGGGCGATCAGATTCAGGTTGATGCCGCCGGCTCCGATACCACTGACTCCGCCGGCTCCTCCGGCGCCGACCTCGACGGCGCGGTACGAGCCAAGCTGCGCGAGGCCGAACATGATGCGCTGCCGCTGTTAATGCCTCCCGTTGCGCAGGGTGCCGCGCCGCAGGATGCCACGCAGGCGGTTGTCAGCGCATCGCTCGCTGAGCAGCTGCATCTGAATGTCGGAGATACATTGACGCTCACCGCGCCTCCATTTCAAGGTGCGTACAGTACGAACGGACGCATTGGCGCGGTGCTGCAAAACTCGCGGCGCGCGTGGCGCATCAGCGGCATCGCCGATGTCACCTCGACGCTTGACGTATGGACGTATTCCGGCTGGCTCAAAGGCATGGTCGAGGCGGATGGCGGTAATGGGGTGGATGCGCATTATCTGCTGGTCGGCAGCGAGCCATTGACGTGGATGCAGGTCAAGCGGCTCAACATGCTGCAGGTGGTCGCCGTTTCGCGCCATGTGCTGACGGATGGTTATCCGAATGCGGAAGAGCGTTATCCGCGTCAAATCGACGTGCAGCAGCAGTTGATGCGAATGGTATCCGTCACTGTAACGGCTTTTCTTGGGATTGCCTTGACGCTATTCCTGATCACCCCCGCGTTCGCCGTGTCGGCCGATCAGTCTCGTCGCATATTGGGATTGACCGCCGCATGCGGTGCCGACGGCGCGGATCTTCGACGCACGATGAGCTTCCAAGGCTTGTTTATTGGCATATTAGGCGGCATGATCGGCATCATCGCAGGCATCGGATTGTCATATGCCGCCGCACCGGCTCTGAAAGGCGCCTATGTGCATGAGGTCGCCGGTATGATTCCGTGGACGATGCTGCCCTTGGCCGCGTTGGCGGCAGTGATGATCGGATTGGCCGCCACATGGATGCCGGCGCATCGCGTCAGCCGCATGAATGTGGTGGACGCGTTGAAAGACCGCTCGGACAACGGCGAGCGCAACCGCCGTGAATCTCGGTTGTATCGTGCGGTGACGGCGATTTCCACCGCGGCATTGCTTGGCGCGGCCGTGGCCTGTGCCATGGGCGGCCTTGCCATGCCCATGCCGGAATTCGGTGATGCCGACTACGGTAGTCTGCCGGCCGAGGCAATCGGCGCGCAATTGCTGCTGATCGGAGCCATCGTGTTCTCGTTCGCCGGCCTGATCCAGTTGATTCGTCTGATCGCGCAATTATGCGAACGCCACGGCACCTCACTGCCTCTGGCGGTACGGATGGGATTGCGTGATGCCGGCGAGCATCACCGTCGATTCGTCCCCGCCGCGGCCGCTATCGCCGTGAGCGTGGCGGTCGCCTCATACGCGCTTACCATGACCGGCTCACTGATCGCCAATGATCGGTCGAATGCCATGGAAGTGGTGCATGGCCATTCGCATGCGGTGGTGTCCTCTGAGGTTCCGATTGACAATGCCGTGGATCGTGCGGTGGTGCGATCGGCGCTGAATACCATCAGTGATGATCTGCCCGTCACCGCGCATCAGCCTGTGTATGCGCTGGCGGAAGTGCCGCCGGAGACCGCCGACAAGTTGAATGTCGCTGAGGCGAATGAGCTTATGCGCCGATTCCCGAATGCCGCTGCCAGACTGGCGACTCCATTGGATTGCATTACGAGCTCCGACCCTGATCGCGGGCAAGACGTGGCTTCGGCGCATAATCCGAACGCCCAGCCATACTGCGTGGGAGCATCGCGTTCCTATCGCCCGTTGTATCGAGGCTTGACTATGATCAACGCAGATTTTTCCGTGCTGATCATGTCCGGCGATGCGATGCGATTGTCGGGATTTGCCAATGCCGACAAGGCGGCGGACATGCTCGACCAGGGCGGCGTGGTGGTCGGCAACGCGGCGACGCTGCGCAAGGACGGCACCGTGGATTTGGAAATCTCACATACGGCGCACAATCCCGACGGTTCCTCGGCCCTCGATGTGGTCACTGGGTCGGCGAGCAAGCCGGGAGTTTGGGTGGATGGGTTCTTCCCTCTGGCGATGAGCAAGGAGACCGCCCAAAGCCTGGGATTGACCGCATTCAGGTATGTAGGCGATATGGTGCAATTCGCCGATGCTCCCGGCTGGAGGACTCTGGACAAGCTGCGATCGATCATTGACGACAGGCTGCCGCTGGTAAATGGCACCAGTCAGTCCTACCGCTACAGCTGGGGTACCGGCGATCCTTCCGGCATGATTGCGGAACTGCTGCCGTTCGCATTGCTGATGCTGCTCGCGATAGCCGCCACGGTGATTTCGCTGCTGCTGGCGCGCATCCAAATCATCCGTGATCTGGCCACGATGCATGCCGTGGGCGCATCCCCCGGTTTCCTGCGACGGTTCACGCTGGCGCAGGCCGCCATTATGTTGGCGGCCGGAACACCGACTGGCATGGTTACGGGACTCGCCTTGGGGATATTTCATGTGGCTTGGTACAGACACATCGGCTATGACGGCGCATGGCTTGACACAGTGCCCTGCTGGGACCTGCAGGCCGCGTTGTTGATCGGCGTTATTGCAATGGGCCTGGGTATGGCATGGCTGGCCGCACGTCCGTCGCGCAAGCTGGTCAGACGAACTTTGGATTGATCGGCCGTACGATACCGGATGATATACGAAGGACGGAGGAACATCATGGCGATACGGGAAGCACTGATGGCGCTGTTGGAACAAGGACCGGCAAGCGCCTACCAACTGAAGCGGCGGTTCGAACGCACCACATCAAGCATATGGCCGTTGAACATGGGGCAGGTGTCCACCACGTTGCAGCGACTGCATCGTGATGGTTTGATCGAACAAGTCGACGGCTCGGAACATGACGTTCCCGACGATTCCGATTCCCGCTCCGATTCACCGGTGGCATGGCTGCTCACCGCCGCCGGCCATGCTGAGGTATCGCAATGGTGGCGCACTCCGGTATTGCCCGAGCAGCGCGGCCGCGACGAGCTGGTGATGAAGCTGGCGTTCGCGGTAGTCACGCCAGGCGTGGATGTGTCGACGCTGGTGCAACGGCAGCGAGTGTCCATGCAACAGCTCCTACATGATGTGACTCGCGCACGCCGTCAGACGGACGGTGATGATCTGGCCGCCCGACTGGTGCTTGACCATCGCATCTTCATCACCGAAGCCGAACTGCGTTGGCTGGAGACCCTCGACGAAGCGCAGTTGCGCATCGCGCGCACGCATCGTGCATCCGCGTCGATGTCAGCCGCCACTTCCGTCGAGGAAGATTTCGCCAATGCGAGAACGTAGTTTTGCTTTGCCGGCTGATTCCGTCCCTGGCTCCGCCATGATTCCGTTGCTGTTGCTGTTGCTGTTGCTGTTGCTGTTGCTGTTGCCGTTGCCGTTGCCGTCGGATGGGTTGCGCCCGTCGAACGGGTTGCGCGTGATCGGTTTCTGTTTTCGGATGTTGGCGCGATGCGGCGGATGCACGGCAGATTCTAGTGGTGGTTGCAACACCTGGGGTTTGAGCGGCCTTCCATGGTCACGTTGTCGGTTGTTGAGGTTATCACGCGGCG